>Ga0105046_10005190_pt1 | contig 20623 bp, 14 predicted proteins | sample MAT03_FD_78385 | JGI IMG/M metagenome (GOLD analysis project Ga0105046, IMG submission 78385) | Freshwater microbial communities from Lake Fryxell liftoff mats and glacier meltwater in Antarctica - MAT-03 (megahit assembly) | ecosystem: Environmental > Aquatic > Freshwater > Ice > Liftoff...
ATCACGTTGGCGGTCAATCTCAGATCATCCGTCAGCAGAATCTGACCGGCACGAGTTACACGCCAGGCGCTTCACTGCCGACGGGCATCTATCGAGCATGGATTCGAGCAGTCAGCTCGACGGGAGAGCTTGGCCCATGGAGCCTTGAATTGGCCTTCACGGTCGCCGCTCACTCCACGATCGAAGATTCAAACAACCCGGCCGATGTTCCGGACGCGATACAAGGTTTGTTGGTCGGAGAGAATTCTGATCTCGATCATCTGTCGCCTTCTTCAGGATCAAAACTCCAAATCGATACCGTCGAGCAACTGCCAACCGAAGATTTGGTTCGCAGCCGCCGCAGTTATCGCCCTGTTGCATCGCCGACACAATACGAACCATTACAACCTGAGCACTTTGACGAACTCGTCGTGTCAGTCATGAATGAAATTCTGGAACGTGCGTGATTTCGGGACTCAGATCCTCCGCCGGCGTGGGGCCATCCGTCGCATGGTTGAATGCCAAAGTGACTGTCACAAACGTCGCCTAAAGTGACGGTCACCAACGGCGCGTCACCAACGGCGCATCTTCGGATCAGTGGACGTCATGACCGGAGGCACTGGCGAAGACTGGTTCTTCAAGGCCCTGGACGATGCCATCACAGACCGATTGGCGGGAGAAACACACGATCTGCTGTGAGAGATTCAGAAGGCTTGGAAAAGAGGTCGGCAAGTCAGCCTGGGGCAACGCCCACGGTTTCCACGGTAGTAAGCCATTTTGACCTGAAATGGCAACGCAGAAGTGCATTGTGGAACCCTTTCAGGGTTAGTGTTCAGATCTCAACCTGGGGCGGCGTTCATCCGCATTCGCGGATTCTCTTGGCCCAGGCTGATGTGCGCGAGCCTTTCAGGCTCAATCGCAGCATCAACGGTGCCAATACATTTGATGCACAAAGATCACCACGCACTTCATTTGTCGTTGAACCAGAAGCCGCGATGCCTCGCTAGATTCGATCGTAACCATTGGAATTTCCGGGACAGCGATCCCGGCCAATATGCCACCACATCCGAAATACATTACTGAGCTCTTCAGCGATTAGCAGACAACCGCGTTGCCGGACAGAGTGCGAAAAAAAACCCGGCATCATTGCGAAGCCGGGCCTTGGGGCATTGCGAGTTCAAGCGGTCAGAATCAGACGTGTTTGTATACGGATTCAAAATCGATGTCGTAGCGTATCATTTTCTTATACAGCGTCGTGCGGTTGATGCCGAGCGTCCTGGCGGTCTTCTGGCGATTCCAACCGCTGGCTTCCAGCGCCTGGATGATCAGGTGACGTTCCGGCTCGGTCAAAGCCGACTTCAGCGACGCGCCTCTCAGGTGAGCTTCAATGTTTGCGCGGTGTTCGTGATTGGCGAACAGTTTCTCAGGCAGATCTGCTGCCGTGATACGATTCTCACGGCACAGGACGACCGCTCGTTCAATGACATTCACCAGTTCGCGGACATTGCCCGGCCAGTGGTAGTGCTGCATTGCCTGCATTGCCATTTCATCAATTTCTGCGATGTCGCGACCTGTCTGTTCGTTGAACACCTGCAGATAGTGTGCGGACAACAGTGGTATATCGCCGATGCGTTCTCGCAAAGGCGGCTGAGTCATGCCAATGACGTTGATGCGGTAGTAAAGGTCTTCGCGGAACGTGCCGCGCTTCACGCATTCTTCCAGGTTTTCGTTCGTCGCAAGGACCAGTCGGACATCGACTTTATGCGTGAAGTTACCGCCGACCGGTTCGAATTCGCGATCCTGAAGGACGCGCAGCAGCTTAACCTGCAATGCCGGTGAGGCCGTGGCAACTTCGTCCAGAAACAGGGTTCCGCCGTCGGCCTGAAGGAACTTGCCGATCTTGTCGTGCGACGCTCCGGTGAATGCACCCGCAACGTGGCCAAACAGTTCGCTTTCCAGCAATGATTCGGGCAGTGATCCGCACGCCACTTCCACGAACGGTTTGTCGCGGCGATTACTGAGTTGGTGAATCAAGCGCGCCGTGATGGTCTTGCCAGTCCCGCTTTCACCCAGGATCAACACGGTTGTTCGCGTGTCTGCGACGCTCTCGATCAATTCAAACATTCGCAGCATTTTGTAGTCTTTACCGACAATGCTGGATAGTCCGAATCGCTGAGTCAACTGAGCTTTAAGTTTCTTGTTTTCGTCGAGAATCTGCCGCTGGCCGATGGCGCGCTCGATGGAGAATCTCAATTCTTCGTCGATGACCGGTTTGGTCAGGTAGTCGAAGGCCCCCATGCGGATGGCTTCGACGGCACTCTCAATTGTGCCGAAGCCGGTGAGCAGAATCACGGATGTTTCAGGAGAATTTTCGCGTGACCACTGCAATAGATGAAACCCGTCCTTGTCAGGCAGGTTGACGTCACAGAGTACGACTTCGAAGGGAAACTCTTCCATGCGTGCGATGGCGTCGGTGCAATTGGATGCGGTTTCGGTCCGATGTCCAAGACTGCGAAGATAATCTGCCATTGCAGACTGAATGTAGCGATCGTCATCGACCACCAGCAACGAGCCCGATAGATTGCGAGCCATGAACGAGGTCCCCTCAGGAGGTGTAGCGTCAGCCGGAATTCCAGACGAATGATCCGCGCTGTCGTTTCGAAATGTGTGCAATGTCTGTGTGGAGCGAAAAGTGTTCACATGCAGTTCGCATTGAACTCGGTTGCTGTCCTTGGCAACAAACTGCTCGATCCAGTGAGGGGATGCCGCAACATTAGGTTGACTTTCACAAACAGGCGGTGTTCATGTAAAACCCGCATGTGAATTTGAAAGGACACTGGACCCGATTCGCTACAATCGGAATTCCCGGAATCTGACCGTCGATGGATCGGATCCGCAGCGGGCACTTGATTCTGAGTCGATGGCTGACCACACTGTGTTCCGTGGGGCGATATCTTTCAATGCCCCGTTTAATCACCGGAAATGGGGTTGTTTTTCTGTTTAACCCGATGCCGCGGGCGAGGCTGCTTTCAATAGGCTCCTCCCCAGCGGCGTCGGGTTCCGCAAAAACGTGCAATCCCACGGGACTTTGCCTGATGAAACGACTCAACCTGAGCACGACGCTGCGATTTCTGCCGCTCGTCATCTGCCTGCTGCCGAGCATCGTGTCGGCACAGCAATCGCTGAATTTCAACCGCGATATTCGACCGATTCTGTCTGAAAACTGTTTCTACTGTCACGGTCAGGACAGCCACAAACGCCAGGCCGATCTGCGGCTCGATGATCGTAATGTCGCGATTGACGCGGGTGCGATTGTGCCGAACAACGCTGCTGGCAGCGCGATCGTACAACGGATCAATTCAGATAATCCCGATGAACTCATGCCACCCGTGAAGTCGAACCGGCGTCTCTCAGCCGAACAGAAAGCTCTGCTGGAGCGATGGATTTCGGAGGGTGCAGAGTATCAGACTCACTGGGCTTTCGAAGCGCCAGTTCGTCCCGCTCTACCTCAGGTCACGACGGCAGGCTGGGTTCGCAATCCGATCGACAGTTTCGTGCTGCACAGGCTGCAACTTGCAGGATTGCATCCGTCGCCGGAAGCAGATCGAGCCACTTTGATTCGCCGCTTGTCGATTGATCTGGTTGGATTGCCGCCGACTCCGGAAGAAGTCGATGCATTCGTCAACGACGAAACCCCGCAAGCCTGGGAATCGCTGGTTGACCGTCTGATGTCCAGCCCGCACTATGGGGAAAGCATGGCGTTGAGTTGGCTGGATGCGGCACGCTATGCTGACAGCAACGGATTTCAGCAGGATGGTGACACATGGCAATGGATCTGGCGCGACTGGGTGGTCAAGGCACTGAATGAAGATCTGCCGTTCGACAAGTTTACAATCTGGCAGCTTGCCGGAGACCTGCTTCCCGACGCCACCGACGAGCAGAAGATCGCCAGCGCGTTTAACCGGAATCATTTGCTCAACGGTGAAGGTGGCGCGATTGCAGAAGAGCAGCGCTGGGTCAACCTGTTCGACCGCATGGAAACGACCTGCACGACATGGCTCGGTCTGACTATGAATTGTGCGCAATGCCATGATCACAAGTATGACCCACTGACACAGCGTGACTACTACAGTCTGCTGGATGCATTTAACCGCGTTCCGGAATCCGGTACGCCTCAGTTTTTTTCGTCGCGCATCCGTGTCGGGGCTCCGTTTCTTGAACTGCCAACGGACGAGAATAGAACCAGGATAGCCGAATTTGAAACACGGATTGCCGCAATCGATACGGAGATCGCAAAACTGAATAACGCTGCGTTTGACGGCTGGCGTTCGGGAATTTTCGCGGACGGCACTCCCGCTGCAGGCAGCGGGTTACCAGAATCACTTTCGGCTCTGCTTGTGAAGTCAGACACCGAGCGTTCCGAGGATGACCGAAAAACCATTGATGCTGAACTTCGCAGGCACTTCGACGAAAAAGTAAAGCCGACGCTCAAGGAGAAGTTTCCTGAGATTCAGCAACGTGAAGACCTGGCAAAACAGCTCGTAGCCTACAAAGCAGATCAGATCCCGCGCGTGATGATTATGAGTGATGATCAACCACGTGAAACCAGTATTCTCTCGCGCGGAGAATACCTGAATCCCACGGAGAAAGTTTTGTTTGCAACTCCTGCGTTTCTGTTGCCGCAGCCGACCGACGCGCCGAAGAATCGATTGGGATTCGCGCAATGGCTGATGGCTCCGGAGAATCCTCTTACGGCGCGGGTGCAGGTGAATCGAATTTGGCAGCACTACTTTGGTACCGGGATCATCAAGACCGCAGAAGACTTTGGCGTACAGAGCGAGTATCCGATTCACGGCGATCTGCTGGACTGGCTGGCTGTAGAGTTTCGCGACAGCGGATGGAGCATGAAACACATGCATCGCCTGATCGTGAACAGCGCCACGTATCGCCAGTCCAGCAGAGTGACGCCCGAGCTTCTGGAGCATGACCGCGAAAACCGATTGTTCGCTCGCGCCAGTCGCTTCCGCATGCCGTCCATGTTGTTGCGCGACTGGGCATTGGCCGCCAGCGGGTTATTGAACGACAAAGTTGGCGGCGTCCCTGTATATCCGTATCAGCCGAGCGACATCTGGGAAGCATTGGCCATCACCAAGGAACGTGACTTCACCTACCCCGCATCATTCGGTCCGGACTTGTACCGTCGCAGCATCTACACATTCTGGCGCAGAACGGTGAGTCCGGCGAACATGTTCGACACCGCGAATCGGCAGACATGCCGAGTTCGCCAAAGTCAGACCAGCACGCCCCTGCACGCGCTCACAACGCTGAACGATCCGACCTGGGTCGAAGCCGCGCGAGTCCTGGCGGAGCATGCCATAAAGTCCGCCGGGGAACTCGACCCGCAACTGAAGTATGCCGCTCGACGCATCCTGTCTCGAGAGGTCACGGACAATGAGCTCAGCAGCCTGCGAGGAGCGTTTGAGAAGCAGAAAGCAATCTTCGCTTTGAAGGAAGACGCGGCAAAACAATTGCTCGCCGCCGGTGAAGCACCACGCGATGAAGCTCTGAGTCCTGCCGATCATGCGGCAATGACTGTCGTGTGCCTCACGATTCTCAACCTTGATGAGTCACTGACGCGGGAATAGACAAGTTTGAGTGCATAACAGTGGCTGGGGAACGCCGAAACCGGAGACTGACGTCTCACGGCTCGCCTGGTTCAGGCGAGCGGGGGACGTCAGTCCCCTGATTGCGATTCCTGCGGTAATGCCAATTTATTTGTGAACAAGTGCTTATAAGCTGCGCTGCCCCACCGTGCGAATCACGCCGTTTCACAAACTGGTCAGGGCGGGACCACAGAACGCTCGATGCCTGGCAAGCGGGATGTTGTGTCGCTATGCTGATGGCGTTCCGGTGACATTGCTCCGCCGCATGGAGCGAGTCCGGACGATTCCGCGATCCCCACAATCAGGAGTGCAGGCATGTCAAAAACGGTTAAACAGGTTCCACGGCGTCGATTTCTACAAACGGCTGTGACTGCGGCGGGTGCTGCGGTGATGGCTCCAATGATTATCCCCAGTTCGGCACTCGGTCGTGATGGCGCGGTTGCTCCCAGCGAACGAGTTGTCATTGGAGGCATTGGCATCGGAAACCGCGGGACGTACGATCTCGGATGTTTCCTGGAACAGAAAGATGTGCAGTTTGCTGCAGTCTGCGACGTCAAGGAAACTCGCCGTCTGGCGGTCAAGAAGATCGCCGACGAAAAGTACGGCAACCAGGACTGCAAAATGTATCGCGACTTCCGCGAACTGCTCGATCGCAGTGATATCGATGCGGTCCTGATCGCCACGGGACCAAACTGGCACGCGACGATGGCCATGCATGCCGCGCGGGCCGGCAAGGACATGTACTGTGAAAAACCCGTCACCAAGAACATCGCGCAGAGTCTGATTCTTGCCGAAACGATGCGTCGCACCGGACGAGTCTTCCAGGCAGGCACGCAGCGACGCAATCTGCCGCACTTTGCGTTTGCCTGTGAATTGGCTCGCACCGGAAAACTGGGCGCAGTCAAGAAAGTTTTTGCTCATCCGGCCGGAATGCAGGCCATGATGAGTGGTTGGTTGGTCCCCGAGACAGAGCCGGACAAAGAAATAGTCGATTGGGACATGTATCTTGGGCCAGCCGCGTGGCGTCCTTTCAATGCGAAACTGCTGGATGGTTTCAACTTCGAAAAAGGCGGTGGACTGGTCGGCGGAGGCGTTCTTGAATGGGGTTCACACTGCGTGGATCTGTGTCAATGGGCAGTCGGCGATTGCCCGCCTCCCGTTGAATACGATGCACCAAAAGACGGCCAACTGGTTGCCCGATACGAAAATGGTACGGAATTGATTTTCCGGGAGACCGGCTGGATTCCACTGGGTTCATGCCCCGTGCGATTCGAAGGAGAAACAGGTTGGGTCGAAGCGGGCGACAGCGGCAAACTCGTGCTGAGTTCTCCGGAATTGCTTGCTGGAAGAACTGTGGACGAAATCGGCGGCTATCCAGCAACGTACCACGTTCGCGACTTTCTGGACTGCGTGAAGACCCGTAGTCAGCCAAAGGGGAATGCCGACGCAGCGTGCAATGCTCACATTGCTTGCCACGCAGCCAACATCGCCCTGCACCTTGGACGTCAAGTCAAGTACGACAACGCGACACATCAATTTACCAACGACGAACAAGCCAATCGTCTGCGATCAGAAGCTCTCCGGGAACCGTGGAGGGTTTAATGAAATTCATCAGACCAGAACGGTAAGTCGTCAGCGACGCATCAGGCCTGTCGGAACCATGAAACTGATTCCTTTGTCAACTGATTCCCCCACCACAAACTGGATTCAATAACCATGCATATACCTCGAAACTTCATACGCACACTTTCAATTCTGGGATTAACGCTCGCTGTCACGTTCCCGTCGGTTCACGGATTCGATGGACCAGCGGCATCACCTGAAAAGGAGCAGGAATTACTTGCGGTTCTGCGGTCTGACGCACCGTCCGGTGACAAAGCCATCGCGTGCAAGAACCTTGCAATCTACGGCTCCAGCGCTGCCGTGGCTGATCTGGCGAAACTACTGCCGGACGCGCAGTTGTCTTCATGGGCCAGGACTGCGCTGGAATCGATTCCTGGCCAGGAGGCTGACGAAGCACTGCGGACGGCGACGAATTCGCTCGAAGGCAGACTTCTGGTGGGCACCATCAATTCCATCGGTGTCCGCCGTGACGCCAATTCCGTGGAGGCATTGGTGCCTCGATTACAACATACCGACGCGGAAGTCGCCTCAGCCGCCGCTGTGGCTTTAGGACGCATCGGAAATGTGGCGGCGGCCGATTCGCTGCGGAAGGCGCTCGCGGCAGCTCCGGCGAACGTCCGTACATCAATCGCTGAAGGCTGCGTGCTCTGTGCAGAACGATTGATGGCGGAAGGCAAGGCCGCTGATGCAGTGGCGATCTATGACGAAGTCCGCGGGGCCGAAGTTCCAATGCAGAGAATCGTCGAAGCGACGCGCGGCGCCATTCTGGCTCGTGGCCAGGACGGCATTCCGCTGTTGCTGGAACAATTCCAGTCACCCCAAAAGCCGTTGTTCCAATTGGCATTGACGACTGCTCGAGAGTTTCCCGGCGGCGAAATAGATAAAGCTCTTGTGGCCGAACTCAATCGCGCTACGCCGGATCGAGCGGCATTAGTTGTGCAGGCCATGGCCGATCGCCCGGATACCGTGGTCCTCGCGGAAGTTCTGAAAGCGGCTGAACAAGGCCCGAAGGAAGTGAGACTGTCCGCCATTGACGCACTGGGCCGTGTCGGAGATCTGTCCTGTCTTGATCCACTGCTGAAGATGGCACTTGATGCCGATGCGGATCTCTCGCAAACCGCGAAAGTCACGCTGGCAGAGGTTCCGGGCGAAAGGATCGACACTCAGATTCTGGCGTTGCTGGAAAGTGCCAAAGGGAAAATGTATCCGCTGCTGCTGCAACTCGTCGGCCAGCGCCGGATCGACGCGGTGCCGGAACTGCTGAAGGCCATCGATCATTCCGATAAGGACGTCCGCAGTGCAGCGTTGATCGCTTTGGGAGAAACGGTCCGTTTGCCAAAATTGCCCGTGCTGATCTCACAAGTCGTGTCGCCAAAACATCGCGAAGATGCACCAGTAGCTTTGCAGGCATTGAAAGCGGCAAGTATCCGGATGCCGGATCGTGAAGCCTGTGCAACGGAACTCGCCGCCGCTGTCGATCGCACAAAAGCCGTACCAACGAAGATTTCGTTGCTTGACATTCTGGGAGCGATGGGTGGAACAAAGGCGTTGGCAGCTATTGGAGCCGCAGCGAAGAGTAATGACCCGCAGTTGCAGGACAGCAGCAGTCGGTTGCTTGGCGAATGGATGACGGAAGACGCAGCACCGGTCTTGCTGGATCTGGCAAAGATTCCGACAAATCCTTACAACATCCGCGCCCTGCGCGGGTACATCCGCATCGCACGGCAGTTCGTGCTGCCGGAAGAACAACGCGCGGAGATGTGCCAGAAAGCTTTTGATGCCGCAAGCCAGACGGCGGAGAAGAAGTTGGTATTGGAAGTGCTGAAACGTTATCCGAGTCTGGATACGCTCAAGCAGGCTATCAACGCGATGAAGGTGGTGGAGTTGAAAGACGATGCTACGCAGGCAACGCTGGTGATCGCCCAGAAACTGGGCGCTAAGGGAGTGGACGTCAAAGATATGCTCAACGGAGCCGGTCTGGACAAAGTAAAATTGGAGATCGTCAAAGCAGAATACGGATCCGGGGCGACTCAGAAAGACGTCACCGAAATGCTCAAGAAGCAGGTGGGTGACTTACCACTGATCACACTGGCGTCCGCAAGCTACAACACCAGCTTTGGCGGCGATCCTTTGCCCGGAGGCACGAAGCAATTGAAGATCAAATATCGCATCAACGGCAAGTCCGGCGAAACAACATTCGCTGAGGACGCGCTCATCGTTTTACCGATGCCAAAATAGTCGATGTAAAAGAGTTCCGGTTTTTCAATCTGATCAAATTCGGGTTCGTCGAGTCGCAAATTGTCAGGGAAGTAAGCACCCACGCACAAGTCTTCGCACACAACTTGTTTAACCGCGTGCCCATCGGGCCGCGTTTTATTCGCGAAAGCGCGGGGCGAGGCCCACGCGGTTACACAAAGAAACTTATGCACGGGTGCTTATGTCATCCGCTGGGATTCTGCCTGCCCGATGGCACGATCAAGTCGGCGGAGAACGCAGACATTTCCGAGCAGTTCAAGCGAACGGAATAAGTCCGGGCCTTGAGCTTTGCCGGTAACGCACAGGCGCAGCGCCGGGAAAATATCGCCGACTTTGACTTGCTTCTCAGCCGCAAATGTCTGCAGGAGTTCGTGGAGGGGCTCAGCCGCAAAATTGTCTGTGTCGCTCAGTCGCTGCCGCAGATCATGCAGCAGGACTACGGCGTTCTCCGGTTTCACCACACGCTTCTGGAAATTCCTGTCGTCGATCCTGAGTTCCTCGTCAGCCACAAAGAATTCATCCAGCTGAAAGATGTCGCCGAAGACACGCAGACGGTCAGCGGCCAGTTCGATGATGCGAGCGACTCGCGCCTGTGTCTCTTTGTTGTCTTCATCGTCAATAAGCCCGGCCTGTTTCAACATCCGCAGACAGCCGTCGAGTTTTTCCGCCGCCGGTAGTTCGCTCATCCAATGCGACTGAAAACTCAGCAACTTGTCCGGATCCAGACCAGCGGCGCTTTTAATCACACGATCCAGTGTGAATTTCCGCTTCATCTCCGCCAAAGACAGAAACTCCGTCTGATCGTCGAGTGACCAGCCCAGTCGCACAAGCGCATTCAACACGCCGGCGGGGAGAAATCCAACCTGTCGATAGTAGGCCACCATGACCGGTGACAATTCGTTCAATTTTGGATCGATGCCGATGCGACTCAGCACCTGATCGCCCAGCTCGAACAGTTTCTGAAACTGCGGATTGGTGCGGTATTTATCAATCTTTCGCTTACTCATTTTCTCCTTGTTGCCTGGAGATGCGACGTAAGGGACGTGGGCCCATTCAGGCGTCCTGTTGCCCAGCGCGCGATGCAGCAGAATCTGGATCGGCGTGTTCGAAAGATGTTCCTCCGCGCGAATGACGTGCGTGATTTCCATTTCGGCATCGTCCACGACGGTGGCGAAATTGTAGAGCGGCGATCCGTCGTTTCGGGCGATGACGGGGTCCGGCATCAGGCTGCAATCGAATTCCACCGTGCCGCGAATGTGGTCGTCCATAACGACCTTGTCGGTGCGCGGAATCAACAGCCGCACGACGCATGGCTGACCTTCGGCGAGATACTCTGCTACCTGATCGTCTGTCAATGAAAGCGACGCGCGGCTGCTGACATAGACACGTTTTTCCTTCTCCGCGGCTTCGCGCTGAGCCTGCGTATCTGGCGGCAACTCAAAGTCGCGGTAGGCGTTTCCGGACTCCAGCAGCCTGGCAAGAGCCGCAACATACAGGTGTCGCCGCTGCGACTGAAAGTACGGACCATGAGGGCCACCTACTTCGGGGCCTTCGTCCCAATCGAGCCCCAGCCAGCGGAATGCATCCAGGATCGGCCCCAGCGCCTTATCCATATTTCGCTGCTCATCGGTGTCGTCGATTCGCAGAATAAACTGACCGTTGTTATGGCGGGCCCAGAGCCAGTTGAACAGCGCCGTACGCATCCCGCCAATGTGCATGTAACCGGTGGGACTGGGAGCAAATCGAGTTCGAACGGTCATGGAGAGAATTTCATGATGTGGGAAAACTGTGAACTCCGGCGACGCCTCGCGTTCTGATGAGTGCCGGATTATGGGGAACTATAGTAAAGCGCAAAGTGACGGACCAGCGGTGAAGAGCCTTGAACTGGGCCACATGAATGGAGTTTTCAGTTTGCAGTCTTCAGTTGTCAGTCGGCTGCAGGCTGCGTTTTTTTTGCGATTCACTGACGACTGGACCCTGTTTTTGTTGATGAATGTCGATTGACAAATGCTCATCACGGCGGAGCGTAATGGCTACTTTGGGCTGCGGGCAAAGCCCGCGCTGGGACTTACAGATCTGTCCGTGTATAGTGTCCGAGTCTCCATCATCGGCAATCTTTGTGAGAGCTTTAATGCGCTGTCTTCGACCACTCCTGGTATTGCTGACGTCAGTGATGATGTTCGCGTCGGCGTTGAGCGACGACGTTTGCCACGCTGACGAAAATCCTGTTGTTCCCGCGATCGAACTGCTCAATTCATGGATCAAGGATCATGAACTCAACGACGAAAACATGTCAGCGCTGAATTCTCAGTCATTTTCCGCGACACCATTGACGGCCGATGAGGCGCAGCAGGCGACTACGGAATTGTGGACTGCACGCACGAAGTTTCTGAAGCCGACACGTCAGGCGGAATTCGAAAACCGCGAGATTGTCATCGACGATCTCCGGATGCCGTTCTGGTACAAAGTCTTCGGCGACGCCCCGACAGAAGGACGCAGCCTGTTCATTTCCATGCACGGTGGGGGAGATGCACCGGCGGCGGTCAATGATCAGCAATACGAAAATCAGAAGCGGCTGTATCAACCGGAAGAAGGCGTCTATCTGGTGCCGCGCGCAGCAACGAATACGTGGGACTTGTGGCATCAGTCGCACATCGACACTTTCTTCGAGCGACTGATCACCGACATGATCCTGTTTGAAGATGTAAATCCGGACCGTGTCTTCATGATGGGATATTCTGCGGGCGGTGATGGCGTCTATCAGTTGGCACCGCGCATGGCAGACCGCCTGGCGGCGGCGGCAATGATGGCGGGGCACCCGAATGAATCACGGCCGGAGGGATTGCGGAATATCGGTTTCACGATCCATATGGGAGCCAACGACGGCGCGTACAATCGAAACGCCAAAGCAGAAGAGTGGGGAAGACTTCTTGATGCACTTCAGGCGGGCGACCATGATGGCTACGTCCACGAAGTCTCGCTGCATAAAGATCGAGGCCACTGGATGAATCTTGAAGATGCCGTTGCGGTCCCGTGGATGGCAGGCTTCACACGCAAAGCCTGGGCAGATCGAGTTATCTGGGTTCAGGATGACGTGCGGCACGAGCGATTTTATTGGCTGCAGGTTCCGCACGAATCGGCAACAGCCGGTGATCGCATTGTGGCGTCCGTCAACGAGAACGAAATTTTCATCGAACACTGTGATGCGAAGGAAATCACAATCCTGTTGAGCGACAGTCTGCTGGATCTCGACAAATCCGTGAGTGTGAAGTTGCCATCCGGGGCGACTTCGCGGCACGACGTGAAACGCACCATTGCCGACATTGCGGGATCCCTGGCGAAACGCTTTGACAAGGCCGCGTGCTACTCCGCCAGGATTGACCTGCCCATCAGCGAAAGTGAATAGCTTTGGGTTCAGGTTTAAGCATCGAACGGAAAATAAGTGTCGCCTTTCGCTCCGCGAAAGTTGCGAATACGCTGCTTTCGCGGAGCGAAAGGCGACTCTAAAAAGCCGCAGGATGCTAAGTCTGGGATGCAGGGTGGGAATTCGCTCGAACAACGTGATATGATTTGAAGATCAATGCCGGGCGCTGGCTCGGGCAGAGGAATGGCAGCGTGATTTCGTATCGAGCACTCAAGAAGATCATCGGTGAGACAAGCCTTGAAAGAAAGTGCCGCTTTCTTTTCGGGTTCGCGCTGTTGATTCTCATCACCGGCAGTTTCTGGTTATACGACTTCAGCACACAACATCTGATTGAATCACAGCAGGTACTCGCGGCCCGTTCGCTGGTTCCCAGAATTCTGCAGCTGCATCACTATCGTTTGTTCATTGCACTCGAACAGCCGGCAACTGGTGACCAGACAACAATTCCGGATGACAGCGACGACCTGTCAGCGGAGTCATCATCCGAAGCAGACGCCATCAGCATCAATGAGACGCATGCTGTTAATTGGTTGATCGGGTTCGACCAGGCCGCCAATGGAGATGCAGACTATAACGCGGGATCCTTCTGGAGCCTGAAGGACGCCGCAAATGAGTTCCCTGAAAACGACAACGGCTTCGATGCACGGCGCATCTTCCTGGACAAGGACCGGGATGAAGATGAAAACTGGAGCATTCGGACCGACGAGGGCAAGCCGCGCATGCTTTCATACTACGCAGCCATTCGACTGAAGGGGTTTTGCACAAATTGCCACACTCCGGACGGTAAATTGAAGAACTCAGGTTACACACGGGCGGAAAATTCTGCGGCGTATGCACAGACAGAATCGTCACCAGCGGATTCCGTTCCTGATTCTGCATCTGCGGAAATCGTCGCTGTGCCCGGCGAGTCAGAATCGCCATCGGCTGCGGAGGACCAGCCACGACTGCCGTTGAAGAGCATTCTCCGGATTGACCTGTCGTTAGAATCCGTGGACGCGCAACTGAGCCGAAACCGCGCGATTCTGCTGGCGACCGGAATTGTCACGGCATTTCTGGCGATGCTTGTCGCATACGTCATTGTTCGCTACATCATTGTCAAACCCGTCCTGCATCTGAAAGACGTCAGCGACGAGATCGCGCGGGGCAACCTGAACCTGCGCGCAGAGATCAGCACGGGGGACGAGTTTGAAGAACTCAGCCACGCCTTCAATCGCATGTTGAGACATATGATGACCGGGAACGATGAACTGCGGTCACTCAACGACAGCCTGGACGGGAAAGTCGATCAACTGGCGCAGGCCAATATGGAATTGTTTAATAACAATAAGCTCAAGGACGATTTTCTGGCCACGATCAGCCACGAACTCCGTACACCATTGAACAGTATTCTGGGCTTCAGTGATATCCTGCAGAACACCGCGAATCTGGATGAACGCCAGAAGAGATACGTCCAGAATATCCAGACATCGGGGCAATCGTTGATGGTTCAGATCAATGATCTGCTTGATCTCGCTAAAATCGAGAGTGGAAAGATGGATCTTCATCTGACAACGATGAATCTGTCGGACGTGCTGGAGATTCAGGTGCAACAGATCATGCCGTTGGCCGATCGTAAAAACATCGATCTGAAGACGGACACACCGCACCTACCGCTGCCAATGATGTTTCAGGATCGGGGGAAGATTTGCCAACTCATCACGAACCTGCTGTCAAATGCCATCAAATTTACCCCGGAAGGCGGTCGTGTTCGGGTTTCGTCTCGTTTGATCGACGAGAATTCCGTTGAGTTTTCTGTCGAAGATACCGGTATCGGAATTCCGCTCCAGGAGCAGGAACACATTTTCGAGAAATTCCGACAGGGGACATCGGATCCTGGTGGCCGCGACCACACGAAACGCGAGTACGAAGGCACGGGACTTGGATTGTCAATCGTTCGCGAACTTTCGCGACTGCTGGGCGGCGACGTCACGTTAAGGAGTGAGTTTGGCAAGGGCAGTCTGTTTGTCGTGCGCCTGCCGCTGCAGGCTCCGGAAAAAACCGCTGAGCCCCTCATTTCATTGGAATCCAGATCGTCCACAACCCTTTCCCGCATCACCAGCGTCGATTTGATGGCCACTGAAGACAGTCATGACACTCGATCACTGACTCGAGAAGTTCCGATCGACGTGCAGTCCATTTGACACAGCAGAAGTGCCTTGATCCGCGTGACGATCACTTTCAAAACGTGCATGTCGTCTGCGACATTTTGGAAAATGGACGGCTTTGCACGAAATTCTTTGTCACACAATGTGATTCTTTTCCGCTTGGCGATACAGTCGAGTGGTTCAACGGACCATCAGAGTGCGATGCACAGATTCTTTGATTCTTGAGTGCCGGGACCAGGACGATTTCCATGACTTTTACAGGCTTTCAGATCATGCGACGGCTGACATGTTTTTTTTCTTGTGGACTGCTCGTGTTCCTGGTGAGCGGTTGTCAACCGGACGCGAGCAGTTCAAACGAAATTGTGATCGGCCATTTTGCGTCCATGACGGGTTCGGAAGCGACGTTTGGGCAATCGACGGATAACGGGATCAAGCTGGCTGTTGATGAAATCAATGAGGCGGGCGGAATCGATGGCAAAAAGATCCGGCTGATCACTTATGACGATAAGGGTGACGCTCGAGAAGCGGGGACTGCCGTGACACGATTGACAACTAAGGACGGCGTGGCCGCAGTCCTTGGAGAAGTGGCTTCGGGACTGTCGCTGGCCGGTGCCCCGGTCTGCCAGGAAGCCGGAATTCCGATGGTGAGTCCGTCTTCGACCAATCCTAAGGTGACCCAAATCGGCGACATGATTTTTCGAGTCTGCTTTATCGATCCGTTTCAGGGTTCAATCTGTGCAGAGTTTGCCAGGGAGCATGCAGGACTCAAAGCCGGCAAAGCTGCGATCCTCACTGATCAGGCATCTCCGTATTCTGTCGGACTCCAGGAAGAATTTGAAAAGGCATTTGAAAAACTAGGCGGCAAAGTTGTCAGCAGGCAGACGTATCAGGGTGGTGATCAGGACTTCTCCGCCCAGTTGACTGCGATTCGCAGCAGCGAACCGGATGTCGTGTTTATCCCAGGGTATTATACCGATGTCGGCAACGTGGCTCTGCAGGCGCGAAAACTGGGGCTGACAACTCCGCTGCTGGGTGGCGACGGCTGGGATTCTTCGAAGCTGGGGGAGATTGCCGGCAGTTCAATCGACGGCTGCTTCTATTCCAATCACTATTCTCATGAAGACCCGAATCCGCGCGTCCAGGAGTTCATCAAGAAGTATTCCGAGCGTCACCAGCAGACGCCCGATGGCCTGGCCGCGCTTGGTTACGATGCCGCTCGGATTCTTTTTGAAGCCATGAAGCGTGCGAAATCAGTGGACGGCAAGAGTCTGGCGGCGGAACTGGCGAAGACAAAGGACTTCGACGGTGTCACCGGGAAGATTTCAATTGATGCCGACCGCAATGCCGTTAAATCAGCCGTGATTCTGGAAATGAAAGACGGCAAGCCAAAGTATGTGACGACAATTCAGCCTGATGCGTAAATGTCGCAGGCACACTCGGTGTGCCGATGGCTCAGTGAGTAAAACACCGGTGTTCGGCAGGTTGCGGTACACGGAGTGTGACTACTACTCTTCAGACCCCCATCTTTCCGCTCATGTCTGACTTTGTCCAAACCCTCATCACTGCTCTGGCCATCGGCAGCCTTTACGCGCTTATTGCGCTCGGCTACACGATGGTTTACGGCATCCTGAAGTTCATCAATTTTGCGCACAGTGACATTGTTGTGCTGGGAGCCTGGAGCAGCTACACGCTGGCTGTTCGCATTCTGCCGTGGCTCGGTCTTGATCCTCACAATCCGGCGACCGTGCCTCCGTTCTGGGTGGCAGCCGTCGTAATGCTGGCGGCGATGGTGCTCTGCGGTGTCGTTGGATTTGCGATCGAACGCCTGGCCTATCGCCGATTGCGACGCGCTCCGCGACTCAACGTACTGATCACGGCGATCGGAGTTTCGCTGCTGCTGCAGAACGTGGGCCAACTGAATTTTGTGTTCGGGGCGAGTCCTCAGAAAATGCCGGCTCTGCTGCCGAGTTGGGAATTGGCCTCCATCGCGTTCGGAGAAGGCGAATCGGCGCGGCGCGTCGTGATCGGACTGATTGATGTCGTCATCTTTTCCCTGGCCACGACGCTGATGCTGATGATGCAATACCTGGTATTTCATACGAAGCTGGGTGTTGCCATGCGCGCAGTCTCATTCAATACGGACAACGCTGCACTGATGGGAATTCCTGTCGATCGAGTCGTCTCGTTCACATTCGTACTCGGATCTGTGCTCGCTGCCGCCGCGGGATTTCTGTACGTGATGAAGTATCCCAGTATGAATCAACCGGCGCATGCGGTCTGGGTCCTGCTGGGACTGAAGGCCTTCGTCGCAGCGGTGATCGGTGGGATTGGCAATGTTCGCGGCGCTGTCCTGGGAGGATTCGTGATTGCCTTTGTAGAACAATTTGGCGCATTCTATATCTCCTCGAACTACCGCGATGTGTATGTTTTCGCGTTACTGATCGTGATTCTGCTCGTCAAGCCCAGCGGATTGCTCGGTTCTCCTGTGCGGGAGAAAGTATAGCCATGGCGAAAGCACCGAATTCCGCGCAGATTTGGACATCGAAAACGAACGCCGCGGGGTCCGCCTCATTCTCAGATCGGGACAGCGGATTTGTGCGCAATACGCTTGCCGGGCTGATGCCATTTGCGGTCGGGATTGCGATGGCGTCGCTGTTGCATTTTCTTCTGCCAGGGATGGTTGGACTCTATTACTCGCGAATCGTGACGGATATCGGGATCGCCATTATCATGGCCGTTTCGTTGAATATCGTGAACGGCATGACCGGGCAGTTTTCCATCGGTCATGCGGGCTTCATGACGCTCGGTGGCTACATGGCCGCGTTCACATCGTACTATGGGTCGATGTGCCTTTGGGGCAATACGGAGATCCACGGCGGGTTTCTGGGAACGGGCGAATGGCTCTTTGTAGTGTCCTGCATCGTCGGTGGCCTGCTGGCAGCGGGCGCGGGCTACGTTGTCGGACTTCCATCACTGCGACTGCGTGGAGACTATCTGGCCATTGTGACGCTGGGCTTCGGGGAGATCATTCGCGTCATCCTGCAGCAAACCGGAAAAGTGATCGAAAGTGCGGAAGCCCTGAAGACTGGCGGACTGTCACAGATGATTCCTCCACCGGTCGGGGGTGCTCTTGGATTTGGTGGTGTGCCAAAATATACAAATCTGTTCTGGGTCTTCACGATCCTGACGGTCACACTCGTGATTGCGTATCGTCTGAAGAGATCCAGTTTCGGACGTGGCATGATTTCTGTCCGTGAAGATGAGATTGCCGCTCAGGCGATGGGCGTGAATATTGCGCGCCAAAAAGTATTGGCGTTTGTGATTGCCGCGTTCTTTGCGGGTATCGCCGGAGGTCTGTTTGCACACGAACGTGGTGTGATCCTGAGCCCGAAAGATGCAGGTTTTCAGCGTTCGTTTGATTACGTAATCATGACTGTTCTGGGCGGTCGAGGTTCAATCACAGGCGTGATGCTGGCCGCTGGTCTGCTGACCGCGCTGCCGGAATTTCTGCGAGAGTTTGAACAGTATCGACTGATCGTGTACGCATTGTTGTTGATCTTTATGATGCTCGTGAGGCCTCAGGGTTTGCTTGGGATTCATGAAATCTGGGACCTGTGGCCCCGGCGTAGAACGACATTGCCACCCACGGCTTCCTTGATGCACTCTTCAACGATGCCGTCGCAGGAGTCGAAGCGATGAACACGCCAGCTTCGACAACCGCTTCGACAGGAACACCGCCAATCGACTCCGGGGTGTTGCTGGACATCAACTCGATCGGAATTTCATTTGGTGGCCTCAAGGCTGTCCAGGATTTTTCGTTGCAGCTTCCTGCGGCCGGATTATTTGGACTGATCGGTCCGAATGGGGCTGGTAAGACAACCATTTTCAACCTGTTGACGGGGGTGTACGAACCAGACAGTGGCGAGATTCACCTGGCTTCGCGAAGGTTGTTCAACCGCCAGCCGCACGAGATCACGGCTGCAGGGATCGCTCGCACCTTTCAAAATATCCGACTGTTTCCGGATCTGAGCGTCCTCGACAATGTGCGACTGGCCGGTCAGTTGCACAATCAGCAAGGCCTGTTATCCACGTTGCTTCGCACACGCGGGTATCGTCGAGAGGAACAATTGTTGCAGGAGAAGGCCTTCAATCTTCTGGAGATTTTTGAACTTCAGGACCGAGCTCATGAACTGGCGAGCAGTCTCAGCTACGGCCATCAGCGAAAACTCGAAATCGTGCGCGCTCTTGCCACAAATCCACAGGTGCTGTTGCTTGACGAGCCTGCTGCGGGACTGAATCCTCAGGAAAAGAAACTGCTGGCTCAGTCGATCCAGCAGATCCGTGATCGCTTTCAGGTCGCCGTACTGCTGATTGAACATGACATGCCGTTGGTCATGGAGATCTGCGAGAACATCATTGTGCTCGACCACGGCAACACGATCTGTCGAGGAACACCCCGCGAAGTGCAGAATGACGAACGTGTGATCGCTGCGTATCTTGGCAGTGGTCTGACGGATGAAGAATCCTCTCCCGCAGCCTGACGCTGGTGAATCGCGAATAGTGCTTCCAGTCCATGGAGATAGCGGTTAAAATGTTGAAAAAGTTCTAAACTCTCCCGTGCGGTGCCAGTATGAGTTCTTCCGCAATTTCTGAATTGAGCAGTTTTCGGGAATACCTCGACAATCGCATCGCGCGGGATATGAGATATGGACATGTATTCCCGGGTTTTTGTGTCCAATATCAGGACATCACTCGGGTTTCTGTGTTAATAAGAAGTTAGCTGGCAAGCCTATTTGAGCTGTCAATGATCAAGCGGAATCGACGACGACGTGCCGCAATCGTACTCGCGATCATCGCAGTGCCGGTGGCGTTCGTTATGTGGCAGTACCTCACACTCCGCTCCTGTCAAGAGTTCATTCACAAGCAGTACGCATCAGAAATCAAGCAACTTGAACTCGCCATGCAACAGTGGCCCGAAGACCGATTCGAGGACGAAGCTACGTATCAGGCAGTCGAAGCGATACATCACGGACTGAAACAGACCTTCAGTTCTGGAGACTTCTACTGCGCCAGTTGGTCATATGATTCTCATCACGGATTGAATGGTACCGGCATTCCTGACAGCGGCTTTTCGACATACAGTTGGATCACAACGACTGATGATTTGCGACAATCTCTCTACTTTGGCAAGTCGTTCGATGGTGTTCCTTTGCTGGTGTATCAACGATGGCTCCCCAATGCTCCAGTGATGAAGCATATTCAAATTGTTCTTTACCGCGACATGGTCGATACGAGGATGAAGGCCAAATGGGCCAGCAAACAAATAGGGCTTTGACTTCGCGAGTGCGGACGGAGAGAGCGGAGTGACGATCGCGGAGTAACGATCGGGGTTGAGCGGAGTGGGCTTGTGGCGCTGCGAGCCATTCGAGCCGAAGCTCAAGGCATTTGTTCAAGAAGCCCGTTGGTCGAGCGACGCCCGGTGGCGTATGGGAAAAGCAATTTTACGGCAATGTGTTTCGGCGATTTCTGATAGG
>Ga0105046_10005191_pt1 | contig 20621 bp, 17 predicted proteins | sample MAT03_FD_78385 | JGI IMG/M metagenome (GOLD analysis project Ga0105046, IMG submission 78385) | Freshwater microbial communities from Lake Fryxell liftoff mats and glacier meltwater in Antarctica - MAT-03 (megahit assembly) | ecosystem: Environmental > Aquatic > Freshwater > Ice > Liftoff...
CCCGGCACCGCACCTTGGCCCGTAAGCCGCAGATGGGCAAGGCATTATCATCCCCGGCCCCGTTGGGCCGGTGGGTCACTCTCCGTGAGCATACCCGGGTAATTTCTCGCGAGTGCCGAAGCCGTAGTGCCGGATATCTCCGTTCCGCCTCCGCGGGATCGCACGATCAGGTCCATAACGCGGGGCCTGACGGTTTCGCGAAACTCGAAAAATCTCTTAGCGTCCGCTTCTTTGAAACGCCACCAGGAATTGAACTCTCCGATCACTCTCCACCTTCCGCCATCTGGGTCCAACACTCGGCCGACAACGCCCTGGCCGGGGATAATGAATTGGAGGACGACTTCAATCGCCGAGTCGGCATCCAATTGAACGCGGTGAACTCGGATGTTGATCGCGCCGGCTCGGCGGGCAGCTTCCAGGATTGTCTCCGGGCTGACGAGTGCGAGCGCAAACAGGATTTGAAACGCGGGCATGGATTGACGACTCTAAGTACACGGTATCGCGAATAATGAAGCAGCATTTGACCGGGATAATTCTCGCGGCGGTAAGCGTGCACGCACAGTCTCTCGGCGACGCATCCGTTGCCCGGCCAGCCCCTGACGGTGCGCGGGTGGCTATCGGCTTTTTGGGCGCATTGGAGAAATGGGACGACCCGCACCGCTCCGTGCGAAAGTTGACGCTGCGCCTCCGGGAGCGAGGGTGGCAGGCGGAGTCGTTTTCTCATCGCAATCTCAGGACGGCGAAGAAGGCGATTGTTTCGGCGTTGGATCGGAACGGGGATAAGAGGATCGATTCGGTGGAAGCGGAATCGGCTCGGGTCGTTATTTTTGGCCAGTCCATGGGTGGAGCTGCAACGCTAAAATTGGCAAGATTTTTGCGCGGCAAACACGTTCCGGTGCTACTGACAGTGCAGGTGGATAGTTTCGGAGTGCGCGACGGTTTGATTCCGGACAATGTCCGAGCGGCGGCCAATTTCTACCAACGGCACTTCCTAACGGTTCGGGGAGAAGATCGAATTGAAGCGAGCGACCCCAGACGGACCCGGATTTTGGGAAACTTTGAGTATCAGTACCCGTTGTGGAAAGTGAATGCGTGGCCAGAATCCTGGCCCCGCCGGATTTTCGGCGGGGCACACTCGCGCATGGAAGCGGATCCCGTCATGTGGGCGCGAGTGGAAGCGTTGATACAGGAAGCAGGAGACAAGAAGTGAAACGACTGATCGCCTTGGCCGCGTTGGCGCTGACCGCCTGGGGGCAACCCGCGGATAAACCTGTAGACCTGACGATTCCTTCGGACAAGATCTGGACCGATACCGGCATCGACGTAGCGCCCGGGGAGATGGTTGCGGTGGACGCGAGCGGCACGATTGCTTATATGGGGCGGGAAACCGGCCCCTCCGGATTGGTGCGCGGCTGGGCCGATATGATCAAGACTTTTCCTTTGAATGACGCCAAGCGGGGAGCGCTGATAGGGCGCGTCGGGGATAATGCGGCGGCGCGGCCATTCCTGATCGGCGACCGGACCGAACGCCAGATTTCAGTGACGGGACGGCTATTCCTGGGTGTCAATTTGGGAACCGCGGACCGCGCGACCGGAAGCTACTCCATTCGTTTGACGCGGACGAAGGGCGCGGCCGTGGTGCGCAATTCAGAAGAAATGCTGAAGGGGCTGACGAAGCTTACGCAGGCTCAGCTAGAGAGCGTGGCCACACGGGTCGTCGACAAGGAAGGTGTACCGGGCGACCGAACGAACTTCTTCATCGTCGGCAGCGAACTTCATGTCGTTACGGCGCTGGAGCGGGCAGGTTGGATAAAAGTGGACCGGTCCGTTAAGGACACCATCCTCCGGGGCATTCTGGTCAGCATGTCCAAGCAGGCGTACGTGACGTTGCCGATGAGTGAGTTGACGATGTTCGGCCGGGCTCAGGATTACGGCTGGGCGCAAGCGGATCCGTTGCGGGTGGTTGCCGCGCGGCATCACTTCCGGATCTGGAAAGCGCCGTTCACCGCGGGCGGCCGGACCGTTTGGGTGGGCGCCGGGACGCACGATGTTGGCTTTGACAAAGACCGGCGCAACGGAAAGATTACCCACAAAATTGATCCCAATACCGACGAGGAGCGCGAGTATATCGGGAAAACTCTGCAGGAAACCGGGGAAGTGCTGCAGTTGGATTATCTGACGGCCGCAAACGCGGTAAAACAAGCAAAGACCGCGCACGGGCAAGCCTACCACTCGGACGGGAGAACGCTGATCGTTTACTTGAAGCCGGACGAGAGTGACAACTCGAAATCGTTTTCGGACATTTTCTGCACCGTTTTAGCCAAAAATAACCCCGACGGCGACAAATGGGATGCGTGCGAGTCCTACGTCGATGGCGGCGGCTCCAGCAACGCCACTCTGCCGGATTTATCAAAGGATTATCGCGTCCTGATCGTTCCGGGATTCATGAGTTCGTGCTTCGCCGATAGCCCGGCCTTCAATGAGGGACTGCCCGTGCTTCGGGACAAATACGGGATTAACGTGGAATATTTGCAAGTGCCGAACGACGGATCAGACACGAACGCCAAGATGATCGCCGATCATCTGAAGGAGAAGTCCAAGGGCGATGCTCGGAAATGGATCCTGGTAGGGTACAGCAAGGGGACCCCGGATCTGCAGGAGGCCCTGGCCCGCTATCCCGAACTGCGACCAATGACCGCGGCATTTATCAGCGTCGCTGGCGCATCCGGCGGCTCGAATATCGCCGACGCCATCCCCGGCATGGTGGACAAGTACATGAATCAGTACAAGCTGAAGCCGACTTGCAAGGGTGACATGGCGGTCGGGTTCAAGAGCCTTAGCAAAACGGTTCGCGGCCAGTTTTTGGCCAATTACCCCAACCCGTTTGTACCGACGTACTCGATTATCGCCGCCTCCGACAAAAACACCACATCGAAGGCATTGATGCAGACCTGGCTGCTGCTTCTGACTTACGATCCGCTACAGGATGGCCAGTTGACGCGGCAGGACGCCATCATCCCCGGAAGCACCTATCTCGGCGTGGCAAAAGGAGATCACTTCGCCGTCGCTTTGCCGTTCGACAAGTCCTCCGATGCCACCATCAAGGCCGGAATGGATAAAACGAAGTACCCCCGCGGCGCTCTCATCGAGAGCCTCCTCCGCTACGTCACCGACGACCTCGCCAAGAAGAAGCGCTAGGAAACGGCGGCCTTCGCCTTCGGCTTTATCGTCTCATCATCGATCGGACCTGCCGGCAAGCCCAGCTTGACGCGCAAGTTCGTGTCCACAGTGGCGGCCATGTCGGGATTATCTTTCAGGAACTGGCGCGCATTCTCCCGGCCTTGCCCAATACGTTCGCCCTGGAAGCTGTACCAGGAACCGGACTTCTCCACCAGATTGTGCGCGACGCCCAGATCGACCAGGTCGCCCTCTTTAGAGATTCCTTCGCCGTAGAGAATGTCGAACTCGGCTTCCCGGAACGGAGCGGCCACCTTGTTCTTCGAGATCTTCACCTTCGTGCGATTGCCGATCACGGCGTCGCCCTCTTTGATCGCGCCGATGCGCCGGATGTCAATTCGGACACTGGAATAGAATTTCAATGCCCGCCCACCGGACGTCGTTTCCGGGCTGCCAAACATCACGCCAATCTTCTCGCGAATCTGATTGATGAAGATCAAACACGTATTGCTCTTGGCGACAACGCCGGTGAGCTTCCGCATCGCCTGCGACATTAGCCGCGCCTGAATGCCGACGAACGCGTCGCCCATCTCGCCGTCCAGTTCAGCCTTCGGCACCAAAGCCGCCACCGAGTCCACCACCAAAACATCGATAGAATTCGAGGCAATCAGCGTATTCGCAATCTCCAGCGCCTGCTCAGCGTAGTCCGGTTGCGACACCAGCATGTTGTCGATATCGACACCCAATTTCTGCGCATACGCCGGGTCGAGCGCATGTTCCACATCGACATAGGCGGCAATTCCGCCGGCCTTCTGCGCCTGCGCCACCACTTGCAACGCAAGTGTCGTCTTACCCGACGATTCCGGTCCGTAAATTTCGATAATCCGCCCGCGCGGTACGCCGCCTACGCCAAGGGCGTAGTCCACCGAGATGGAGCCCGTAGAGATCGAGGCGATTGGCGCCACCGCCTCGCGGGAGCCCAATCGGAGTACCGATCCTTTACCGAACTGCTTCTCGATGGCCCCTAGAGTGGCCTGGAGAGAACGTAGCTTCTCCTTATCGTCGGAACCCCTTAAAGGGGCCACTCCATTCAGCATTTCGCCGGGAGCGTCAGAAGTTGTACCAGCCAGTTGTTTCGCCATCTCTTCGCTAGTGTAGGGCGAAGAGATGGCGAAGTCAAGTGGTTTTTAGAGGGAAGTCGTCATGATCTGTTCCACGGCTCGCAGCGCCGATTCGAAGGCGCCTTATATCCACGTTGGCGTCAAAAAAACGTGTTCTCCAGCCATAAAGATCGGTCCTTCCGGCGCGATCAGCGACGGATAGAGCTTCTCGTGCCGGCCGGGAGACATCCAGGAATCCGTTGCCCCGCCCGAGTTCTGCTCAATGCGGACAACCTTGAAGCCCAGCCGCGGTTTGCTCCGCGGATTGGTAAAGGAGGCGCCCGCGAGTATGTCGGTCCCGCCGACAATCTCGTCGAAATTCTTAATCCAGGTCTCTTCGTATTCCTCGCGGAAAGTCCCGGCGATACCCGACTGCAACATCGTCTCGTAGGCCCAAGTGGCCGAAAGCATTTCCATCGCTTCCGTGGACAAGCCGCTTTCCTTGAAGACCTGCTCGACCGACATCCGGTCGACGGCCTTCAATTTATTCGTCTTCAACACGGTGTTGCGCAAATCGGCAGTTTCTTCCGGGCCTGATGTGCCGAACACTTTCAGAACACTGCGGTCCCAAAGATCGAATGGCGAAGCGCTCTTTTCGTTATCCGCCAGATCATAGTATTTGTTGACCTGCGCTTCGTCCTTAATACGGATCTTCTGGCCGCGGACGTAATAGTAGGTTTCGGAATTTGAATGAACGAAATTACGTATCCCCACTCCGAACTGATTGAGATAGCGGCGAGTCAACAAAGGGTTCGCTGGCACGCGCGTTGCGCCCAATTCGCCATACCGGCCGTTTTCGCAGCGGGTTCGCCGCCACGGCGGCGGTGGCAAAGCCTAACCGGCGAAGCAGTTAGCGGCGGGATAAAGAGTGTGAGCATTTATGGCGTTCTCTCCCTTGCAGGCGCAGAGCAAAGCCAAGAATACTCATAAAAAGTTAAGACCCTTTCGGCGCGTAGTAACCTTTGCGGGCGCGAACCACCAGTTCCTTCCGTCCCTTCACCTTGATGTCCACTTTGTGATACAACCCATCCGTCTTCAATGGATCGGGCCGATACAGCACGTTATATTGGTGCCGCAACTCGTTCGAAATATTCTCAAATGACTGCGACAGGTCCTGCACCTTGAACGGGAAGAATGCTACGCCTCCGGTCTCATCGGCAAAGTAACGGAGCACCTTATCGCCATCGCGATCAATCTTCGTATTGTTGGTGGAGATTGCGTAAACCACCACATCGGCCTTCTGCGCCATTTCCAACGCCTGATCGCGTGTATAACGGCTGGCGTTGTCGTCGCCATCGCCGAGCACGATCATCGCGCGCCGGAACTTATGCCGTGGTTGATCCTGCATCAGTTTGTCGCGGCAGGCATAGAACATCGCATCGAACATCGCCGTGCCACCGCCGGGGCGCAATCCGCGAATCGCCTTGGACAAAACATCCGTGTCGCCGGTCAGATCGGCTACCAGCTCCGCGGCCGTGTCGTAACTAACAATGACCGCCTTATCCTGGCGCGGCCGAACCACCTGATTAATGAACTCAATCGCCGCTTCCTGTTGAAAACGGAAGCGGTCGCGAATGCTGTTGGAGGAGTCAATCAGAATCCCGAGACGCAGCGGCAGATCTGATTCCGCCGTGAACTCCATGATTTTCTGTTCCTTCTTCAACTCGATGATCTGAAAATCGTCGCGCGTCAGATCGGTGACAAAGCGGCCCTTTTTATCGGAAACGGTGTAGAGCATGTTGACGCGCGCTACATCCAGAACGATGCGGTTGCGATCGTCGTCGGGATTGAACGGCGGCTGTTGCGCGGACGCCGCCGCGCCAGCCAGCGCGGCAAGAAACTCAGACCTTTTCATAACTGCTCTGCATCGATAATAGCAATCAGTTCCGCGGGGAGTGGCGCCTCCAACGTTACAATCTCATTCGAAGCCGGACTTTGAAACGTCAATCGGGCCGCATGCAGGAAGAACCGTTCCGGCAGAATTTTCGAAACGGGCGCGCCGTAAAGAGGATCGCCCAGAATGGGATGGCCCAGCGACGACAAATGCACGCGGATCTGATGGGTCCGCCCCGTGCCGATCTTCACCTCCACCAACGTGTGTTTCGTAAACCGCCGCAGCACCTTCCAATACGTCAGCGCATGTCGCCCCGTCTCCAGCTTGCACGTCATCCGCGTCCGCCGAACCGGGTCCCTCGTAATCGGCTTATCGACGGTTCCAGTGTCGGCGCGAACAACGCCGTGCACCAACGCCAAATAGATCTTCTCCACGGTCCGCGATTGAAACTGCTCAGCTAAATGCCGGTGCGCCGCGTCCGTGCGTGCAACAACCAGCACCCCGCTCGTCTCTTTATCCAGCCGATGCACGATACCGGGACGCATGTCGCCGCCCTCCGACGACAGTGCCTCAAACCGGTGCAGCAACGCGTTCACCAGCGTGCCTGTATGATTTCCCGCGCCTGCATGAACCACCATACCCGAACGCTTGTTGATCCCGATCACCGCGGCGTCTTCGTACAGCACATCGATCGGAAGATCCTCCGCCTCCGCCCGCAGCGGCGGCAAGTTCGCCGGCGTCACTTGAATCCGCTCGCCGCCTTTTAGCATCATTGAAGATTTCGCCTGCCTGGCGTTCACGGTCACATGGCCGTCGCGCACCCAGTCCTGCATCCGCGACCGCGAGTACTCCGGCATCTGCGCCTGCAAATGATGATCGAGCCGTTGACCGGCAGCCTCAGGCGCGACGACCCATTCCACACTTCCACTGTATCCTGATAGGGTGATACGCAGCGCAATCATCCCTGTTGCCGGGCTCGGCACCCGGCTCTTACCGGCAACTAAATCCCAGCCAAAAGAGATGCTCCCCGTCGCACGAAAGCCCATCGTGCAATATGTAGCCGAGGAGTTGGTAAAAAACCAGATCGAGAACATGCTCTTCGTCACCGGCCGGAGCAAAACATCGATCGAGAACCACTTTGACTCCGACCCCGAGTTGATGCGCCTGCTCACCGATGGGAAGAAGGATGACTTGCTGGGCGAGCTCAAATTTGAAGACATGGCCGCCCATATTTTCTACACTCGTCAGCGTGTTCAGCGTGGCCTCGGCGACGCGATTCTCTGTGGCGAAGTCTTCGCCGGTGAAAACCCTTTCGTTGTCGCCCTGGGCGATTCTATCCTCGGAATGAACGGCTCCTCAATGTGCGTCACGCGCATGAGCGAGCTTTTCGTGAGCCTCCGCGCCAGTTGTGTGATCGCGGTAGAGGAAGTTCCCGTTGAAGAGACCCGGCACTACGGCATTGTTGATCCCGGTGAGGGCGAAGGTGATTGGGTTCGTATCAGGAATCTAGTGGAGAAGCCCGACCCGGCCGCCGCGCCAAGCCGCTGGGCCGTCGCCGGCCGTTACGCATTTTCTCCCATTATTTTCGACATGATCCGTCGTGTCCAACCCGACAAGCGCGGCGAGATACAGCTCACCGACGCCATTCAACTGCTCTGCGAAGAGGGCAAGCGCGTCCTGGCCTTGAAGCTTCCCAAGCAGGACAAGCGCTACGACATCGGCAATTTCACCAGCTATTTTGAGACGTTCGTTGAATTCGCATTAGCCGATCCGCTGTACGGACCGGACCTGAAGCGCAGGCTGAAAGAACTCCTCGACGAGTGACAGCGCGCGTCTATTACGGGCTGCTGTTTGCCGCGGTGCTAGTGCTGCGGATGTGCCACCGCGATATTGTCTGGGTGGAGGAGGGCTACCCACTTGCCGCCGCCGCTGAAATGCTGCGTGGCAAGGCGCTCTATAGCGAAATCTGGTTCGATAAGCCGCCATTGTTTCCGGCGTTTTATGCACTCTTCGGTGCGCTCGCCGGATGGCCATTGCGAATCGCTGGCGCGCTGTACGTGCTCCTTTCCGCCTGGTCAACCGGTCGCCTGGCGAGGCATGCGTGGGGAGAGCGCGAGGAACGATTCGCCGCCGCCCTCACGGCCTTCGCGTTGACCTTCGGCATCCCCGCCGCCGTCATGGTGATCGGACCGGATCTGATGCTGATTCCGATCCAGGCGGCCGCTGTCCTTGCGGCGTGGAAACGGCAGGCCCTGGCTGCGGGTTTGCTCGCCGGAGTCGGCATGTTAATCAACGGCAAGATGCTGCTGCTGCTTCCCGCGGTCGCAGTGCTGCAGCCAATCTGGCTTGCGGGTTTCCTCGCGCCACAACTGATCCTCCTCCCCGTCGCGCCCGTTTACTGGATGCAGGTCTGGGCTTGGGGCGCGATGTACTCGCGTGACACTTTCATCGCCAACCCGATTCTCGAAGGCATTCAACGCACGTTGAATTGGATGGGCTTCCATGCCGCCATCGTCATTGGCGCCGCCTGGGCATTGTGGGAAGAACCCGCCAAACGCCGCTGGCTTCTCTGGATCGGCTGCGCGTTCATCGCTCTCATCGCCGGGTTTCGTTTCTCCCCTCGCTACTACTTCCTCCTCCTCCCGCCGTTGACAGTCCTCGCCGCTCGCGGCCTTTCCACCGGAAAACGCCCCGCCCTGCTGCTCCTCCTGCTGATTCCGCTCATCCGCTTCGGCCCTCGATATGTCGAACTCGCTCAGGGAAATGCGTCCTCCTGGCGCGACCTCGCCATGGAGCAGGATTCCCGAGCCGCCGCCCAACTCCTGCAAGGCCCCGGCGACCTCCTCGTCTGGGGCTACCGTCCGGAAATCTACGTCCTTTCCGGCAAGCCCGCCGCCACGCGGTTTCTCGACTCCCAGCCTCTCACCGGCGTCCTCGCCGATCGCCATCTCACCAACGGCACTCCCACCGCCGCGGCGCTCGCTCAAACGAATCGCGCCGAACTGACCACCACGAAACCGGCATGGATCGTTGACGGCCTGGGCCCATATAACCCCACCCTCGCAATCACTGCATTTCCCGATCTTAGCGAATGGCTCGCCGCGTATCGGGAAACCGGCCGAACCGCCGGAACCATCGTCTACCGCCGTACCACTCCCTGAAACTGATATCATTCCGTCCAATGCCCGTACGCGGACTCCTGGTCGTAGTCGCGTTGCTGCGCCTGCTTTGCGCGCAGCCGCTGGAAGACCGCGCCCACTCGCTCCTGACAACAAAATGTAACGGTTGCCATGGCGCCGCGCAGATGTCCGGACTCGACCTTCGGTCCCCGGAATCGCTGCAAAAAGGCGGTAAACGCGGTCCCGCGCTGCCCCTCATTATGAAGGCCGTTCGCCGCGAGGGCGAACTGCAAATGCCGCCCGGTAAAGCGGGCTTGTCCAAGGAAGAAATTGCGTTGCTCGACCAATGGGTCCAGGCCGGCGCGCCGTTCCCAAAAACCACCACCAGCACTGAGCCCTCCTGGTGGTCGTTCAAGCCCATCCAGCGACCGCCAGGCAAACGCTCAATCGACGACTTCCTCAACGCCAAACTCGCCGAGAAACGTCTCAAACCGCTCCCCCAAGCCGACAAGCTCACCCTCATCCGCCGTGCCACTTTCGATCTCCACGGCCTGCCTCCAACCCCCGAGGCCATCGACGCCTTCCTCAACGACCAATCCAAAGACGCCTACCCCAAGCTGATCGATGCGCTGCTCAAGTCCCCTCGCTACGGCGAACGCTGGGGCCGCCGCTGGCTCGACGTCGCGCGCTACGCCGAAACCGGCGGCTACGAAACCGACGTTTCCTTTAGCAACGCCTGGCGCTACCGCGACTACGTCATCAAATCGTTCAACAACGACAAGCCTTACGACGTCTTCATGAAGGAGCAGATTGCCGCTGACGAAATCTGGCCCGGCGACCTGGAGCGCGACGGCGGCTTCCATATTCCCAAGGAAAAACTTGATCGCCTCGAACGCTGGATCGGCACCGGCCTCTTCGCCGTTGGTCCGGTTAACTACGAATTCGCCCTCTCCGGCGACCAGTTCCGCGTCGAATGGCAGGCCGACGCCGTCGAAACAACAGGCGCCGCGTTCCTCGGCCTGACGCTGGGCTGTGCCCGCTGTCACGATCATAAATTCGATCCCATTCCGCAACGCGATTACTTCCGATTCTCAGCGCTCTTTGCCGGGAGTGAAGACCGCGAAATTCCCATCGTCGGCCGCTACGGACTCTTCGATTACGCCCGCGCCGTTCCCCGCCAGGAAAAGGCCGATCAAATCAAGGCCCGCATCCAGCGTGTCGACAAAGCGCGCGGCGCGCGCGAGATGACACCCGCCGAGCGCGACGAACGGGAAACCGAACTCCGCAAACTCGGCGAGGCTTACCTTAAGGCTCCCGCACGCATCCAAGCCGCCACCATCCTCGCCCATACGGACCCCGTTCCCGACACCCACATCCTGGATCGCGGTGAGTTCACCAACAAGGGCGAAAAAGTGAAACCCGGCACGCTCTCCGCCCTCGGAAACGGCCCGGAAATCATTGAGCCTGATCAAGGCCCCTTCGTTCCCCAACGCCGCAAAGCATTGGCCGAGTGGCTCGCTTCGCCGAAGAATCCGCTCCCCGCGCGCGTCATGGTGAACCGTATCTGGCAAGGGCATTTCGGTCGCGGCATCGTCAGCACGCCCAACGATTTCGGCCGCCAGGGCGATCCGCCGAGCCACCCCGAACTTCTCAATTGGCTCGCCGCCGAGTTCATCGAAAATAGCTGGAGCGTCAAGGCTCTCCATCGCCTCATCATGACCAGCGCTGCCTACCAGCGTGCCTCGTCGCCGGACCCCGCCAACACTCGCATTGACGCTGCCAACACCTACCTCTGGCGCATGAACCGCCGCCGTCTGGAAGCCGAAGAAATCCGCGACACCGTGCTCCTCACCGCCGGCCAGTTGAGTGACAAAATGGGCGGCCCGCCCGTCGTCCTGCCGTTAAGCAAGGAAGAGTTCCTCGGCATTCGCGAGCCCGAACTGTGGCCCATCACGCTCGACCCCTCTGAACACACGCGCCGCAGCGTCTATCTCTACGTCAAGCGCTCCTTCAAGATGCCGATGCTGGAAACATTCGACATCCCCGACCCCATTCTCAGCTGCGCCCGCCGCGAATCATCCACCGTGGCGCCTCAGGCGCTGGCGATGATGAACGGCGACTTTACCCGCGCCTACGCCGCCAAAATTGCCGAACGATTCAAAGGGGCCACCGCCGTCGAACAACTGTGGCGCCATGCGCTCGGCCACAAGCCGGCCGAGGAAGAAAGCGCTCGCGCCAGTGCCTTCCTCCAGCGCAATACTATGGCCGACCTCAGCCTCCTGATTCTCAACATGAACGAGTTTCTCTATGTCGATTGATTGGAACCGCCGCGAATTCCTCACCCGCTCCGGCATGGGCTTCGGAGCTCTCGCCGCCAACGCCATCCTCGCCGGCCATCAGGCGAAAGGAGGCACTGCCAAAAGCGTCATCTCGCTCTTCATGCACGGCGGCCCCAGCCACCTCGACACCTTCGATCCCAAGCCGCTGCTCAACAAAATGAACGGGCAACTCGTGCCCGACAGTTTCGGCAATGTACGCCTGCAATTCTCAACATTCAAAGAACGGCCCATCCTCGGTTCCAGCCGCAAATTCACTCGCCATGGCGATGTCGAAATTTCCGACCTCTTCCCGCACCTCGCCAAACACGCCAATAAACTGGCCGTTATTCGCTCCATGAATCATGACGGCTTCACCCACACGGCCGCGCTCAACTGGCTCAACAATGGCTGGCCCCGCCTCGGCCGCCCGAGTGTTGGCTCTTGGGTCGTGTACGGTCTCGGCTCCGAAGCCAAGGATCTTCCGGCGTTCGTCGTCATGCTGGAAGGCGGCATCAAATCCGGCCCGCCCGTCTACAGCTCAGGCTTCCTGCCCGCCACCTTCCAGGCAACCACGCTGCGCAGCGCCGGCGCGCCCATCCTCTATGCCAATCGCGCTGAGGGTGTCTCCGAACAAACCCAGCGCGACATGCTCGATAACCTCCGCTGGTTCAACGAAAAGCATCACGAAGCACGTAATGACGATACCGATCTCAGCGCCCGCATAAAAGCCTACGAACTGGCGTTCAAGATGCAAATGGCCGTTCCGGAACTCAGCGACTTAAGCAAGGAATCGGCCGCGACAAAAGCGCTGTACGGCATGGACGAAGCAGCCTCCGCCGAGTTCGGCACGCGCTGCCTGATGGCGCGCCGTCTGGTGGAGCGAGGAGTTCGCTTCGTGCAATTGTGGTCCGGGACCAGTACCGGAGAAGGCGATTGGGACGGCCACAAAAGCTGCGAAAAGAACCACGAAAAACAAGCCGCCAAAACCGACAAAGGCGTCGCTGGTCTGCTCGCCGACCTCAGTGCCAGCGGCCTCCTCGACGAGACGCTGGTCATCTGGGGCGGCGAGTTCGGCCGCACTCCAACATCGGACGGCAACGCCAACGGCGGCGGCGACAACTTCGGCCGCGACCACAACCCCTACGGCTTCAGCATCTGGATGGCCGGCGGCGGTATCAAGGGCGGCAAAGTGATCGGCGCAACGGATGAGATCGGCCTCCGCGCCATCCAGGATCCGGTCCACGTCCACGACCTCCACGCCTCGGTTCTATCGATGCTCGGCCTCGACCACGAAAAGCTCACCTTCCCCTTCCAGGGCCGCGATTTCCGGCTGACCGACGTTCACGGCAGCACGTCGCTAGTGGCAAAGCTCCGATCCTAATGCTTACGCGGAAAGGCCGATGCGACTCACGAGATTCTGCCAACGCGGATCGGTGCGTTGTCGGTCGAATAGCGGCAGTGTCAGTTCTATGGTCCTGGATACCCCTTGCTGGTACGCTTCTTCTAACCAACTGAACATCGGCGTCTGATCGCCGAGTCCCTCATAGACGATAGCGATATCGAAGGGAGAAACGTACCTTTCGCTGGATAACATTATCAATTCATCAACGATGTGTATCGCCCTCGACCTTTCTCCCGTTATCGCGAATGCGCGACCCGACAGCGCACGATAGTAGGGCGCGCCGGAGAGACTTACGGCCATTTCGAGTCTTACGATGGCTTCGGTGATTTCTCCTTTTTGCTCGAGTGCGAGAGCTAGAAACCACAAAGCATTCGTGTAATGCGGGTCAAGGTCCAAGACAATCTTGGACTGCGTGATAGATTCGTCGTAACGGCGGGCCCGGTATAGAATCAGCGCGAACCACGTGTGATACTCCAGTGAGATCGGATCAAGATCCAGCACCCGGTGAAACTGCTCGACTGCTTCGTCGTTTCGCCCGACAATCGACAGATAGTCGCCAAGATGGGCATGGGTTACCGATTGCCCCGGGCTCAACTCCACCGCCCGCCTGGATTCCCTTTCAGCGGCCATCCAATCCCAAGCTGTCACAATGTGGATTGCCGCCAGCGCGTTGTGAGCCGATGCGACTGTTTCGTCCAATTCCAGCGCTTACGCGGCGCTCGCTCTTGCTTTGGAAAATATATCCCGAGGATGCCCCATCCCAAAAACGCCACAAAAAAAGTAGCAACGGGAAAGGTTGCCGTAGGCTTGCGCGTAACCCTCGTCCAGGGCAATCGCTTGAGTATAGAATCCTATGCTCCGCTCGAGATCGGGCGGAGAGTTCTTGTCTCGAAAGAAATTGGCCCTAAGATAGGCTTCATAGGCTTGCGGTTTGACTTTGCGGGATGATCCGGGGGATATGCTTTTCGGATCTACGAACCTGCAAATTTGGCCGGCGATGCTTCCCGCTATTTCAGCCTCACCGTACAGTCGATTCAGACCTGAAGGGAGGTCTACAATGCAGCAAAAATCAGTTTCGAAGATATTGATGATTTGCAGTCTGCTCATGGTGAGTTCACCGGCGTGGGCTGACGACGATGCGAAGTGCACGAATAGAAGCCTGAATGGCGACTACGGGTTTTCCGTGGAAGGAGTTGTTCTGGCTTTGCCTGGGGTGACGGTCCCGCCCGGGGAATTCGCGCTCCGCGGTGTTGCCATGACCAATTTCGATGGCAAGGGTAAGATGACGCAGGTCGACTTCATCACTGTCAACGGCATGCCGCCGCCGATCGACTGGGCGCCTGCGACCGGGACCTATAAAGTCAATGCCGATTGCACGGGGACGTGGCAACTCACGATCCCGGGTAATCCTCTCTCGCCCGTGAACGTTCACTTCGTCATCGTCAAACGCGGCCAGGAGATCCGAACGGTGGTCAACGCGAACGCCGTTACCAGCATTGGAATCAGGGTCGAGTAAGTTTAAAGGAATCGCGGCCCACTCCAAGGCCGCGATTTCCGGCTGACCGACGTCCACGGCAGGACGTCGCTCGTTGCCAAACTTCGCGCCTGATGCCATCCTGAATTTGACACCTTAAGTCTATGGAAGTCCATTTCGCGCCTGAGCTTGAAAAGGAACTGAGTGGCATCTCGGCGCGAACGGGTCGCCCGGCCGATGAACTCGTGCAGGACGTTATGGCGGGATACGTTCGGGAGTTGGCGTCCCTGTCCACTACCCTTGACGGTCGGTACGACAGCCTAAAGAACGGCGACGCCAAATTGATCGACGGCGAGGCATTCTTTGAAAGCCTTCGTCTGCGGGAAGAAGCACTACTTAACCCGTAAACCCAATGAGCGCGGGACAGGGGTTTGGTCTTCATCCGGAAGCGGCGCTGAACATACTCGAAATCTGGGAATACATCGCCAGTGACATTCCGTCGGCTGCCCGGCGTGTGCGCGAAGAGATTCTCGCTGCACTTCGCAGCCTCGCCGAATTCCCCATCAAGGCCACCGCCGCCCTGAGCTAACCGTGCGCCCCCTACGGTTCAAGTTGGTCCGTGATTACCTCATCGCTTACGCGCCGGAGAAAGGCCCCATCTGCATCGTTGCCGTCGTCCACGGCCGCCGAAGCCCGCGCTTCATGGCGGCAATCCTCAGGAGCAGGGAAAGCTGACATCCCTCACTTCCCCACCACCTCATACCAAGGCGCATCCGTCCCCAACACAAACTGCAATCCGTTCTCCGAAGCCGTAACCGCCAAAGCCCCCATCCTCTGCCCTGCCCCATCCAACGGATAAACCGCAATCCCCGTCAAATTCGTCCGCAGCGTCACCCTCACAGGAGTCGCCGACATCCAGGTCGGCCCCACACCCCCATTCAAATCTCCCGATTGCCGCGACGCCTGATCCGGCTCAACCGTAAACCAATCCCGCGTCCCCGGATAGTTCACAATCCGCTGCGGCGCACTCGGCTGCGCGGCATTCCGGCTCCGTAATGTATGGCCTGGATTCGTCAACAGCATTCGTCCACTCTCCGCAATCGGCAGCCCGTCCAACGACGTCAGCAGCACTGTCCGAAACCCCCGCGTCTCCACCTCCACATCCATCGGCCCCGCCGTCTGTTTTCCCTCCCACTCTCCCAACACGCCCGCCGCTTGTGGCGCTCGGATTTGAAACACCTTCGAACCCGCGTCAAACTGCAATTCCCCCGTCTCCGCCGTGTACGGCGACGCCGGCCGCTGCATCAAACCCTCCGGCGTTCCCGCCTCCGGATTCGGTTCAATAGCAAAGCGATAGAGAAACGCGTTCTCCGTTCGAATTCCAAAAACATCCTCCAAAAATGGTGCGAAATTCCGGTTCCGGTTCTCTCTCGTGTACCGCAACCGGTCATCGTAGGAAACCGGAATCTTGAACAACGAAGGCCCGATCGAAATGGCCTCCGAGCGGAACAGCCATGCCGACTGTCCAAACGAAATCCACTTTGACCAGTCGCCGTTCAAGTTGAACCCATTCGGCACATTCGCGTCCCACCCCCGCCCGTGCGAATAGGCGAAATGCATCAGCCCGTCCCAGTCTTGAAACGCCGCGAACGCGCTCATCGGCGGCAGCAACTCATGTCCTCGCGTGCTGGGCCAGTTCTGGTTAAACTCGCTCACCGTAAACGGCTTTCCAAATGGCCGTGCCGCGGCCATTGCGATCAGATTCGACAAGTTCGCTCCCAAATGCGAACTGTCCCGAATCCGCCAATCCCGCCCATCCCACTGCACATTCGGGAAGTTGTAATGGTCGACGTAAAAGTGGAAGTCATGATGGTCCATTGCCGAATGGGTGTCGATGGTCATCAACCCGCCGAAGTCCATCTGCGTGCCCGCCACTGGCGCCTTGCCGCTCGTCGATTCCCGGATCGTCGTCAGGATCGTATCCAGATATTGCTTGTCCAAAGCCGCCAAAAACTCAATGTAATCGTGCGTCCGCGCCCGATGCGATCCCTCCGTCCCCGGCAATGCAATGTTCTGTTCTTCCAGCGATTCGCTATCGGACAGACCGCGCCGCCCGCGCCGGATCAGCCGCGCATTTCGTATCTGCAGCGGCGCTGTTGAAGCGGATACCTGAACACCCATCCGGCCAACATTCTCCATTGCGAAACCGGCGGTAAAAGGCATGCTGAAAGACTGCCAGTTCGATGTCACGGCCAGTGCCCGGCTCGTCTGCTGCCGCCACGGAGAAACGTCCTGCTTAATGTCCCAACTCACACTCACCGGCCGGTCCGAGCGCAGCTCAACCTCCGCCAGATACGCATCTCCGATGTCGATCGAGAACCCCACCTGCTTCGCAATCACTTCGGTATCGTTCCGCGTCAGGTTGATTTGAATGGCGCCGTCCTGCAGGGTCACAATCGAACCGGCCGTATTGGCGTGAAGCTCCAACTGCCAGCGATTCGGCAGGAGTTGATCACTGTCCGCTTCCGTTGGTCCCCAGGCCTCGCGGAGTTTCTCCGTCGAAGCGTAGCGCGAGCTCAGATATCGATTCCATTGCCGCTGCAATTCCGCCCGATACGGTCCGCCAATCAGCGATGGCAACTGATTCGTCTGGTAGGAATAGATCAGCGACGACTCGTTGTTTATCTCCATCATCGCCAGCACCGGATCGTCCCGCAGTTGCAGCGCTTCAATCACCTTCGCCGCGAATGCCTGTTGCAACGCCACCATCCGCGGTTCAAAGATGTGCAGCGGCTTCGACTGCGTCGGAATCGGCGCGTTCGGCACGCCGTCCACGCCCGGCCGAAACACATAACCCACCTTCAAATTCAAATTGACGTAGATTCCTTCGACCTTCAACGCGTCCAGGAAGCCGCGAAGCCGCTCAATCGCCACCGGATTCAACGTCGGATACGGACCGGTCGTTAACAGCGATCCCGCGTTGCCCGCGTTGGAATCGGGCTGTGTATCCATATGGTGCAGGCGTACGAGATTTACGCCCAGGCGCCGCAACCGCTTGGCGATCCGCTCCGCGTCCTTCGCTTCGGGGAAGTTGGCGCCGAATGCCAGATTTACGCCGAAAAACCGGACCCTGCGGCCAGCGGCCGTTACAAAGCGGCCATCGGTTACGCTAACCTTGTCGGCCTCCGTCAACGGGGCGTTCAGGAAGCTGAAATCAGGTGCGCCCACCAGATTGTCCTGGTCCACACGGAAGCGGTAGAAGCCGTCTTGGGCCAAAACCAGCTGCAGGACCAGGACAAATAGGAATAGAAATCGGCGTGGAAACATCGGATGATTCAAGTAGAGCATATGGAATGGAAGCAACCGGAAGGAATGCGGCGCCACTGGGTCCTGGATGAATTGGACGCGGAGGTGCTGTTTCTTCCGATGCCGCATGGAGCCGCGCAAGGGCGCGTTGGCGACGATGTCTACGACTTGCGTGATGGCGGAGTGCTTCGGAAGAAGCGCACGTTGTCGGAGGGGAAAACGGTCCTTGCGACCTTGGAGGAGAAGGCCTCCGGCCCCGGGGGCGTCCTGCGCTACGGAACGAACGAATATCAGTGGAAACAGGAAAACCAGTTCGGTTCGCGCTGGGTTCTGGTGAACGCGGATGGAAAAATCGTCTTCTCCTATGTCTTCAAGCAGGGTTTCGCGAAGGTCGCGAGCGTTCACACGGGGGATGGCGCCGCCGAAGGCGTAGGTCCGCTTCTGTTGCTCTGCTGGTATGTCACTGTCCTGTAACGCGAAGGCTCCCGAGTTCACTGCTTTGTAACCTGTCCGTTATTTGACTGTATCGGCAGATCCCTAGACTCAAGACATGCGATCCCTCGTCTTGGCCGCTTTGCTGGCCTCTTGTGGCGCCCTGCAGGCGCAAATTTCAGTTCTCAATGGAGCCAGTTTTCGAGTTGGCCAACCGATAACAGGTGGATCCTGGGCTGCGGCATTCGGGACATTTACCGGAGTGGCTCAAACAGTTGCCACCACTTCGCCCATCCCGAAAGCCCTTGGCGGAGTGACCGTAACTGTGAACGGCGTCGACGCGCCCGTCTACTTCGTCTCCGCTTCCCAGGTAAATTTCCTCGTGCCCTTCGCGGTAACCCCCGGAGTTCGCAACGTTGAAGTGAAAACCGCCGGCGCGACGTTGACGGGCAGCGTCCGAATCATGTCCGCCGCCCCAGGCATCTTCGCCAACCCTTTTGGAGGCGCTGTACTCAATCAGGATGGTGCGCTGAACGCCACTGGCGCTCGCGCCGGTCGCGGCCAGGTAATCCAGATCTTCGCCACCGGCCCCGGCGCGCTGTCGAGAGCCATTGAAGACGGCACGGGCGCGCCAACCAGCCCTCTGGCCCTAACCACTTCAACCCCCGACGTCTTCATCGCCGGCGTACCGGCCACCGTACAGTTCAGCGGCATGGCGCCCGGTTTCTCCGGGTTATGGCAGATCAACGCCGTAGTCCCCGATCGCGCCTTCGTCACCGGCCGCGTTCCGCTGCAAGTGTACATGGACGGCGTTGATTCCAACGAAGTCACCATCTTTGTTCAATAGTTTGAGAGGACCTTTCTTTGTCTCGTTTCGCACAGCTCTTTCTCCTTAGCGCGGCCGCGTTGCTCGCGCAAACTCCCACCGGCACCATCGCCGGGACGGTTATGGACAGTCAAACAGGACGCCCTATTCCGGGCGCAGCGGTCCTTCTGAATGGTCAGCAGGCCAGTGGACAAAAAGCGGACGCCGATGGCCGCTTCCAGCTAAACGTCAGCCCCGGCAACTACATCCTCACCTTTCAAGCCGAAAACTACTCGGAAGTCAAAGTCGAAGAGGTCATCGTCACCTCTGGTCAAGTTACCGAAGCCAGCACCGTCATGGCCAATAAGTCGGTAGTCACCACCATCGAAGTGAATGAGAAGGTGACCGCCGTCGGTGCTAACGCCGAAGCCATGCTCACCGAGCGCAAGCTCTCCGGCGCCGTCTCCGACAGCATCGGCAAAGAGGAAATCTCCAACAGCGCCTCCTCCAACGCGGCCGGCGCACTGGAAAAGGTAACCGGCGTCTCCGTCGTCGGCGATGGCTTCGTCTATGTCCGCGGCCTCGGCGAACGCTATAGCTCCACGATGATGAACGGCGCCGTCCTTCCCACTACCGAACCGGAAAAGCGCGTTGTTTCGCTCGACCTCTTCCCTTCGGGTCTCATCGAAAATATCAAGATCATGAAGACCTACACGCCCGACCTGCCCGGCGAGTTCGCCGGCGGTCTGGTGCAGTTGCAGACCATTGAGTTCCCCAACCAGAAGATGTTCCAGGTGAACACCAAGGCGGGCTTCAATAGCCGCACGACGTTCGACAAGTTCCAGACGACGCCCGGCGGCGCCGCCGATTACTTCGGTTTCGGTGGCGGCAATCGTGCTCTTCCGTCACAGATTCCCGCCGATGGCCGGCTCATCCCCGGCGCTTTCACGCCGGCTCAATTGCAGTCCTTCGGCCAGTCTTTCTCCAACGCCTGGCAGCCTTCGGTCAATTCCTCCCAACGCCCGAACACGGACTTCTCCGCGGTTGGCGGCGGCACGTTCAAGCGCGTCGGAATTGTCGGCGCAATCAGCTTCGGCAACAGTGCCCAGACTCTCGCGGAGAAGCAGCGCTACTACCGCCAGGGCGGTAGTGGCCCCATCACCTTTACCGATTATCCGGACTTCAACGATTACACCGAAACCGCGAAGCTGGGAGCCGTCTTCAACGTCGCCATTCGCCTTAACGACAAGAACAAGATCGTCTTCCGCAACACGCTGACCCACGAGTCCGACAAGGCCGCCCGCAACTTCACCGGCTACGACGGCGGCGTCGATGGCGTCATCTCCTCGGAACGGCTCCACTACGTCGAGCGCCTCCTGTTCTCCACCAGCGTTGAAGGCGATCACGCCGTTCCCTCCTGGAAGGGCAGCGTCTTTAAATGGCAGTTGACGTTCTCTAAATCGGGCCGGAATGAGCCCGATCTCCGCGAAGTCTTCCGCGGCCAGCTACCCGATGGCCGCTTCACCTTTGCCGCCCTCGGCTCCTCGGGCGTCCGCTTCTTCTCCGACATGAACGACCGGATCTACGAGCCCCA
>Ga0105046_10005192_pt1 | contig 20620 bp, 21 predicted proteins | sample MAT03_FD_78385 | JGI IMG/M metagenome (GOLD analysis project Ga0105046, IMG submission 78385) | Freshwater microbial communities from Lake Fryxell liftoff mats and glacier meltwater in Antarctica - MAT-03 (megahit assembly) | ecosystem: Environmental > Aquatic > Freshwater > Ice > Liftoff...
GTGCTAACATGTGACGTCTGGCATCGTTCATTTTTCCTCCATCCATTGTATGAGCTAACGGATTGCAATATGCCAGTGTATTTTCTCTATATTTTTGAGTAAATCTAGATTCAAATCATCCATATCTTCTTCTTCAATCCGCATATCATCAAATAGGGTTTCGTTGAATTGTTTTTTAGATGAAAAACGTCCTGTACGTAGAATGAATAAGTCAACAAGTGCTTTTTCTTTGGTCGCAAATAAAACGTGTTGATGATTAGAAAAGGGGATTAATATCATTTATCAAAAATAAAGCTATAAATTACCGCGATCTCTTTGGCATCTTCCGACTATCTTTTCTCGTTAATATTCAGAATATTAAATTCAAAAAGATGGTCAAAATCTCTCAAAGATTTCACGCTAATTTATGGCTTTATTTTTGATAAATGGTATTAATTGTTGGAAAATTCTTTAGATCACGTTCGACGGATTAAATCATGATCGCGGATAAAATAGAGGATATTTTCTATTGCTGCCTCGGGTTCTTCACGAGGGGCTTTTTTTAATAAAACGGAAAGGTTCACATCGATTCCCAAAGATCTGCTCATATTTTACCTGTATGCTAAGGTTAACCTACAGGTTGTTTTTGCTAAGTTTCGTTATTCACTGGGCTTACTTCCAAAGCAGGCGTTTGGATTTTTTGAGAAAGTAGGAAGGGCCATTTCCGTTCCATGAGACGTGCAATGGGGCGTGATTCTTGGGCGGCGGCGTGCAGGTTAAGGAGATCTTCGTGGAGGATTTGCGTTTTCTCTTTGCTGCACTCTTTGAAGACGGTCGACATCAGACCAATAAAGTTGAGTGCATCGTTGATGCGCCCTTGTTTAATCGCTTTGAATGTGCACTCAAAGAGTTCGAGCCAGGCATCTTCAATCGGTTCTTCCCATTTCAAAGCTTCGAGATGGTGGTAGACGACGTAAGGTTGATGAAGCGTACGCAGCACCCAGCTGCGGATGATCAAAATGGAGAGAACGATTGAGGTGATGAGGGCCATGAAGAGTTCATTCAAATGGGTTTGAGCAAACGGAACTTTTTCAAGAGTAGGGATAAGAAAGCAGAAAACAGCCGATATAAAGAGAACGTAGATGCCCATATGGGCAGCTGGGGTGCTCATGATACGTAAAAGAAAGCCAGGAGAGAGACGCCCTTCCACCGTTTGAAAAGAGATCATTGTGAGAAAAATCACCATACCAAAAATGGAAATAGAAAAAAAAGCGAGGTCAAAAAAGCGTTCTAATTTGATATCGGGAAAAGGAAAACCGGCGTGATGGATCGCAATAAACAATCCCCAGAGCGTAAAAATAGTCAGTAACGTCGAAAAGAGAAGCGTAAAAAACACGGTCACTTGTGCATGCTTTAATCTCATTTTGCCTCCTATTCGGCGTTGTCTTCAAAACTATCGTTATCTCCATCATCGTGTTCAACATCTGCTTCGACTTTCTGCCCATGCATGTGAACATTGGCACGTCGTTTTCCTTTGGCATACATCACAAGCGGAACGCCTGAAAAGTGATAAGCTTCTCGGAATTGATTGTAGAGATACTTTTTGTAAGTATCGCTGAGTAGATTAGGGTAATTGACGAAGAGGACAAATGTGGGAGGTTTAACACCGACTTGCGCCATGTAATAGATACGGAGTCGTTTTCCCATGACCATCGGAGGATGGTTCCGCTGCATGGCGCCGATGATAAATTTGTTGAGCTGTCCTGTGGTAATCCGGTGCTCGGCGGCGGCGGCGACTTCTTGCACAAGGGGAAAGATCTTGTCGAGATTGCGGCCGGTGGTAGCGGACATGAACAGTTTGGGACAGTGTTGGAGGAAAGGAGCTTCTTGTTCGATCCCTTGCAGGCAATGTTCCATCCGGAATCCCTTAACGAGGTCCCATTTATTAAACAGTAGAACACATCCTTTTCCTTGTTCTTCAATCTGAGAAGCAATTCGCTTTTCTTGTCCAGTGAGCCCTTGAGTGGCATCGAGCATCAATAAACAAATGTCGGCTCGTTCGATAGCGCGCTCTGTGCGGATGGCAGCAAATTTGTCGACCACTTCGTGTTCGGCTCCTTTGCGCCGGATACCGGCCGTATCGATGAGGGTATAAGGATGGCCCTCATAAGAAAATTCAACATCGACGCTATCGCGTGTGGTCCCTGCAATCGGACTGACCACGCAACGAGGCTCGTTGAGAAGCGTATTAACTAAAGAGGATTTGCCTACATTCGGTCGACCGACAATAGCGATCGATAAACCTTTGGGAACAGCTTCCCCTGCCATAAGAAGGGGCAAAGGTTCAAGAGCGGCTTCGATGAGTTCTGCGATATGCCAACTTTGTGTCGCTGACACCGCAACCATTTTAGGAAAGCCGAGAGAAAAGAATTGAAAGAGCTTTTCTCCTTCACGGGCGTTGTCCACTTTGTTAACGGCGAGAGTGACCGGTTTTTTGGTTTTGTGCAGCACTTTCGCGACCGCTTCATCCAATGTGGTGATCCCTACAACGCTGTCCACCACCATGACGATCGTATCGGCTTCTTCAATCGCAATTTCGGCTTGTTGGAGGATGTGTTCATTAAAAGCATCTTTGGATTTGGCATTGATGCCCCCGGTGTCGATCACTTCAAAAGGGCGTCCAAAGAAAGTGGTGTCGGCATAGAGACGGTCACGTGTGATGCCTTCTGCTTCATCCACGATGGCAATCCGTTTACCTGCGATCACATTAAAAAGGGCGGATTTCCCCACATTGGGGCGTCCCACAATGGCTAGTTTAGGGAGTCGTTGCATGTTCAAGGCCTCCTACGAGTAAGCCAGCGGTGAGACCTGCATCGAGAGAGACGTACTGGACCTCGTTGAGTCCAAAGCGTGTCATGATCCCTTCCATTAAAATGAGATCGGAAAGTTCTAGCTGGGGTAAATCTGTTGTAAAAGTTTCTTCCTCTTTTCCGATTCGTGCTTGAATGGCGGTTTGCACATGGTGGCGCTGATAGGGAGTTTTAAAACGGACCACTTTTGAATGCGCACTGACCCCAATGAGGGGTCGTGTGGCCACCGCTTCTACAAGCTTGGGATGTAAAGGAGGGAGTTGGGTAATAAGCGAGGTGAGAGTCTGGTGGTAAAGGAAAGGATCGATGGGGTTGGGATTATTTTGAGGACTCTTTTTAAATTGATTGATCAAAGTGACGATGGTGAGGCGACCAAAAGGGGCTGAATAAACCGTCAACTCGGGGGTCATGGCGCTGATTTGAAAGCTACCCGCTCCAATGTCATAGACCACGATTTGGTCCAACGACAAGCCCACCTTTAAAGCCGCTGAAAGAAGCCCCAAATACCCTTCTTGCTCTGTGGAAATAATCGAGAGTTCAATGCCTGTTTGTTCTTGTAGACGGGCGATAAAAGCCGTCCCATTTGAGGCGGCGCGGAACGCCGCGGTCGCAACTCCGGTAAACTCTTGCGCACCCAAGCGTTCGGCACGGATTTTAAAATTTAAAAGGGTTTGAACGGCTTCTTTTTCCAGGTGTTCGCCAAGAAAGCCGTGTTGGGAAACATCGGCACTAAAAGGCGTGAGGATGGAATCGGCATCCAAAACCTCTTCGATGTTTTCTGTTTCCGTATTGACGGTGGCAACTAGATATTTGATAGAGCCCGATCCAATATCAAAGGCGGCTCGGCACACGAGATCTCCTGAAAGAGGGGTTGATAGGATTAAAATCCCAATAATCAAACGGATCATGTGTTAAAATCCTAAAATTGAATATTATAGTTTAGAAAGCGAATAATCGCAAGGGCAAGAATGGCTGGAGATATTTCATTTGAGGGGTTGCGTCGGGAGATCCAAGAAACCACTCTTAGTACATTTTGGGCCGATCTTAAAGCGGGAATGCAGCTTGCGCTGCTGACCATTCCTCAGGCGATGGCCTATGCGCTGGTCGCGGGCCTTCCCATTTCATGCGGCTTGTTTGCAGCGATTTTTTCGGCAATTATGGGGTGTTTGGCAGGCTCCTCCCGTTTTTTAGTCATGGGGCCCGTTAATGCGATCTCTATTTTAGTGCAGGCGGGAACTTCTCAAATTCTTTTTACTTATTTCCGTGATGTAACAGGTCCTGAAAGAGAGCAGCTTGCGATACAAATTACAACTCAATTAGCTCTTATAGCTGGTATTTTCCAAGCCAGTGCAGGGTTTTTCAAATTTGGCCGGCTGGCGCACTTTGTCAGCCATTCGGTTGTGATTGCCTATATGGCAGGGACTTCGTTGACGATTGTTTTAACGCAACTTTATGTGTTACTGGGGATTCCGAGAGGCAATGGAATCTCCTCTCTCTTTGAAAGAGGGTTAAATCTTTTTTTAAATTTAGATCAGATTGCATGGCCGGCGGGGATTGTGGGGATCACTTCCCTTGTCGGGTTATCGTTTTTCAAAAGGTGGCGGCCGCAGATTCCTGGAGCGGCGGTCATTTTTGGAGTGGTCGGAATCGCTGTGTATGCCCTGCAAATGTCACCTTATGCCTCGCTGATTGAGCAAATTGATTTAGTGGGGGATACAGCGGAGCGATTTGAGGTGATTCCTTACTTCGCATGGCCATCTTTTGAAATGGGGCTGATGAACCAAATGTTACCGATTGCGTTTGCGATCGCCTTTTTAGGGATGATTGAAACGGCCTGTGTAACGAAAGCCATGGCAGCGGCTTCAGGACAAGCGATCTCTCTCAATCAGGAGATTATGGCACTTGGAATGGGGAACTTGACTTCCTCTTTTACAGGGGCGCTCCCCATCTCAACCAGCCCCTCGCGTAGTTTCTTGAATATGAGTTCCGGCAGTAAAACGCGCCTCTCTTCAATTAGCAATGCGTTGTTTGTGGCATTAATCGTTTCGGTTCTCGGGTTTTTCATTAATTTAATTCCGCTCTCGGCTCTTTCGGCTCTGTTGATTTTTACGGCTATTTCGCTGGTCAATATCAAGCAACTGCTTCTCTGCCTCAAAGCCACAGCGTCCGATGCCCTGGTTTTCTGGCTGACCTTTTTTGCATGCTGGTTTTTTAACATCGATACCGCTTTTTACATAGGGGTCATTCTTTCAGTGGCTCTCTATCTCAAAAAGGCCGCTGAACCTCATCTGATGGAATTTGTGATCGAAGAAAATGGTTCGCTCCGACGTCTTTCAGCGGCACAAAAAGTGCAAGAACAGACGATTCGTGTCATCAAAGTAGAAGGGGAACTTTTCTTTGGCGCCGCCAATCTCTTTCAAAACACACTCAAAACCTTGACAGAAGATGATGCTACAACGCGCGTGTTGATTCTCCAATTAAAAAATGCACGCGACATGGATGCCACGGCTTGTTTAGCCCTTCAGCAAATGCATGGGTATCTTTCAACCTCAGGTCGCCATTTGATCGCCTGCGGTCTCACACAAGATGTATGGGATGTGTTGAGCAACGCGGGGATGATTGAGGAATTAGGAAAAGAAAATCTCTTTCTATTCGAAGAAAAACAACCCACTCTCTGCATGCGCAAGGCACTCGAACGTGCCAAAGAATTGGCCCTCTCCTGTCCTATCCCCTCTCCTCATCTCAATCCCGAGTTCACTATTTCTATTGTGAATGCTTAATCTTTTAGCCCTTGATAAAATAGTTTAAACGGAGTAGTTGTACGTTTATACTAGAAGAAAATTTTCTTTTTAGTATCACTATCAATATTTACGTATTTAATATTTAATGATTTAAGATTTAAAACTCTAAGTAGTAAAAGCAGATGTTAAAGCTTTGATGAGATGGTTTAAAGGGAGTGCACTCCGGAAATGGCAGGCATTTCCGGAGTATATGTATGTTTTTACGCTTAATAAAGCTATCCAAAGCACATAGCTTTTTTCTTTTAGGTCCAAGAGGTGTGGGGAAAAGCACCTTGCTTAAACAAAAGTTTAGCTCTGATCAGTGTTTGTGGTTAGATCTTTTAGATTCTGACGTAGAAGATCGATTGGTTCGACATCCTAATGAGCTCTACACGATCGTTAAAGCCCTGCCGGAACAAACAACGCATGTTGTGATTGATGAGATTCAAAAAATTCCAAAGTTATTAAATGAAGTCCATCGTTTAATTGAAGAAACAAAAAAATATTCATTTTAACTGGTTCGAGTGCACGGAAGCTCAAACATGGTGGGGCTAATTTACTCGCAGGACGTGCTTTTGTCTATCACTTGTATGCCCTTTCTTGTTTTGAAATAGGAGAGCAATTTGATTTAGAAGAGGCACTGCAGTGGGGAACTTTACCCAAAATTTTTAGTTTGAAAGACAAGAATGAGAAGAATGGATTCTTACGTGCATATGCAGATACTTACCTGAAAGAAGAGATATGGAATGAACATGTCATTCGTAAATTACCCCCTTTTCGACGGTTTCTTGAAGTGGCTGCCCAGTGTAATGGAAAAATCATCAATTATGCCAATATTGCTCGAGATGTAGGTGTAGATGAAAAAACAATTAAAGAATATTTCTTCATTCTCGAAGACACAATGGTTGGTTTTTTTTTAGAGTCATTTCACAACTCTTTTAGAAAACGTTTGGTTGAAAAACCAAAGTTTTATTTTTTCGATCCGGGGGTTGTACGTTCTCTTTCAAGAAGACTTTCAGATCCGATAGTGCCGCAAACGGCAGCTTATGGAGAGGCTTTTGAATATTTCGTTATATTAGAATTCATGCGTTTAGCTCAATACTTCCAGCCAGACTATCGTTTTTCTTTTCTTTGTACAGCTTCTGATAACGAAATTGATTTGGTCATTGAAAGGCCTGGCAAAAACCTTCTTTGTGTAGAGATAAAAAGCTCTAATCAGGTGAATGAGAAAGATATGACCTCTTTTGCGAGGCTCACGAAAGACTTACCGAGCTGTGAAGCGATTATTTTGAGTCAGGATCCTTTTATGAAAAAATATGAGCATGTTGTCTGCTATCCCTGGAAACAAGGATTAGCTGATATTTTCCAAGTGGATGGAGAAAAATTGAATCGTTAAGGAAAGTCTAGCTTGAGGTCTTCGGCATTGCGAGGGTAGATCCATTCTTCGTTATTTTCACGCATGAGACGATCGCATCCCATCAGAAAACCGGCGAAAAAACCATATTTGTCCATCGCATCTTTTGTGTACTGGGAACTACTGGGATAAAAGTGGCTGCGAGGGCCGTCGGCGGGTGAAATCACATTTTGATGAAATTCGATGAGACGTGCAGAGAGGCTTTGGTAAGTCTTTTCACACAAGGTAGGAGGAGGTGTGACCAGTTCGGCATCAAGACCCCAAGGGGCACCCGCAATGGCAAGAAAAAGATTAAAAAGCATATTGAAGTTGGAAAACAGGGAATTTGCGGTTTTGCACCATGTATTCTTTGGAGAGAGCTTCATAACGGGCTAGATTGTGTTGTTCGGCGGCGAGGCCTGCTCCATTGATCCCTCCAAAATACCATCCTGATTCGAGACTTGTCACAATGATGCCAGCTGGATAATTGCCTTGATGAAAGAAAATCACGGCCGCAGCAATGAAAAGAGCGTTAATGGTAAAGGAGGTCACAGCCGCATTTTTCTGGCCGACGTAATAGTAACCAAGTCCGGGAAGTAAAGCGTTGTAGGCGCGCGCTTTTTCTGGAGAAAGGGTTCCCGCGGCATAATCGGCGAGAAAAGGACCCGAAGGGGGATGTGTCTCGAGAAATCCAAAATCGGCTGTACGGAGGGCTTCGGATTCATCGAGAAGGCATTGTGTAGGGGCGTCGAGTTTTTCTTGATACGTATCGGCACATTCAGGACGGTCGAGGCGTCTGTAACATTCGACAACCATGATGAGTAGGTCGCGATAGGCAGGAAAAGTGCACGTGACGTTTAGAAGGGACGTAGCTTCAAACGCACGGATCGCATCTCTATACCGATTCGCAAAATAATAGATTTGAAAGATATCAAACTCAATTTCTGCCTGCCGTGAAGAGGCTGAGCGAGGAAGGAGAAAAAGGGCCCGTTTAAAGCTCGTAATGGCGCGGTAGTAGTCTTGTTCATCGGCGAAGGCACGCCCCAGATACATCTCTTTGGCCCACTCTAGCTTACATTCGGTAGAAGAGAGAGGAGAGTAGGCAGAAGGAAGGGTACGGATTTGTTCGGGCGGCGTGTAATAGCCCACCGACGGCGTAAATTTGCAGGGAACACGTTGACACGCGAGAAGCAGAAGAGAATTAAGGATTATGCTGCTGATAATCGTCTTCACAGTTCCACGAATCTTTAATGTTAAAGAAATCGAGCGCTTCATCGGTTTCAAGTTTCCACATTTTCCGCGAGCGTCGTTTCGTTCTCCAAATATTTTGTTGGTGCCGTACCAGTTCATCGATTTGCGAATCGGTATCGATGATTTGAGGACGAATAAAGATCATAAGGTTACGGCGTGCCATCAAATAACGTTTTTCACTGAAAGCCGCTCCCAAGAGAGGAACGCTTCCTAAACAAGGGACTTGGTTACGGATGCGTCGCAAATCGTCTTGCATCATGCCCGAGATAATCAAGAAGAACCGATCGGGAATATGAACCCGTGTACGCGTGCGGCTGGTCCGTGTTGAGGGGCCTGGGTCTTCTGTGCTCAAGGAATTGCCCCCGCTGCTGACGTCGGGTGCGAGTGAACTGACCTCTTCTTCAATTTGGAGCGTAATGATGTCGTTGTTACTCAAAAGAGGTGTAATCCGGATCAGCGTTCCGATATCACGGAATTCAAAGTTGTTCGTAATGACTGTACCTTGGTCATTACTGATCGACTGCGTTTTAAATTTCGTATTGATCCCCACGAAGATTTCGGCGGTGGCATTATCTTCCGCCAAGAGTTTGGGATTCATGATAATGTCTGATTTGCCTTTTTCATGGAGGGCGCTGACTAACGCTCCAATCGAGTTGAAGGCCACCCCGCCGTGGAAGATGTGACGTCCCACAATCCCTAAGTTATAGCCATTGGTTGCGGCGAGGCTGGAAGCGTCGGGTGTATTGCCGGGGTTGGCCGAATTTAAAACTGCTGGAAGGGTTGAAGCTTTAGAAAGGAACGCTTCTGCGCCCGCAAAATTTTCTTCTCCAAAACGGGCCCCCCAGTTCACACCATATTGGAGTGAATCATCGAGGGTAGTTTCCAGAATTAAGACTTCGAGGAACACCTGACGGAGAGCGATGTCAATCTCTTCGATCAGCTTTTGAATTTTGTCGAGTGCCTCACTTGGACCTGTAAAAATCAAAGAGTTGGTCGCTTCAATCCACTGAACACTATCGATGGCGACAACAAGGTCAGGGTTGGTATTTCCGATTTGCTGCAAGCTTTGCGAAATGTTTTGCAAAGCGGTGACAATCTGATCGCCCCGACGATAACGGAGCTTATAAATTCTGAATTGGGTTCTTTGGATGCTTCCTAACGGTAGATCGCTCGACCAGTCGGCTCCCGTGCCTAATTTTCCTCCGCGACCAGGTCCTAAAGCGCCAGGTCCTCGATCCATTTGAAGCATTTGTTCAAGGGTTAAGGAATTTTGGTCGTACATCCGTGTTTGGGCATAGTTAGCGTCAAGAGCGGCCAAAACAGCTAATGAGCGTTCCACAAGGTAAGGAGTGGAAACTACAAAGACGCTGTTAGTGGCGTTGTGTTCCACAAACTTCACGATTTTTCCTTCCGCCATGGGCTCCATAATCTCTTTGGCCAATTCCACCAAGGAGACAAGTAATCCGTTCGTCGCGACGTATTGACCGATTGTCAAGCCTCCTACTGGAGAGTCGAGACTTTTGAGCAAGAGGGCAATTTTATCAACATTAGAAGTAAGGTCCGTGACTACCAAGTGATTCGATTCCAGAGCGGCTTCAATAATCCCTGAGCTCGAGATGAGAGGAAGGAGAATGTTGTAAGCACGTTCCGCGGGGAAGGTATTAAGCCGAAAAACACGTGTGACGAGCTCAGAAGGGGTATTCGACTCTGAAGGAGGAATCCCATCGGCCTCTACACGCGAAATACCCACCACTTGAGAGTTGTTGTGGATGACCAGATTATTTCCTTGCTCAAGTAGTAAGAATCCACGGATTCTCAGCTCTTGCAACAAAGCGGCCATTAAATTATCGATGGTTGTGGGTTCTTCTGAAACGATGGTCACGTTAAAGTAGAGATCGCTTTCGTTGAAAATGAAATTACGCCCTGTCACACGGCTGACAAACCGGATAAACTCGACCATGCTGACATTGTTGAAATTGATCAAAACAGTCCGTTGATCGTCCTCGGTTATAGATGTTGAAGGGATGGTGGGTTTCGGACCCGGAGGTCTACCTGCATTTCGGATGGGAAAAGGAGCGGGGGCTTGTGGCGCCACAGCTGGAGAGGGATTAGGAGGGGCGACAGGCGCAATAGATGGAGAGTTAGGTATGGAGACAGGTGTAGGAGAGATCACGGGAGCCGGCGCTGGGACGGGAACCGATGATGTGGGAGATGGAAGATCAGGAGGCAGTGGGGTGCTTTCTGGCGTAGTTAAAGGACCTAAAATCGGTTCTAGAAGAGGTGGTGTAGGTGTTCGAGCTTTAGGAGAAGGTGTTCCTTGATCAATAGGGGTTTGGAGATAGGAGGGTGCCTGTTTGACTTGGGGGACATTTGGGTAGGGATATTCCGGTTGCCAATTGTCAAAATTATCTGCAGTCCAAAGCGTCGCAGTGGTGACAAGGATGGAAGTGAGAAGGAAATGTTTCATCAAACTCATAGTCGTTTAAAACTCAACTTGCGGCCGCATTTTCGCCTACTTCATGCAAGTATGGCAAAACGCGGTCTTCAAGACCAGACAAAAATAGTTTCTTTGAACAAATGTAAAATTGAATTTTAAATTTGAATTTTTTAGGGGATGGAGCATTTAAGCAGAGACGGTTGGAGAACCACTTGCCTATCGGAGAGAGGGTTACTTTTTCCGGTTAAGTGCGTGCTTTCAATGCCACTAGACAAACCGTGCGATCTTCTAGTGATTGCGCGCGACATTTTCGCAGAAGATGATCCACCCATTTTTGAGGATCCGATTCAGAGAATTCAGGATCGACGGGTGTCCAACTCAAGATAGGTGCCAGAAGGATCAAGTCACCGGGCGTGTAATGGAAATGAAGAGGCGTAAACAGGGTGGTGGCATCAATTCCGAGTGCTAGATTAGGTTGGGAAAGTTTCGTGCCTTGTTTCCACAAATCACCAAAAGCACACGAAATAAATGTGCCTGCATGTGTGTGAGGATTGAGTTTTAGACAATTAAGTAAAAAAGGGATGTCCAATGTATCTTGAATGACGAGAGTGTTGAGTTGGGTGGCGAAAAGAGAGAGATCAGATGTCTTTTCTAAAAGTGTGCGGACCATCCCGCGTAACACAGCCGCATAGGCAAAGGCTTCTCCACCCTTTGTAGAGGGTTCTCCCATCACAATCACGAGAGAACCATCTGTGTGTTCAAAAAAATCGTAGTATAGTCCTGGAATGCCCATAGCTTTGTGCAACGCCATACCTATTTCAAAAGCAGACATTTGAGGAGGTTTAGCAGGAACAAGATGGGTATAAGCGTGTTGAAAAGCGTCGAACAAGTCGCTTGTTGGATCTGTTTGCGCTTCATCGCGCGTTAAGAGTTCGGAATGGAGATAAACATTCAAATCGGATGCAAAGTCGACGACGTCGAGATAACGATCTTGAGGTTTCGGCTGAAGGGATTTACTCAAGATGCGTTGAAGTCCTTTTGGCATCATGGAGAGATGAATTTGTCCTTTGCTAATTTTTCCTAAAACCAATTCATACGCAATAATTCCGAGCGAGTAAATATCGGAAGGATAGGAGACGCTTTCGGGATCTTTACGTTGTTCAGGGCTCATGTAAATAGGCGTACCGATCAAACGTTTTTGTTGCACGGTTTCGTTGCTCTCTTGGTTCAAAAGCTGCGCAATGCCGAAATCGATGACTTTGATATGCTCTTCATCCGTGACTAAAATATTTTCAGGTTTGAGATCACGGTGGATCACGCCATGTGTATGAAGATGGCAAAGCGCGTAAGCGATTTCCAATACAATTTCCAAGGCTTTTTTGAGTGTGAGGGGATGTTGCGCAAGGTATTCACGCAAAGAGACCCCTTGGATGAACTCCATCGCGATATAGAGACCTCCTTCCCACTCACCCTGTCCATAGAGTTTGATAATGTTGGGATGATCGGCCATTCCAATGATGGTGGCTTCGCGTAAAAAACGGGCCATCATTTCTGGGTGAGACATGTATTGCGGAGAGAGGACTTTAACAGCAATCGGTTCGCGCGTGTCGGGATGAGCGGTTAAATAGAGAAGGCTCATGCCCCCTTTTTTGATAAGCCCTTCAATCGCATAAGGACCTACTTGTTGAGGAATAGGGGGAGAAGCGGATGCATCGCCTCCTTTGTCACCGGGAAGTGTCGTACGTTGATGAAAACGGGTCACGCGAGTTCAAGGATGCGGACACCGAGAACGTCGCCGATTTTCAGCAATTCCCCTTTGCCGACACAAGCGCCATTAATCACCAGGTCCACACCTTCCTCAGGACGGATATTTAACTCTAATAAATTACCCGGTTGCAATGTGGCTAATTTTTCCAACGAGAGTTGGATACTTCCCAATTCAATCGTGACCGTTAAGGGAAGCTCTTCGATTTTAAAGATGGGTTTTGAAGGATTTTCAGGAGGAGCTTCTTCTTCAGGTTCTGGAAAGGGGTTTTCAGGGGCTTCAACTGTTTCAGGTGTGTCCTCCTCATCTTGTTCGGCAGCCGAGTGTTCTTCAGTGAAATCATCGTCGGAAGGATCCATAGGGGTGTTGACCTCATGCGCTAAGGGGTAATCCATAATTTTGACATTTCCCTCTTTAAAACGTGCCAAAAAGAGGGGTTTACCAGATACAGTGACCATCAACCGTCCTTTATCGGCGGAAGGATCATAGGAACAGATATCCAGCATGAGCCAGTCGCCAGGTTGCAATTGCGCCCACTCTTGGCGTGAGAGAATTGTGTTTCCAATTTCAAGGTGGAGAGTGGTGGTTACCCGCTGCATCCATGCCGGGGAGACATCTAGGCTCCGTTGGGCAAATCGTTCTTTCCACACTTGTCGAAAGGCTTGGGGAATGATAAGGCGAGTCCAAAAGGGGTGCCCTTCTTGTTCCACTTTAATATCTAAGGTAAGCGCAGCTTGATTCGGCAATGCGCCTTCGCTGAGCTGAAGAGAAAGCGAGGCATCAAATCCGATCGTAGGAAAGAGGGTCGCTATTTCTAGAATTAAAAAACGCTCAAAAGCGGCTGTAAAATCGGGATCGATAAGGGGTGCGTCTTCTATATGATGCGTTAAAAGCGAAGCGGTGAGCTGGGAGAGCTCTTCTCGAGGAATAAGCAGGGTTAAAATGCCCGGGAGAGGGGCGACCGCAAAGTGAAGTTCCAGGCACTCTCCAAAGCCTTCTTTAAATTGGTTGGAATCACGCCACGCGAGATCGCTTCCTTCTATAGTCAAAGATGAGCTTTCGAGAAGTTGACCTAATTTTCCGCTGAGTGTTTTCCAAGGGAAAGTGGGAGCAAAACCCAAGAGGGGTGCCTCATCTAGTCCCTTAAGCTCAGGAGAGAGTGTCCGGAGCCAATCGTACGGGATCGTGGTGGCCACTTAGGCGCCCCTTTTAAGAAGAAGAGGATTCATCCTCATCTTTATCTTTCTGCTGTTGCTCATTTTGGTCTTGTCCAGAAAATTGTTGATCTCGATTAGGTTGAGCTTCAGCGCCTCGTGCCACGTTTTCCCTTTCAGTTGACGTAATGACAATGTGGACACCATATCCTCTTTGCTCTAGGGCATCTCGCAACGATGCTTGATTTTGCATCATATCAAGAACTTTTTTCGCTTCCAATGAGAGATTACCGAATGTGAGGTTGAACTCCCGGCTGGCGTGCTCATTTGCATGGACAATCAGCTGAGCCCCTTTAAAAAGAGGGGGATGATTGAGCTCAATGACCGTATCAACCACTCCATTCTTCTCTATGGTGTACAATTTTGCCACGATTTGGTCAATTAAATCATGCAACGCGCGCCGCACAGGCTGAGGGACATCGGCTTTGGCCAGAGCCGCCGCATTCACCGTATTTTGGGTATGCATAAACGGATTGACTTCGGCTAAATCGTCATGGGCTTGAAAAAACGTTCTTTTCTCTTTTTTCTCATCAACCTCAAAATTCACCTGAGGCTCATCACGCGCATCTCTTTCTCCAAGCTTTTTGTTTTGAGTAAGCTGTGCTAAATCAAACAGAGAGAGCGTTTGTTTTTCATCGTCATCGCCCCGTTTTGAAACGGTTGCCTTCTCTTTCTTTTTCTTGGGATCTACTTGAGCGGAATCGTCGCCTTGTTTGCCCTCCCGTTCGTCCACTTCCCTTGCCACTTGTTTGTAGTCCCTTTCGGGAGCTCCAGTGGGGCGCTGGGAGGAATCATCAGAGCGATTATCGGGCGTTTTCCCTTTATTAGGGTCGATTTTGAAATCTGGTAACATCGTTCCTTTCCTTTACCGACTCTTTTCATCCCCGGTAGAAAAACGTCTCTTTCTTCTATTACTTAGAAACATCACGTTTCCTACTTCGTCTTGCTCACGGCCTTGAAGAATGTCTTCTTCCCGTTTGAGCTCTTTTTCCCAGTCGGTTTGGTGCGTTTGTAATTTATCCACTTCGAGCCGTTTTTTCTTCAGCTCGTTGCGGGCCATTTCGAGGTTTTTTTCAGCGACCTCGACTTGTTGCTTTTGATCGAGTACTTTCTTTTCTTCGACCTTTAGCTTTTCTTCGACGACCTTGATATAGACTTTCATCTGTTGCACTTTGGGACTTGTGGTCGTGTGGTCCAATTCATCCCGCAACTGTTGCAGTTTCGAAATGCGGTGATTTTTCACTTGGTCTCTTTCGGCTTCCCTCTCTTGCAATTTTTTTTTTTCGAGTTCAAAGGCCTGTTTTTTTTCTAAAACGACTTTTTCAGCCTCTTCAACACGTCGAATTTTAATCTCAAGAACTTGCTTGAGTGGATAACTTTTGGAGGCCATTACCTAAACATCGCTTTGAGAAGCTGAATTGATTCTTGGAGGGAACATTTTTCATCGACTGCTTGCTTTAAGAAACGATTCACCTTATCGATATTGTCGATTGCAAAGTCTCCCATTTTATCAGCGCCTCGTTTGTATTCTCCAATTTTAATTAGGAGTTCGTTCTTTCGATAGTGCGCTAACACCTCGCGTAATTTGCTTACCAACTGCAAGTGCTCTTTGTTCACGATTGAAGGCATCACCCGGCTTGCGCTGGATAGGACATCAACGGCGGGATAATGAAACTGACGGGCCAATTCCGCCGAGAGGATTAAGTGTCCATCCAGAATGGAACGCACCTCGTCAGCAACCGGTTCATTCATGTCATCGCCGGCCACCAGAATTGTGTAAAAGGCCGTAATCGAGCCTTTGTCAGAGTTCCCTGTGCGTTCAAGCAGCCGTGGGAGTGTTGAGAAGACAGAAGGGGTATAACCAGCTCTTGCAGGCGGTTCTCCAGCCGCTAAGCCGACTTCACGTAGCGCCCGTGCGAAACGGGTCACCGAATCCATCATCAAAACCACATTTTTGCCCTGATCCCGAAAATACTCGGCGATCGCTGTTCCCACATACGCCGCATTTAAACGGAGCTGGGAGGCTTGGTCTGATGTCGAAACAATGACTACAGAGCGAGCAAGTCCTTCAGGGCCTAAATCTTTTTCGATAAAGTCACGGACTTCACGTCCCCGTTCTCCAATCAAGCTGATGACGTTCACATCGGCTGTTGAGTTACGGGCGATCATCCCCAGCAAGGTGGATTTACCACCACCCGCTGCGGCAAAAATGCCTACCCGTTGTCCGATCCCTGTGGTCAGGACTCCATCGATGGCCCTTACCCCTGTGGATAGAGGTTCTGTGATGCGTCGTCGTTTTAGAGGATCAGGGGGAGATTGCAGAACAGGGTAGGTCTCTTCTAATTCAAGAGGCCCTTTGGTGTCGGTATCAAGCGGTTCACCAAGGCCGTTTAAGACCCTGCCGAGCAGTTTGGGACCCACTTTGATATGCAGAGAAAGATGGGTCGGAATCACCTCTGAGGAAGGGCCGATGCCTGTCATCTCCCCAAGAGGTGAGAGGATCACCTCGTCGCGGGTGAACCCCACAACTTCCGTCCGTAAAGGTTCTCCCTCTCGCTTCACAAGACACACTTCCCCGATTTTCACGTCGGGGACGATTGCCTTGATAAGCATACCGACGGTTTCGGTGATCCTCCCGTTGACGGTTGTGAGCTCGAGGTCATCGAGTTCTCCCATCAACTTATCAAAATCATCAAAGCTCATAAGACACAAACAGCTCCATTAGGCTGGTTTTTCCCATTGGAAAAGCCAGCGATAAATAATTGCCACTTAGACTTGGACGTTCATGATCGTTTTGGTCGATTCTAATGCTTTGTTTAAGAGGTTGGTAAAAAATTCCAACTCTTGCGTTACATAGCCGACCTTGATCTGAATGGCCAACATATTTGCTGGCGACAGCTCTTTATCGTTGAGGTGCATCTGCTGCACTTCTTGCGAAATCCGTTGCAGTTGGTATTGACCATGGGTCAAAAATCCTAAAAAGCGGTCGATTGGATTCGGCCGATCGACAACAGTTTCGGGTTGGGGTGTGTATTCCACACCAGCCCGATTCAGTGCCACTTTGAGACTTTCGTCTATGTGTGACAATTTGTTTCGCAACAATGTTTGAACAGAGCCTTTTAACTCCAAGTCGGGAGTGGCGAGCTTACTTTTGACTTCTTCAATCTGTGCAATAACAGAATGGGCTTGACGGACAAGATCCTCAGGCGAGGCTTTAGACACGGCATCCACTTTGCGATTGAGCTCACTCACCTGTTCAAGAAGATTAGGTTTTTGAGCTCCTTCTACAACTTGGACCGTTGTCTTCGGCTTCGCCGAGAGATCTTGATTCATCAAGGCCGAGAATTCTTCACCTTTGGGCGCCACCCGCTCTAACGGACGATCAAGTTCGTTCCGTTCGATAGTAGGATCGGTCACATTGGTGATCGCATCGATTTTATCTGGTAATTGATCAACCATAATTTGCCCCCGCCTAAAAGGGCACTTTATTTAAGGACTTATTCGTCTTTCTCCGCCGCAGCGAAGAAAGGAGATTTCTGTTTGCTGAGGTCCTTTTCTGCCCATTCCAGCGAAACAGATCCGAGATTCCTTACAGTGGGATCTTCCGTTTTCTGCATAGCCTCTTGAATCATTTTTTCTCCTTTCTTCCTTTTGGGCTTACTGAGGAGAAAACAGATACCAAGGAAAGTTTGAGCTAAATAATTTTCTGGTTCCTTGGCGATAATCTCTTCGAAAATTTTTGTCGCCTGCTTGATCTCCAGCTTGTTCAAGGCAATATAGCCAAGTCCAATCTGGGGGGCTGTGGTTTGAGGACTGATCACCTCAGCGGCATGGAAAATGCGGGTGGCGCTTACCTCATCAAGTTGTTTCACAGCCACAAAACCCGCTTCAATAAGAAGAGAGAAATCGTCCCGAAAATCGGAAAGGTGCTCGTCGCTCATGCAGACTCCCACTAAAAACTGTTAATAAACCGCTTGAAGGACAACAACCCGGAAGCTTGCCCTCAAGCGGACGTGAGGTAAGGGAAACCGTCGTCTCCACGAACCTCTACTACTAGCTATTATCCTTTGACGTTACGTGCCATCGAAGAGATGGCGTTGTTAGACGCTGCCACAACGTTTGTGGACATTTCGGATAATTGCGAAAGGTGGTTCATCAGCATCTGCATTTCAAACATATCGCCGATACTGATTGAACTTCGCCGGCTCTGGATCTCGAGCAGTTTGGTTTTAGCGCTCACTGTTGCGTTGTTAACGATCGAAAACAGATCTTTTACGCTAAAGCCAGACTGAACCTGATTACCAGCGAATATGACTGGGGGGCCGGACATACTTACCTCCTGATTAGGAGTTGTAAGCTTGCTAGGGATTCATACTGGAAATTGCATTTCCTGACCCGCACTTGCGAATCTTTCTGAATCTCTCCAACCATCACAACATTACAAATTTCATTTATTTTCCTCTCATCCGTGAGAGGTGACAACCTATTCTAACCGCTTTACGCTTTTGGCGTAAACCGTGAAATTACTTTCAAGAGTGAGGTGTACCCATTGAGGAGCTTCCCGTACTGGTCAAATTCATCGGGGCGATCTCCTGTGCGCAGCACCTCTTTGATCTTCTGGGTTCGCTTTTCGATCCTCTCTTTGATCTCGCGGTGAAGCTTGGGATTTAAGAGTTCTTTCTCGAGTTCGAAGATAAAATCTTCGGTTTTTTTCTTTTTTTTCTGATCTTCGAGTCCGAACATCTTTTTACCTCTACTCTATATTATAACATATTTTTTATTTTATCGTCTCAAATCAATACGATACTTAACCCCTTCACGTTGAAGGAATACGGCGTTAGGAGTGATATTGGTGATTTCCATTCCATCCAGAACATCCCCTGTAGTCACGATTCTCCCATTGATCATCACATTCACCTTATCGCCGATCTTAGATGTCCCCGAAACTTCATAGCGGCTCGATATATTCTGCATCGATTCTTCAGGCGTAATTTGGCCAACCAAAGAACGGACCGTGCGCACCCCGGGAATAGCTTTAATCTCTTCAATCACTTGAGCGAGAGCGGCATCTTCTCCATCGGGGATCCCTCCCTCTAAAGCCACATCCCCATTGCCAAAGGTCACTTTAATTTGATAGAGCCCTTTTTGTTGAAGCTTGTTGTTCAAAAAGGCCATCATATCCTCTTCTGAGACCACTTGGTTTTTCAACCGGTCTAAATAGGGGAAATTTTGCGTGATATATTCGTTCAGTTTATCGGTCTCCGCTTTGGTCTTCAGATAGCCTGAGAGGAGAAATTGACCGGCTTGAGGGGATGAAACGGTAATCGTTCTCCATGAGGGATTACGGGACAACAACAGATTAAAATTCTGCCATACATATTCGTCGATGATTAAACCGCTGTCATCAATCACGCGGAGCGAGCTTTGCCCTTGGAGCTCATTGAGAACTTCTTGTTTATCGGAGGGGCTTAAGACGTGCCCTACAAGTAAAAGACGTCCTGTGGCTTGGTTGTAAGAATAACGAACGTCAGGCGTATTTTTTAAGATGTTGGTAATGAAGTCATCGACATTCAGGTTCTGTTCCCTTTCGACGGGTTCAGCCCGGAACAACAAGGCGATGCCCAATCCTACAATAATGAAAAGACCCGTCAAAGCGGCCATTAGGACAAATGAGCTCATCGACTGTGTCTTCGGTTTGGGAACTTCAAGAGGTCTTGTCGAACTATTTCTTGTTATTCCGGCGGCTGCCTCTTCCGCATTTTTTTCCTCTTCTTTTTGCAACATTTTGACAATCGAGGGAAGCAGGGGAGAAATAATGGTCTGCATATTGCCTTCGCGATCATACACGACAAAGCAAGAGGTGCCGAGAGAAACAATCACATTTAAAGGGAGTGTCGTACGTCCTTCGATCGTTTGCCCATCGACTAAGATCCCGTTGCGGCTTTTCAAGTCTTCAATCATCACCTGCCCATCTTCCGTGATGGAGACACGGGCATGTTGACGAGAGACACTTGTATCGTGGAAAAGAATATCACAGGTGGAAGGATCCGTCCCAATGACGTATCCTTTCCCTTCATGCATGGAGAACTCCGCTCCATTATTGGGACCGGCGACCACTTTTAACAGCCACCGACCGGTTTCGACAAGATCAAAATTAATCTCAGCCAGGCTCATTTCTTTCGTGTTGTCGCCTTCTAGATCAAAGATGGTGTCATGATGTTCTTCAGGATTGGTGTTAGCCGCAGGGACCAATTCTTCCTGCTGAGAAATAGCGGGGTCGATCTCTTCGCTTTGCATCGCTTCCTGGGGTGAGGCATCTCCATCTTGGACACCATTCAAATCGGTAAAAAAACGGAACATGCCACTGCCAATTTTGACGGTGTCTCCGTCTTTGAGTAGACGAGGTTCGACCACTTCTTCATCATTCACTTCAGTGGGGTTAGAGCTGCTCAAGTTTTCTACGAGAAGCCCTTCTGGCGTTGATCGCACTACGACATGGCGTCGCGACGCGGCGGGGTCTTCCACCAGCAATTGACACGCTTCGGGGTCACGCCCGATGACCCATTCTAAACTTCCTTCCAAGGGAAGGACAAGCCCTTTTAATAAGCCTTCTTCAGCAACCAGTTTTGCAGCCATAATCGTTCCTTAAAAGCTGATTGTAGCAGAGGTGGCAAAAACCTAAAGATAAAAATCCTATCAACGCGGGGCAGTTGACGTTTCTGCCTCTTCGCTCCACATATCGAGCATGTCGATAAAATCTTCAAAAATATCTCGAAAAGAGGCGAAATCGAGGTCTTTATCGACCTTCTTAGAGAGTTTGAGGTGCTCTCCATCTTCTGTTAATCCTAATACCAAATTTTTGGTACCCTGACCGTCGAGGTTGGCCTCTAACATACGACTCAAAAAAAGTTCATCATTTCCACCGGTGGGA
>Ga0105046_10005193_pt1 | contig 20620 bp, 14 predicted proteins | sample MAT03_FD_78385 | JGI IMG/M metagenome (GOLD analysis project Ga0105046, IMG submission 78385) | Freshwater microbial communities from Lake Fryxell liftoff mats and glacier meltwater in Antarctica - MAT-03 (megahit assembly) | ecosystem: Environmental > Aquatic > Freshwater > Ice > Liftoff...
AACAGCGACTTTTAATCGTCGCAGGGACTTTTTCAATTTCTGTTGTCGCCAGAATAAAGAGGGCATGTTCGGGCGGTTCTTCCAGCGTCTTGAGCAGCGCATCAAACGCATTGCCGCTGAAACGATGGACTTCATCGATGATATACACGCGATACGCGCCTTCCCCTGGGGAAAACGCAATGCGATCCCGCAGATCGCGCACATCATCCACGCCCGTATGCGAGGCGGCGTCAATTTCAATCAAATCAAGATAGCGGCCTTCATTGACAGACAGGCAGTGAGGGCATTCATTGCAGGGGCGCTCTCCGGCATCCGGGTGCGTGCAGTTGACCGCTTTCGCCAGCAAACGCGCCGTTGTGGTTTTGCCTGTGCCGCGCGGCCCGCTGAAGAGATACGCATGACGAATACGACCCGTGCGCAGCGAATTGCGCAGTGTCCGTGTGATGTGATCCTGGCCGACCACGTCTTCGAATCGGGCGGGACGCCATTTGAGATAGAGGGCTTGTTCAGGCACGTTGGGATTGCTCCCTTTCCATATCGATCAGTGTCAATTTTAGCAGATATAGAACAAAAATTCAACTTTATGAGGCAGAGGTTGGAGTATTATAACGTTGCGCAGGCTCGTGTTCTATACATAATGATGAGCAGAAAAAAGAAATAGATTTTTCTATCGAGGACTTTTGATGAGTAGTCAATTTTATTTGGGAATGATTCTCCCTATCGACAATTGGGAAGATTATCAGACAGAATTTCGTCTCAACATAGAGGTGATGGCTCAAGCTTTACAAAAGCAATGGCCTGATATTATTGTCATGCTCAACAATCCCCAAACTCATTTTCTCCTAGAATGGGAAATGAGAAACTTCCCTGGATACATCGTATTTGACGGACATATCCAAAACGATTTACAAACACTTGTTCTGAATCCTGGCCCTAAACAAATATTTGTCGATTTTGTTCTGTGGTATAGAGCCTATATCGCCTCAAATCAACGTCTTTTTCTCTATCATAGCAGTTCCAGTGATTACATAGAGATCACACCGCAAACGAACGAAGCCGACATCGTGGCATTTACACATTTAGAAAACTAGAATTCAATTCCTGCTTTACATCGCCACAAAATTCTCATACACTAAAGGCCACAAGAGTTCAATCTCTTGAGGAGATTCTGATGATGAATCACACACAAATCGTCCAGGGTGCGGCGGTGTCCTGCTCTTCTCTTACGCGGTAAATCCTCCACGCGCTCCACCCTCTGCGTCTCTGGCCCATTCAAATCCACATGACGATCTTTCATCAGATATTCCTGCCTTCTCGGTAAGGCATGGTACAATCTTCCGTTCACTGCGCCTAAACACATACAATTCTGTGGAGACATCCCCCGCCATGAGCGAGAGCTATAGCCCTGACAACATTGAATCCAAATGGCAGGCCCGTTGGGACGCCGATCAGCTGTATCGCGCCCAGGTCGATTGGTCTAAGCCCAAACATTATGCCCTGACGATGCTGCCCTACCCCTCTGGTGATCTGCATATCGGTCACTGGTTCGCTATGACCCCCTCCGATGCCCGCGCCCGCTGGATGCGCATGAAGGGCTACAACGTGCTGTTCCCAATGGGCTTTGATGCCTTTGGTCTGCCCGCTGAACAAGCCGCCATTTCGCGCAACATCCATCCCTGGACGTGGACCTACGCCAACATTGAGCGCATGCGCAAGCAGATGAAAAGTATGGGCGCGATGTTCGATTGGGAACGCGAGATGGTCAGCTGTGTCCCGGAGTACTACAAGTGGACCGAATGGTTCTTCAAGACCTTTTTGGAGAACGATCTGGCCTATCGCGGCGAAGGCATGGTCAACTGGTCGGATGCACTGCAAACCGTGCTGGCAAATGAGCAGGTCATCGATGGCAAAGATGAGCGCCTGGGCCAGCCCGTCGTCCAGAAACTGATGACGCAGTGGTTCTTCCGCATGACCAAATACGCCGAAGAACTGTTGAAATATGACGGCATCGATTGGCCCGAACCGATCAAAATCATGCAGACCAACTGGATCGGGCGCAGCGAAGGCGCATTTGTGAGCTTTGGCACCAAGCATGACAACACCATCAACGTCTTCACCACGCGGCCCGATACGCTGTGGGGCGCGACCTTTGTTGTCCTGTCGCCAGAGCATGCCCTGGTCGATGTGATCACTACGGACGAGCAGAAAGACGCGATTGAGGCGTACAAGAAAAAAGCCGCTGACGCCACCGAAATCGAGCGTCTGTCGGAGGATCGCGAAAAGACGGGCGTGTTTACGGGCGCGTATGCCATTAATCCTGTCACCTCTGCGCCTGTTCCGGTGTGGATCGCGGATTACGTCATGGTCAATTACGGCACAGGCGCGATTATGGCCGTGCCTGCCCATGACCAGCGCGATTTTGCCTTCGCCAAGAAGTACGGCCTGGAAATTCGTGTCGTCATTCAGCCGCAGGATGAGAATGACAACCCCTCCTCCACGCTGATCGTGATCGGGAACATGACCCAGGCCTACAGCGGCCCCGGCTACATGATCAACAGCGGTATTTTCACGGGAACGATCTCGAACGGCGAAAAAGGGCGCAAAAACCCGGCCATCTCCGACGTGATCGACTACCTGGAAGAAAATGACATCGGTGAGGAGCGCGTTAACTACCGTCTGCGCGATTGGCTGATCAGCCGCCAACGCTATTGGGGCAGCCCGATTCCGGTGGTCTATGACGAAGAGGGCAACATCACGGCTGTTGCGGATCAGCAGCTGCCCGTTGAACTGCCCCAGGATGTGGAGTTCATGCCCACAGGCCGCAGCCCGCTGACTTACCACGAGCCATTTTTGCACACGTCCGATGGCAAGCGCCGTGAAACCGATACGATGGACACATTTATGTGCTCATCGTGGTATTTCTATCGCTATCTGTCTCCGCACGAGACCACAGCGCCGTTTGATGCGGAAGAGGCCGCGTACTGGCTGCCTGTGGATGTTTATACAGGCGGCGCGGAACATGCCACCATGCACCTGCTATATACACGCTTCTTCCATAAGGCCATGCGCGATACAGGCGTCTTCAAGGATACAGAGGTCGCCCGTCAGCGGCACGGACGCACCGATAACTTCGATGAGCCGATGTTGATGCTGCGCAATCAGGGGCAGGTGCTGGGCAGCGAACGTCCCGGCGATTATCTGCTGTGTTATGGCCGTTTCATGGGCGAAAAATTGATCGCGGATCGCGTTGAAGTTGTGGAGCTGAATGCTGTTCCCGCCAACTTCAACGGTGTCGTGGGTGAGCTGATGAAGCGCGTTGAAAGCACGCTGTTTGTTGGCATTGGCAGCACAACCACATTGGTCGAAGTCCTGCCAGAGGCGCAAATTGTCATTCCAGGTGTCAGCGATCATGGCAACGTGAATCAGTTGAAGCATCATCTGGATATTCAGCGCATGTCCAAGAGCAAGGGCAACGTTGTCAATCCTGATGAGCTGGTCGCCAAGTACGGCGCGGATGTTGTGCGCTCGTATCTGATGGGCAACTTTGACTGGTTGAAGGGCGGCCCCTGGAATGATGAACAGATTACAGGCGTGATCCGCTGGCTGAATGATGTGTGGGATATTGCCACCAACCCGATTCAACATCAGCAGGGCGATCCGCAGATTGAACGTCAGGTGGAACGCCGCGTGCATCAGACCATCAGCGATGTCGATTATGGTCTGGAGAAATTCAGCTTTAATACCGCCATTGCGTCTCTGATGAAACTGCGCAACACGCTGAAAGCCGCGTTGAAAGCCAACGGAATCGGACGCGACACCTACCAGAACGCGATGAATGTCATGCTGCGCCTGATCGCGCCCTTCGCCCCGCACATTTCTGAGGAACTGTGGGACAAAATGGGCTTTGGCTACAGCGTGCATCAACAGTCCTGGCCGGAATACGATGCCGAAAAAGCCAAAGAGGATGCCGTACCGCTGGTGATCATGATTAATGGTCGCCCGCGTGGAACAGTTGAGGTTGCGGCAGATATTACTCAGGCCGAGGCTGAATCGATTGCGTTGAACAGCCAACACGCTATAAAAGCCTTGAATGGGGCCGCCCCCATGAAGGTCATTTACATTGCAGGCAAAGAGCCCAAGGTGAATATCGTCACGGGCAAATAATCCGCAGATGTGTCTGGCCCGTCATGGGAATCAAATAACAGCATGTCTTAGAAGAGCGATCCAATGGATCGCTCTTCTGCCGCCTCTTGACGTAATCGTAATTTTTCTTAATGTTATAGGGGGATAAAGATTCGTGCTGTTTGTATTCAAAATTTGACATTTATCTATATAACCAATGGTGCAAGTCGTAAATTTGAGGTGGGATTGGCGTAGGGGCGCAGCATGCTGCGCTTTTACAAAAGCGCTTTGGCCCTTTAAAAACTCTTCGCCATCAAAAACTGAGCCTCGGAATTTGATTTTGCGGGCCAAAATGATCGCAAAAGCGAGACTTGCACCATTGGTTATATAACAAAAAGTTTGTTCACTGATTTGGAGGTTTTGCAGATAGGACTTTTTAGCTATACTCAAAATGGGGATAAAGTGCGGTTTCAGCCCTTTGAAAAGGCGCAATTTATGACCTTTTAGAGTATACTAAGAATTGTGGAAGAATAGTTGTATACTATAAAGTCAGAGAAAAGCGCATGTAATTCTTATAACGTTTTCGTTATAAGAGTTCTAAAATACTTTTATAATCGTTGTGTGGTTTTACAGCTGCGTCTGGGTGAGGATCTAACATGAGTGAGCAACGCCTGCGTCAATGGTTGGAAGTGCTGCGCGAACCTGACGCTGAGATGAGTAAAATCGCAGCCGAGAAATTAGGCGATATTGGCAGCCCCGATGCTGTCCCTGATCTCATCACGGCCATGCAAAAACGGACAGCCCTTGTGGCCGGATCGGCAGCTAAAGCCCTGGGGCGGCTGAAAGATAAACGCGCCATCGCGCCCCTGATCCAGGCTCTGACCGCCCATCAGGATATTCTTGTACAAACAAATGCTGCTGAAGCGCTTGGGGTACTCAAAGCCGTTGATGCTGTCCCTGTCATCAAGAAGGTGATTGAAACCTATCTTCAGACCAATAAGCATGATCACTTTACGATGACCCGCAGCCACCAGCGTGGCCTCTTCATCACCTGCATCGATGCCCTCAAAGCCATTGGCACTATGGATGCGATTCGCTTTGCCACCAAGGTCGAAAGCGCGGCCCGCCCAAACACAACCTTTTAAATCCATCGCTCCCAAATCTCTCCATAAACCTACGAGAACACAAATACGGGAACGCGCTTCTGGGCGTTCCCATGTTATCAACACGAGAGCTGCTGTGTAGCAATGTTACTTTTGCGGATTCATCGCTGGCACTTCATCGCCCGGATGATAAAAGCGAACCCGCAGCACCAACCGACCCAATCGCAGTTCATCCTGGCTGCGCAGCAAACGAATCTCGCGCGGATGAATGCGCTGCCCGTTAATATAAGAGCCATTGGCGCTGCCCAGATCATACGCCTGGATTGCACTGTCACGCGCTTCGTACCACAACGCCAGATGCAGACGCGAAACGCCCTGCTTCGCGCCCTCTTCGCCCAGATCCACATCCGGACGCATAGCACTGTTATCCGTATTGCGTCCCACCACCATCTCATGATTACGAAGCTGTGGGCGCAGTTCAAACGTCTGGCCTGTTTCCCGCACTGTCAACACCAGGACCGAGTCATAGCCAAAATACTCATCACTGAACAGCTTATCATTGGCATCGGCAAATTGGCGCGTGTCAAACTCCACCGTCTCGGCAATTAAATTGCCGCACGAGTAGCAAAAGACATCACTCGCGCGATTTTTCTTGTTACAGTGTGGGCATTCAATCCAGGCAGGCGGAATGACTGTCTTCGATCCTGCATCCATCGCGGACGGTGGGACTGCCGGCGACCCAGGAAGCGATGTGGGTTTTGAAAGCGGCTGTACCGTCTTGGCAGTTGAAAGGCTTTGGCGCGGCGGCGTCTGAGCAGGCTGCCCGGAAAACTCTTTCTCCCACGTTCTCAAACGCACAGCCAGCTCTTCTTTCTTTTCACGCGATAGCGAATCGATATAGGTACGCAGGGCTTTGAGGGCTTCGCGTGTATCGAGTCCATTGCGCCGCATCTGAGTATATTCCTGGAAAATATCGTCAACCATGCGTCTCCCCAATTCGCGTGAACACGCGCCATATGTATATTCATTGTGCCATCAATACCCGACTTTGCCAAAAGACACCCTGGAAAGTTTGGTGACTTTACAGGCCATAACTTTTTGACACATGTTAGGAGGCGCGTTATAGTCGGAAAGGGTTTCGTGTTCTGTCAATGTCCAAAGAATACCCTTGTATAAAACTTGTTTTAGAGGAGTTTAATCGTGAATCAAAAACGTTTGGCAAAAGCGCTTTCAGCTCTGATGGGAGCAACCCTCCTGCTCAGTGCTCTGCCCACGCTGGCACAAGATGCCATCACCGTGACCCCTGGTCCGGTGACTCAGAAAATCATCGATGCCAATAAACTGATCTGCGGCGTCAATGATCGTCTGCCCGGCTTCGGCGCACCCAATGACGATGGCGTCTATGAAGGCTTCGATGTCGATGTCTGCCGCGCTGTTGCTGCCGCCATCCTCAACGATGCGAGTGCCGTTGAATATCGTCCGTTGGTGGCGGCTCAACGTCAGGCCGCCATCCAGAGCGGTGAAATCGACATGATGTCGCGTAACACCACCGAGACCCTCAGCCGCGACTCCCAGTGGGCCGCCATCTTTGGGCCAGTGACCTTCTATGACGGTCAGGGCATCATGGTGCTGGCTGAGTCTGGCGTCAGCGACATTGCGGGACTCGATGGCACCTCCATGTGCGTGCAGTCCGGTACCACCACCGAGCTGAACATCAAGGATTACATCGAAGCCAACAACGTCGCGATTGAACTGCTCGTCTTCAACGATGCAGACTCCACCTGGAATGCCTACCTTGAAGGTCGCTGCGAAAGCTGGACGACGGACAAAAGCGGTCTCGCCAGCTACGGCGCATCCTCGGATGATCCTGGTGCACACGCGATTCTCGCCGAAACCCTGAGCAAGGAACCGCTTGCACCCCTCAGCCCACAGTCTGATCCCCAGTTCGCGGAAATCGTGGAATGGACCGTGAATGCGCTGATTCAGGCCGAAGAATTCGGCATTAGCAGCACAAATATCGCTGAGTTCATGCCCACCGAAGGTGAAGCCGACGAAGCCTACATCGCTCGCGTCAGCCCGGAAGTCGCTCGTTTCCTCGGCCAGGCCAACAACAACGCTGGTGCGTATCTGGGTATCCCGAATGACTTTGTCGTCAACGTGATCACCGCCGTCGGCAACTACGGTGAAATCTACGAGCGCAACCTCGCCCCGTTGGGGCTGAACCGTGATGGTTCGCTCAACGATCTGTGGACAAACGGCGGCCTGCTGTATTCGGCCCCCTTCCGCTAAATTGCTCTCTTGACGACGAGGAGACTCAAAGCTCTTCGTCGTCTCTGTAACACCGATAGGGCAGACACATGTCCTGCCCTATCGACTGGCCTGCCCACCTGCCTGAGCCTGACGTCGTGAAAAAACCCTATGAGCTTTGAAAAACCCAAAATAGACCGACCCCGCTCTTTGACCGATTATCTGAGTGATGCACGCGTCATCCAGGTCATCGTGCAGATTGTGTTCATTACGCTGTTGGTGGCGGGCCTCTCCATTGTCTGGATCAATGTCCTGGGTACGCTGACAGAACGCCGTATCTTCACCTCGCTTGAGGTGCTCACGCCCATCGCTGGCTTTCAAGTCGGCGAAGCGCCCGCATGGTATAACTCAACCAGCACATTCGGCGCGGCCTTCCAGGTTGGCATTATCAACACCCTGCGGATTGTGGCGATTGGGCTCGTGCTATCAACAGTTCTGGGCGTTCTGGTGGGGATTTTCCTCCTCAGTCGTAACTGGTTGATCCGTACCATCTCACGCGTTTACGTCGAAATTTTGCGCAATACCCCGCTGCTGGTTCAACTCTATTTCTGGTATTTCATCGGCTTGCTCAGTCTCCCTCCCTATCGAGACCTCATTACAGTCCCGCGAGAAAGCTATACGGCGATTCCTTATCATCACATCTGGTTTGTGGTGGTATTTATCGGCCTGCTGATTTATGCACGTCGTGTTGGTCACCGTTCGTGGCTGTATGGCGGCGCGGTTCTAGGGGCGATTGTCATCGAAGCGGCGCTGGCCTTAAGCCGCCTCAATTTGGGAACACGCGCCGATTTGATCCTGGGCGGCATTCTTACATATCTGCTGGGGATGGTCTTCCTTTTTACCAAGAAACGCTGGCATTATTTCGCGTTGGGGTTCCTGGCTGTATGCCTCTCCACACTGATCGCCAGTCTTTTGTTTGGGTTTTCCTATTATTTGAAAATACCGATCTTTCCCTCACCCGATGCCGCCATCACCCAGATTTATCCGGCGATGCTTCTGAGCAATAAAGGCGTGGCCTTCCCCACCCTTGAGTTCAATCTGCGCTTTGCCGAATGGGCCGCCTTCATCGCGGCGGGCACAGCCCTGGCCCTGGCACTCTGGCGCTTCAGCGGGCATGTGACCGAGACCACTGGCAAACCTATCGCGCGCGGACGCCTCGCCATCCTGTCAATTGTGGCCGCCGCAGTGATCGGCTGGATTGCTGTCACCGCACAGCCTGTGCCTGAGACGCTCACCTACACCGTTGAAGATCAAGCGGTGACGCAGCCGTATGATGCTGCCTTGATGGAGAGCAAAATCCCGCCCAATGTGGAGCGCAGTAACGCCTGGTATCCGATGAAAATCGTGATGCCGGAGCGGGGAAAAAACAACTACACACGCGGAACCGTCGTGACGCCTGAGTATATGGCGCTGCTGATCGGTCTCGTCGTCTATACATCGGCATTTGTTGCCGAGATTGTGCGTGCGGGTATTCAAGCGGTGTCGTATGGTCAGATTGAGGCAGCACGCGCTCTGGGCCTCTCCTACAGCGAAACCCTGTCGCTCATTATTCTGCCGCAGGCGCTGCGCGTGATTATTCCGCCACTTGGCAATCAGTATCTCAATCTGGCGAAAAATTCTTCGCTGGCGATTGCGGTGGCGTATGCCGATGTGTATCAGGTCGGGTTGATCTTCATGAACACCAGCGGACAATCGCTCGTGGCCTTTACAGTGATCTTCCTTGTTTATATCACGATGAGTCTCATCATTTCCTTTGTGATGAACATCGCTAACTCCTACTTCCAAATTGTGTCACGTTAATAGCGGCCAGGGGATACAAAGGCATGAGTGAACGCGAACCTTCAGGCCGCCGTCCGCCTGAAATTCTAATCAACTATACCGAGCCGCGTATTAAGCCGCCGCCGCTGCTCGAAGTCGGCGCACTGGCCTGGATTCGCAAGAATCTGTTCGGCTCATGGCTTGATATTCTGCTGACGATTATGGGCGTCGTGATCATCGTGAGCTTTGTTGTGGGCCTCACACTGTGGGTCATCCGCGAGGGCAACTGGTTTTCGATCATGTTCAGCCTGCGCACCTTTACGGTGGGCCGCCTCGATCAAGCCCTGATCCCGCGTGTGACCGTTACGCTGCTCTTTGTGATGTTCACTATTGGAGCGACAGCCGCTGCCTATACGCGCCGCCTTGCGACGATCATTCCGTCCTTGATGGTCCTCATTGCGGGTGTGCTGCTGCTGCTGCCTACAATTATCAATGCCATGATTCCGCTGCCGGATCAAATTTTGGCAGCGGGCAACGTTGGGATTGTATCGGGTACGGCGCAGGAACTCCCGATTGAGCGTCTGAGTTTCACCGCCCGCAAAGACGAAACGATTACGCTGCGCCTCGCCAATGATGCCGGTTTTGATGATCGTCTGGCTGTTATCAGCGGTCTGGCAGATCGTTCGACCAATACGCTGCGCAATGCCGCCGCCAATCGCATCACAACCATTGCACGCGGGCAAGAGCTTCTGGCAACGATGGCCTTTGATGTGCAAGCACTGGCACAAGGTGAAAATGCCCGCGCCGATACTCTGACGCCCAATCGTCGGGCACTGCTCCTTGAGGAATTCCTGCGCCTGCCCTTTACGATTCCAGAGGATGTTCAGGCCAAAATCGCGGATATCGACACAAAGCTCGAAGATCCGGTGCTGACCGATGATGAGATTGATAACTTTAATAAAAAGAAAGAAGCCCTGCTCGCGGACAACGCGGAGTTGGTGATTGCGCCGCCTGTCACAGAGACGTATAACATCAATCTGCTGCCTGCACAGATCGCCATTTATAACGCCGAGGGCACAGAAGTTTTTGCGCCCTTCGCGGTTGAGCCTGAAGGCGAAATTACCTTTACCGTGCCTGAAGATGGCTGGTATGTACTGGAAAAGACGATCCCCGGCGACACTGAAGGCATTACGGTGCTGTCAGCACAGGGCATCTATCCCCTGTTTCAGGTCGGTGAGCGTTATTTGCGCGTGGTTGATGATTTTGAGTGGCGCGGCGATCCGCCAGAAGATACCAAATGGATCACTCTGCTGGACAATCGCTATCGCGGTCTCCGTGCCCTCGATGAATTCCTGCGCATGTATGTGTCGCCCTTCCTCGACAAAATTCGCAGCACAGTGCTTGGCTCGATGCTTGCCATTGTTCTGGGCTTTGTGCTGGCACGCGGCATTGATAGACAGCTTTCACCGCTGTCCCAACCACATAAAGCCTCACTCCGCATGGCAAATTGGCTGCTGATCGCGACTCCGTTCGTCGTGTTCCTGTTTATCAATGGCATTGATATGCTGGCGCTAATGGCGGCGTTAAGCTGGATGGTGGGCATGTACTGGGTTTATCATCTCGGTACACGGCTGTACGCACAATTTGCGGGGCAATCGCTGCTACGTTTTGCAGGTTTTGTGGCGATGATCTTCCTCTCCTATTTACTGCTGCGCTTTATCCCGGTCTTGTTGTATAACGCCGAACCAATGAGTGATTTCATTGCCATTCTGCTGGCCTTCCCGGTGGGATTGATGTTCCTCATGGGCCTTGTGACAGGCTCAGGCGAGACAACGACGGTGGTCAATCGGCGCGTCACGACGATAGGGCTTCTGGCTGCGGTGTTGTATTTCTTGCCGATTATCCTTGTCAAGGTGGCCCCCGACTTCGCGAGAGATTTTGCCAATATCCTGCCTTACACCGACTCGAATACCTGGGGCGGCCTGCTGCTCTCGCTGATCGTGACGCTGTATGGCATTATCTTCGCCTTCCCGCTGGGTATTTTGCTGGCGTTGGGGCGGCGCAGCACACTGCCCGCGATTCGCTATCCGAGCACCTTCATCATTGAGACAGTGCGCGGGACACCGTTCATCGTTGTGCTGTTCGCGGGCCAATTCCTGATCACCTTCCTCCATCCCTCGTTCCAGAGCATCCCGGCTGTTTATCGGGCGCTGGCTTCTACTGTGATCTTTGTCGCGGCCTATCTCGCAGAGAATGTGCGCGGCGGTTTGCAGGCCATCCCTGGCGGGCAGTATGAGGCGGGACGTGCGCTTGGCATCCCCGAATGGCAGATCATGTTGTACGTCACGCTGCCACAGGCGCTGCGTGCCGTGATCCCGGCCCTGGTGGGTATGTTCATTTCGCTGTTCAAAGACACCTCCTTGCTGGAGATTGTCAGCCTGTCGGATTTGAGTCGTGGCGTTGCGCTCATGGTCTCACAAAATGAATTCCGCGAATCACGTCAGGAAGGTCTGATCTTTATCACGGTCATTTACTTCTCGATCAGCTATATCATGGCCTTTGTCAGCCGCCGCCTTGAAGAAAGCGGTGCTGGTTCCGCACGTCGCATTTAAATACTTTCGTCCATGTTATGTAGGGCACGATAATCCTGCCCTACGCTTTAAAAAGAGGTTATTATGGCAGTTGTGAAGCAGGCCCCTACGCCCAAAACAGAAGTCGGCTCTGAAGAACCAATGATCCTGTGCCAGGATGTCAACAAGTGGTACGGTGAATTCCACGTCTTAAAAGATGTGTCGATTGAAGTGGCTCCTAAAGAGGTGGTTGTCGTGATCGGCCCCTCCGGATCAGGTAAATCGACCTTTATCCGCTGCATCAACCGCCTGGAAGAACACCAGGAAGGGCTGATCATGGTGGATGGCATCGAACTCAGCCATGATGTGCGCAATGTCGCGGAAATCAGGCGTGAGACAGGCATGGTGTTTCAGCAGTTCAATCTGTTTCCCCATCTCACCGTGCTGGAAAATATCGCGCTGGCCCCTATGAAGGTCCGCCACAAATCGCGGGCCGAGGCAGAAGCCAAATCGATGGAACTCCTCACCCGCGTTGGCATTCCCGAACAAGCCAAGAAATACCCCGGCCAGCTTTCAGGCGGTCAGCAGCAGCGTGTGGCGATTGCGCGGGCGCTGGCGATGGAGCCCAAAATTATGCTCTTTGACGAACCCACCTCCGCGCTTGATCCCGAAATGATCAAAGAGGTGTTGGACGTGATGAAGACGCTCGCCAGCAGCGGTATGACGATGCTTGTGGTGACGCATGAGATGGCCTTCGCCCGTGAAGTGGCAGATCGCATTATCTTCATGGATCATGGGCGCATTGTGGAGCAGGGGCCGCCGGAGCATTTCTTCAGCCGCGATGTGGAGCATCACCCGCGCACGCAAGAATTTCTCGATCAAATTCTCTAAAAACAAAAACGGGATGCAGCTGCATCCCGTTTTTGATTCATTCAAAGCCGAGGCGTATAGGGCAATCCTCATGGATCGCCCACAACGATCTATTCATCCACCGACAATTCCACCGTCACCGCACCGGGATTGCTGCCCGACACGAAGATTTCAACCTGTCCATCTTCGGGCACGTCAAACCCAAGCACTGTGCCCTCTGGAATGCGAGTGGTGGAATAGCTCATGAGTGTGACATCACCCTGGAAGGCGCTGATCGTGACATCAACCGACTCCCCGGCGATAACACTGACATTCAGCAGCACCGTCTCACCCGCCTGGGCTTCATAGGTCAGAGCGCGGCTGTACATCTTTGCGGTGATTTTGACTTCCTGGGCCCCCTCATCGAGCGTCGCGGCAGTCTCCTGTGACAGGACAATCTCAGCCGTTCCAACGGTATCCGTCGTGCTAATGAAAATCATATACGTCCCGCTCACACTCAGCGAGAACTGGTAGATTTCCGGATTGTAGCCTGTGCCGCCATCATCATCGCTGGTGATAATCGACCCAAGAGCATCTGTCAGAGTGAGCACGGTATCAACATCATCATCGCTTGTGACCACAATATCAATCACGTCGCCCACCTCACCATCAAAGCTGAAGTAATACAACTGCGAGGTTGCCGAGAACGTCATGGTCTGAGGGGCGTCGGACGTGATTTCGTCCAGGGTCACCGCGTGCACTTGCAGCGTAAAGTCACCGCTGATGGACGAGTCCTCATACATCGCATAGCTCGACACAACGAGTGTGTATTCGCCCGATTCGGGCAGCGGGAGCGGCCCAATTTGCGAGTCCAGGCCGTTAAAGTCGTCATTGCTGGCGAGTTCTATTCCATCCGGACCACGCAGCAGCAGGAATGAGTCGAAATCCGCTGACGACAATGTGGCAATGATGGTGTCCCCTGCCTGAGCATCAAAGGTGTATTCAGCCTCAACGCCATCCAGCGCACCGCTCACATCAAGCAGGAGTGTACTGTCATTGGCAGGTGTCACCGTGTTGTCCTGACCTTGCGGCCCGATGTTGCTATCGGGGGTTGGGGTGACAGGGACAGTATTGCCTTCAGGTCCGGTGTTTTCATCGTCTACCATGACTTCGAGGTCACTTGAGCCCACGATTTCATCGGCCACCAGGACATCCACCGTGTAGACACCGACCTCATCATCTTCAGCAGTCACAAGCGAGAAGATCACGCGGCCTTCAGCATCGGCGGTCTTGCTCGAACTGTAAACCACTTCGTCGTTAAATTTCACCTGAATGAGTGCCGACTCGTTGGCAGTCAGTCCTGTCACCACAACCTCATGGCTTGTACCGCCTGTGCCTGACTTCGGCTCAATCTCGACAACAATATCGCCCATCGGGGCTGGTGTCGGAGTCAGTTCAAGTACGCCCTCCTCAATTGTGAAGGTGCCTGTTCCAATCAGCGTTTGATTACGGCGAATCTCGACCACATATTCACCCAATTCATCTGTTTCTTCAGAAGTGAGTGGGATAACAGTCGTGCCCGTAATATCTGCTGTCTCTTCGCCCGTCAACACAGATGTACCATCAAACAGCACATCAAACTCAATGGTTTCATCTGGCAGCAGGCCCATCACAGTGACGACATGGATTGTACCAAGCGGCCCGGATGCAGGCTCAACGGAAACTTCTACCTCAACCGGGGGCATTGGCGTTTCCGTGGCCGATGGTTCTTCAGTCGCGTCCGGCGTCGCTGTTGTGCCAGGTTGGACAGTGAGGGATTCGATCATCAGGGTTGTGCTGGCAAAAGCCACATCGCCCTGGCGTACGACGACGGTGTATTCCCCTGGTGTGTCGCCTTCTTCCGTCTCGATGGAAAACTCAATAATTCCTTCGGGCGAAGCGATTTTTTCCGAGGTGAATACCACACGATCAGCCATCATCAAATCGACGCTGACGTTGATGCTTGCAGGAAGTCCTTCTATGCGGATGACATGCTGCGTGCCCTGTATTCCGCTGTCAGGATCAACTGTAATCGTCACATCAGGAACATCCGCAGGTTCAAGCGTCGCGTCAGGCTGGACAACAGCCTCCGCAACGTTCAGTTCACCGCTGGCAAGGGTTTCACCCGCCCGTACAGCCGTTACGGTATACACACCGGCAGGGTCGCCGACATCAGTGCTCAAACGCATCATGACAACGCCATCATCATCGGCTGTTTTTTCCGTCGCATAGACGGTGCGACCATCAAATTCCACATTGACGCTGATGGTTTCCCCTGCTGTCAGACCCTCAATGCGCACATCGTGCGCTGCGCCAACGTCGCCGCTGGGCGGATCAATCGTAAGCGTCACATCGGATGCAGGCTGTTGAACAGCGGCCATGCCAATCGTCAGAGCACCCGTTGCAACGGCCGTTTCACCGCGCAAAACGCGCACAGTGTATACCCCATCGATGTTATCGCCAATCTCACGCAGGCCAAGCGCCAGCGTCCCATTCACATCAGCAGTTTGCTCTTGCGTGCTGATGACCTCATCATCGAGAGAAATTTCAATCGTGACTGTTTCGCCTGCGGTCAGGCCGCTGACAGTAATCAAGCGCAGTGTTCCCGCCTCGCCCTCAGCAGGTGTAATGCGCAGCACTGGGCCGCCAATCAGAGCAAGGGTTTCTTCATCAATCGTAAGCTCTGCGGCTCCCACTTCAGCGTCACGATCAAGCACGACAACGTTATAGGTGTCTGCCTGTGTGCCTGCTTCGGGTGTAAAGTCCACACTGGCCTTGCCATCCACACTGGCCCGCACGCGGCCTTCATACAAAGGCTCTGTGCTGCCAGGGGCTTCAACCCGCACCGTAAGATTCGCGAACGCCTGCACATTTTCAATTGTAATGAGGTACGAAGGGATATTGTCTTCTGTTTGCGGTGTAATCGTCACAGTGCCTTCGCGCCCCCCCAATGCGGTGAGTTCGAAGGAGCCTTCTGAGACAAGATCGCCGCTGCGGGCCGTGACGGTATAGGTACCAGGGGCATCGCTTGGCTCAGTGAAGATATTAACATCGACTGTGCCATCCTGCGCAACAGTTCGTGTTGTCGTGTAGACCTGACTGCCATCCGGCCCTGTGATGCTTACAGTCACCGATTCTCCTGCGTCCAGATCTGAGACAAGAATTTCAAAGCCTGCCCCAACCACACCTGCATTCGGGAAGATCGACAGATTATCATCGCCGGAGGGAGTGGGGTCGCTCCCTGGTTGGAGTTCAAATTCCTGTTCAGTAACAACCGTATCATTTTCACGCAGTTCAATGCGATAGGTCCCCGGTTGATCCGACGCGCGATCTGTCGTGAGATTCAGCGCAATACGACCAGTTGCGTTGGATGTGCTTTCGGTTTCATAAACACTCGTTTTATTGGTGGCCTCAACAATCGCAAAGATATACGTTGTGTTGCGCTTGAGACCGTTGGCAGTGACGTTGAAAGCCTCACCAATCGGAATCGTATCTGGCGAAATGATGAGGGTTGGGGCTTGAGCCATCACTGCTCCTACAAGCAGCAGCAGCAGCAAACCGAAGAGACTCTTTATAAACGCGTGCATAAACGCTCCTGTACGATCAGGCCAGCATATTTATAGTTCATTCTAAACCACGTCCTCTATTTGCCCAAATGATAGGACGGTGAACTGTAGCACGAAATGAGTCTTCGTTTTTCTCATACTTGATGAGAGAACGTCCAATCACAGTCCTATGTTCCTGGTTTAATGCATTTCTGTTGCAAGTCTGTTACGCTGAACCAAAATCGTCTGTAAAAGGTCTTTATCATGGATTTGATTCAACAAGCTGCCGATTGGATACGCCCTGTCCTTGATCTTCCCTTCGTCAAGCGGGTACGGCGCAATCATGCCTATGAACATGCTACTGTTCACATGCTCAATCGTCAGAATTATATTCTTTCCGGGCGCAGTGATGGCGAGGGCTTTGTCGTTGTGGGCGATGTGCCAACCGAGAAGATTGAAAAGGCGGCGCAGGATGCCCTCAAACGCCTCCAAAAGGGCGAGAAACAGTGGGCTGTGCATCCCAACTGTGGCACAAATCTTGTCACAGCGGGCGTTCTCACCTCACTTGTGGGTGCGGTGGGATTCATAGGCACAAAGCCACAGCGGGCCTGGGAGCGCTTTCCCATCGTCCTGTTGGGCATGATGTTTGCGGTTCTCTTCTCGCAGCCTATCGGGATGAAAATCCAGGAGCATGTCACCACTGAGAGCGATCCTGGCGATCTGGAATATGTGCAGGTTGAGAAGCAGGAGGCCACGCTCCCTGTCATCGGCAAACAGATTATGCATCGCGTGCGCACCCGCAAGGGCTAATTGCCATACCTTAACATGAAATCGTAGGGGCGATCCGCTGGATCGCCCTTTACGTTTCCTTCATTCCCACAATCCCAATAGAGAGACGCCCTAACTGCGGCACAGCACCGTAAAATCATCCCAATTCATACCCAGAATTTGATCGGCCACCGCCCAGCGCAAAATGCCATCGTCGCCCAGGCTCTGCCACTGGCGAGAGGTGGGCTCACCCGCGATATGAGCGCGATTGCACAGCCGCCCACCATCATTGAAGGCCACAATATCCCCCGCCGAGTCTGTGATCAGCAGCAGCGTGCCATACAGATGCAGCGCCGCCTGCCCCTCCGTTGGCGTTTCAAGCGGTGTTTCCCACAGCGTTTGCCCATCAGGGCTGATCGCCGTCAGTATCTCGCCATCAAAGCGATAGAGTCGGCCTGTTTCAGTCGTTAAAAGGGCGCTGCGTTCACCGCCGCGCGGCGCTTCGGCATCGTAGAGCGTCCAGGCTCCATCCAGGCCCACCTGCCACAAACCGCCCAATGCATACACGAGAAGCCCTCCCTGCGGCGATTGGCCCAGGCTGGCCTGCTGCTTGAGCGTGCGCCGATCCAGCAGCGTGCCACCTGCCGAGATAAGCAAAAACTCGTTGTCCTGCGTGATCAGGCCCACGACAAAGTTGATCGCGTCCCCCACCACCTGTGCCCGCGTGAACGGCGGCACATCCTCCATGCGCCACAGCACCGTTCGACGATCTTCATCCAGCGCAATCAGTGTGTTATCGGGGCCAGGGAACAGAAGCCAGCCCCACGCCTCAATCGGTGCGCCTGCAAACTGCGCATCAATCTGCCAGCCTTCGCCCAGTTTGCCCGCTTGCAGATCAAGAATCGGCTGGACATGCCCATCGGCAAAGACCACCAGCTGCTGCCCCTGATAGCCAAGAATCGCCACCGCCGGATCAATGAAGGTGCGCCATAAAATACGGCCATCCGGCAGCAGGCGGCGCAGGGCTGTTCCCGTGGAATCGAGATAGAGCAGACTGTTATCGGTGAGCACCAGCGGCGCAGCCATCAGACCCTGACGGGTGGAGAGATGACCATCCATGCTCGTAACGTGCCATTCGTGCCACCCATTGAGCCATGAGCGCCAATTGGTCATGACCTGCGAGGCAGGCAGCAGGCCATCCGTATAAGGGTTTTCGCGTGTATAGCCTGCGCCAGGGGTATCTGCGCCCTCCGTGCGAATCTCGATATGCACATGCGAGGCGGGGCGCACATTCTGCGCCGTCACACCGATGATTTGCCCTCCATTGACACAGCTCAGGCGCGACGGAAAGGGCGCTGAGGGTGAGGACGCCAGATGCCCATACAGGCTGTACAGCGTCGTATTATCGGGCATCTTGTGCTCCAGGATGATCACGCCGCCATCGACGCCCCACGCCTTTTCATTGGCATAGGTCACGCGCCCGTTGGCTATGGCCTGCACAGGCTGCCCCGCACTCGATCCGCGCCCGCCATACCAATCTTCGCCGCTGTGATACATGCCCAGGTGACGCGGATTCGGGGCCGCAAAATCCTGCACCCGCTGAAACAGGGTCGGATCAACCGGAAAGGCAATTTGATCAACAGGCAGACAGTCAGTCTGGGCGCTGCTGCTGCTGATCCACAGACACAACACAATCAAGAGGCAGAATCGAAGGCGCATGAAAACATCCTCATATCGAACATCATGACAGCCATTCTATCAAGAGATCAAAATGCCAACCAGGACTTTCACGCCCATCCCGTTCTAAGCACGGCACACGATGTATTGATATTTGTTTTTAGAGACGGAAATTAGATTGAGATTGTAGGGCCCCAAAATGATCGCGACAATGGCACAGCGCGTTCACAGGACACAATAACGTGCGGGGACGTCTTGACCCATGAACATTATGGGTGTGTAGGGGCGGACGCGCTGGGTCGCCCTTGCTGGAAATCACATTTTTAGGGGGAATACACACCCATCGTTTGAGGATGAGGGCAAAGCCCATACCCAAAATGGGACATAGCAGAGTTTATGAAACCTGTGGCGCAGTATTTTTCTCCACCACGTACCACCCCCGGCCAATATCGATGACAAAATCAGTCGCGACATAACCATGTGCAAAAGCCGCCTCCAATCCCTCGCGGAGATGTGTTTGCCACAGGAGAAATTGGGTCGGGTCATTACGACGCAGCATAGAACTCTCAAGAGGCAGCTCGATGCAGTAAGCGGATTCATCCCATGCCACAGAATTCGAGAGCGGCTGATCATTGTCCCCACGCTCAAGCATGAATGTTTCGCAAGGGGTAGGCGGGAGCGGCTGACCCTCTGCCAGGGCCTGAACGCGCGGTGTATCCAGACTCCAGGTGGCTTCCAGGCGATCACTAGGCAGTATCACAGCCCCGGCATTGAGGATGTCTTGCATCAACCCATAGTAGTTGGGATGATAATGCCTGCACGCCGCCCCTAACTGGCGCAGATTGAACTTGGCATTGCGCGGCTGCATCGGATCAAACGTCCAACCCATGCGTGTATAGCCGTTCGTGAGCGCCCACATGCGCTGTTCCTGCTTGATCTGAAAGCCGATGCCCTGCGATTGATAACTGGGATGTATAGCAGTCATATGCGACCAGAGGGTATCCTGACGCCCATCGTGCCCATGAAAGGCCGCCGAGAAGCCGATGAGGGTATCCTCATCAAATGCACCCAGCACATGCCCGCCGTGATTAGCCAGTGCCGTGAGAAGTGCTCCTGGCACAGCATCGCGCGGCGGCATGCCCCAGACGATGATTTCTAGATCAACGATGGTTTCCATTTCAGAGGGTGTGTGGAGCATTCGGTACACGATCATCTTAGTCTACGGGCCTCTATATTGCTATGAAGATAAATATAACGCATCCACGCCCCTGTTGTGATCTCGCCAAACATGTTGTGGCGCACCTTTTGCACCAATTGGGTCGATGAAAGCCCTCGCGCCAATGCGATGCTTTCGCGCCGTGTCTGCTCAAACATGGCTCTCAAATCGGCCCAGGAGGTATTCTTAGGAGGACGATGCACCGTGTATTCTTCCTCGCGAAAGGGCGCGCCCTGGGCCACCTGGATTCTAAACTGACACCATTTCTCAATGCCAATGATGTGCGTGACGACGGTGTGATTGCGCTCGGTTTCTGCCACACTTTGAAAGCGCGACGTTAAATTGCGCTCGGAGCGTTCCAGGTCATCCGCCAATTGAATGCCTGTTTTGTTTTTGGCCTGACGTTCAAAGAGAATTCGTCCGAGTATCCCCTGCACAGCATTCATCGAATCGGCGCGGCATACCCCTGCCTTTAGGCATGGGGAGGGAGTGCGCCTTGTCCTTTCTGGTAGGTATAATTAAGATGGTTTCCCCGAAGGGAGCGAACGATTTAAGTGACCTACGGCTCGTTCCCACAGCCACACCCGTTTGCGGGGTAAAGTTCACCTCGACAAAGTTATGAGACGGTTTATGTGTGAACAACACTGTTGGCTCCCAAGCCCCCTG
>Ga0105046_10005196_pt1 | contig 20612 bp, 18 predicted proteins | sample MAT03_FD_78385 | JGI IMG/M metagenome (GOLD analysis project Ga0105046, IMG submission 78385) | Freshwater microbial communities from Lake Fryxell liftoff mats and glacier meltwater in Antarctica - MAT-03 (megahit assembly) | ecosystem: Environmental > Aquatic > Freshwater > Ice > Liftoff...
GACTGCCAGGCGGCGCGCGAGGCCGAGCGCCGCGGTGACCATCCGGCCGCACGTGCTGCGTACGCGAGCTGCCTCGCGCGCGTACCGGGCTACGTCGACTCGCACGCGGCGTACCAGCGCATTCTCGAGCTCGAGGACGGCATCGAGTCTGCGCGACGCACCTACGCCGAGCTCGTGCACGCCAACCCCGGCGTCGTCACCTCGTTCGCGCAGGCGCGGATCCTCGCGAGACCCGAGCGCACGGCGGCGCTCGAGCGCATCGTCGCCGGTCATCCCGACTTCGCGCCTGCGTACTACGAGCTGTCGCTCGATCAGTCCGAGCGGATCCTCGGCACGCAGTCTCTGTCGTCGAAGTCGCGCGAGAAACTGTACATCGAGGCGTTCCTCCTGCGCGCCTCGGGCCCCGAGTTCGTGCGGTACTTCGCCGACTACGCGTTCGCCGAGCAGTGGATCCGCGATGCGCAGAGCCGCCTCGCCAAGCTCGGCGACATCCCGACGTTCGACCTCGGCAACCCGCTGAAGATGACGGCGACGCCGTCCAACGCCGGCTGGATGATCCACTTTACGGCCGCCGAGCCGACGAAGAAGATGGAGTACAGCGTCGACGGGGCAAAGTGGTCGGCGCTCGAGACGTACTTCTCGACGCCGCTGACCGCGAACGTCGTGCACATCGAGGTGCGCTACGAGGACGGCAACGGCCAGCTCCAGGGGCCGTTCGAGTTCACGCTCGATCCTCGTACCTCGCTCATCGAGTTCGGCAAGAGCATCTTGCTGAAGATGCCCACGGTGTGGGCGGCGCTCGGCGAGGATCACAACGCCGGGTATCTCTACTTCACGACGATCCTCGTCTATCGCTGCGCGCTGTCGCGAGTCGAGTACGGTCTCGGCGTGTCGGAGCCGGATCGCGAGCTCGAGCTGCCGCGCTGCGATCTCGCGGATCCGATGGCGATCCCGTCGGACGCCACGATCTTCATGCCCGTCGATCCGACGCTGCCGTTCGTGTCGGTGCGGCTCACGTTCGCCGACGGACACACGAGCGACGTCAGTCGGATCGACCGCAAGCGCGTCAAATAGCTCGCGCGGCCTGCGCTCGGGCCCACGCGAGTTTCTCTGCACAGCAACGGTGTGCAAGCGCGTTCGCACTCATATCGTGCGATCGCGTGAGCCGACGCATCCACCTACGGCGAAGCGGGATGCTGAGCCGCCCGCACGGGGGTTGTCGACTCGCCCGCCGCTTGTACACTCGCCCGCCGCCACACCCGATGACGAGCGCGAAGCACAGTGCAGCCTTCTTTCGTGCGGAGGGCGTCCTGGTCAGCACCGGCGTCATGTCGGCCGCGATGTTCATGGCCGGACAGCGCGCCGGCATGCGCGAGCGAGCGCTGCGCTTCGGCCAAGCGATCGCATCGGCGCCGATCTTCGCACTGCTCGGTCAGAACGATCGCACGCTCGGCAACCGCGTCGCCCACCTCTGCTATCGCGACATGAGTGAGGATCGCATCGTGGTGCTCGCCGAGGAGTACGTCGAGGACGTGCTGTCCGAGAAGGTGCTCGACAGCGGCATCGAGCTGATGCGCAAGGCCAAGGCCGATGGCCACCGCGTCGTCGTGCTGTCCGAAGGCATCGCCGAGATCATGGATCGGCTGCGCGAGAAGTGGCGCTACATCGACGATCTCGTGTGCAACCGGCTCGAGTACCGCGGCGGCAAGGCGACCGGCAAGCTGATCGATCCGGTGATCGGTGGCTACGAAGGTGGCAGGTGGCTCACGCAGTACGCTGCCGAGCATGACCTCGATCTGTCGCGTTCGTTCGCGTACGCCAGCCACGGCCCCGACCTGCTGCTGCTCTCGCAGGTCGGTCATCCCTGCGCCGTGAACCCCGACTTCACGCTGCGCAAGGCGGCGCGCGAAGCCGAGTGGCCGCTCATGGACTACAAGGCATGACGACGCCGGTGCCGCTGCCGAACCCCCTGTCGATTCGCGAGACGCTCGCCGGCAAGCACATCTTGCTGACGGGCGCGTCCGGGTTCGTCGGCAAGGTGTGGCTCTCGATGGTGCTGCACCACGTGCCCCAGATCGGCCGCATCTACGTGCTGCTGCGCGGCAAGGGCCGCGGCGTCAAAGAGCGGTTCGAGAAGATCGTCAACGAGTCGTACGCCTTTTTGCCGCTGTACGAAGCGCACGACGGGCGCATGAGCGAGTTCCTGTCGCAGCGCATCGAGGTCATCGCCGGCGACGTTTCGCTGCCGAACATGGGCGTCGACCCCGACACGCTGGCCCGGCTGCAGCGCGACGTGGATCTGGTGCTCAACTGTGCGGGCCTCGTCGACTTCAACCCCGACGTCCGCGAGGCGCTCGCGTCGAACGTCGACGGTGCGGTCAACGTCGGCGACTTCATCGAAAGCAGCGATCACGCGAGGTTGCTGCACGTGTCGACGTGCTATGTCGCCGGGCATCGCGACGGCTTCGTGCCCGAGACGATCGTCCTCGATCGCACGCCGAACGGGACGCCGATCGACGCGGCGACCGAGTACCGCACGCTGCAGCGCATCATCGAGGGGGTCGACGCCGAGAACGACGACCCGAAGACCGAAGCGACGCTGCGCGAGGACGTCGTGCGGCGGCTCGCCGAGCGTGGCCACGAGGGCGACTTCAAGCGCGTCACCGACATGGTCACCCGCCTCAAGCGCAAGCGACTGCGCGAGATGATGGCGAAGGCCGGCACCGATCGCGCGAAGTCACTCGGCTGGCCGAACACGTACACGTACACCAAGGCGCTCGCGGAGCAGCTGCTCGCGGCGCGTGCGGATCGGGTGCGCTTCGCGGCGTTTCGCCCAGCGATCGTCGAGAGCGCGATCGATTTCCCGTTCGCCGGCTGGAACGAGGGCTTCAACACCTCGGGCCCGCTCGTCTATCTCGCGGGCACCTGGTTCCGCCACGTGCCTGCCGCGGCCGGCAACGCGCTCGACGTCATTCCGGTCGACAGCGTGTGTCGTGCGCTGTCGATCGTCGCGTGTGCGCTGCTGCGCGGCGACGCGACCCAGGTCTACCAGTGCGGTTCGTCGGATCGGAACTTCCTGCCGATCGATCGTCTCACCGAGCTGTCGGCGCTCGGCCATCGTCGGCACCTGCGCGAGCACGGCGACGGCGCGCTCGAGCGGCTGATCCTGTCGCGGTGGGACGCGACGGCGGCGGACCCCGAGCACGTGCTGAACGTGACCAACATCCGCAAGGTGATGGGCCAGGTCACGCGCTATCTCAAGCACGGCATGCCCGAGAAGATCCCCAGCGAGGTCCGCGAGTGGGCCGACGATCTCTCTAAGGAAACCGAGAGCGGCGTCCGCAAGCTGCGGCAGATCGAGGACGTGCTCGAGCTGTTCATGCCGTTCACCTACGAGCACTATTGTGTGTTCCAGTGCCGCGCGATCGATCGGCATCCGGCGGTCGAGCGCGAGTTCGAGTTCGCGCCGGAGAACATCGAGTGGCGGTCGTACTGGCTCGACGTGCACATGCCGGGCGTGCGGCGGTGGTGCTTCCCCGAGTACGAGCACAAGCCCAAAGAGATCTACACGCCGAAGACCCGGTTCACGCTGCTCGATCCGCCGCAAGTTGCTGCGCGGGCGCCCGCTCGCGAAGATCTCGGTGAGGCGGCCACAAGGACCCGATGACAATCCTGCTGACCGGCGCGACCGGGTACATCGGCTCGTACGTCGCGAACGAGCTGCTCACCCGCACCGACTCGCGCATCGCCGTGCTCGTCCGCGCGAAGAGCGAGGACGAAGCGAAGCAACGGCTGTGGAAGTCGATGCAGCTCCACCTCGATTTCGACGGGTTTGCGCGCGCGCTGCCGCGGTTCGACATCTATCTCGGTGACCTCACCGCCCCGAACCTCGGCATCGAGGCGGGCGCGCGGGCACGCCTGATCGACACGATGCGCTCGGTGATCCACTGCGCCGCGTCGCTCAACCGCAAGTCGGACAAGGTCTGCTTCAACGTGAACCTGCGCGGCACGCTCGCGCTGGTGAAGCTCGCGCAGGCCGCCCAGGCGAAGCACCCGCTGGTGCGCTTCTCCGACGTCTCGACCGTCGCGGTCGCCGGCCATCGCAACGCCGAGATCGTGAAGGAGGACGAGGCGATCGAGTGGGATCGCAGCGACTACGACCCGTACGCCCGCACGAAGAAGTTCTGCGAGCACATGGTCCACGAGCTGCTGCCCGAGGTGCCGATCACGATCTTCCGCCCGAGCATCGTGCTCGGTGACAGCCGCTTTCCCGAGACGACGCAGTTCGACATGGTCCGCGCGTTCGCGGCGCTCGCGTACATGCGCGTGCTTCCGCTGCGGCCCGACTGGCGCGTCGACATCGTGCCGGCGAACTACGTCGGCGAGGCGATCGCCCGCATCCACATCGATCCGGCGCCGAAGTACGGCATCTATCATCTGTCGTCGGGCGAGGGCTCGCTGACGTATCGCGAGATCGTCGACTCGCTGCGCGAGCGCGGCCACGGTGCGCGAACCTTCTTCGTACCGCGGCTCAGCAAGACGTTCGAGCTCGCGGTGGACGGCCTGATGTCGACGCCGCGCAAGTACGGGCTCGCGCCGGCCGCCTCGCTCATGAAGGTGTTCTTGCCGTACCTGACCTACGACACGGTGTTCTCCAACCGGCGTGTGATCGAGGCGCTCGGCCACGAGCCGGTGCCGTTCACCGCGTACGCGCTGCCGCTGTTGCACTTCGCTACGGCCGGCAAGTTCACCTATCCGTACCGGCCCTGGCCGAACTGACGAGGACGTCGAGATGGGCATCCTGTCGCGCATCAAGAACGCCTTCGATCCCGATCGCGTGCTGCAAGAGATCATGAACGGCTTCATCGAAGCCGTCGCGGTCGAGCGCGCGCTCGACGTGCGCCAGAACGTGTGGGCGCCCGGCAAGCCGCTGAAGCTGCTGTTCGCCGGCTACGTCGGCACGCGCAACACCGGCGCCGACGTGCGCGTCGAGGAGATGATCCGCCAGATTCGCCACGTCGTCGGCGACGACGAGCTCGAGCTGACGATCATGACCGTCGATCCGAAGCTCACCGCCGGCTACTTCCGCACCGTGCGGCAGGTCGAGCTGCCGGTGGTGTTCCCGAAGTTCCTCCACGACGAGTGCCCGAAGCACCACGGCGTCATCGCGTGCGAGGGCTCGATGTTCAAGTCGAAGTTCGCGAGCGCGCTGTCGGTGATGATGGCCGGCGCGCTCGGCATCGCGAACGCGGAGGGCAAGCTCTCGGTCGGCTATGGTGCCGAGGCCGGCAACATGACGCCGGCCTTGCGCGACTTCGTGAAGAAGCACTGCAAGAGCTCGCTCGTGATCTGCCGCAACGAGCCGTCGCGCGACGTGCTCGGGCGCATGGGCATCCGCACGACCGGCGGTGCCGACACTGCGTGGACGTTCGAGCCCGCACCGTTGCCGCTCGGCGCCGAGCACCTACGCCGCGCGGGCTGGGACGGCAAGATGCCGGTGCTCGTCGTGTGCCCGATCAATCCGTTCTGGTGGCCGGTCAAGCCCGACCTCGCGAAGGCGGCGGCGATGCGGCTGGTCGGCCAGTACCGCGACGAGCACTACCAGTCGATCTACTTCCACCACAGCTCGCAGGGCGCGACCGACAAGTACGAGAACTACCTCGACGCGATCGCGCAGGGCGTGAACCACTTTGCGAGCAAGCGCAAGTGCTTCCCGATCCTCGTCGCGATGGAGCAGCTCGACAAATATGCGTGCGAGGACCTCGCGCCGCGGCTCAAGACCCACCTCATGCCCGTAGGGGGAGCTCCGATCTTCGCGAGCGACGTGCACGACATGTTCAACATGGTCAGCATCCTGCGCAACTGCACGTGGATGCTGAGCTCGCGGTTCCATGCTGTCGTGACCTCGATGCCCGGTCAGGTCGCATCGGCCGGCATCACGATGGACGAGCGCATCCGCAACCTGATGAACGACCGTGGTCACCCGCAGCTGTTCCTCGAGGTCGACGAAGCAGATCTGGCGGCGAAGGTCGTGAACGTGCTCGAGGTGCTGGCGCGCGATGCGGAGCAGATCCGCGAAGACATCGGCCGCGCAGTGCCGAAGCAGCTCGCGCTGATGGGCGGGATGGGCATCGACTTCATGGACGAGGTCGCGCGCGTGTATCCGGAGTTCCCACGTCGCGATCTGCCGCGCACGTGGCAGGCCCACCTGCCGGCGATGGAACCGGTGTTGATGCGACTGCTCGAGCGCTACGGCTGATCACCGAACCCGCAACGTTTGCGAGTGGCGCGGAACAGCCATCGCAGCGCAGCAGGCAACATCGCGTGACGGAACCTGCGCTTGCGACGTCGACGACCGGAGCGTACTCCAATTGATGTGAGCCTTCGCCATGACGACGTGCCCTTCGACGTGGCGCGCCAGGACTCGTCGGCGCTACGCGTTGCTGCCGCCAACTTATTGCACGACGGTCTCGACACCGGCGATCCGCAGCGGCCGTTCTTCGTCGGTCACACGCGTGGCCTCGAAGCGCTCGCGAGTCGACTCGACGGGCTCGCCGCGAGCGATGCACCGGTGCTGCTCCTCGGCGAGAAAGGCACCGGCAAAGAGCTCTTCGCGCGCGCGCTGCATCGTCGTGGGCCGCGCGGGCGCAAGCCGTTCGTCACCGTCGATTGTGCGGCGTTCCCCGAGTCGCTGCTGGAAGCGGAGCTGTTCGGCAGCGATCGCCCGATGGCGAGCGGTGCGGGCCGCCGACGCGAGGGCAGGGTGCGTGCGGCCGATGGCGGCACCTTGTTCATCGACGAGATCGCCGAGATGTCCGTGGCGCTGCAGGGCAAGCTCTTGCGCCTGATCCAGGACGGCGAGCTCGAGGCGCTCGGTAGCAGCGTGACCGAGCACGTCGACGTGTGCATCGTAGCGACGACGCACCGCGATCTCGGTGCGATGGTCGAGCTCGGTGGATTTCGCCCGCAGCTCTACGATCGCATCCGCGCGACCGAGCTGCGGCTGCCGCCGTTGCGCGACCGTTCGGTGGATCTTCCGGCGCTGGTGTGGCTGTTCCTCGAGCGGCTCGCGCCGAACCCGACGCCTGATCGCACGCCGCCTCGCCTCGGTGCCGGCGTGTGGGAGGCGCTCGTCGGCCACGACTTTCCCGGCAACCTCCGCGAGCTCGAGCACGTGCTGCAGCACGCGGTGCTCACGGCGCGCGGCGGCACGATCGAGCTGCAGCACCTACCGCGCGAGCTCCAGCCCTTTGCCACGCCGTCGCCCAGCAAGCCGATCCCGACGCTCCGCGAGGCGCTCGCGGTCGCCGAGCGGGCGCACATCGTCCGCGCGCTCAGTCATAACGGCGGGCGCAAGGTCCCGACCGCGGCGACGCTCGGCGTCAGTCGCAAGTGCCTGTGGGAGAAGATTCGGCTGCACGGCGTCGAGCCGCGCGAGTGGAGTCCGGCGCACGAGATCACGCCCGTGCCGGGAGCGCAGGTCGACTTCGCGGTGCTGCTCGTCGAGGACAATGCCGCCGACGCGCGGATCGTCTGCGAGCTGCTCGGTGAGTCGACGCGTCCGCGCTATCAGGTGCGTCGCGTGTCGCGATTGGTCGAGGTCGGGCGCTCGATCGACGACGCGCGACCGGACATCATCGTGCTCGATCTGCAGCTCCCCGACTCGGCAGGTCTCGCGACCGTCGAGCACGTGCGAGCGCTCGACGACGATGTCGCGATCGTCGTGCTCACGGGTGCGTGGGAGCCGGGCCTCGAGCGCGGGGCACTACGCGGCGGCGCAGACGTGATGGTGTCGAAGGATCACGTCGACGCGGTATCGCTGTCGCGCGTGCTCGACTATGCGGTCGCGCAGCGCCGCCGGCTGCATGGTCGCCACCGGGCCTGACGCGTGCTCACTCGGGCGCTGATCGGGCAACTCAGGCGTCGGCGACGACTTCGTGGCAGATCCGGCCGATGCGCCGCGCAACGTCGACGAACTCGTCGAAGCCGACCGGCTTGATCACGAACGCGTGCGCCCGCAGTGCCCGACACGCCCGTAGGTCACCGTCTTGGTGCGACGTCGACAGAATCACGACCGGTAGCTCGCTCAGCTCGACGTCGTGACGGATCGCCGCGAGCAGCTCGCGACCGCCCATGCGCGGCAGGTTGAGATCGAGGATCACTGCGTCCGGCAGATCGCAGCCCGTGCGCTTGAGCAATCGCAAGGCGTCCTCGCCGTCGTGACTGCTCGTCACCTCGGCGTTCACGGCGGCTTCGACGAGCGCTTCGGTGAGCAGCCGGACATCTGCGGGGTTGTCCTCGACGAGCAGCAGCCGGTAGCGCCGAGCGTTCACGATGCCACCGCCGTCGGTGCCTTCGCGCGGGGGAACGCGCACGAGAACGTCGCGCCGATACCCGGCTCCGCCTCGGCCCAGATGCGCCCGCCGTGGCACTCCATGATCTTCTGGCACATCGCGAGGCCCATGCCGGTACCAGGATACTCCCCGCGGACGTGCAAGCGCTGGAACATGCCGAAGATGCGATCGGCGTGGCGCATCTCGAAGCCGAGCCCGTTGTCGCGCACCGTAATCACGGTCTCCTCGTCGGTCTCCTGCACACCGACATGCACCAGGGTCGGCCGATCGGCACGGTACGTCAGTGAATTGCGCAGCAGGTTCTCGAGCAGCTGCACGAGCTGTACGCGCGTGCACACGACCCGCGGCAAGGGATCGTGGGTGATGGCGGCGTCGGCGCGGGCGATCGGCACCGCCAAGTCGCGACAAGCGACCTCGAGCGCTTCTTCGGCATCGATGAGCTGCGGCATGCGTTGACGATCCACGCGCGAGTACTCGAGCAAGTCGATGATCAGCTGGCGCATGCGCTGGCAGCCGTCGAGGACGTACGCGATGAATTCGTCGGCGGTGTCGTCGAGCTTGCCGCGATAGCGCCGCGCGAGAAGATCCGTGTAGCTCGCGATCATGCGCAGTGGCTCGCGGAGGTCGTGCGAGGCGACGTATGCGAACTGCTCGAGCTCGCGATTCGATCGCTCGAGCTCGCGGGTGCGATCGGCAACGCGCTGCTCGAGCTCGGTGGCGATCCGGCGCATCTCGTCCTCGGCGGGTCGCGCACGGCTGGGCGACGGCAGCATCCACAGCAGCGCGACGGTCGCGACGCCGATCAGCAGGGTCGCGCCGCCGACGACCGTCGCGATCCAGTGAGCAGCCGCGACCGACGCAAAGATCTGCGACACCGCGAGCATCGCGACGAAGGCGGCGCTTGCCGTGATGGCTCGTGCCGAGGTGTGGGCACGTCCCCGCCACGCGAGGCGAGCGAGCACACCGGCGACGGCGATGCACGCGAAGACCGTCGCGATCGTCGTTCCGCCGGTCGTCGCGGCCAGGCGTGTCAACGGCACGAACACCACAGTAGTGATGGCAGCCGTTCGCGTGCGTGCAAGCGCGAGATCGCACCGCGGGCCGATCGCACGCAGGCGTTTCGCAGGAGTGACGGCGCGTGCGATCGTTGCACTCGCGAGGAATCGGCGCTTACTGAGATCGACGCCCGCAGTCGTCGCCATGCGAGATGGCCCCGTATCCCCCACGTTGCTCACCGACCCACGTGAGCATGCCGAGCCGACATCGGGTGCCGACGCCGACGCGCAGCTTGTGCTCGAGCGGCGTGAGCGAGCCCTCGTCGAGCGCGAGGCCGCAGTCGAGGCCGAATATGCCGCGCTCGAGCAGGCCCGCGTCGCGCTGCGCCGCGAAGCCGAGCAGCTCGCGAAGACGGCGCTCTACAGGACCCACTTTCTCGCGAGCATGTCGCACGAGCTGCGCACGCCGCTCAACAGCATGCTGCTCCTGTCGAAGACACTGTGGGACAATGGCGCCGGCAATCTGACGTCGAAGCAGGTCGACTACGCGCAGATCATCCACGCGTCGGGCAACGAGCTCCTGACGCTGATCGACGAGGTGCTGGACCTGTGTCGAATGGAGGCGGGAACGGTACCGCTCGACCTCGCCGAGGTCGACATCGGCGCCGTGATCGCGACGATCGAGGGCGCGATGCGGCCGGTCGCCGAGCGCCGTGGGCTCGCGTTCACGGTCGTCGTCGACCCCGACGTTGCGGCGCACATGCATACCGACCAGCGGCGGCTGCGACAGATGCTCGAGAGCTTGCTGTCGAACGCGTTCAAGTTCACCGAGCACGGCTGCGTCGAGCTGTGGGTTCGCAACACCGTACCCGGTGCGGACATCGACAAGCCCCGGACGGCAACCATTGCGTTCTCGGTGCGCGACACCGGCATCGGAATTCCCAGCGACAAACAGCGCGCGATCTTCGAGGCGTTCCAACAGGCGGACAGCCGCATCGGTCGGCGCTATGGCGGGACCGGGCTCGGCCTGGCCGTCGCTCGCGAGATCGCGCGCATCCTGGGCGGTGCGATTGCGGTCGAGAGCGAGCCGGGACGGGGGAGCACGTTCACCCTGCTGCTGGCTTCGGGGTGATATCCGCGACGGCCTGACGACACGATTTCGACCGGGGCCCTCAGTCACCCGGTTGGGGCGAGTTGCTCGGCGGCAGCGAGCGGATTGCGTCGCCGAGCAGGCGCGTGACATCGTCCGCGAGCTCGATCGCCTCGGCGCCGTAGGGCTCGGCGCGGTGCTCGAGCAGGCGGTGCATCAGGGTCGAGAGTCGATCGACACGCCACGCCATGCACTCGAGCCCGGCGCGCAGAGTCGCGCGCGCGACGGGATCGAGCGGTACGTCGGCGAAGGTCTCGGTGACGTCGCGCGGTGCACGGAGGCGCAGCATCAGCGCACGGCAGGCTGATGGGTCACCGGCGATCGCATGCGCGTTCGCGTCGACGACGAACGTCGAGCCGGTCGGCGCCGCCACTTCGATCGTGCCGTTCCACTCGGGTTGTGCGCGGACGAACGGAGCCGGCAACGATGTGCCCGCGCGGCAGCCCAGTAGCTGCTCCGCCGCGGGGTTCGCGTAGGCGACGAGGCCATTCGCGTCGTGCAGCACGAGCCCATCGGGGAGCTGGTGAAGGATGCCGCGAAGTCGTGCCGTGCTCGCGCGCGCTTGCTCGACGAGCTTGAGCGCGCCGGTGGCGAGGCGGTGGCGGACAATCGCGCGCGCGATTGCGGCGGCGAGTGAGCGAGCGTTGATGTCGCCCTTCACGAGGTACTCCTGGGCGCCTTGGTGCACGCTCTCGGTGGCCAAGCGGGCGTCCTCGTGGCCGCTCACGACGACGATCGCCGAATCGGGCGAGTGCTCGCGGAAGCGCGTGACCGTATCGACCCCGCTGCTGTCGGGCAAAGACAGATCCAGCAGCACCGCGTCGTACGCGATGGCTTCGGCATGCGCTCCCGCATCCGAGAGCCGCGCGACTTGGGAGACCCGAAAGCGCGGGGATACCGACTCGGCGAGCCAGACGCGGAGCAACCGCGCGTCGCCGGGGTTGTCCTCGACGATCAACACTCGCATGGCATCGTCTGTCGATATCACGTTTCGATCGCAGCACTCGGGGCTTGCAGTGCAGGCGAACATCTGTCGGGCGCTCGGCCGCGCGACGTGCCCCGGTTGTCGCGCATCGTGAGATGGGCCGCGACGAAAACTCGGACAGATTGCGCGCGCATCGTTTGCCGAAACCCGTCAGGAGCACCGTCCGCGTCGCCCTCGGGCGCAACGTTGCTCGCCACGATCTCGCCGGCGGCACCGAGCACCGCGGCGTACCACCTCGGTCGGCACGCGGCGCCGTCGGTCCCGATGATCGCGCGACCACCTTCGATCGTGCAGATCGTCGCCTCGGAGGCGCGCAGTCCGGTGATGCCGATCGCCGTGCCGATCCGCTGCACGAGCGCGTTATCGGTGGTGCCGGCGACGCAGCCGGCAGGCGCTGCACCGGGCAGTGAGCCGCCGCGGATGCAGCGGCGCTGGTGGTCGGCGACGGCGGCCGGCGTGCGGTCGCGGGCGCGATCGCGTTGTCGGCATTCGGTGTGCTCAACTCGCAGCTCTTGTCGGGGCCGCGGCTCATCCTCGCGCTCGCGATGGACGGCAAGTTCTTCCGCGCGTTCGGGCGGGTGCATGCACGCACCGGCACGCCGACGGCATCGATCATGTTGCTCGCCGGCGTCGCGCTCGCGCTGCTGTGGCTCGCGGGTGATCGCGTGATCGATCGGCTGCTGACGGGGCTGGTCGCGATCGACGGGACGTTCTTTGCGTTGAGCGGGCTCGCGTCGGTCGTGTTGCTGCGCAAGCGCCCGCGAAGCACGAGGCCGCTGCGGATGCCGGGTTGGCCGGTGGTGCCGATCGCGTTCGCGATCGCGGAGCTCGCGGTGGTGGTGGGAGCGGGCGTGGATCCTGCGGTGCGCGGCACGTTGTGGTTCGCGGGGGCGTGGATCGTCGGCGCTTCGGCGCTGTATCTGTGGCGCTTCCGCGGCGCGGCGTGATTGTGCAGCCGCGATCACTTGCACCGCACCGCCCCGCGGCGCAACCTCGTGCGCATGACTAGGCTTCGACGTTGGTGTTGTGTCGCGATGCTCTCCACCGCCTGCGGCGAGTCCGACGGCGACGATGGCGTCACCGCAGCCGAGTCGACGTCGGACAGCACCGTGACCACGACGATGACCACGTCGAGCACGAGCACCGACGCATCGACCACCGAGTCGACCACCGCGACGTCGACCGCAACGACCACCGCATCCACGACCGCAGCAGAAACCGAAGACACCACCGGGACCACAGACGACACCTCCGCAGCGACCAGCGCCAGCGACGACACCGGCGCAACCGCGTGCGGCGACAGCGTGTGCGGCGCGGACGAGGTCTGCGTGCAGCCGTGTTGCGGTGGTCCGGCGCCAGGCTGCTTCGACACCACGCTCGATGGCACGTGCAAGGACGGCGTCGAGCCGGTGCCTGCGGCCGAGTGCCCCGGGCCGTGCAGCACCGAGGTGTGCTGCCCGCCGCAGCCGTGCGAGGCGGCGCCGGACTACTGCGCCGGCATCGGCGAGCTCCAGTGTCACGAGACGCAATGCAGCCTCGGCGATTGCTTCGGCACGCTGCAGGACGGTGCGCTGTACTGCGAATGCGCCTGAGATCACGAGGTTTTTCGACCCGACGAAACTTTTTCGCCGGTCACCAAGGTTTCGGGCCCGACCCGGCCATGTACGTACTGTTGCGCCCCGTTCGGGGCGAAAGGAACTTAGGAACTCCATGGCAATGCATAGGTTGATGTTCTCGGTGGTGATGGTCGGATCGTTCGCAGCGTTCGTGCCGGAGGCGCAGGCCCTCGACGCCGACTGCATGTCGAAGTTCGGTGAGTGCTCCGTGTCGAACGTCCCGGACGACTCGACCTTCTGCGACTGCACGAACGGCAGTGCGGGTGGTGCTGGTGGTAGCAACGAGTGGGGTGGTCTCGACCAAGCCGAGCTCGACGCGGTGTGCGACGAGCAGCTGTTGCTGTTCTGCGGTCCGCCCGGACCGATCGAAGGCGTGCCGTGCGAGAGCGAGCTCGGCATGTGCGTCGTCGACAACGAGCCCGACTCGATGTCCTGCGAGTGCGCAGGTGGCCAGGGCGGTGGCGGTGGTGGTGGCAACGAGTGGGACGGCCTCTCCGACGAAGAGCTCGAGGCCGTGTGCTTCGAACAGCTCGAGAGCTTCTGCGGCGATCCGCCGGATCCCGAGTGGCTCTGCGAGAACGAGCAAGGCGGCTGCTCGATCAGCACCGACGAGGACGTGGCGGTGTTCTGCGGCTGCGCGGGTGGAGGCGGCGGCGGTGGGCCCGGCGAGCCGGAGTGGGTCGACCTCGGCAAGGACGAGCTGCTCGACGTGTGCTTCATGCAGATCGCCGAGTTCTGCGGCCCGATCGATCCGAGTGACAGCGACTCGGACTCGGAGTCGGATTCGGATCCGACCGATACGTCCGCCAGCGCGAGCGGCTCGAGCGACGAGAGCGGTGGCTCGGGCGAGACGACCGGAGGGGAGACGACGGAGACGACGGGGGCGCAGGAGAGCTCGTCGAGTGAAGGTGGCGAGAGCTCCGGCGCGAGCGCGACGATGACCGCGAGCGCGACCGACAGCGACAGCGACAGCGCGACGATGACCGACCCGTCGGCGAGCGCGAGCAACACCGCGGGCGAGGAGTCGAGCTCGGGTGGCGACGGCGGTGCGACCGGCGAGCCGAGCGGTTGCTCGTGCGACGCCGCGAACGACCAGCCACCGCTCGGGCTCGCGCTCGGCTTGGTCGGCCTCGTCGGCATGCGGATCCGGCGACGCTGGCGGCGATAAGCGGGCAATCGTGACTCGCCCCTGCCGCACCCGGCAGGGGCGGGTTAGTGTCCGCCGCCGCCCATGCACTTCCTCGCCCGGATCTTCGAGAACCTCGAGAACAAGCCCGACCGCTGCAAGATCGTCGAGGTCCACGGCACCGAGCTCGAAGAGCACGACGGGCAGGCGTTGCTCGGGCTCGTCGCGCGTGCGCGGGCGTTCGTCGCTGCGGCGGGCGTGCAGCCGGGCGATCGCGTTGCCGTGCTCGCGCCGAATTCCGCGAAGTGGGTGTGCGCCGATCTCGCGGCGCTCGCGTGCGGCGCGATCGTCGTGCCGCTGTACGACAAGCAGGAGCCGAACGAGCTCGCGGTGATGCTGCGCAGCGCGCAGCCGGCGTTGCTGCTTGCCGGCTCACGCGAGCTCGCGGACACGATCGCCGGGGCGTGGCCGGAGCACGGGCGCATCGCGATCTTCGACGAGGTGTTCGAGGCCGAACCGAGCAAGGCCGGCCTGCACGCGATCGCTCCGGAGGATCCGGTCGCCATCATCTATACGTCGGGCACGAGCGGGCTACCCAAGGGCGTCGTGCTGTCGCGCGCGAACGTCGACTTCATGATCCCCAAGACGATCGAGCGGCTCGCGAAGGTCGCGGTCGATCGCGGCGTGCCGGATCGCGTGTTCCACTTCTTGCCGCTGTGCTTCGCGGCGTCGCGCATGATGCTGTGGACGCAGCTGTCGCGGCCGAACCCGGTGATGCTGTCGACCGATCTCACGAAGCTCGTCGTCGAGATGGGCACCGCGAAGCCGAACTATTTCCTCAACGTGCCGGCGGTGCTCGAGCGCATTCGCAACGGCGTCGGCGCCAAGCTGAAGGAGCGCGGCGGCATGGGGCTGCGGCTGTACGAGGGTGGCATCGCTTCGCACCAGGCGATCGCGTCGGGCACGGGCGGTGTGCTCGACAGGCTCGCGCTCGGGCTTGCACGCGCGCTCGTGTTCCCGAAGATCAAGCAGACGATCGGTCCGAATCTCGACTTTCTGATCTCCGGCTCCGCACCGCTCGCCGAGGAGACGCAGCGGTGGTTCCAGATGATCGGGATCCCCGTCTACCAGGCCTACGGTCTCACCGAGACGACCGGCATCGTGTCGCTCGACGAGCCCGATCGCGTCGAGCCGGGTCGCGTCGGCGTCGCGCTCGGCGGTGTCGAGATCAAGACGTCCGACGAGGGCGAGCTGCTCGTGCGCGGACCGAACATCTTCAAGGGCTACTGGAAGATGCCGGAGGATACCGAGGCGGTCGTGCGCGACGGTTGGTTCCACACTGGTGATCAGGTCGACATCGAGCGCGGCAACATCAAGATCATCGGCCGCATCAAGAACCTCATCGTGCCGGAGTCGGGCCACAACATCGCGCCCGAGCCGCTCGAGGAGAAGTTCCTCGGTGCGTGCCCCGAGGCGACGCAGTGCATGATCGTCGGTCATGCGCGGCCGTTCGTCGCGGTGTTGATTCCCGGGGGCCCGCCCCAGGCCGCGGTCGATCGCGCGATGGAGCAGGTCAACGCCGAGCTGCCGGCGTATCGGAAGATCCGCCGGGCGATCTACGTGGATACCGCGTTCTCGCCGGACAACGGGCTGCTCACCGCGAATCAGAAGCTGCGCCGCGCGGTGATCGAGAAGCACTTCGCCGCCGAGATCGATGCCGCGTACGCGGCCGCGAAGGTCGAGCGCGGCAAGGGTGCTTCGGCGGTGGTGTGAGGACCAAGTCGTCGGTGCGCGGCGCCGATGTGCGTGCGCGAACGCCGGGAATGTGAGCGAACCCGGTGCGCACCCGGTTTCGCGCCCGTTCACGCGCAACAGCGATCTGGGCAAACGCCGCTATGCTCCCGCCGAACCGATGCCCCTTTGTTGGACGCGAAACGGCGCGGTGGTCGAGCTCGCCCTCGGCCGCGAGCCGTGCAACGAGATCGGCAGCGAGATGCTCGCCGAGCTCGAGCGCTTCATCGCCGAGCTCGACGTCGACGCGACTGCGGCCCTCGTCGTGCACAGCACGGTGCGCGGCGGCTTCAGTGCCGGCGCGGATCTGCGTGAGCTCTATCGAGGCATGGTCTCGCGTCCGGTCGGCGAGCAAGCACCGGCGGTCGCGGAGTTCATCGAGCGCATCCACGCCGTGATGGACACGCTCGACACGTTGCCGCTCACCACGATCGGTGTCGTCCACGGTGTCTGCTTCGGCGGTGGGTTCGAGCTCGCGCTCGTGTGCGACGTGCTGATCGCCGAACGCAGCGCGCGGTTCTGCTTCCCCGAGCTGCGACTCGGGATCCTGCCCGGCTTCGGTGGCATCCCGCGGCTGCGTCGCGACGTGTCGAACGCGGTCGTCCGCGATCTGCTGCTCACCGGCCGCAGCATCAACGCGAAAAAGGCGCTCGGCTGCGGCCTCGTCAGCCAGATGGTGCCGACCGGCCAAGGGCTCACGGCAGCGCGCGCCGTCGCGAACCAGGCGACGAAGTTCGATCGCGACGCGCTCGCGACGACCAAGCGGTTCATGAAGCCGATCCCCCGCGCCGAGCTCGACGAAGAGAAGCGCCACTTCCTGCGGCTCGCCGCGAAGCCGGCGCTGCGCGAGGCACTCGCGAAGTTCGTGCACAGCGACGATCTGCGCCCATATCTGCCGTGACTCGGTGACACCCGAGAGGAACCCGATGACCAGCAGCCTCCAACGATTGATCGAGCTCTCGTCCACGCGCTACGGCAAGGACGCGACCACGATGAAGGCCGAGGACGACGTCTTCGAGAAGCTCGGCATCGACAGCTTCCAGGCCGTCGAGCTGATGAGCGAGCTCGAGATGGAGTTCGACATCGAGATCCCCGACTACGAGCTGCAGGGCGTGCGGAGCTTTGGTCAGCTCGCTGCCGCGATCGACAAGAGGCGCTGATGCTCGAGCTCGCACGCATTGGTTCAGTGGGCGAGGCGATCCGCGACACGGTCGTCACGCACAAGCACAACGTCGCGCTCATCGAGGCCGACCGTCACCGCGAGAACGTGCGCTACACGTATCGCGAGCTGCGCGAGCAGGCCGAGCGTTTCGCGGCCGTGATCCAGGGCCACGACTTCGGGCCCGATCATCGCCTCGCGATCTTGCTGCAGAACCAGTCGAGATGGCTGATCTCGGCAGTCGGTGGGTTCTGGGCCGGCGCGGTGATCATGCCGCTCGACTACAAGCTCACGGCCGCCGAGCAACTCGCGCTCGTCGCCCACGGCAAGCCGCGGGTGCTCGTCACCGAGTACTCGCGCTTGCTCGATCTGCGCCGCGAGCCGGAGTTCTCCGTGCTCGATCGCGTGCTCGTGCTCGTCGTCGAGGCGCCGCAGGACGCCGACCTCGGCAAGGCGCAGCGCTGGGAGCAGGCGCCGCGCGGCGGGTTCACCAACGTGCCGCGCAAGCGTGACGACGTCGCGTGCATCGTCTATTCGTCGGGCACGTCGGGGGCGCCCAAGGGCGTGATGCTCACGCACGACAACTACCTCGAGCAGGCGCAGATCCTCGGTCGGCTGTATCCGATGGACGAGGACGATCGGTTCTTCTCGGTGCTGCCGACGAACCACGCGATCGACTTCATGTCTGGCTTCATCGGGCCGCTGCTGTTCGGCGCGTCGATCGTCCACCAGCGCACGCTGCGTCCGCAGTACCTGCGCACGACGATGAAGAAGTACGGCATCACGCACATGGCGTTGGTGCCGACGATCCTGAAGAACCTCGAGGAGAAGGTCCGCGAGCGTCTCGACGAGCTGTCGGACTGGCAGCGTCGGGCGATCGACGGGCTCACGAAGCTCAACGAGCTGCTTACCGCCTCGGGGGCGCGACCGAAGCTGTCGCGGTTGCTGCTCAAGCCGCTGCACGACGAGTTCGGCGGCAAGCTGCGGCTCATCTTCGCGGGCGGTGCGTTCATCGATCCGAACACGGCGCGCTTCTTCTACGATCTCGGATTCCCGGTCGTGATCGGCTATGGCCTCACCGAGGCGAGCACGGTCGTCACCGTGAACACGCTCGATCCGTTCCGGCCGGACACCGTCGGCAAGCCGGTGCCAGGTGTCCAGATCGAGGTGCGCGAGCCGAACCCATTCGGTGTCGGCGAGGTGTGGGTCCGCGGTCGTACGGTGATGAAGGGCTATCTCGACGCGCCGGAGCTGACTGCCGAGGCGATCGTCGACGGCTGGCTGCGCACCGGTGACCTCGGGATCATCGACGCGTCCGGGCACCTCAAGCTGCTCGGTCGCGCGAAGAACATGATCGTCACCGAGGGCGGCAAGAACATCTACCCCGAGGACATCGAGAGCTACTTCGAGGACATGCCCGGCTGCGAAGAATTCTGCGTGTTCGCGGCGAACTACATCTGGCCGAGTCGGTCGATGGTCGGCGAGCAGCTGGTGATCGTGGTGCGGCCTGAAGAAGGCGATCAGGCGACCGAGGGGCTCGTCGCCGAGCTGCGCAAGCGCAACCGCAGGCTCGCGGACTTCAAACGACTGGCCGGCTACATCGTGCTCGCCGAGGAGTTCCCGGCGACCGCGTCGCTGAAGGTCAAGCGCGCTTCACTCGCAGCCCGGCTGCGCGAGCAGGATCGTGCGCAGTCGATCGTGCTGCTCGGAGAATGAAATGACCGCCGCCTGGCTCGCGATCGTGAATCCCGCGGCCGGTGGTGGTCGTTGCGGCAAGCAGTTTCCCGCCGCCTTGCAGCGGCTGAAGGACGGCGGTGTCGTGGTCGATGTCGCCGAGACCAACGCGGCAGGGCAGGGCAGCGCGATCGCCCGAGCAGCGTGGGCCGAGGGTCGACGGAAGTTCATCGCCGTCGGTGGCGACGGCACGAGCTTCGAGATCGTCAACGGGCTGTTCCCGGCCGCGCAGGAGTCCGCGGTGCGTCCGCGACTCGGCTTTTTGCCGATGGGCACCGGCAACTCGTTCTTGCGCGACTTCACCGAGCCGTCTTCAGGACCGCAAGGCGGCGCCGAGCACTCGATCGGTGCGCTGCTCGAGGATCGCGCGCGACCGTGCGACGTCGCGCGCCTGCATCACAAGGCCGGCGTGATGCACTGGATCAACATCCTGTCGATCGGCTTCGTCGCGGACGTCAACGGACTGCGCGCGCGGCGGTTCAAGTCGTGGGGTGAGCTCGGCTACATCGCCGCGGTCGTGACAGCGGTCGCGGGGCTGACGAGCCGCGCCTTTCCGCTGCGCTGCGACGAGGGTGAGCTCGACGACGGTCCGATGGTGTTCGCGTCGTTCAACAACAGCAAGTTCACGGGCGGCAAGATGATGATGGCGCCGCACGCCGACACCGCAGACGGGCTCATCGATTTCATCCGCGTGTCGCCGCTGGGGCGGATTTCTCTGCTGCGCACGTTCCCGAAGATCTTCACGGGCGAGCACCTGAAGAATCCCGCGGTGCGCGAGACCAAGCACGGGCGCATCGAGTTCGACATGACCGACGAGATCGATGTGATGATCGACGGTGAGGCCGAGCGTGTGGTGCCGGTCGCGATCGACGTGCTGCCGGCAGCGATCGACGTCTGCGTGTAGTTCTGCGCCGGGCGTGGACAGCGTTGCCGGCGGGTGCGACGCTGATTCCATGAATGGATTGATCATGCGTCCATGGATGGCTGCCTCTACGGTTTCCGCGTTCGCGATGTCGAGCTTGCTCGCCTGCGGGCCGGGTGCGCCCGAGCAAGGCGGAAGCAGCTAGAGCACGGGCACCGAGTCGGGCCCGTCGACCTCGAACACGAGCACGACGGTGACGACGACCTCGGCGACCGGGCCCGAGACCGGACCAGACCCCGACACGGAGACAACGACGGTGACGACGACGGCAGTCACGTCGATCACCGACACCACGGGCACCGAGAGCACCGCGACCGAGAGCGGCTCGTCCAGCACCGGCGATCGATCTCGACATGGACGCGGACATGAGCCCCGACCTGTCGGATCTGCGTTTCACCGACCTATCGGGCGCCGAGGTCCTTCCGCACTGGCTAGAGACATCGACGCCGCCGCTGACGTTCCGCGCATGGGTCCGCGTGCCGCACGTGCCGGAGCAGGACGTCGGCGCGATCTACATGTGGTACGGCAACGCCGACGCAGAGGATGCGTCCGACGCGGCCGCGACCTTTCACTTCTGGGATGGTTTCGATGGCGACGCGCTCGCGGACACGTGGATCAGCAACGGCGAGTACGAGCTCGCGAACGGCAGGCTCATGATCACGAACGGTGCCGTGTACTCGTTCGCGCCGCTGACCGAGGCACCGGGGTGGGTCGCAGAGGCGCGGATGCGCTGGCCGAACGACGACGACGACGAGAACCCGAGCGGTGTGTTCGTCGGTA
>Ga0105046_10005197_pt1 | contig 20606 bp, 7 predicted proteins | sample MAT03_FD_78385 | JGI IMG/M metagenome (GOLD analysis project Ga0105046, IMG submission 78385) | Freshwater microbial communities from Lake Fryxell liftoff mats and glacier meltwater in Antarctica - MAT-03 (megahit assembly) | ecosystem: Environmental > Aquatic > Freshwater > Ice > Liftoff...
AGGGACAACCATTTTATATAAAAATGAAAAAAATCCGTTTTACAAAAAGGATTTAGAGGGGAGTTAAAAACTAAAAAGTCCCATAGGGACAACCATTTGATATAAAAATGAAAAAAAATCCGTTTTACAAAAAGCATTTAGAGGGGAGTTAAAATCTAAAAAGTCCCATAGGGACAACCATTTGGTAGGAAAATGAAAAATAAAACAAAAAAAAGTCCTGTAGGGACGACCTTATAAAATGGCAAACACCTATTCACAAATAAATATCCATTGTGTTTTTGCGGTAAAGGGCCGTGAAAATATCATCACCAAAATATTTCGTGATGAATTACATAAATATATGTCGGGCATTTTGCGTAACGATAATGCCTATCCTTTGGCGGTAGGAGGGTGGAAAGACCATGTTCATGTGTTTTTTGAGCTAAACCCAAATTTAAAAATCGCTGATATTATGCGAATGCTAAAAGCCACATCATCGAAGTGGATCAACGATAATAAAATGGTAAAAGGAAAATTTCAGTGGCAAGAAGGTTATGGAGCTTTCTCGTATTCTCGTTCGCAACGAAACGATGTAATTAATTATATTATGAAACAGGAAGACCATCACATTAAAAAAACATTTAAAGAAGAATATTTAGAATTGTTGAAGAAATTTGAAATTGAATTTAATGACGAGTATTTGTTTGAATTTTATGAATAAACAAATGAAGCTAATATAGGGTGGTGCCCATGTTTATGGCAAAGGGTCGTCTACATGGAACTTAAAAAATATTTTTATGATAGTATTACCAAAAGATTGTCCCGCTGGAACTTAATAATATGAACGAACTAGAAACAAAATCGGAACTGATAGGCCCCCAGAAAGCCTATGGTTGGTGCGTTGTAGAAGGTTCCCTCATAAAATAGGTTTACAAAAAATGTTAACTTAATTTCTCGCGAAACGAGTAAAGAAAGACAAGCCGAAGAAAAAATCGTTGCCGAGCATCTAACAGGAAACTACACTTATCGGGAATTAGGAATAAAGTATGATATTACGTTTCTAAATATTAGCGATTGATTATTGGAATATAAGGGCAGAAAACCATCCTGACGTGAAAAGATGAAACGCAGACGAGAAAAGGAAACAGGCACGAAAGAACCTGAACTTTCTAATGAAGTGAAATTGCTTCAAAAAGAACTTCACAAACAGCAATTGCAGAACAAGATTTTGGATAAAATCATCAGTATACCCAATAAGTGAACAGGCACAGACTAGAGAAAAAAGTCTGACACCAAGCCAAGAATGAACATTGAGCAAAGCGAAAGCTGAAGCACTCAAATGCTTTGCTCATTGCTTTATTATATTTAGCAAGCGTTTTATAAATTCATTCATTTAGCTGCATTAAGTATTCCGCTCTAAAGTGTACCACTAAATCCGCTCTAAAGTGTACCACTAAATCCTATCAAAGTTTACCATTTTGGGACAAAGAAATGATTCTAGATTACTTGGCTGTAAAAAAGCGAAGTGGATCAATATAAGAATTATAGAAATGCAACAAAATTAAGTGCGGATTGGGTATTTTTGCAAACTTACCAACATTACTTTACTGCAATTTGGCGTTTTCCAAAGACGGTTGTTTGACCACAAATTGGACTGTTGATGTTTTCAAAAATGATGCTTTTTTAGGATTGAATTGACTTTGCAATCAAAATATTTGATCTGTTTGGAAGGATTATTTGAATATTTTTGCAAAAAGATGTAAATTTATTTTACTTTTTGCGTATCACTAATAAGATACCCTCCCGATGAACCTAGCAAAAACACACTCAGCACTGCTCTCAGCTCTTTATTTTCTGACATTTTATGTCGGTTTGAGCTGTTTAAATGCCCAAAATCCTCAACTGGTTTGTGATATCCGACCCAATAATTTGGGTTCAACAAACGCCACCACCAATTCAGCTACACTTAATTGGAATGACCCCAATGGTGCACCACAATGGGAATTGGAAGTCCGTCCCAAAAGTGTTGCCTTTACAACTGGTAATTACACCGCTAACACCAATCCGTTTACAGTACTTGGTTTAAATTCAGCAACGGAATATAAATTTAGGGTTCGGTCAATATGCTCCCCAGGAGTCTTTAGTAATTGGTCAATCGTACCGCATAATTTCACGACAGATATTACTAATCCGAGTTCATGTCAAATAAAATTACCGATCGTTGACAACAATTGTCAAAATGGATTTCAAATCAATGAAATCGATGTTACTACAGCACCAGGTTCACAGCTTGGAGTTGATGTTATTGTCCAATCTGTTCAAATTATAATAGGGCATACTTGGGACCGAGATATCAACTTATCTCTCATTTCTCCAAATGGTAAAGTAGTTTTATTAACGCGTGAAAATGGGGGAAGCGGAGATAATTTTGGCAATCCAAATGATCCAAATTGCACTCAAACCACCACTTTTACTGAATCCAATTGTAATGCAGTAAAAATAACAAATGGCAGTGCGCCTTTTATTGGAAATTATTTGCCTCAAGAGTCTTTTACAAAATGGTATGATTCAAGTAGCCCGATCGGACAATGGAAAATTCAGGTATGTGATAATGCCGGCGGAGATTTTGGTAGGTTTGAACTATTTCGAATAAATTTTGCACCAGCTCAATGTATTGCTCCATATTCTACCAATATTTCGTTCATTGAGCACAATGAGGCGTTTGTGAGCTGGCAAAACACTGGAACTTGTATTGACTCATATATTGAAATTGGTCCTAAAGGATTTATTCCCGGAACTGGGCCTTCTGCTGGTTCGGGTGGGGTTGTTTATGTTGTGCCATGTCCAAGCACTGGTCCATTCAAAATTACTGGACTCACTCAATTGACTGATTATGATGTTTATGTAAGGAAATCCTGCGTACCAGGAATTTTTTCACCCAATAGTTGTGTCGTTGGTTTTACAACAGCTTGTGATGTAAAAGGAGATTTGACTTACGTCGAGTCCTTCGATTCACAAACTGATTGTTCAACTTGTGATTGTGGCGAAGGTGGTTCATTAGCAGGTGGCTGGCAAAATCAGGCCAATGACGATATGGATTGGTTGGTGCGACAAGGTGAAACTCCCTCTGGCAGTCTGTTAACCGGACCTGATGGTGACATCAACGGTTCAGGAAAGTATTTGTACATCGAAACATCAGGAGTGGATTGCCAGAATAACAAAAAAGCTATTTTGCAATCAGGATGCTATTTGGTGAATTCTAACCCTACAGACAATTGTGATTTTTCGTTTTACTACAATATGAACGGTGCTACAATTAATTCACTTTCAGTTGATTTAACCGTTAATGGAGGTGCATCGTGGAGTACCATGTGGAGTGCCGCTGGACAAAAGGGAATTGATTGGAAGAGATCCTATCTCAATTTGAATGCATATCAAGGTCAACAGATTCAAATGAGGATCGTTGCATCCTCTGGGAGTGCTGGAAGTGGGGACATAGCTATTGATCAATTGGAATTATATGGTAGTTCCTATGAAGGCCTTCCATCCAAATTATATTTTACAGATGCAGATGGTGATGGTTTTGGTGATGTAAATAAAACTATCCGATCATGCACCGATTCGGCTCCAGCTGGATTTGTTATCAATAGTTTAGATTGTGATGATACCAAGGCAAGTATCAAACCGGGTGGTGTCGAAATAACTTGCAATGGAATTGACGAGAACTGCAATGGGATGGATGATGATAAGATTTTAGGCAGTTTGGCAGTAATTGGCCAAGGAACTTGCTTGGGTGCTTCAGATACGTTGATTGTGACTTCTTCTGTAAAAGGAAATGTTTATTGGTTTACGAATCCTACCAGTCCAAACCCATTGTTTATAGGCACAATTTTTATTACACCACCCATAGCTGGTGCCACAACTTATTATGTGATGGATTCGAGTGTTACTTTCGGATGTAGAGGGCCTAGGGTTGCAGTTACAATTAATCCATTTGATGTTCCTAATTTGGCTACTGCTGACCAGCCAAAGATTTGCCTAGGACAAAGCTTTGACCTAACTGCAATAAGTGTAAATGACCTCAAAGGAACACAAGGTTCATTGACTTATCACAGCGGTTCTCCTGCAAATACATTGAATCAGATTATAAATACGATCATAACACCTGCGGTTAGTACCACCTATATTATTCTCAAAAAAACGCCTCAAGGTTGTAAGGCTGAGTTAACTGTACCTATTACTGTTAATCCCTTGCCAGGTTTGCTCATTAGTCCTGTTGGTTCACCCGTGTTATGCCCTGGTGCTCAATTTACTTTAACTGCAACAGCCACTGGTTCTGGTGGTTTTAATTATTTGTGGAATAACGGAAATCCAAGTGCAGTAAACACGATCATAGGATCAAATACTCCAGGCAATCAAATCTACTCTGTTACCGTTACTGATCAAAATTTGTGTTCTGCAGTGGCCCAAAAGACCGTGGTTTCTCAAGATGGAATAACTGCCGTAAATATTAATGTAACAAGTGTTACCAATTGCTTTGGGAGTGACGGTAGCATTTCTTTGATACCTACTGGAATAGGACCTTTCAAGTATGAGTGGAAGGGGCCATCAAACGGATCTGCAAATAACATTGTTGGTGGTTTTACAATTTCAAGCCTACAAAAAGGTAGTTATGCAGTAACCATTACGAAAATAGATAATGGCTGTAATTTAGTTCTTAGCTCTATTGTAGTAAATGGTCCGGGTGCACAATTGCTAAACAGCTCAATAACTGACGTGAGTTGTAATGGCCTCCAAAATGGTAGTATAAATCTCACTATTGCTGGTAATAATCCGAGCTATCTGTGGAGTAATTCGGCAATTACTGAAGATTTGATCAATGTTTCTGTGGGTATTTATAGCGTAACTATTACTGAAGGAATTTGTGATCTTATTCTTAAAAATCTCATTATCAGTGAACCTCCTGTATTGGCTGTAAGTGGTTTGGCAACTGCGCCATTCTGTTTTGGTGCTTCTGATGGCAATATTAAGCTTTTTGTGACTGGAGGAACGCCAATGTACATGTATTTATGGAGCAACGGACTTACAACAAAAGATATTGGTGCCATAGGACAAGGTACATACAATTGTACGGTTACCGATCAAAAGGGCTGCAAAGCGCAAACAGCACTATTCAATATATTAGCACCACCTCAATTGACGGTTTTTGTTATAAAAGATGAAGTCAATTGCTTTGGGGGTACAGATGGAGCTATTTCTATTACTGCTGTGGGTGGAAAGCCGCTGTATAAATACAAATGGAACGATAATATTACACTTAAAGATAGATCATTCCTGCCAGCAGCTACTTATAGATTAACAGTAACTGACGCCAATGGCTGTTCGGTGCTTACTCCTAATATACAAGTCACTCAACCTTCCCAATTGAATATTTTCTTGCAAAATATAGTTCCTTCCTCTTGTAAAAATCTTGAAGATGGGAGCGCAGATATGTCAGTTGCAGGAGGTACTATGCCGTATAAATATTTGTGGTCGGATAACAAGAAAGTAGAAGATTTGATTGGCGTGAAATCAGGAAATTATGGTTTAACGGTTACGGATGCCAACGCTTGTTTTCAAGCTTACAGCAATATAAAAATTCCTACCCAAGATTCATTGGTTTTGTTTTCCTCAATTATAAGTAATCCCTTTTGCAATACTTTACAAAATGGGGGAGTGGTTATCAATCCTGTTGGTGGTGATGGAGTGTACACCTACTACTGGTCCAATGGAGCGATTTCCAAAAATCTTACTGCCGCCAAATCAGGAAGCTATTTCGTAAGTGTCACTGATATTTCGGGTTGTGCATTACAAGCAGGTCCATTCAATCTAGTCGAAAACAGTCCTGTGTATATTTCACTAAACTCCATTGAAATTGCAAATTGTTCAGGTGATCAAAAGGGCAGTATTGATATTTCAGTTTCCGGTCAGAACCCTTTTACATTTATTTGGTCAAACAATGCCATAACTGAAGATCTTAAGAAAGTTTCTGCAGGAAATTATTCTGTAATTGCTACTGATGTTAGTGGTTGTAAGGATACGCTATCAAATTTGATCCTTCAAAATACTGGGAATTTCTTTGGGGTGGATTTAACAGTGTTGGCAAATATTTCATGCTCAGGTGATAATAACGGCAAAATCTTAGCAACAATAACAGGAGGCACTGCTCCTTATCAATACAATTGGAGTATTGGAAAGGAATATGACATTGAGGAAACTCAAGACTCTTTATTGAATTTGAATTCTGGGGATTACACGGTGACTATAACAGATAATCTGGGTTGTGTTGTGGTAGATACCGTTTCTTTGAATTCCCCTAGTGTTTTATATCTTGATGTCTTGGATATAAAAAACTCACCGTGCAAATTTAATCCAACTGGTTCAGTTTTGGTGCAAGGCAACGGGGGAAATCCTCCTTATTTATACTATTGGCAAATACAAGGCGGTGCTGTATTTTCTACCAATGATGGGTTAATAGAATTTTTGGATGGTGGAAGTTATGATATATCCGTTATTGATTCAAAGGGATGTCTAGCCATGTTGAATGGGGCAGTTACGATTACAGCTCCTCCTTTTGATTTTAAGTTTTCGAATGTATTTGTTACTCAACCAGATTGTGCTGGTGGCAATACAGGAGCCATCAGTATAGGATTACAAGGAGGGATAGGTATTCCTACAATTAAATGGGAGCAAGCTGGGCTTAATGGATATACTTTAAACAATCTTGCCGGTGGCGTTTATAATGTTACTGTTACTGATCAAAATCAATGCAGCATCGATACTTCTTTAGTGATTGTTGCCTACACTCCAATGAATATTCAAACTTCAATAGTGCAAGACTCTGTTTGTGATGGTAACGATAGTTATATTTTTGTCTCTATTTCTAAAGGGCAAATGCCTTATGACATAAAATGGTCCAATGGTGATGTAACAAGTTTTGTAGATAGTTTATTTCCTGGAACTTACGCTTATACCATTACTGATGATAAGGGTTGCAAAGAGTTTGCTTCTTTTATTATTGGTATAGTGGGTATGAACGTGGATAATGTAATTTCAACTTCAGCTACATTAGGAATGAGCAATGGTACTGCTGAGATTTTTATTTCTGGTGGAAGTGAACCTTACACCTACCAATGGGACGCAAATGCTGGATTCAAAACCAGTTCTGCAATATCTGACTTAGCACCAGGATTCTATTGTTGCCTTGTTACGGATCAGAATGGTTGTAAAATAACTGTTTGCGTGGAAATTGAATCAATTAATAGCACTACAAATCTCAATCAAAGCTATATCCGACTTTTTCCAAACCCTGCCTCAAATTTGATTCATCTATCCGGACTCAAAGAAACTTCGAAGCAAGTCAATTACAGCATTTTCAACAGTTTAGGCCTCTTGGTTCTCTCGAACCGACAAAGTCAGTACAGTGGGACATTCCAAATTGAGATTGGACAACTTCCTGCTGGTCAATATTGGCTGGAATTGGTTCAAAAAGAACAAGATGTTGTTAGAATCCCTTTTGTAAAAATAGAATAGTTATTACCAAATTCAAAGTAAGATGCTGAATAGGCGAAATTTTTACTTGTTCCAAAAGTTTTTCGGAATTAACTTCGATAAAATCAAAGATTTTCGTTGACCCGAAGGGCAAAATCTGCTAACGCGGATTTTGGGTTAATCCAATATACGAAAAGTGGTTCGACGATTGGCTTGATACTCTTCCTCTGAGCAACTTGCACATGGACATTCCAGTATCGGTTTGTCTTCTCCGTAACCAATTCCCGCCATTCTCTCTGCAGCAATGCCTTTGGAAGTGAGATAGTCAACAACTGATTGGGCGCGTTTTTGGGAAAGGTCTTGGTTGTATATGCCGGAACCTCTGCAATCGGTATGAGAACCCAATTCTATTTTAATTTCCGGATTATCCATAAGTAGTTGAGCCAGTTTGTTCAGTGTAGGGATTGCATCTGGACGAATCTCCCATTTATCATAATCGTAATAAATATTCGCCAAATTTATTTCTACGTTCCTAAGCGCTTTTGTCAATAAAATTTCGAGCTCAAAACTTTGATTCATTCCAGCTATTATTGGAATTCCTTTGCTTGAAAAACTTGCGGTTGACGTCAGATACCCATCTGCCTTTGCTAGAAAGTTATACACCTCATCAGAACTTAATTTGATGCTATATTTTCCTGTATTATCCGGCGACAACAAGGGATCTTTAACGATTGATTTACTTGAAAGGGAAGCGCTTGTTACTAATTTTCTCCCAATGATAGGACTGTTTGGATTTTGGGCATCTTTATAAATGTTTTCAACGATGAAAATTTCCAAGGTCAAGGTCCCGGTATCTTTGACGATTGCTTGAATTATTGGTTTTGTTCTAACCCATCTGTAAATATCATCTCCTCCTAAACCTCCGTTTCTATTGGAAGAAAGATACCCAAATGCGAGATTCAGTGTATCTGTGTTTTGAAATGGGTCAGTCACAAATCCAAAATCATCCGATCCACTGTTAATCGGAGCCATCAGGTTAATTGGAGGAGAAAATTGACCCTTGTCTAACATGTAAGTTTTGAAAACATCTAATCCACCCATACCAGGTAAACCAGTTGAACTAAAATACAAGGTGTCGCTATCTTGGAATGGAAATTTCTCATCACCTGGGGTATTAATGTTTCTGGGCAGTAGCTTTGGCTGTGACCAATTATTATTTATTGATTCAGACATGTATAGATCATATCCACCTATTCCTTCAGGGTCTGACGCGCAAAATACCAAACGTGTGCCATCTTTGCTCAAAGTAGCGTGCATGTAATTTACTGAGGATAGTTTAAAAGGCAATACTTCAGGATTGGACCATTGTCCATCATTTTTATACGAAATGTATAAGGAACAATATTGGTCTGATTTTTTTGCTCCTGTGCATCTTGTAAAAACTGCTTTAGATTGATTGCCGTCAAAAGTGATCGTTCCTTCATTATCTGAGGTGTTGAAAGGTCCCTCTAAATTTTTTATATCTCCAGTTCTGTTATCACCTACCAATAGATCACTGTAAGCTCTTTCAGTCCAATGATAGTTTTCCAGCTTTTCACCTAATTTACGGTCTGATGTGAATACAACACTATTCTTTTGAAGGGTTATGGGAGCATAATCATCTGCTGAAGAGTTAATCGTTAAGGAACTTATTTTGTATGGGTTATTTGCTAATTGTTTTACCCATAACAATCCGTTTTCGCAAGCAGTTATTTCACGTCGATATTCGTATGGACTGCCAATTTCTTGTCCCAACAGTTTGAATGCAGTTAATGCTTCTTGATATTGTTGTTGAAATTTTAGTGCATAAGCATATTCCATCAGAGCCTCCGAACCATATTGATAGTCGTATGCTGTTTTGAACCAACTTGAGGCTTTATCTGAGCTCCCTAGTCGTTTATAGGACTGAGCTATTTTCCAGGCTATTCTTCCTTTTTGGATTCTGGATTTTTCTTTTTTGTAATGCTTGACCAATCCAGGAAGTGCGTTGGCGTATTGTTTCTTCTGATACGCGATTACGGGATCATCAATTTTTAGACTTTTATTGCATGAAATAAAAGCCATAAAAACGAAAATACTTAAAACTGAATACTTCATATTGTTAAAACTGCAACGCTAAGTTATCCTTATTCAATGTATTTAAAGGTTCTTTTCTTTTGAACCAATAAAAAAAAGCCTGCTGACAAATCAACAGGCTTTCCATATATTGGTTGTAAATATATTATTTAATAGCTTTGCTAAAATGCTTTTTTTCAGCAACAGTCTTGCTTTTCAATGACTTTGCAAAGTCATAAACTACCGGAGCGGCAATGAATATTGAAGAATAAGTTCCAACAATTATACCTACTACTAGCGCAAATGCAAATCCTTTTATACTGCTACCTCCAAACAAGAACAAGATCAATACTACCAACATGGTTAGTAGGGAAGTGATGATAGTTCTACTCAATGTGCTATTGATAGCCATATTGATAATTTCTTTCTCCGTTTTATCTCGGTGGATATGCAGGAATTCTCTCATTCTATCAAATACAATTACGGTGTCATTATTTGAATAACCAATGATGGTCAATAATGCTGCAATAAATGCTTGATCTATTTCAAGTGAGAAAGGTAAGATACCATGGAATAAGGAGAATACGCCAAGTACAAATAATGCATCATGGAATAAGGCTGCAATAGCTCCAACGCTGTATTGCCATCTGCTGAACCGGAACAAAATGTAGATGAATATTAGCAAAAGAGAGAAAAAAGCTGCTTTAAAGGAAGATCGGCTGATGTCGTCTGCTACAATTGCGCCCACCTTGCTGGATGAAACAATTTTAGTGCCATTGGTCTCGGCATTTGTAAATTGTTCCAAAGTTGTTGAACCAGTGTAGCTTTTGAGTCCTTCAAACAATTTTTTAGTTACTATTTGGTCAGTTCCATCTTCAGAATTGTCGATCAAATAACTTGTAGTAATATTGTAGGTATTGGCAATATCTACAGCTTTCACTACAGGAACAGCTCCATCAAATGAAGTGGTGAGTGATTGACGCATGGCATCAATATCTACTTTGGCACCTTTTTCTATTACAACATTGTAGCTGTATCCGCCCTTGAAGTCAACCCCTAGTTCAAAACCTCTTGCGAAATAACTTGCTATTCCAATAACAATAAATGTACAAGAAATTATGTAAGTTATTTTACGCATACCAACCCAATCAATATTGATATTGGTCAACGCATTCATTGTAGGTGGAGTCCAAAACTTCAAGTTAACTCCTCTAGATATCAACCAGTCAATCAAGAGACGTGAAATGATGACCGCAGTGATTAATGAAAAGAGAATACCAATGATCAAAACCACAGCAAATCCTTTGATAGGACCCAATCCAAAATAAGCCATTACAACTGCCGATAGCAATGTAGCAACGTTCGCATCAATTACAGCAGATAAGGAATGCTTGAATCCTTCTTTAACGGAGGTAATTAAGGTTTTTCCTAGTCTGAGTTCCTCTCTTATCCGCTCAAATATTACTACGTTAATATCCACAGCAATACCCATGGTCAATACCAAACCTGCAATACCTGGAAGTGTCAGGACAGTACCAAAATTAGACAAGGCACCCATGATAAATATCAAATTGGCTATCAAAGCGACTACTGATATGATACCACCAGTACTGTAATAAATGATCATAAATATCATCAATGCCAAAATACCAAACAAGATAGACTTCAATGATTTATCTATATTATCAGCCCCTAAACTAGGACCAACCAAGGATTCTTGGATGATTTTTGTCTTAGCAGGTAGTTTACCTATCTGTAATATGTTCGCAAGATCCTTACCTTCTTGTGTATTGAAAGTTCCTGTGATTTGAGAATCACCTGTCAAAATTGCGTTCTGAACTCTTGGAGCGGATACTACTTCATCATCCAAAACTATCGCAATTTCACGGTTTTGATCTTGTGCAGCTCTGGTAGTCATATCACCCCAAATCTTCGCACCCTTCGCATCCATGCGCAATGAAACTGCAACTTGTCCTGAACGCGGGTCAGGACTTGCGCTAGCATCAGTAACGTGGTCACCCTCAAGAGGTGCTTTATCACCTACTTTTTTTATTGCAAACAATTGATAATTGTTGGTTGCTTTGCCAGTCTTTTGATCCTTGTCAGCGTCCTTAGCAAATCTAAATTCTAAATCTTGGGGAAATAAGTTTTTAATCTCAGAACGGTTCAAATAAGAAAGTATCAATTCTCTCTTGTTCTTTTCTGCAACCCCCATTACGCTTGGCGCGTATAGGCTTTGATTGCCTGAAGCACTGTTGAGTGTAAGAACCGAAAGAAGAGGACCCTTGCCGTTTGATTTAGTTGTATCTTTTGCAATACTTGCCAACATGCTATCTTGCTTGACCTGAGCTGCTGAGTCCAAACCTGCCGCACTTAATTCAGGATTTTTCAGGATGGCTTCTATCCGCTTGTTAGCCTCAGAAAAAGCACCTGAAATTCCATTGTCACTCATACGGTAAACATCATAAAATTCCAACTTCGCGCTTGCTTGCAGGAAATTTCTTGCACGTTGAGGATTATCAATACCAGGTAATTCAACCACGATCAAATCACGGGATGCATCCAATGATACATTTGGTTGTGTTACACCGAATTTATCAATACGATCTTTTAATCTTTTGAAAGTTAAGTCTACAGTTTCAGTAGCTTTCTGACGCAAAACAGCTGTTACTGCATCATTAGATGTTCCAAAGTTGATTCTATCCTTCAATGCGTCATTTCGTGAGAAAATAGAAGCCAAGGAGGTTCCTCCAGCCTTTTTATATTCATCAACAAAAATTGATACAAAATCACCAGGTGATTTCTTTTGTATAGCTTCTGCTTGATCTAGAGCTTTTAAAAATACAGGATCTTTAGAGTTATTGGACAAAACTTTTACGAAATCTTTCAAATCTACTTGTAGGATTACGCTCATACCACCTTTTAGATCCAATCCTAGTGCCAATTGCTGGCGCTTTAAATCTTCATATGTGTACGATTTCAAATAAGGGATTTTGAATACTTCCTCGCTTGACATTGAATCCAAATAATTTGTCCTAATTTGTCTCAATAAAGCATTCTTTTCGTCACCAACTAAGTTGGACTTTGCAACTTGCTTTTGAGCGTAAGCATCAGCATTTTTCTCAACTCTTCTGCTCGGTAAAATAAATAAATACTGTACCACACAAACGAAAGCTAGCAAAATGAGGAAAAACCGAATTATACCTTTACCTCTCATGTTATAGATTTAAATTTTATTTATATGTTTGCGAAAAACTGCGCAAAGATAGTTCTTCTACTGCTTATATGCGTGTTTGTTGCAAAAATGAGTTACTAATTCACTTATTTTACAAGTATTTTTTTTATTTCAAGGATCATCATGCCCTATGAAGTATTGATTTTTTCGGTTTTTTTATCAAATTAAGTCCACCAAAAGGAGGCGCATCAATTTTTAAGTCAAACGGAAAACAGAAAATTATGGTCTGTAAAGATTTAAAGTATATTTTTGTGCTACAATATTTAACGATATGTTATCAAGAAACGCCATAATTGCTATTATTTTTTTCCTGTTGGGAGCCTCCATATTGGTTGTTGGATATATGCATGAAACTAGGATTCGTGAAGGAAAGAAAATATTAGTTAAAAAGGAGCAGCCATATGATGATCAATGGATTAAGCGCTCTTACCCATCTACAATTTTTGCACAAAAAGCCATGTTGCAATCATTGGAAAAACTCAAAGCTGAAGTGAACAATAGAGGAGGTGGTATTGGTTTCAATGAAGAATGGATTACACAAGGTCCAGGTAATATTGGGGCACGTATCAATGTGCTTGATATTCATCCAACCAACAGCAATATTATTTATGTAGGATTCTCTCATGGAGGGATTTGGAAAACTACAAATGCTGGTCAAACTTGGAATCCTGTTTTTGATGACAATCCTTATTTGGCTATTGGAGCAATTTCAATTGATCCCGTAAACCCCAACATAGTTTTTGCTGGTACTGGTGATGTAAATGTACCTGGTAATATGTTTTTAGGTAACGGAATCTATGTGAGTAAAAACGGCGGGTTGACTTGGAGTCCATCTGGCTTGGAAAAAAGTAAAATTGTTTCAAAAATTGTTTTTGATCCCCTTGATCACAATCATATATACGCTGGAACAATTGGTAACCCATTTGAGAAAAATGCAGATCGGGGAATGTATGAATCAAAGAATGGAGGTATAACATGGAATAAAATCCTTTATATCAATGATGAAACAGGAATTATGGATATTGAAGTCAATCCAGTCAATCCTAAGGTAATGTTTGCAACAAGTTTTTCAAGAATCAGATCTTCCAATCAATCGATCGTCTCAAGTCCCTTCAATAAGATATACAAAACTGCTGATGGTGGGTTGAACTGGGCAATCGTCAACAACGCATTGCCTGAAGATATAGTCACGGGTAGAATCAGTATCGATTTGTGTCGTGCAAATCCCGATGTTATCTATATCAGCTATATTGGTTCGTCTCAAGATATTGAGTATGTTTATAAATCTGAAGATGGGGGAGTTTCATTTTTTGATCTTGATGCATTAAATACTGGGCTCCAAGGAGGGATGACTGGAGGTTTTGGATGGTATTTTGGACAAATAGTTATCAATCCTCAGGATTGTAACGTCGCTAATATCATGGGAGTAGATCTTTATGGAACCAATGACGGTGGGCTTACTTGGTCTCTAACTGCTCCACCATGGTGGAGCTATGAGGTGCATGCTGATAAACATGATATTAAATATGACCAAGCTGGAAATTTATACTTAGCTACGGATGGTGGTTTGTATCGAACTGCGGATATGTTGACTTGGGAGGATGTTGAAAATATTCCTGCTACCCAGTTCTACAGGGTGGCTCATAATCCCCACGATCCAACTGTGTATTACGGTGGAGCTCAAGATAACGGAACCACTGCTGGCAATAAAGACAATATCAATGATTGGTTTAGATATTTTGGTGGAGATGGATTTTTGCCGGTGTTTCATCCTACTGAAGCTGGAATAATCTATTACGAAACTCAAAACGGAGGAATTTTTGCCTCAGTTAATGGTGATTTCTTTAATATCCAAGATAGTATTGATACGCTTTTCCCTGATATCCGCTTCAATTGGGATACTCCATATTTTTTAGACAACCAAAATCCTTCTACGCTTTATGTTGGCGGAAATGCCGTGTTGGCAAGTTATGACAATGGATATAGTTTTGTTCAGTTATCAGGAGATTTAACTGGTGATATAACATATTTGAAGAATGTTCACACCATAACGAGTATGCATCAATCTGATATTGATCCCGCCACAATGACCGTTGGAACAGGAAATGGGTATGTTTGGGTTACCAAGAATACAGGTATGACTTGGGATTCTGTTCATCAGAATGGACTGCCAGACAGATATGTTACTTGTGTCAAAACTTCTACCATCAATAGCAATAAGATTTATACCTCATTTACCGGTTACCAATATAATGAGGAGTTGGTCTACTTGTATGTTTCTGTAAATAATGGTCAAACATGGACATCTATTCAAGGAGATTTACCCGAGTCAGGTATCAATGACATCTTGATTCTTCCAGGTTATGATGATGAGATTATTTTTGTCGCTACAGACGCAGGAGTTTATGGAACAACCAATGGCGGACTAAATTGGCAACGACTTGGTGTCAACATGCCTTTGATTCCAGTTTCACATTTGACCGTAAATACACTGACAAATGAATTGGTAGCTGCAACATATGCAAGATCGATTCAGAGCTATCCTCTTGAGCAGTTAACTAGCACCATTCAATCAAAGGATCAAAAAGAAGAACTATTGGCTTATTTCAATGGAAATACGTTGAATTGGAGTTTAAGTGGCACTTCAATTGCTACAGAATTGAGTCTGTATGACATCTCAGGTAACATTGTCTTTAACAGGCGCACTTCCAATAATTATGGTAATCACGAAGTTGGTAATTTGCCAAGTGGATTATATGTTGTGCTGATAAAGACAAAAGCAGGATTTTTGAGCAAAAAGTTGATTCAATTTTGATGCTCAATGTGCCGATATCGAAAATATGTCACAATTAACTCCCTTGTAAATTCTTGGGCATTGTCGATAGATGTTTTTTGCCTAACACTATATTGATTTGTATTGTTAAAAGTTTAAAGTATCTTTGGGTGTGTTTTGGGCGCGACTTTACCTGTCAGGTAAAGCTCCAATTTCTGAACCAACGAACCATCAATGGAAGAGAAGAGCAATGATCAGGTACTTTACAAAAACATACGGACAGCTTTCTGAATTAGATACCTTTACGGAGGGATGCTGGGTACACATTTGTTCCCCTTTTAGTAGCAATGAATTAGAAGATTTTGCAGATTTACTGGGCATACCATTGGATTTTTTAACGGATTCATTGGATATTGATGAACGTGCTCGTTATGAAAGAGAAGAAGATATTCGTTTTATTCTTATCAATACACCAGTTCCCAACAACAGACAAGAGGATAATGAGGCGGTCTACATTACAGTCCCAATCGGTATGATATTGCATGAAAAATGCCTGGTGACCATCTCGGCCTACGACAATACCATTATAGACCAATTCCTCAAAGATAAAATAAAGCACTTCAATCCACATGATGCTAGTAATTTTGTTCTACAGCTGTTTGATCAAAATGTAAACAGATTCACAGGATACCTGAAAAAGTTGAATTTGAGTCGGAATGTCATAGAACAAGAGCTTTTTAACACAAGTAGGGCAGAGGGCTTGAAGCAATTGCTAGGGCTGGAAAAGAGTTCAGTCTACTTTGTGAACGCTCTGAGTTCCAATGAACTTCTAAAAATGAAAATCAAAAGAACCGATTTTCTTGGAATCAAGGACGATGAAGACAAAACAGATTTCTTTGAGGATATTATTATCGATAATAACCAAGCGCATCAAATGGCCAACGTTTTTACGAATATCATCGGTGGTACAATGGAAGCGATGGCAAGTATCATTTCAAATAATTTGAACATCGTCATTCAACGACTGACATTAATTACCATCGTTTTAATGGTTCCAACTTTGGTGTCTAGCTTCTATGGCATGAACATTAAGTATCTACCATTTGTGGATACAAAATACGCCTTTCTTTATATTGTTATTTTTTCATTAAGTTTAAGTGTACTTCTTGTATGGTTTTTTAGGAGAAAGAGGTTGTTTTAATTATAAGAACATCCCTAATATAATCAAATTGGTTATATTTTATTGTCCCACAAAAATAGTGACTGTTGATAGTGTTGATAAATATAGTATAATTTGTAACACTTAGATTTATAGGTACTTATATTAATTATCCACATAATGTGGAAAACTGGCATGGTGTATAATTCAAGCTTATTCGCTACTTTTGTTGAATAATTTAGTTACATAATTCGGCATGATTTTATAAAGACTTGATTTCAAGCTATTAAAGTTATTCTCTCGAATTTTATAACTGGATTGTAATCAAATAAAGCAACAACAAAGCCATGAAAGCAACACAAGAGGAGCCTATCCTTAAAGAGAACCCATCGAGGTTTGTATTATTCCCAATTCAACATCCTGATATTTGGGAGTGGTATAAAAAGTCAGAGCAAAGTTTCTGGACTGCAGAAGAAATTGATCTCAGTTCCGATCAGAATGACTGGGAAAAAATGAGTGATAATGAAAGACATTTTGTCAAACACGTTTTGGCATTCTTTGCAGCAAGTGATGGAATTGTAAATGAAAACCTTGCCGAAAATTTTGTCTCTGAAGTTCAATATACCGAAGCAAAATTTTTCTACGGTTTCCAGATCATGATGGAAAATATTCACTCTGAAACCTACTCGCTCCTTATCGATACCTATATAAAAGACAATAAGGAAAAGGATTATCTTTTCAACGCAATCGATAACATGCCGTGCGTAACACGTAAGGCAGAGTGGGCAATGAGATGGATCAAAAACGGAACATTTGCTGAGCGTCTGATCGCATTTGCAGCTGTTGAAGGGATTTTCTTTTCTGGTAGCTTTTGCTCAATCTTCTGGCTTAAAAAGCGCGGTTTGATGCCAGGGCTTACTTTTTCCAATGAGTTGATTAGCCGTGATGAAGGTGTACATTGTGATTTTGCCTGTCACCTATATACCAAACATTTGAATTATAAATTGGATCCAGCAATGGTTCAATCAATTATTGCTGATGCAGTAGAAATCGAAAAAGAATTTGTAAGCGATTCATTGCCTGTTGGCCTGATTGGTATGAATTCAGATTTGATGTGCCAATATATTGAGTTCGTTGCAGACAGACTTCTGGCAGCATTGCATGTCGATAAAATATTTAAAGCTGAAAATCCGTTCGCATGGATGGATATGATTTCAATGCAAGGAAAAACAAACTTCTTCGAAAAAAGAGTCGGTGACTACAAGAAAGCCGGTGTCGGAGACGAAGAAAAAGAGAAAACATTCACAATTGATGCTGCATTCTGAATCAGCAACCCAAAAACATTTAATAACCCTACTGAGATTTTACCTAGATAAACCCTACCCTACAACAAAACCAAACGAACATGCAAGTAATCAAACGAAGTGGTAAAAAGGAAGACGTTTCCTTTGACAAAATCACTGCACGAGTCAAGAAATTATGCTACGGCCTAAATTCTCAATTTGTTGAACCATTGACAATCGCAAAAAAAGTAATTCAAGGATTGTATGATGGTGTTAGTACAACTGAGCTGGATAACCTGGCAGCTGAAACAGCAGCAACCATGGCATCCCACCATCCTGATTATGCTCTATTGGCAGCTAGGATAGCAGTTTCAAACCTGCACAAGAATACAGCAAAGTCATTCTCAAAAACCATCAAAGAACTTTACAACTACATCGATCCAGCAACTGGAGATGCCGCAGGTTTAATCAGCGATTTTACCCATGACATCATTCAAAAATATAAGGATGAATTGGACTCAGCAATCATTTATGATCGTGATTATGATTTTGATTATTTTGGATTCAAAACCTTGGAAAGATCTTATCTGCTTAGAACCTACGGAAGAGTGATTGAGCGACCTCAGCACTTATTGATGCGTGCTGCCGTCGGAATTCACGGCGAGGATATTCAAAGTGCAATTGTTACCTACAATTTGATGTCAGAAAAGTGGTTCATTCACGCCACTCCAACTTTATTCAATGCGGGAACACCAAAGCCACAATTGAGCTCTTGTTTCCTTTTGAGTATGACTGATGATAGTATTTCAGGTATTTTTGATACACTTACAAGATGTGCAAAAATAAGCCAATCCGCTGGTGGTATTGGGTTGAGCATCCATAATGTTAGAGCTCAAGGCTCCTATATCAAAGGAACAGGAGGCACATCAAACGGAATTGTACCTATGTTGAGAGTGTTCAATGATACAGCAAGATATGTAGATCAAGGAGGCGGAAAGCGCAAAGGTGCTTTTGCAGTTTATTTAGAGCCTTGGCATGCAGATGTTTATGATTTTCTGGAACTGAAGAAAAATCACGGTAAGGAAGAAATGAGAGCACGTGATTTGTTTTACGCATTATGGATACCAGATCTTTTCATGCAAAGAGTACAAAACAATGAGGATTGGTCTCTATTTTGTCCCAATGAAGCCCCGGGATTGTACGATTGCCACAGTGGTGAATTCGAAGCATTGTACCATAGATATGAGGAAGAAGGTCGTGCGCGCAAAGTTGTCAAAGCTCAAGAACTATGGTTTGAGATATTAGAATCGCAAATTGAAACAGGCACACCATATTTGCTTTACAAGGATGCTGCAAATAGAAAGTCCAATCAGCAAAATTTGGGTACCATCCGCAGCAGTAATCTTTGTACTGAGATTATTGAGTACACAAGTCCTGATGAAGTAGCAGTATGCAACCTGGCCTCAATATCTCTTCCAAAATTTGTCAATCCCGATCAAACATTCAATTTTGAAAAATTGTATGATGTTACTCGCGTAATGACACGGAATCTGAATAAAATAATTGATATCAATTATTACCCTATCCCTGAAGCTGAAAATAGCAACATGCGTCACAGACCAATAGGTCTAGGAGTTCAAGGCCTTGCTGACGCTTATATACTGATGCGTTTTCCATTCGATTCGGCTGAAGCACAGAAGTTGAATCGTGAAATATTTGAAACCATATACTATGCGGCGCTGACAGAATCGCATGCACAAGCAGTCAAACATGGCAAGTATTCATCTTTTGAGGGATCACCAATAAGCAAAGGTATTTTTCAATTTGATATGTGGGGTGTGACTCCAACCAATAAATGGGATTGGGAAACTTTACGCGCTCAGGTCATGAAAGATGGTATCAGAAACAGTCTTTTGCTGGCGCCAATGCCTACTGCATCTACGTCACAGATTTTAGGAAATAATGAGTGCTTCGAGCCATATACTTCAAACATATATACCCGTAGGACGCTATCAGGAGAATATATCGTAGTGAACAAACACCTACTTAAAGACTTGGTTGGTCTTGGTTTGTGGGATGAAGAAATGCGTCAAGATATCATCAGTGCCAATGGATCAATCTTGCATGTTCACAGAATTCCCGAGCACATCAAAGAACTTTACAAAACAGCATGGGAGTTGAGTCAAAAGACGCTAATCGATCAAGCTGCTGACAGAGGTGCCTACATTTGTCAAAGTCAAAGTTTGAACCTCTTTATGGCCAACGCAAGCTTCAGTAAACTTTCATCTATGCACTTCTACGGATGGCAAGCTGGTTTGAAAACTGGAATATATTACTTGCGTTCTCAAGCAGCCGTTGATCCAATCAAATTTACCTTGGATGCAAAATATCAGCGAACGGCAGACACCAGTCTGGGGCTCAATGATGCAAATGACATCCAAACCAAAGGTGCAGACTATACCAGTTCGAATGATTCATTACCCAAAAGTTTTGCAGAACCTGAGGCAATGGCCCAAGTTTGTAAGCTAGATGATCCGGAATGTCTTTCATGTG
>Ga0105046_10005198_pt1 | contig 20605 bp, 23 predicted proteins | sample MAT03_FD_78385 | JGI IMG/M metagenome (GOLD analysis project Ga0105046, IMG submission 78385) | Freshwater microbial communities from Lake Fryxell liftoff mats and glacier meltwater in Antarctica - MAT-03 (megahit assembly) | ecosystem: Environmental > Aquatic > Freshwater > Ice > Liftoff...
CCCGATCGATTTCGCGTACTCGGTTCACACAAAGGTCGGAGATCATTGCTCCGGCGCTCGCATCAACAGCATCATCGTTCCGCTTCGCTATGTTCTTCGCAATGGGGATACCGTCGAGATTCTGACGGCTGAAAAGCAGAAGCCGGCGAAGGAATGGCTGAAGTTCGTGGTCACGAGTCGCGCGAAAGAGCGGGTTCGCCATCATTTGCGCGTGTCTTCTCGAGAGCGAAGCAAGCAATATGGTCATGATCTTTTGGCTCGCCATTTGAGGACCATTGACCGCGATCTGGCGACGGCTGAAAAAGACGGCCGCCTGGAATCTGCCGCCCTCCAACTTCGTGCAGGCAATGCGGAGGAGTTATTGCTGCTGATTGGGTACCAAAAACAGCAGGTTGATCTTGTCGCGCGGGTCATGTTTCCTGGGGCCAACGCTGAAATTTTGGCAGAAGATCCAAAGAACGCAGAACCTGACTTGGTCGCGATTGCTCGAAGCCGTCCGCCTCGACGTTCCATCGGCGGCGTCAACGTTCAAGGGGAAGCTGGCGTCACGGTCAGATTCGCCAAATGTTGTTCACCGATTCCGGGCGATCCAATCACAGCGTTTACGACCCGTAGTCGTTCAGTGATCGTCCACCTCCGAGATTGCGACAAGGCCATGGATCTCGACCCGGCTCGGAGGGTCGACGTTGGCTGGGACGAGACTGTTACGGTCCACCGCCCCGTTTCCGTGGAGGTCGTTACGTCGAACCGCCCGGGGGTTTTGGCGAACTTGTCGAAGGTTTTCCAAGAGCAAGAGCTGAACATTGCGCAAGCCAAATGCCGCACCAGCGATGAGAAAGGCATAAACACCTTTCAGGTGAACCTTAGCCACACCCAGCAACTGAAGAATCTGTCACGAGCGCTGTTTGCCGTCGAAGGCGTCATTTCCGTCGAACGCGTTTCTCAAGCCAAGGTCTAAAAACGAAAAGCTTGGCGTTGACCTTTTCTTTTTCTCCTGGTAAACGAGCCCTCCCATGGCTTCTAACACAGCAAAAACCTGGAACCGTCGCGATGCACGCCGCAACAAAGCTGGCCGTAAGCGTAAAAACCGCGAGGCCCGGCACTCTACTCCGACTCTTGAGCAGCTCTTTGCCGCCTGTGGCGAACCCGGCCAACCGGTCAAGAAGTAGTCAATCCTTCGTTTCCGACCCCTTTGGGACAGAAACAGGGGATGTACGTGCACAAATAAATTAGGCGTTCTGAACTCAGGTTCTGGACGCCTTTTTTTGTTATTTCAGCGGATTTTCGAAGATTCGACCAGATCTTTCTCGCCTGTTCTTGGCGCGGTCTTAACAAAGCATGCACACGGAAGATTGATCTCCGATTCCGCTGTGCATAAAATGGCGCTGCTCTGAGTCGTGGCGGGTATTTGTGCCGCAGCCACCACCCAGACCTCTCGCGAGGCACCCGTCGGATGAAGACCTGTCCCAGCTGCAAAAAGACGTACGAGGATGAAGCCAACTTTTGTCCAGAAGAAGCGTGTGCGACCGACGATGGTCCACGACGGCTAGACCTGGCAGGCGTCGGGGGCGGAAAGAGTCGCTTTGCGCCAACCGATCGTTTGGGTGGAAATCGCACAGGCGAGGTTTGGAAGGCAACTGACTCCCAGTCTGGCGGTCAAGTTGTTCTAAAGATCCTTGACCCGTCCATTTCAAACAACCCGGTCACGGCTGGCCGTGTAGACCGCGAGCTAAAACAGCTTATGCGGGTCGAAAACCAGCATGTTGTCCGTGTTCTTGATGTTGGGAAGATGGCTGACGGCCGCATGTATCTGGCGTCAGAGCTTATTTCCGGCGCAGAAACGCTAGCCACCGTTCTCAAGAGAGGCGCGGTAGGCCTTGCCCAAGCCAAGCAAATCTTGGCACAAATTGGAGAAGGCCTGCTTGAAGCTCAAAAGGCTGGCCTGGTTCACAGAGACTTAGCGCCCAAGAACATACTTATCGACGCTTCGGGACGTGTGAAGTTAGGTAACTTCGCCGTCGCGGTTCCATTAGATGAGAAGCTATCTGGAGTCGCTGAATATGCGTCTCCAGAACAAGCCCAAGGCCGCCCTGTTGATCAACGGTCGAACACCTACAGCCTCGCATGTATTTTTTACCACCTGCTGACGGGTGAGCCGCCGTTTGCTGGTGCAGATCCTCGCGCGATCTTCGAGTTGCACGCTTCCAGTTTGCCGTTGCCTCCAAGCCAACGTCGACCTGAAGCTTCTCTTGGCTCAGAGGTGGATAGGGTCATTCTCAAAGCGCTTGATAAGAATTCAAGCAAGCGCCCGCTTACGCTAAGGTTGTTCCTTAACGAAGTTGAAATGCTCGCAACCACATCGCCTTCCGCCGCTCCTGGTAAGGCCGATGCTGGCGGGGTTGGCTTCGCCAAGACGATGCTTTTCGCTGGCGGGCAAGCTGAAGTGCAAGAGATGGTGCAGAAGGCCATTGCCCAGCGACAGGCCGCACAGGGCGGGGGCACTCCACCGCCTGTCAGTTTTGCCCCAGCACCTGCGCCTGTGGTCATGGCTCCGGCGCCGGCCCCAGCTGTTTTGCCAACGCCAGCTCCGGTTCGGATACCCCAAGCTGCTGACGGTTCATCCGCTGCAGCGCCTCGGCTCACGCCACCTCCGGTCACCCCGAATCCGTTGCAAGTCCAACAGGCTCCCGCCTACGCGCAAACGCCTGCGCCTGTCGCTAAGACGGCCGCGCCAGCAGCAGTAAGTCCACCTGCAGCGGCCGCACAGGCGGCGGCTCCTGGTGGTGGAAAAGGCGCAGCATTTCGGGAAACACTTTGGTTCAAGAAGGGTGACGTTGAACAAATGGTGGCCGACGCAAAGGCCAAGATCGCGGCCGCTGGCGGCGGAGCTGAGAAGGTCGCAGGCGTAGAAGCACCTGAGGACATTCGCCCAGTTGAGGACCGATACGTCGATGACGGATCGGTCACGACCGACGATCGGAAGAATTTCTCCCTAAGGCAGGGGGGCACTGCTACTGCACTCCCAGCTGTAGGCAGATCGGTCCCAGACGAGAAGATGACTGAAGAAGACATGGCTGGAGAGCTAGCTCCAGGCCGCAAGTTCACCGTCTTTATCGGGATCGGTATCGCGGTGGTAGTCGCTATCGTCGTTGTTGCTTTGTTGCTCCCAGGCGGGAAAAAGGAAGCAGCCCCGGCTCTTGCGCCAGCAGCAGCTCTCGCCCCAGTCGCAGCACCAGCACCGGTTCCAGCACCATCTCCGCCTCCACCGGCGGCGGCTGCAGCTGCCGAGCCCGCAGCGCCAGCTGCAGCTGCAGCGCCAGAACCCGTGAAGCCGGTTGCCAAAGCGCGTCCCTCAAAGTTCGTGCCTAAGAAGCGCCCACAAAAGCGCTAAAGCGGCGATTTTGTCTGGTTAAAAGTCCTGGTCTCGGTGATCCGTCGGGTGGGCTAAGAAACCTAGGCCAGGACCTCATTGGGTGATATGTCGAAGGCGCCAGCGGCCACCAGCCCTAGGCAAATGCGGTTCAACGTTGAATCTCGGCTTAAGGCAGCCAATGCTTCGGCGGCAAAGTCCGGATTGGCGTCGCAGCCAAGTGTGAAAATACGTGCATCTGCTGGCAGTCCTGCCAAGGCTGGCAAAGGACCGAAAACCACCAATGTACATCCAGGCCCAAGGAGTGTTCCGGCCGCCGACCAGAGCATCGAATCCTCTCCTTGGGTGAAGATTTGGCGTTCGATAAAGCCGCTGGCTGCCTTGTTTTGGGCTGCCAATGCTTTCTCATCAAGTAAGTGCAGTGGCGTGAAAGTTGGAATGGAACCCTCTTCGCCGATGAAAAGCGCAGCCATCGTCTCGCCCAGATCACTCGGACCAGAAACGATCACTTGGCTCCCTCTCGAATTGGCCAGACATGCGCCTAACAACACAAGTGGGCTCTCTCCGAGCCAAAACGAAACGTCGCCGGGGCCAAGCCCGGTTCGGCCCATCGCCTCTAACCATGGAATGACAATCGCCGCCCACAACGCGTGCCGTTCTGGGATTACCGCAGGGTCAAATCCGTATGCGAATCGATTTCCGATTGGGATTTTGGGAAACAGATCGTCGCCTAGCCAACGAACGCGGGCAACGCACGATGAAACGAAGGAGCGGCGGCAGGCTCCACATTCCCCGCAAGGAAATTCAGCGGGAACGAAAACGGTCTGCCCAGCAAGTTCGCAAACCGCGGCAACTGGGCTCCACCCACCATCTCCACCGCGCGCTCGAAGTACATGCTTGACCACCGGCATCGAAGTTGCGGAACTCAGGTGAGCACCATTCATGGCGCGGCCGTTTCTGCAATGTCGAAACGAAGAACGCGAGGTTTATTGTCTCGTACATAAGCCACTTCTATGGCCGGAGCCTTCTTGAGGCTGTCGAACACCGCTTGAGCTGATTCGGGGCGCTCTAAGTTCTTGGGTCCTTGGCCGTTTATCGATACGACGATGTCTCCCGGACGCAGATCCACGGCGGCGTAGCACGGGTTTTCAAGATGCAGAACGCCAATTCTCCATCCCGCAAACTTTCGACCCTCAAGCACCCTGTCAATCTGAACGCCTTGCAGCCAAGCCCCTAGACCCGCACCTACGACCTGCAAAACCGCGCTGCGTTTGATCTTTTGCTCTCCAACCAATGATTCGCATCGTTCCTCCGGACGTTTGGCGGGGCCAATGTCGCTTACGATGGGCGCAGTGGGAGCGGTATCAGCGTGTTGACCCGAGGACGATTCTCCGGGTATAGGCGTATCTGAGGTCGCAGCCAGTCCTTGTTCTGCTGGTGACTCGCGGTGGGCGCACCCAACCGTCGTGAAAGTGCAAATGGCTAAGGCGAAACTGCTTGTCCAACAGCGCGAGTGTTTGGTCATGGTTGGTTTCCTGGTGAATCCAGCAGGGCGTCGATCGCCACTTTAATCAAGAGCGTCACGTCGTCCATGCTTGGGCGACCATCGATCACAATGGCTCGGGGATCCTTGTGGGCCAGCAACCGGTAGTGTGCAGCCACTTTCGCAAGGTATCCATCGGCGTCATATCGTTCCACGGGACGACCAGCAAGGCTCCGTCTCCGAGCGGCTTCCTCGATTGGCAGATCTATCAAGATTGTCAAATCAGGCTGGCGAAGATTGCGGGCTAGTTCTCGCACCCAAAGCAAGGCTGTTTCTTCTGCCTGGTATGCGTAAGAAGACCATACGTAACGATCGGAGATGACGTCGACGTCTCCTTTTAATTGCGGTTCAATTTCGCGTTGAAGATGGTCGCGCCTGTCAGCGGCAAACAACAATGCCATGGTGTCCCCATGCATGCCTTCCCCTACTGAGATCTGATGACCGCCAAGAAGCACTTCGCGAATAAGTCTGCCAACGGGACCAGTAGAAGGCTCTCGGGTGGCGTGCGCCTGCCTTCCTCGTTTCCGCAGGTACGCCAACAATCGTTCGGACTGGGTGGTCGTGCCCGAGCCGTCAATTCCCTCGAGAACAATGAATAAAGGCTTTGCTGTCACAAGTCCGTGGATCTTCTACACAGACTCCGGGGCCGCCACAACTAGTGCAGTACACGAAAACGATCAAGACACGCTCGAAGATGGATTTCGCCGTCGTCTTCGAATGACAAGAAGCGTATAGCCATGCCAGAAACAGACTTGGTTTCGCCCCCTTGCCCGAAATTGATGAAGTAATGGTTCTTCACCTCACCAACCGCGGCGATCTCTCCGGACTCGTCTGGCGTCAAGAAGCACACACGAACGCGAGCTGCCAATGGCAAGTGGTCACGCGTCTCGATGAAGATCCCGCCCGCCGACACGTTTCTCGCGACGCATCGCAGTTCGCCGAACAACAAAGATTCGACGCGAACCGGAAATGCTTTGTCAAAACGAAGATGTTCTCGCTTTTCTCCGATACGAGGGAAGCGGGGCATCGGGGCTTGCGATTGACGGGGGTTCAAAGTGCGGGGCTTGTCGGGCATGCGCACAAACATATACATGTAATTCCATGGAGTCAAATAACCTACATGTGCGACAGGTGACTTTTTATTCAAAAACTCGACGATTGTCGCCCCAAAAATGGTGGTGGTGGCCCATTTCGTGGGCAATCCTGTTGTTTATTGCCTCGTCGATTCCCGGCACCGCTTACCCCGAAGTGTCTCTTCAATACGCGGATAAACTGGTGCATATGGCGATTTACGGGGCGCTTGGAGGGCTGTTGGCTTTGGCAGCTCGAATGACCCGAGCCTGGAGGAGTGGAGTGGTGTGGCTTTTTGCAGTGGGCGTTGCGACTGTTTATGGCGGCACCGACGAGTTCCACCAACTCTTTGTACCCAATCGATCGGCCGATCTGAGGGACCTTTTGGCTGACATGATTGGTGCTGGTATTGGCGCTGCCGTGGTGTTGCTGTTGACGAGACGTCGACCAAGTACGCAGCGCGTTTGATACACAGCGAAATCCCTGTTACTGTGGGTCTCGTAAGGAGTCCACAGGCCACACGATGCTCCCCAAAGAACGAACCACGCGCAACGACGTCGTTGCATTGCCGGGGAACATGGAAGGACTGGTGGTTGCCGCTGATCGCAACCTCGCTCGCCAATTGGTGGATTTCTTGCGCTCACAGCGATTAAACATCCAAGTGGCGACGGACGGTGACACCGCGTTTGAAGAAGCTTTGATTCATCCACCTTCGGTGGTTTTGATAGAGGACGGGACAGGACCCGCGGGCGGGGTTGAACTTTGCCAGCGACTTAAAGGCAACACGCGCACTCACTTTGTGCCCGTGATCCTTTTTGGGCCTGGCGACGACCGCACTTATAGGGTCCGGGCCATGAGCGCTGGTGCAGACGCGATTTTCGGTCCGAGCACAGACGAAAGCGAACAACGAACACGGCTTTGGGCACTGCTGCGAACCCACGCTCTATTCCGTCGCGAAGAAAACAAGCGAAAATCTCAAGGTTCTGCGATCGCTCAACAAAGACGGTGGGTTTCAAGTTTCGTCCATGACCTGCAGAGTTCGGTGTCGGCTTTGCAGGCGAATTTCGAGTATCTGGCCCAACAATTGGGAACCGCCAACAAGAACCAAGAGGTCTCCGAATGTGTGGTGGACACCCGAAGTCTTTGCGGTCAATTGACGCGTGGCTTACGAACTGTGCTCGATTACGAACACATGGAAGAAGGTCGGATGTTCTTGTCCGAGACTTCGGTTTCGCTTGCACAACTTGCCCACGAATCGCGTGATGACTTGTTGCCTTGGGCCCAGAGCGCCAACAAGAAGATAGACGTTGTAGCGCTGACACGCGCGACGATTCGAGGTGACCGTGAACTGTTAAAGCGAGCCTTGCAGAACCTGATGGCTCACGCGGTTCGGCAACCCCTAAACCAACAGGTTTCGGTAACGGTACAGAGCAAGGACGACACAGTCTCCGTGACAGTAAGGGGGAATGGCGACAAGCTTTCGGCAGAGGATCGAACGCACATTTTCGACCCATACACACGCACCGCACGACACGTACCAGTAGGACACGGTCTAGGGTTGGCGTTGGCCAAGGCTGTTATAGAGATGCATGAAGGCCAAATCATGGTCGACAACAGTGACGGAATGCCGGGAGCTTCATGGGCTTTCGTAATGTCGTTGAAGTCCGAGGCCGCTGTGCCGATGAGAATGGATGCCGAATGATCAAAACGACATCGTTCCTAGGCACCGTCACGAACAGATTCATTAGATGTGCCGCCATCGCAATGGTTGCCGTTGCGCTTTTTACGACTGCCTCCCCTTTGGCCTTTGCAGGCAAAGTTGAAGACGTCGCGAAGATTCTTCGTGAAGATTCCAGCTACAAGGTTCGGGTTCAAGCGGCCTTGGTGCTTGGAAAGCTGGGCGATCGCAATGCTGTTGGTGCTTTGGCAAAGGCATTGAACGACGAAAACAACACTGTCAGGGCCGTGGCTGCTCAAGCGCTTGGCCGCCTTGGAGCGCCGGAGGCCGCGGAGCATCTCAAGCGGGCCCTCACGAAAGAAACCGACAAATTCGTGCGTTCGCAGCTGGAACGATCATTGGCAGGCCTCGGGCGGGAAGGAGGCGAGTCGAACTCGAAAGCTAGAATTTACCTAGAGTTTGGCCCCTTCTCGGGCGGATCAAAATCGGTTACGGGTGGTTCTCTTGAAACGCTTCGCAAAGCGCTGCAACAAAAACTGGGTTCGTTAAAGTCAGTCACTTTTTCGCTTTCTCCTGAAGAAAAGGCGACCTTTGCAAAGATCGGTCGTTTGGGTTTCTTGATAGATGGAAACGTCACACAGCTTGACGAATCGATGGTGGGAGGAGCGGTAGAGGTGAACTGTGACGTCAAAGTGATGGTCGCGAGGTGGCCATCCAAAAGCATCATTCTGTGGACGAGTGCAGGTGCGGCTGTTCAGGGCGGTTCGCGTGCCCAAGATAAAGAAAATGCGCGTCGAGACTGCTTAGAAGCCTCCGCAGGACAACTAGGCGACGATTTAAAACGATTCTTCCAGTCCCAAGGGGGCTAAAGAGAGGACCGTGACCATGAGTGTGCCAGGCGAAAACACGATGCGATACAAACGAAGGCTCCGGAATTATCTTCTGGATGCTGGGCTGCAACTTCGATACACGGCGGCAATCGTGTTCCTGGCGACCTGCCTAACGGCTGGCCTCGGCTACATGATTTACCAGGCCACGCTCGACACCTCTCGCATCATCTCGATGACGGGGTTGGTGGATCCTGCGAGCGCTGAAGCTCTTCAGGGTGAATTCGCCAGCAAGGACAAAATGGTCCTGTGGGGAATCCTCGGCTTTGGTGTTGTATTGATAGCGTCAGTGTTTAGCGTGGGAATCTTGATTACCCATCGTATCGCAGGCCCTCTGTTCAATATCGCTGCCATATTCTCACGTGTTCGCGACAACCGAATTGGTCCGTCCTTGCGAGGACTTCGCAAAGGCGATGAATTACAGGGGTTCTTTGGCCATTTCCGCGACATGCACGAAGCCATTCGCAGGCGGACGGACGACGACATTCGGCTCCTTGGAGAGGCTATTTCGGTATTAGAAGGTATCGCTCAAAGTCCAGATCAAGTTGCCGCCATTGCTTCGCTGAAGGACCTCAGAAAGGACAAAGAGGCGAGTCTAGAGGGCTAGGGAGCTGGGCATCGAGTCCCTCGCGCAACCGCGAGGCTAGTTTTCATCCCCTGCAAATGTGAGGAGGATAGGTGACGCGTAGAGGGGGAGCGCGTCATATCTTTTTTCAATCCCGATAGATCTTTCCGCTTCGCCGCCCGTTCAACTTTTCAGGAGACTGAAAATGAACAACGAACGACGCTCGGCAATGAAGTTGGCCTTAGGTGTTCTTGGTGCAGTGGCTGCTTGTGCCGCTCCCCACAACTCGATGGCCGGTGGCGCTATGCGCGACCAAGTTGGCCCTTACGAGATCGAAGTGTTGGTTGCTGGTGCGCAGCTGCCTACCTATTCCCACCAAGGTGAAACTTTCATCATGGGCCAAAAGGAAGAACGCTACATTCTGCGCGTTCATAACCGCTCTGCCCGCCGCGTAGAAGCTGTGGTCACCGTAGACGGCCTCGACGTTATCGATGGCAAGTTGGGCGCCGTACAGAAGCGCGGTTACATGGTACCCGCCTGGGGCTCTGTAGACATCGATGGTTGGCGATTGTCGTCTGAACATGTGGCCGCCTTCCGCTTCTCGTCGGTCGGTGCCTCTTACGCTGGTAAAACCGGCCAAGCGCGCAACGTTGGTGTGATCGGCGTGGCTATGTTCCCCGAGCGAATCGTTCGCCCGCAACCTCGGCCATATGTGCCCTACCGCCGCACCCCTTATCCTCAATACAACCGCTTAGACGATGAAGGCAGCCTTGGTGGCATGCAAAAGAGCGAAGAAGCCGCGCCTTCTGCATCACGTGGTGCTGCCGCTGCACCGCAGTCCGCAGATCAAGACTCGCTCGCCGAAAGCGCTCCAATGGAACGGGAACGCAGCAAAAAGAGCGACAACCGCCCAGGCTTAGGTACGCAGTTCGGTGAACAAGTTAATTCAGACGTGCATGAAGTGGAGTTCATCCGGGCCAGTGCCAACAACCCAAGCGTTGTGATGGGTGTAAGGTACAATGATCGCCGCGGCCTTATTTCGATGGGCATTGATGTGGACGGCAACAACGCTTGGTCTGATGCGAACCTTCGCCGCTCGGCCGATCCCTTTCCTGTGTCGAACGGCTTCGCTCGCCCACCTCGTGGCTGGAACGGTTACTAAATTAAGTGCGCAGGGCTGGCAATTGGGCGACGATAACCCTGGATGACCGACGAGGCTCTCATGGAAGCGTTCAAAAATGGCGACGAGAAAGCGTTCGCCGTCTTGGTAGAACGCCACGAGACGAAGCTATGGAACTTCCTTCGCCGTTACGTTGGAGATGCAGCAACGGCGGAGGATCTTCTGCAGGACTTGTTCATGCGGGTTCTTGCCCACGCCGCTGATTGGACGCCCGCTGCCAAGGTCACCACGTGGATGTACACCATCGCTCGCAACCTTTGCACTGATCACGCCCGCCGCGCAGTACATCGCAAAGCCACTTCGCTTGATGGCGCCCCAAGCGCCCGCAATGCAGATGACGATTCTGGTCCCATTTTGGTAGATCGCCTCGCAGGAACTGATCGTGGTGGTGAACACCTCGTGGACATGGGGCAGATGGTTAAAGAATTGGATGTAGCGTTGGCAGCCTTGCCTGAAGAACAACGTGAAGTTTTTCTAATGCGCGAAGTGATGGAACTTTCGTTTGCCGAAATTGCAGCGGCCGTTGGCGTCACAGAGCCCACGGTGAAAAGCCGGATGCGCTACGCCCTTGAACGTTTACGAACAGCACTGGCTACGTTTCGAGACTCTGGAACACACGAAGTCGCCGGGGAGGCACGCACATGAGCCGCCTTGCATTTGATGAAAACAACTACCGCGACCATGCCATCGACTATCTCGATGAATTGATGTCCGCTGATGAACGAGCTGCCTTTGAAAGCGCGCTTGCTACGAACCCGGCGTGGTTAACGTATGTTGATGACCTGCGTACAACCTGGCGAAGGGCGCGCGTTGTGCTTGCCGAAGGTGCGCAAGCGGCGCCATCGCGGGTTCGAACACATGTGCTGGCGGAAGCCGCGAAGCGGGCTGCCATCTTGAGATCCGAACGCGCGGCGAAGGTCAGCGTGCCGGTTGCGGATCCTGGGTTGTGGGCGTGGGTGAGGCAGAATTTGCTTGCGCGGCCGTGGTTCGCTCCGGCGTTTGTGGCCACCGCTGCGGTGGGGCTTTATGTGTTTTCGCAGCAGACGTTCAAAGACGCGCGGCCAAGTGCTGTAACGGCGGAATCTGTAAAGCAGGAGGAAGTGATTGAACGGGCCGAGTTAAAGCCCCAAGACAGACCTGCGCCTTCGGCCGCCGCGCCCAAACCGACGGCTGAACCAATTGCTGATGTCAAACTTGCCTCAGGTCGCATGAAGTCAAAAGACGAAGGAAAGCGAGATCTTCGGGCCGTGCAGGATGAATTGGCTCCTATGAAGAAGTCCGTGGCCAGTGACTTTGCAAAACGGCGCGGGCCTGCTGACGATGATGTCGCTGCTGATGACGGGCTTGCTGTGGGCGGATCCGGCATCGGCCGCCTTGCGGAACCTCGCAAAGATGCCACGAAAGGTTTTGCACAACCTCCTTCAGGTTGGGCGGCTCCGTCTGCCAATAAAGTTGCTGCTCCAGCACCTGAGCCACAAGCGGCATTGGCAGAACGCGAAGAATCCCCCGCAACGCCTGCGTCCACCCCACCAGCTCCAGTGGCTGCTCGTGCCTCCGGGGCTGCTGGCGCTGCGGCTCCGCGGGTCGCGCAGGAAAGGAAAGAAGAGCTTGATAGAGAATCCTCTGCCGACGGAATTGAACCGTCTGTCGCGTCTCTTGTAACAAAAGCACATGACGCCGAACGCGACGAACAATGGGCGGTTGCCGTGCAGACCTATCGGCAATTGCTTCGTCGGTTTCCTGCCGACAAGAACGCCGCCACGTGGAAGCAGCGCCTCGCTGCTGCTGCTGCACACCTTCGCTAGTGCATTGGCAGCGCTTTTGACATTGCCAAGGTCATAAGCAGGCCCGCAACGCTTGCCACTGTAAGAACCACGGTGAAAGTACGCAGCGTTTCTTTTTCCGTGAAGCCCGACAACTTACTAACCACCCAGAACCCACTGTCGTTCATCCACGACAAGATGAACGCACCGCACCCAATGGCAACGAATACGTAAACGGGGTGATAGGGCGGAGGAGTGGCTTCCAGGACTGGCTGTAACATTGCTGCTGTCGTCAACATGGCCACTGTTGCGGAACCCTGCGCGATACGAATCACCGCGGAAACTGTCCACGCCAGTAAGATCAGGTTGATGTCCATCTTCGACGCAATTTGTTGAACGGCATCGCCCACACCTGCGTTGCGCAGCATGTAGCCGAAGGCACCACCGGCGCTGGTGATCAAAATGATTACAGCTGCAGTTTCAAGCGGTGCAGCCATCTTTGCGCCCACCGCGCGGAAAGAAAGCTTCTGTGTGCGAAGCAACAAAACGATGCCCAGAATCGTGCCGATTAACAAGGCCATGTTGCGATCACCAAGCACTTCGATCCAGGTCGCTATCGAGGTGTTGTTCGCTCGCCAAGCCGGCGCCGTTGCCAAGGCAGATGCGCCAGCTATCAACAATACAGGCAACAAAACAGGCCCCAATGAAACCCAAAACCCGGGAAGCTCTGACTCAGCCTTCTGAGCGTTCTTCAGATCTTCCGCCGTGGCTTCTGGCGGTGCAATGGTCACGTTCCGTGTCACAAACTTTGTTGTGAACCAAGCGGCAATCAAGGGGCCAATTCCGACAGCCAAACCCACAACAATTGTTAATCCAAGATCGAGTTTCAGCGATTCGGCCATCGCCAAGGGGCCGGGGTGGGGCGCCACCAACGAGTGCGTGACAATGCCGCCGCTGCAGATTGCGAGCACGTACATGGCGTAGTTCTTGCCCGTGCGCCGCCCCAAGGCCTGCGCGATGGGAATCAGCAGCATAAAGAAGGTATCGAAGAAAATAGGTATCGAAAGTACGTAGCTAGAAACCAACAACGCTACGCCCGCTCGTTTCTCACCAAACACGGCAAGGAACCGCCGCACCACTTTGTCTGCCGCGCCGCTTTCACCCAAACACATGCCGATGATCGAGGCCAGCGCGATCACCAAACCGATTTTTCCAGCGGTGGTTCCCAGCTCTTTGGTTACGACGTCAATCGCCGCAACCCAGGAATTTTTCGTTACGCCGAAGCGTTCGGCGGGGGTCAAAAGACCTACGGTCAATGCTGAAAGGATCAGAGCCAAGAACGCGTGCAGGCGCGCCACGGTGATCAGAAAGATCACAGTGGCCATGCCAATCAACAACAACAAAAACGGACCCGAGCCTACAGGGGTAACAACCAGCAGCGACGACATCCCGCCGTTCTAGACTAAAGGCAGGTCGTGATTCAAGGTTCTTGGTGTACTCGTACGATTTGCAGGTCGGGGAGTTCTGGATTCCAAAGGACGTCCAAACTACCCGAGGGCAGCTCGCCTACGCTTCGCGCGGGCTGCCATGAGGCCATCGCAATGGCTTGTTCAAAAGTGATGCCCGCGAACTTCGTCGCCAAAGCTACGGCTTTGTTCATTGTCAGCGCCGAGCCCGCCAGGCGTCCGTCGGCTTCGCGGAAGGCGCGGCCTGTGGTATCGAGGGTGACGTCAATATCCCCTAAACTATAGTGTCCGGGCGGCTGGCCAGCTGCCGCCATCGCGTCTGTTACCAGGATTGAGCGTTCTGGGGTTTTGGCGCGAATCATGACCTTCACCGTATCGGGATCAAGGTGGTGGCCATCAACAATCAGCCCCGCGCACAGTTCGTCGCAGGCCAACTGTTGCCAGATCACGTTATCGTATCTCTGGATCGTTCGGGCGGTTGCGTTGCCCAAGTGGGTGGTCAGGGTTGCCCCCGCCAAAACTGCACTCTTGATCTGCTCTCGTCCCGCGTCGGAATGGCCGATCGAAACCCGAACTCCGCGCGCGACCACGTGTTCGATCAACGCCAAGGATCCGGGAATTTCAGGCGCCAAAGTTATTAAGCGAATGCGACCACCAGCGGCGTCTTGTCTGCGGTCAAAATCTTCAATTGAAGGGGCCGCAACAAACGCGCGTGGATGTGCTCCACGAGGTCCATCTTGAGGGTTTATGTATGGGCCTTCGATATGAAAACCAGCCACCGCCGGATCTTGAAATTCCAGCCACGGTTTCACACACGCAGAAAAGTGATCGAGACTCGACGTTATGAAGGTCGGAAGGCAGCGGGTGACCCCGGTTTTTGCCATTGCGTTCACCGAAACCGCGATCTGTTCTTGGGCTAGGCCCCGCGTATTGAAATCTACGCCGCCGAAGCCATTGACCTGCAGGTCAAAGAATCCTGGAATGGTTAACGATGTCACAGTGGATCAACTTACTTCCACAGTCGGCTCGCGCACAAGCACCGCTAGTTAATTCACAACGATTCCGCTCAACGTCGAATTGTTTTCATCGCAGGCGTTCTTACCTGAATTGCAAAGCTCAGGTGGCACCGTGGAGTTCGTTGCGCCCGTGGGAATGATGTCGGGGGTTGGACCCATCACAACTTCCAGCACAACGTTGGTTCTCCCGTCGGCAGAAGTTCCCTGCGACCGTACCAACACGGTGTTGTTCGTGTCTGCGCCAAAGAAGCCTCGGCGCAGATCTGAGTTGTCGTTGCGAATCCAAACGGTGTAGGTGCCCATCGTGACTGCTGTTGGGGCCGTTGCCGTCCCGACATCGCGACCGAAGGTTGCTGGGGGATACGCCACGTTGAGCAGTGGCAGCCCACCTTGATCAACCATGACCGCTCCAATTCCGTTCGGCAGGCCAGTGACGGGATCCACCATCGTTGGGACTCGATCATTTCCAGGATTGGTGCCGGCCAAAATGGCCGGTACATCGGGAGGAATAGGGTCGTTCAGTATCTGCCGCGCACGTTCTATGCCAGCCTCTGCAACATACAATGCATTGGCGCGCAGGTTTACGTTGGCACTCATTTGCAAGTTGCCGTTGGTCAGCCAAAGCGCGGTCATTCCCAACCCCATGAGGGTGATCAACACCATCATAACCACCAACAACACCGCGCCTTTTTCGCCACCGCGAACGCACCAAGCGGCCCGATCCGGACTTGCATTGAAGCAAGGCAGTGGCTCCTGATTCATTGAGCAACGATTCCGTATTGCGTTGAACTGTTGTCGTCACACGCGTTCTTGCCAGCGTTGCACAGCACGGGGGGGGGAGGTCCGCCGATGCCAGGCATGTTTGCGGCAGCGGGCGATGGCCCAAGACTCACCTCAAGCACAACTGATGTGCGGCCGTCATTCGCGAGACCACGAGACCTAACGACCACAGCGCGGTTGACGTCAACGAGGAACTGGTTGCGTCGCAGCTCCGCGTTGTCGTTGCGAATCCAGACACTATAGGTTCCCATGGTATCTCTGCCTCTGGAACCGAAGTTCGTTGCTGCGCGATCAAACGAAATGGGCGGGTATGCGATGTTTACCAAGGGAGCAACTGGGGGCGTAATGATCGGATCTGCAACGTCCATCATGATTGCCCCGATCCCATTCGGCACACCTTGGGCATCAACTGCCGTGGGGACGTTGTCTTGAGGGTTGCCTTGGCCCGCGAACAACACGGGCAAGTTGGGAATCTGTGCTCCGTTCAAAACAGCGCGAGCTTGTTCAATTCCTGCTTCGGCAACGTACAATGCGTTCGCTCTAAGATTTACGTTGGTGCCAACTTGCAAGTTGCCGCTGGTCATCCACAACGCGGTCATCCCGAGCCCCATCAAGCCAAGCAATACCAACATCACCACGATAAGAACGGCCCCTTGCTCGAAGCGGCGGCTTGACCGACAGCGTGTTTGTTTATGCATGGTTTAACCTTGTCGTTAGTTGCGTGGGAATACGGTGGTGCTGATCGAGCGGTGGCGGAACATATCCACAGGACCCACAACTCCGTCTTCAATTGCCGCTTTTTGGTTGTCCGCCATGTTGCGCAAGTTTTCGTCTGGCGCTACCGATCGAGCAAGCAGCGTGATCCGAATGGCCTGAGGTCTATTGCACCCGTTAACAGGTGGCACGTCGCCAGCGTTGTTATAGACCCATTCATCGGTGATGTCGGGAACTTCCCACAAGACACCATCGGGAGCCGATCCAACGGCAGCCCCGCGCAAATCACACGCGTAAGCTATTTGCATGTCTTCAATTCCCTCTGCCAGCGTTTGCGCACCGACGGCAGGGTTGTCCATCCGGGTCATCTGAAGCAGGGGAGCAGGCCCCGTGTTGTCGATCGCAAAACGTATCCAGTTCAGCTGGCCAAAATTTCTCACACCACTATTGGTGTTGTCGTAGGTAAAGGGCACCATCGCAGCCACACTGGCCGTGGGATTCCAGGGCAAACCACCTGTGGTGAGATCCAAGATGTCCGAACCGGCGAGGAGTGTGTTGATCTGCAGCATGGTGCAACCGCGGTCTAGATTGCCTGAAACGGGGATAGCGCTGTTGTCCACCATAAGAATAAACTCCCTCGGCCGAAACGCCGCCCCGGAACCCAGCGCAACCGTGACGTTGGTATTCGGCGTTCCCAGGGGCATCGAGGAAGCAGGCGCGAGGCGAGCGTCGGTGAAGTTCCCTGACGTTCCAACTCCATAAGCAACAATCACCGAGTCTGGAAGTCCGTTGGCTCCATTTTGGATCCACATCGGTGCGATTCGCACCGCTCCCAAAGGATACTGAGGAACGGCGGCACCTAAGAACGCACGAACGCCAGCTAACGGGGGCGTGTTTCCCGGACCACTGACTGGTGGCGGATCTCCATTGTCAGGCCCGATCCCGTCTGAATCAGGCCGGACGCAGCCAACCATGCCAGTGCCCGCCGCACGAATGTTTCGGGTGATGGTTTCCATAGCGCCCCAAAGGTTCTGCTGGATGTTCAGGAGCTTTGTCTGTGTTTCATACACTTGCTTCTGGCCAGCGAAGAACATGAAGGTTGAACTCGTCACAAGCCCTGCAATCACCATCGTGATCAAAAGCTCAACCAGCGTAACGCCAGCTTGCGCGTGCAGGCGCTGTAGACGCGTTCTTGGCAAGACCTTCCTTACCATTCTTTCCTCCGCTCAACATCCAGCCTCACAACCTTGGGTGTGCCGCTGTCGAGGTTGTAGGAAATCGTAACCGAGATATTGTACGGCGAACCGGCTCCGGTGTTCAAAACGCGCCACTGGCGGGCCCATCGATTTGCTGGCCCGGCCGCACGGACGGCTCCATTCGCATTGAGGTAATCTACCGCGCTCCAGTTTCCCGTAGCCTGTGGCAGAAGCAGATCCACCACGGGAGGGCCTCGTCGCGTGACGCGAGCATTGAACTCTTCAATTGCTTGTGTGGCCAACCTCATTGCCACTTGACCGTCGTTCGCATTCTGCGAAGCAGACATAACAGTTTGCTGAATGGCAACGGTGCCCATCAGCCCAATCATTCCAAGCAACAACGCGATCATCACTTCCACCAAGGTGAAGCCAGATTCCAAGCGTCGGCGCGTCCGTTTGTAGTGAAATGGATTTTGCATCACCACGTCTCCCTCAACTGAACAAATCCCGTGAGCGAGGAAATATCAATCCGTGCATCTCGAAAAGGGTGCCCCGGCAACAGTGCCGAACTGCGTATCCAAATGAAAGCAGGCAACCATTGAGGCGAGGGCGGAATGGTAATCATTTGGATTCCGCCAATCGTGTTGAATTGAATCTCCACCGGGATGGCCGTCGTCAACACGGGGCCACCTGGTGCCGTGGGAACCGTCGTGACATCTAGGATGTCTACGCCGTTCTTCGCATTCGAAACGCGAAGGACTGGGTCAGCAAGCACCGGCAAGATCGGTGGATCGCCTAGGACGGCGCCAGGGCGAGCCATACGAAACTCAACGCGATCTCTGAAGATGTACGCATGCACTGGCAACCTTTCAGCGACGGCCTGGCTCTTACAGCGTTGAAAGTCGCGCGCCAACGAACCCGAAAAGCCTCGAACGTCAGCTTCTTTCTTGTCCCCGCTCATCAAGGGCATGGCAAGGGTCGTGAGAATTCCAATAATGACCAACGTGACCATCAGTTCCACCAGCGTGAAGCCAGCGGAACCTGATCGTCTGTCGCCCACGGATCTTCTATTGGAGCGTTGCGTTGGGTGCATGGAGGGGAATCCTAACCCCTATCAATGCAAGTCGGCAGCCAGAACCGGGACTTAAGGATTTTAGTCACTTACCGCCGACACATCCGCAAAGAAAGCGAATGAGGTGACAAAAATCGTCACTTTTGCCCGTTTCACTGCGCAATTTCGTTCAGGGGGTGGATCTGATACTTGTAGACAACAGGCACGCTTTTACCTCAAGCCACACACATCTGTTTAGTCGGTTGGTTTGTTCAAAAGCGCGCCGCTAGCGGCAGTATCCAAGTACCAGGTCACCGTGCCATTTGTTGGTTCAACATCTGCAGCTGGATACGGCTCACGCCCTCTTTGTTGATCAACGATTGTGTGAACGAGCTTCGCCTTCGAGGCTCCTGTCACCACAAACGCCACATGGGCCGAGGCGTTGATCAACTTCATTGTCAATGACACTCGAGTAGCGCCTGACGTCGGATGCGTTGCGACCCCACAAAGTTCGTTCTGTGCTTTGAGTTTTTGCTCTGGGAACAATGAAGCTGTATGTCCATCGTCGCCCATGCCTAGCAACATCCAATCAAAGCGTGGAAGCCCGCCATTGACCGAGGGAACAAACGAACGAATCTCTTGTTCATACCGCGCTGATTCGTGCTCAGGCAAATCCTCGCCACGCACACGGTGAATCTGTGCCAAAGAAAGCGGTACATGGCTCAGCATGGCTTCGCTCACCATACGAAAGTTGCTGTCACTTTCCGTAGGAGGAACGCAGCGTTCATCGCCCCAGAACAGTTCCAAGCTAGCCCACGGCATTTTGTTGCAAAACGCAGGGCTACCCAAGTGCTGGTAAAGCAGCTTCGGTGTGGTTCCTCCACTCAATGCCAAGCAGAACCTACGGTTTTCATCCGCAGCTTTGCGCACAGCCTCAATCAAATCTTTCGCCACGCGCACTGCAAGTGCGTCCGGCGTAGCTTCAACAACCAAGTTCGTCATGTCGGATGAGACGGAGTGTCCCATACCGCATGCCGTCTAGCTACGCGGCCCTGCGGCTTTTCGTAAGCGATCCGCTACGGCGGCACCCAACCCTGTTGGAAGCGGCAAGCTGGTGAGTGCCACATGGCACTTTCGGAGGTCTACTTCACGAAGCGCGGCGTAAAGCAACCGCGCGGCCTGTTGTGAATCTTTGGGCAAAAAAATTGCCACAACGCCGGGCGGCCAATCGGCGTTTGTTTCTTCAGTCAATACTGCCACGCTCAACCCTTGCGAAGCCAGGGTGGCAGCTTCGCCGGGCAACTCACGCGCCGACACCAACTTCACGGGCGCGGTTGGTGCGTAATGAGATTCAAGCTGCCCTGGGGCTCTCACAAGTTCGCTGGCGCGCATTGAAATTGTATGGCCAGCAACCCGTTCGAGATCTTCAATGCAAATGCCGCCTGGTCGCAAAATGGCAGCTTGTCCTGAAGCGGGGTCTGAACCTGAAACATCAACGATGGTCGATTCCACGCCCACATTGCAGGCCCCACCATCCAAGATCAGATCCACGGCATCGCCTAAGCCGGTGGCAACGTGCGCTGCCGTCGTGGGACTCACGCTGCCGAATTTGTTTGCAGAAGGTGCCGCAAGCCCAACTCCAAAAGCCTCCAGAAGCGCCAAGGCCACGGGATGGTTGGGCACGCGAAGTGCGACGGTGTCCATCCCGCCCGTCACCTCCGTCAGAGTGTTGGGGTGGCGTTTTGCGATCAACGTAAGTGGGCCCGGCCAGAACGCGTCCATGAGCTTTTGGGCAAGAGGGGAAACATCAACGGCCCAACTCGAAACTGCGGCAGCGCTAGCCAAATGCACAATCAAGGGGTGGTTGGAAGGGCGCCCCTTCGCCGCAAAGATCCTGGCCACGGCATGTGGGTCGGCCGCGTTGGCTGCCAGTCCGTAAACGGTCTCTGTTGGCATGCCCACAAGTCCGCCGTCCCGCAGCACCTGGGCGGCGAGGGCGATGTTTTGGAGGGTGGGGGGTAAAACGTTGGCCACGTTCAAGGCCTAATGTGACGTCTTAGGCATCGAAAGTCGAGCCAACGATCTGCTATTGTGCGCGCCCATGGCACGGATCAATGAGCACTATCGCAAGCTTGCAGCCGGTTACTTGTTCCCCGAAATCGGCAGGCGGGTCAAAGCATTTTCAGAAGCTAACCCTGATGCCCGCATCATTCGTATGGGTATTGGCGATGTCACGGAACCTTTGGCGCCCGCGGTTATCGAAGCAATGACCCAAGCCGTTGCGGAGATGGGCAACCGAAGCACCTTCAAGGGATACGGTCCTGA
>Ga0105046_10005199_pt1 | contig 20601 bp, 22 predicted proteins | sample MAT03_FD_78385 | JGI IMG/M metagenome (GOLD analysis project Ga0105046, IMG submission 78385) | Freshwater microbial communities from Lake Fryxell liftoff mats and glacier meltwater in Antarctica - MAT-03 (megahit assembly) | ecosystem: Environmental > Aquatic > Freshwater > Ice > Liftoff...
ATCCGCGGTCCGGGGTCGAAATAGCCCAGATCGCCGAGAGAATGGCCCCAGAACATGGGGAATACAGCGACAAACAGGCTCGAAATCGACAGCTATGTCGGCCGTCACCCCATCAGGCGACCTACGTCAGCCCGAAATCGCCATTGTTCGAGGTGCCCTCTAGTGAGATAAAGTTTGTATCCGAGCCGGTTGTGCAGCCTTGCCGAACAAACCTGAGTCTGCAGCAGAAGAGCCGACTGAAAACGTAAAGCAATGACGTTAGGGTTCGCGCAACCGGTTTCAGCCAGATCGAGCTTCCAACGTTTCGATAAGCATTTGCTCGATTTTGTCGGCGGATGAGAACCCCTCCGCCACCCAGCGGTCCTCGACGCTGCGCAAAACTCGCGCCACTTCCGGCCCGGCCTTGACCCCGCGCGCGACGATTTCGCCGCCCTTGAGCGGGAACTTCGGGATGGCTCAATCCTTGAGCGGTGCGGTATCGGCACCGGTCAGGAGCAGCCGGTCGAGCGCCTGGTCCAATCCGAGGCGATAGGCGAGGGCGCGGGCGTCTTGATCCTCCCCGGAACGGGGAGAGGGACCGCCCGTAGGGTGGTGGAGTGGGTCGGCGTCGCCACGCGAGGCTGCGGCAGGACGCGAGCCCCCTCCGTCGCTTCGCCCCACCTCCCCGTCCCGGAGAGGAATGTTCCCTTCGCGTCCGGCCGCCCTTATCAGTCGCTTCTTCTGGGCCACCGACAGCCGGAAGCGCGCTGCTACGCGCTCGGCCAGCGCCGGGTCTGGAGGTAGCAGCGACGCCAGCCGCCGGAGCCAGTCGGGCTCCACCGCCTGCCGCGCTTCCTCAGCCACCAGCTCGGCCAGCGCGGTGGGTTCGGCTTCGGGCAGGATCACCCCTAGCACGCTAAGTTCAGCCATCCGCGCCACGGTCGGCGCGGGATCAGGCAGGGCGAGGAGGTTCTGCAGTTCCCAGCCGACCCTTTCGCGCGACAGGCCTTTGAGCGTTGCGGCGAGGTCCGCGCAGGCGGCCTCGGCCGCTTCATCCGCCGGGTCCGAACCGAACCGTGCCTGGAAGCGGAAATAGCGCAGGATGCGCAGGTGGTCCTCGCGGATGCGCGCTGCCGGATCGCCGATAAAACGCACCCGGCGGGTTTTGAGATCGTCCAGCCCGCCGAACCAGTCGGTCACCGCCAGCGTCACCGGATCGGCGTAGAGCGCGTTGATCGTGAAATCGCGCCGCGCGGCATCCTCCTGCCAATCGCTGGTATAGGCGACTTCGGCGTGGCGCCCGTCGGTGGCGACGTCCTTGCGCAGCGTGGTGATCTCGACATTACCGCTCTCGCGGATCGCGGTGATCGTACCGTGCTTCAGCCCGGTCGGAACGCTGCGGATGCCTGCGGCGTCGAGCCGGGCGATGACTTCGACCGGCTCCAGCGGCGTTGCGATGTCGATATCGTGCGCCTCCAGTCCCAACAGGGTATCGCGCACCGCCCCGCCGACATAGCGCGCGTTGCCTTCCCCGAGTGCCGTGACGAGCGCGCGCAGGTCGGCACCTTGGGTCCACTCGGTTCTCGGCAGCTCAGCCATGCCCCGAACTCACCCAATCCACCCGCCGCGCCAGATTGGCCAGGATCGCCGCAGTGACGCCCCAGATGCGGTGGCCCTCCCACACGATCTCGAGATAGTGCCGCTCCATCCCGCCCCATTCGGCGCTGCGTGGCAGGTGATTGCGCGGGTTCAGCAGGTAATCCACCGGCGGGGCGAACCAGCTTGCCACTTCGGTCGGGTTGGGACGAATTTCGAGCGCATCCGGGACCGTGGCGAGCACCGGGGTGATGTCATAGCCGGTGGCGGTGCGATAGCGGTCGGTCGGGCCGATCACCCGGACCGAGGCCGGGTCGATCCCGAGTTCCTCGTGCGCCTCGCGCAGCGCGGCCTCGACCGCGTCCTCGCCGGGATCGATCTTGCCCCCGGGAAATGCCGCCTGCCCCGGATGCGCGCGCATGTTGGAGGGGCGGTGGATCATCAGCACGCTCGGCTGGGCGCTCTCGGTGATCGCCATCAGGACGGCGGCGGGTCGCAAGTCGGCTGTCCTGGAATAATGGCCGTCGTCGCGCAGGTCGGTCAGGTCGGCGCGGTGGCCCGCCTCGAACAGCGTGGTCAGCCGGTCGAGCAGATCGCTCACGCCGGGGTCAGCGCAAAGCTCGCGCCGCCGCTGATCACCGCCAGCGGCTCGCCGCCCACTTGCAGCGCGTGATCGATCAACTGCCCGTAAGTGCTGCGGTTGAGCCGCGCTTCGACTCCGCGCCGGACCATAACATAAAGCGCGGGGGTCTCCGGATCGCCCGACGCGCGGATCGGGTGCTCGGGCCCGGCGATCACCAAGTCGTCGGTGTTGAGCCGGAAGGCGATGTTCGGCCCGTCCGCCTCCTCGGACACGCTCATGTCGGTGGCGATGAACGCGGCGTCTTCGACCTCGATTCCCAGCTTCTCGAACGGCGAGACCAGCCAGTGTGTGCCGTCGCCATCGCGGCTGAGCAAGCCGGAGAAGGCGCGGACCATCGCCGGTCGGGTGATCTCGCCGCCCTGGTGGTACCACTTGCCGTCGCTTGCAATCCGCATCTCGCTGTCGCCGCTGCGGGTCGGGGCCCAGCCCTCGACCGGGGGCAGCTTGCGTGCCGCAACCGCCTCGGCGATCTGGGCGAGGGTCAGCGCGGCGAGTTCGGGGGGCGGTTCATAGGGCATCGTCGCTCAGGCGATGCCAGATCGGCTCAGTCGAGCCAAGGCCCCAGCGTGCCCTCGCGGGGGAGCAGCGCGGCGTTGTCGGTCCGGCACAGCAGCCGCGCCGGGTCCCACGGGCCGGGCACGCGCCAACCGCCGGTATGCGCGGCGGAGAAGCCGAAGAACCGCTCGTAGTATTCGGCATCGCCGATCATCACCTGTGGCAACGGCGCCTGCGGGCTGAGCGCGCCGAGCGCGGCGGTGACCAGCGCCTGTCCAAAGCCCTCGCGCTGGCGATCGGGGAGGACCGCAACCGGACCGACCATGATCAGCGGATGGCGGCGTGGCTTTTTTCCGTTTTGCAGGGGATCGGTCAGCGCAACCGGCCAGCACTGGATCGTGCCGGTCAGGCGATCGTCATCATCGAGCGCCGCGAAGCAGAGCGCGGGCAGCCAGTCGGTCCCCTCGCGCACCTTGTAGGCGGTGCGGGCGAAGCGGTCCGCTCCGAACGCGCGGTCGAGCACGTCCTCGACGAGCGCGGGGTCGATGTTATCGAGCGGAATGAGATTGGCCATGGGGCCGCGCGGATAGGGCGCGGCTGCTCGTGTGGCAATGGCGACCGGACGATTAACCCTTCGGCGCAAGCTTGCGCAGTTTCGCGCCTTTTCCGTCCTCGACGATCCAGATCGAGCCGTCGGGCGCTTCGGCAATCGCGCGAATCCGGTTGCCAAGGTCGATCCGTTCGACCTCGCGTGCCTTGTCGCCGTCGATGGCAACCCGCACCAGCCCGCCTGAACCCATGCCTGCGATCAGGACCTGGTCCTGCCAGGCAGGAAACGCCTTGCCCGAGACGAACACGAAGTTGCCCGGCGCGATCACGGGGTTCCAGCTGATCGCGGGCGCGACGAATTCGGGGCGGGTCGGGTGGCGCGGAATCGCCTTGCCGTCGTAATGGTCGCCTTGCGAAACGACCGGCCAGCCGTAATTCGCGCCAGCCCTCACTAGGTTCAACTCATCGCCGCCGGCGGGACCGTGCTCGAGGTCCCACAAGCGGCCCTGCGAATCGAATGTCATCCCGAGAATGTTGCGGTGACCGAGCGACCAGATCTGCGATGTCACGCCGCCTTCGCTCGCGAAGGGATTGCCCGCCGCCGGGGAGCCGTCGAGGTTCAGGCGTACGATCTTGCCCAGATTGACCGACTTGTCCTGCGCCGGGGTCATCTTCTGGCGATCGCCCGAGGCAACGAACAGGTGCTGGCCATCGGGTGAGAAGGCGATGCGGTGCGAATAGTGCCCGCGCCCAGAGACCTTGGGTGATTGCCGCCAGATCACGGTCAGACCCTCGACCGCGCAGGCGGTTGCAGTGGTGCAGTTGAGCGTGCCGCGGCCCACGACCGCGCCGCGCGTGCCGCTGTCGCCGGCTTCTGCCCAGCTCAGGTAGATCGCCTTGCTGGCGGCGTAATCGGGCGCGAAGGCCACGTCGCCGAGCCCGCCCTGGCCGCCATAGTCGACATCCGGGATGCCCGCGACAGTGCCGACCTTCCCATCGTTTCCGACGAACTTCAGCCGCCCGGCCTTTTCCGTCACGAACACGCGTCCGCTCCCCGGCTCGAAGGCGAGCGCCCACGGTTCGTCGAAGGTCGCGACATCGGTGATCGCGAAGGCCGCGGTGGCGGGCGATCGGGCGACGGCGCTATCCCCGGTCGGCGGGACGCCGCAGCTTGCGAGCAGCACCGCGAACGGTGATAGGAGGCGGGCGAACGAGATTCTGTGGGGCATGGGGCCTAGCATGCACATCGGCGGCAATCGTGCCAAGTCCATTGCTGCGGGGAGCGGCGCGAACCGCCTCGTAATCGGGGTGGACGAGGCCGGGCGCGGGCCGCTGGCAGGGCCGGTAGTCGCCGCCGCTGTGGTCCTGTGCCGCCCGCGGCCGGTGGGGCTCGATGATTCCAAGAAAATTCCGCGCCAGACCCGTGCGATGCTCGACGAGCGGATCCGGCGGCGGTGCCGCTGGGCGGTGGGGGTGGTCGAGGTCGAGGACATCGACCGGCTCAACATCTTTGGCGCGACCATGCTCGCGATGACCCTGGCCGTGGCAAAATTGTGTGAGGCGCTGGACGAGGATCCGAACGAGGTGCTGATCGATGGGAACCTGACCCCGGCCGGCCGCTGCCCCGAATGGCGCTGGAACGCGCGGCCGATCGTCGGCGGCGATGCGCTGGAGCCGTGCATTTCCGCCGCTTCGATCGTCGCCAAGGAACACCGCGACCGGATGATGCGCGGGCTGTCTGCCGAACATCCGCATTACGGGTGGGAGCGCAACGCGGGCTACGGAACTCCCGAGCATCTCGTCGCACTGCGCCGCCACGGGCCGACCCCGCATCACCGCCGCAGCTTCGCGCCGGTGGCGCAGCTCGAACTGCCGGAACTTTGCGGGTGAACGGTTTCACCGATGCGGATGTCCCTGATCTGACGGGGCGCTGCATCTACGTGACCGGAGCGGATTCGGGGATCGGGTTCGAGGAGGTCAAGGTGCTGGCGGCGCGCGGTGCGCGGGTCATTCTGGGCTGCCGTAACGAGGATCTGGCGCGCGCGGCGATGGCGCGGGTGAAGGACGCCGTCCCCAAAGCCGATCTCGCATTCTCGGCAATCGACCTGGCCGATCTCGATGCGGTCCGGAAAGGTGCGGCCAGCCTCGCGGACGAACCGATCGACGTCTTGGTCAACAACGCCGGGCTGATGGTTCCTCCCCTTCAGCGCACCGTGCAAGGCCATGAGTTGCATTTCGGGGTCAACTATCTGGCCGGCCTCACCTTGGCGGGCCTGCTGCTGCCGTAACTGGCGAAGCGGCCCGATCCGCGGATCGTCATCACCAGCAGCTTCGCCCACCGCCGCGAGCGGATGCCGTGGGACGATCTGGGCGCGCACGACGACTTTGGCTGGTGGAAGCGCTATGGGATCAGCAAGCTGGCCTGCCTGCTGTTCCTGCTCGAGCTCGACCGGCGGCTGAGGGCGGCGGGATTGCCGGTGAAGGCGATCGGCTGCCATCCCGGCTCGTCGATCACCGGGATCATCCGCCATTATCAGTGGCCAATTCCTCAGCTCGCGCCGATGGGGCTGGGTGAAATTCGCGGTCGGTCCGGCCCTGCCAAACGCGAGCCGCACGCGCTCGATCCCGCCGATGCAGCGCGGCTATGGGCACTGTCGGCCGGCGGCCACCGGGGTCGGTCCCATGCCTCTGGCGGAGCCTGCAACCGCCTGACCGCGCGAAATCTGGCCAGCCGAGTCTTTCGCGCCACACCACCACATATCGAGTCCCGCTCGCCCTCGCAGACTCCATATCTCGTGCCGGACTCGTTTCGTTCGCACGTCGTTGAGCTCTAGTTAACCATGCTCGGGCAGGCTCCTCTACGACGCGCCGCTTGACGGCGGCGGGGCGGGGACTCACCTTCTGCCTCGACAGGGACCGGGGGCGGGCATGGCGACAATTCTCGAAACTCGGCACAAGGAATCCGGCGCGCTTAAGCGCGCCGGTAAGCGATCGGCGGCAGCAGGTGTGGGGGCGTCGCTGCCGCTCGGGCGGATTCTCGAAGGCGATTGTATCGAGGCGATGCGCGGGCTTCCCGCCGCGTCGGTCGACATGGTCTTCGCGGATCCGCCCTATAATCTTCAGCTCGGCGGCGATCTCAACCGGCCTGACGGCAGCCACGTCGATGCCGTTACCGACGATTGGGACAAGTTCGCCAGTTTTCGGAGCTACGACGATTTCACCCGCGCCTGGCTGACCGAGGCGCACCGCGTGCTGAAGCCCGACGGCTCGCTGTGGGTGATCGGTTCATACCACAACATCTTCCGGGTCGGCGCGATCCTTCAGGACCTCGGCTTCTGGATCCTCAACGACATCGTCTGGCGCAAGGCCAACCCGATGCCCAACTTCAAGGGCACCCGCTTCACCAACGCGCATGAGACGCTGATCTGGGCGGCGACCGGCGAGAAGGCGCGCTACACGTTCAATTACCGCACGATGAAGACGCTCAACGACGAACTGCAGATGCGTTCGGACTGGGTGCTGCCGATCTGCGGCGGGCCTGAGCGGATCCGCAAGGACGGGGTCAAGGCGCACCCGACGCAAAAGCCCTAGGCGCTGCTTTATCGGGTCATGCTGGCGACCACCAACAAGGGCGACGTGGTGCTCGATCCGTTCTTCGGCACCGGCACGACCGGCGCGGTGGCACGGCGGCTGGGGCGCGAATGGATCGGCTGCGAACGCGAGCCCGGCTACATCGCGGTGGCGAAGGAGCGGATAGCCGCCGCACTGCCGCTCGATGAAAGCGCGCTGACGACGATGCAGAGCGCCAAACCGACCCGGCGCGTCGCATTCGGGGCGCTGGTCGAGACCGGCTGGCTCGCCCCGGGCACGCAGGTGTTCGACCGCAAACGCAAGTTTGCAGCGCAAGTGCGCACCGACGGCTCGCTGGCGGCAGGCACCGCGACGGGCTCGATCCACGGCCTCGGCGCGGCGCTCCAAGGTGCTCCATCGTGCAACGGCTGGACCTTCTGGCACGTCGAGCATCAGGGCGAGGTTAAGCCGCTGGACGCCCTGCGCCAGTTGTACCTGCTGGCGACCGAGGACTGACGGGAGCTTCACGTGCCAAGCCTTTATCTCCGCCCGATCGGCCTCAGCGACAGCCCGCAAAGCGAGGAGGGCGACGCCGTTCGGCTGGCCGGCGGGATGGTCTATGCCCATCGCTTTGCGCTGATCGTGCGGGAAGACCACCAGATCGTCTCGCGCACGCGGGTTTCCGCACCTGACATGGCCGAGGCGCTTGCACGGCTTCCCGGCGAACTTGCCGCAGAGAGCGAGGCACAGTGGGTGAACCTGCGAGCCGCACACGTCCCTCTCCAGTGCGGTTCGCGCATGATCCGGCTCGACCAGCCGCAGGTTATGGGCATTCTCAACATGACGCCCGACAGCTTTTCCGATGGCGGAGAGTTTCTCGACAAGCCTGAAGTCGCCGCCGCTCACGCTGCCGCGATGCTCGAGGGCGGGGCGGCGATCGTCGACGTCGGGGGCGAATCGACCCGGCCGGGCTCGGCGGCGGTGTGGGAAGGCGACGAGTTGAAGCGGGTCGTCCCGATGATCGAGCGGCTGGCAAGCGGCGGGGCGGCGGTCAGCATCGACAGCCGCCGCGCCACCGTCATCGAGGCGGCGCTCGGCGCAGGCGCGGCGCTGGTCAACGACGTCTCGGCCCTGCGCCATGATCCGCGCAGCCTCGAGCTGGTGGCACGCCATGGGGTCCCGGTCGTGCTGATGCACGCGCCCGGCGATGAAGGCGACCTCCACGCCGATGGTCGTTACGCCGACGTGGTCCTCGACGTGTTCGACTGGCTCGCGGCCCGGCGGGATGCCGCCATCTCGGCGGGCATCGCCGGGGATCGCATCATCCTCGATCCGGGCATCGGCTTCGGCAAGACGCTCGCTGAGAACCTTGCGCTAATCAACGCGCTGCCGCTGTTTCATGCGCTCGGCCACCCGCTGTTGGTCGGCGCGAGCCGCAAGCGGATGATCGGGGCGCTGTCGAACGAAGCCCCGGCGCACCTGCGGCTGGGGGGCAGCGTGGCGCTGGCGATCAAGGCGATGGATGCCGGGGTGCAGCTTCATCGGGTCCACGATGTCGCCGAAACGGTGCAGGCGCTGCGCATCTGGCGTGGCCTGCGCGATGCCGCGCTGACCGATTTTGCGCAGCTGCCATACAGTTCCAGATCCTAAACCGAGTACCCGCCGTCGCTGACCAGCACCGCGCCGGTGATGGTCGCTGCCATGTCCGAAAGCAGGAATCCGATCTGCCCGGCGATCTCGTCCGCACTTGCAAAGCGGCCAAGCGGGTTACCGAACTTGCCGAATTCGACAATCGCCGCCTCGCGGCCGCCGAACCGTTCGACCTGCTTGCGGAACGTAGGGGTCTCGTCCCAGATCGGGGTATCGACACCGCCCGGAGCGATTGCGTTAACCCGGATGCCCTGCGGCCCGCCCTCGCGCGCCGCGATTTTCGCAAGGTGCGCAACCGCCGCCTTGGTGGCACCGTAATCGCCCGAGGCATTGGCGCGCAAGGCGGCCACCGAGGCCAGGATCGCGATGCTGCCGCCGCGCCCCGCCATCGCCCGCATCGCCGCGCGCAGACCGAAGAATACCCCGTCGAGGTTGATCCCGACCGTCCGCCGCCATTCGGCATCGCTCAGTTCGACGATTGGCTTGCCCGCACCGGCGACCCCGGCGTTGAGGACTGCATGATCGAGCCTTTCGAGCTGTGGGACGAGCGTCTCCCACGCCGACGGATCGGCGACATCGCCGTGGACCCGTGCCGTCCGGCATCCCAGGGCAAGCGCCTCGAGTCCGGCGCGGTCCTGGTCGAACAGCACCAGTTCGGCGATGCCGTGGGAATCGAGCCAGCGCGCCGTGGCCGCGCCGATGCCCGAAGCGGCCCCGGTCACGAGGGCACGGCGTCCGCCAAAGTTCAGTTCGGTCATGGCATGGGCATAGCGCAGTGGGGTACGCTCTGGCACTTGAAAGTGGTCAACGAAATTAGCGCATCGTTTACCAAACCGCTTTACAGTCCGTCAGTATTGATCCCGCCCTACTGGGCTTGCCGGGGCAAGTTGGCGAACGATGGCTGTTGCGAAACTCTTCTCCGGGTTGACCGGGCGCTCCGGCGCGGGCGATCGCGTTGATTATGGCTCGGTCAAGGTCATCCGCCCGGACGACCACGCCCGCCGGATCGAGGTGCTGGACGATTTCGAACGCGCCGGGATTGGCTGGCTGTGGGCGACCGATGCCGATGGCCGCCTGATCTACATCTCCGAAAACGCCGCGCAGAAACTGAACCGCCCGATCGAGCAACTGCTCGCCCGGCCGCTGCTCACGCTGTTCGAGACCGATCCCGACAACGACGAAAAGTCCGAGCGCCCGCTCAACTTCCAGCTCAGCGCGCGCAACAAGTTCGTCGACACCACCGTTCGCGTTGCCTTGGGCGAGGCGCGGGCCGAGGGGCGCCAGACCTGGTGGTCGATCTCGGGCCATCCCAAGTTCGACGGCGGCGGCAGGTTCCAGGGCTATCGCGGTAGCGCCAAGGACATCACGGTCGAATACGAGCGCAAGATCGAGGATTCGCGCCTGGCCGAATACGATTCGCTGACCGGGCTGGCCAACCGCCACCGGATGAACCGCCGGATCGACAGCACGCTCGCGGCGTTTCGCGTGGCCAAGCGGTCGTGCGCGCTGATGATGCTCGATCTCGACCGGTTCAAGGCGGTCAACGACATGCTCGGCCACCAGGCCGGCGACGACCTGCTCCAGCAGGTGGCTCAGCGGCTGGGCCGGGTGGTGGGCGATCGGGGAGAGATCGGGCGGCTGGGCGGCGATGAATTCCAGATCATTCTCCCCGACCTGGACGACCGCGGCAAACTGGGTGAACTGGCCGGCAAGATCATCCAGATGCTGTCGCAGCCCTATGCGATTGGCGACGAGCGCGCGATCATCGGATCGTCGATCGGGATCGCGGTCGCGCCTTACGACGGGATCGGCAAGGACGACCTGATCCACGCCTCGGACCTGGCGCTTTATGCGGCCAAGAACGGCGGACGCGGGGCATTCCGGTTCTATTCGGCCGACCTCAAGGACGAGGCCGAGGTGCGGCGGCTGATCGAGGAGGACCTGCGCGAGGCGCTCGCCGCCAACGAGCTCAAACTGCACTATCAGCCGGTGGTCCGCGCGCGCGACAACACCGTGGTCGGGTTCGAGGCGCTGCTGCGCTGGGAGCACCATGAGCGCGGCATGGTCAGCCCGGAGTTGTTCGTGCCGATTGCGGAGGAATCGTCGCTGATCAACAAGATCGGCGAATGGGCGCTGCGGCGGGCCTGCGAGGATGCGCTGGCCTGGCCCGAGACGGTCCGTGTCGCGGTCAACGTGTCGGCTGTCCAATTCGCTACGGCGGGGTTCGTCGGGATCGTCACCGACGCGCTTGCCGAAACCGGGCTCGATCCGGGGCGGCTCGAACTCGAGCTGACCGAGAGCGTGTTCATGGGCGACAGCGAATCGACCGACGCGACCTTTCGCAGCCTCAAGGACCTGGGCGTGCGGCTGGCGCTCGACGATTTCGGGACCGGCTACTCTTCGCTCAGCTATCTGCGCTCGGCCCCGTTCGACAAGATCAAGGTTGACAAGAGCTTCGTCGAGACCTGCACCCAGAAGGATCAGAACAGCGCCAAGATCATTGCCGCGATCATCGGCCTGGCCGATGCGCTGGGGATGGAAACCACGGTCGAGGGGGTCGAGGCGTTCGACCAGCTCGAGCTTGTCTGCGCCAAGGGCGCGCGCCTGATCCAGGGCTGGATCTATTCGAAGGCCTTGCCCGCCGAGGAGGTGCTCGAGCGGATTGCCTCGAAGGAATTCCATATTGAGCCGGCCGGTCCCGATCGTCACCGGCCCGAGCGCCGCTCGATGTATCGCCGGATCGGGATTATCCACGAGGATCACCGCTACGATGCGCTGATCCGCAACCTGTCGCGCGCCGGCGCAGGGATCGAGGGGCTGCTCGGGGTTCCGATCGGGACGATGCTCGTGATCGACCTGGGCGGTGGCCAGCTGGCGGTCTCGACGGTGATCTATAGCAGCGATGCCGAATTCGGGGTCGAGTTCGAGACCCCGCTGGTCAGCGATGGCGCGGGCGGGCTGTGCACCCGCCACCGCGTCTCGCCCTATGCGCTGGCAGCGGCCGGCATGCCGCTGGCCGCGCTGCCAGAGGGCAGCTATCCGCTCAAGCTGGGCGGCGAGGGACCCAAGTCCAAGCCTGCGTTCTTGCAGGTGACGACCGGGCGCTAGGGATCGATCTGATCACTGCGTCCGGCGCGACGCTCCGCCACTGACCAGTCGTAGTTCCGCCCCTGCCACTTCGACCCGGTTGCGCCCCTTGGCCTTGGCGATAGTGAGCGCGAGTTCGGCCGCCTTGATAGTTTCGTCGAGTGTTTCGCCAATCCGCGCCACGCCTGCGCTGGCGGTGATCGCTGCGGATTCGCCCGTCGTGGCGCGGGCTATTTCGGCCAGCGTCTCAACGATCGCCCGGCATAGCGCCCCGGCCTGCTCGGGCGAGGTATCGGGCATGAGGACCGCGAAACTCTCTCCGCCGACGCGCGAGATGATGTCGTCGGCCCGTGTCAGCGTGCGCAACAACTGGGCGAACCCGACCAGCATCTCGTCGCCCGCGGCGTGGCCGTGCCGCAGGTTGAGCGCCTTGAAGTGATCGATGTCGAACATCGCCACGCTGCCGCGCGCCTCATGCGACACCAGATGACGCAGCATCGCCACGAACGCGCGGCGATTGGTCAGACCGGTAAGAGTATCGGTCATGGTCGCGGCGAACAACCGCGTCTCGAAACTGCGGCGCTCCTCTATGCAGCGCATGATGCTGACCGCGCCGTAGATCCGGTCGCGTTCGTCGGCGAGATGGCGGGTGCGCAGTTCGAACCAGCGACACTGTCCATCGTCGCCGCGCGCGGGGAATTCCACGCGGCTTCCACCCGGTCGACCTGAGATCGCCGCACTGTGCGCCACCCGCACCGCCTCGGCCCCCGAGGGATCGACGAAATCGAGCAGGTGACGTCCGATCGGCCCGCCCGCCATGCTCAGACCGATCCGGTCGAGCGTCGGTGCGGCTTCGACGATGAAGCCGTCACGGTCGGTCTTGATCAGGATGTCGGTATCGTTCTCCTCCAGCAATGCAAAGACGACACAATTTTCCTGCGGTGTGAAATTCACCCCCATCGCAATGCGAACCCCGTTTTTCGACCGCGTGCGATTCGCTACCCGTTCAGCCAACCGGACCTAACCCTCGATACCGCGACGAATACGGTATCGGCCCGGAAAGCGTGGAAGCGCACGCGATGGCATTTATCCCCAAGACAAACCATCAATACCATCAGTAAACTGAGTTAACTGACGGGCTCGATACTCACGCTTGCCTTGCATCGATCTTTATCAGGTTCTGATTTCAAGTGAAGCAGGTTTGTGAAGCGCTGTGTCGCTGGCACTTACAACTCGATCATGATCCGCACGTTTTCCGGGCGGGTGCCAAAAGCGGCGGCGATCTGTTCGCGGCTGCGGGCCAGCAGTTCGCGCAGGGCCACAGACGTTTCGCCGGTCGCCATCAGATCGCTGCGGGTTACGCCGAGCGCTTCGGCCAAGGCGTCGATCCGCTCCTCGAGCGGACGCGCGCGCCCGCGCTCCCACGCCCAGACCGTCGGCTTGCTGACGCCAAGTTGTCCCGCGACCTGTGCCAGGGTCAGGCCGCGCTCCTTGCGCAGCCGTTGCAGGCGAGCGGCGAGATCGTCGGGCGGCGAATCGGGTCGGGCGGACTCCTCGGCACCCGTCGTGCCGAACCCGGTCGCGAGCGCGGTGCTGCGCAGTTCGGCGGCGGCAAGCACGGCGGGGGCGAGCGGCTGGTCGAAGCGGCAGCCGAACAGATCGCCGCTGGTCCACACTACGCTAGCCCCGATCGTGCCTGCTTCGGGCAAGTCGATGACGATGCTCTCGCCGGGCTCCAGCGCGGTCGGGCTTTCCAGCAACAACCCGTCGAGCGAGATGTTCTGGATGACCACGTCGGTCGCCTCGCCCGCCGCGGTCGCCCCGCGGGCCTCCAGATGCAGCGTGCGGCGCGGCGCGCGCGCCGTGCCTGCATCCTGCGCAATGGTTTCGAGAAATCCGTGAATTGCCATGGGCTGTGTCCTCACGGCTCACGAATCGCTCCCGGAGGGTTAAAAGGTCGTTAGCGGCGACGCTAAAAAGTGCCTCCCATCACAACTTTTTGCAGTCCTTCACGGCTCGCCTCACGGCGGTTTCGGTCCATCGCAGACCGGGGCAGATAGGGTGAACTTAACCATTTGTTGAGGCGGCCGGGCGAGCCTTGCACTCAAGGGCAGATCATCAACAGGGGGCATCGGTCCATAGAAGGGGACACGCCATGCTCGCCAATACCATTCGTTCGATCGACAGCAGCAATCCGACTCCGCTGGCAGCGCTGTGCCAGCCGCTGGGTGCCAACCGCGCCATCCGCCTGCGCAAGCTATCGGCCACCGGGATGATGGCCGAGGCCGAAGCGGTTCCGCAGCTGTGGACCCCAATCCAGGTCTCGTTGCGCCACATCGGCAAGGTGCCCGGCTTCGTCGCCTGGGTCGAAGGCAACCGCTTCGGCATCTGTTTCGATGAGAACATCGACCCGGAGAAGGTGGATCAGGCCTGGAACTGAACTGCGCGGCTCAGGCCGCGTTGTCGATCCCAAGATCGCCGAGCTTGCGGTACAGCGTCGAGCGACCGATCCCGAGTCGCCGCGCGACCTCGGTCATCCGCCCGCGATAGTGGCCGATTGCCAGACGAATCACGTCGGCCTCGATTTCTTCGAGTGGGCGCAGGTTGCCGTCGGGAGTGTAGAGCATCACCCCGACGCCTTCCTGCACCGGCGAATGCGCCGCGTGGTCCTCGCCGAGCAGGCTGGAAAGGTTGGGGAAGTCGGCGGCGGTCAGTGCGTCGCCGTCGCAGAATACCGCCGCGCGGAACAATACCGCCTGAAGCTGGCGGACATTGCCCGGCCAGTCATAGGCTGCCAGCAGCGCCAGCGCGCTGTCGGTGATGCCGAGCGCGCGCAGGCCCGGCTGGTCGCCGATCCGGCCGAGGAAATGGCGGGCGAGTGCGGAAATGTCGCCCGCGCGGCTGCGCAGCGGCGGGAGCGTCACCTGCACCGCGCCAAGGCCGTGGTAGAGATCGTCGCGGAACTCGCCGCTTGCGACCAGTTCTCCGAGCGGCGCGTTGCTCGCGGCGAACAGGCGCAGGTCGATCCGGAACGAATGGCGCGCGCCGATCGGCTTCACATCGCCGCGCTCGAGGAAATCGGCGAGCCGTTCCTGCACCGGTGCGGGCAGGCGGTCGATCTCGTCGAGCACCAAGGTGCCGCCGTCGGCATGCTGGAGCGCGCCGATATGGCGATCGAAGGCACCCGGGAAGGCACCTTTCTCATGCCCGAACAGAACCGATTCGATCTGGTTGGCGGGAATGCCGCCGACGTTGACGAACCGCAGCGGGGCCTTGGATCGGGGGCTGGCGGCGTGCATCGCGCGCACCAGCATCTCCTTGCCGGTGCCGTTCTCGCCCTCGATCAGCACCGGGGTGTGCGCCCGTGCCGCCTTGGCCGCCACCGCCAGCGCGGCGCGGAAATTGGGAGCGGTCCCGATCATCGCGTCAAAATCCAGCACGCCCGACATCTTCTCGGTCAGCGGCTGGAGTTCCTCGCTCGACTTCTCGCGGGTGGTCGCGGCGCGCAGGGCCAGCAGCAGGCGGTCGGGCGCGACCGGCTTGATCAGGTAGTCGGTGGCACCCGCGCGCATTGCCTCGACCGCCAGCAGCGGCGAGGCGCTGGTGGTCAGCATGAGGATCGGCAGCGCGGGGCGGCGGGCCTTGAGTTCGGCGATCAGGGTGCAGGCGTCATCACCGGGCACCCATTGGTCCAGCACGATGGCCGAAAGCTGCATGCCCTGGCGGGTTCCGAGCGTGGCAATCGCGGTTTCCGAATCGCGCGCGATGATCACGCGCCAGCCCTCGCGCGCCGCCAGTGCCGTAATCAAACGGCATTGTGCGGGCTCGTCGTCGATCAGCAAAATCAAGCGCGGATCGGCCTCGGCCATTGTTTCCCCGGTCCAGTAACGTGACGTGGGTCTAGGCCGATTGGGTAAAGAGCCGATTAAGCAGCGGTGGAGGTTGAAGCGGCGGCAACACGGCGATAGACACAGAGCGCAGGTTCCTGCGGGCAATTCGGAGAATTATCATGGCTTCGGGCAATGACATGAAGGCGCACAACTCGACCTACGACGCGTTCATCGGCAATCTCAAGTGGTCGGTCCCGGTGATCGCGCTGATCGCGTTCGTCGTCGTCCTGCTGATCGCCTGACCGGCGGGTGAGCGAACCGGTCAGGATAGCGGTCCTCAAGGAGCGTGCGCCGGGCGAAAGCCGGGTCGCCGCCTCGGCCGAGACGGTCAAGAAGTTCATCGCGCTGGGCGCCAGCATGGCGATCGAGCGCGGGGCGGGGCTGTCGGCCTCGATCCCTGATGCCGATTACGAGGCGATGGGTGCGACGCTGGGCGATGCGGCCGCGACTGTGGCCGGCGCGGACATCGTGCTGGGCGTGCAGGGCCCCGATCCGGCGCTGCTGGCGGGCGTGAAGCCGGGGGCATGGGTCGCCGCCGGGCACGATCCGTTCGGGGATCGCCCTCGTATCGACGCCTATGCCGCTGCCGGGATTGAAGCGCTGGCGATGGAATTCATGCCGCGCATCACCCGCGCGCAGTCGATGGACATTCTCTCCTCACAGTCGAATCTCGCGGGCTACAAGGCGGTGATCGCCGCAGCCGACGTCTATGGCCGCGCCTTCCCGATGATGATGACCGCGGCCGGCACGATCAGCGCGGCGCGGGTGTTCGTGATGGGGGTAGGGGTCGCGGGCTTGCAAGCCATCGCCACCGCCCGGCGGCTGGGTGCGCAGGTCTCGGCGACCGATGTCCGCTCGGCCACCAAGGAGCAGATCCAGTCGCTGGGCGCGAAGCCGATCTTTGTCGAGAGCGTCGCGGGGATCGAGGGCGAGGGCGCGGGTGGCTATGCCACCGAAATGTCCGAGGAATACCAGAAGGCCCAGGCCGAGCTGGTCTCCAGCCACATCGCCAAGCAGGACATCGTCATCACCACGGCTTTGATCCCGGGCCGCGCCGCGCCGCGCCTCATAACCGATGCGCAGATCGCCAGCATGAAGACCGGCAGCGTGATCTTCGATCTTGCCGTGGCGCAAGGCGGCAATGTCGAGGGTTCGGTGGCCGACCAGACGGTCGAGCGCCACGGGGTGAAGCTGATCGGCTTCGCCAACACCCCGACGCATCTGGCCGCCGACGCCTCGGCGCTGTTTTCGCGCAACCTCTACAACTTCCTCTCCGCGTTCTGGAACAAGGAAACCGGCCGCCCCGTGCTCGATGAGGAGATCGGCGATGCAGTGCGGCTGACGCAGGGCGGGAAGGTGGTTCATCCACGTCTGCTGGCCTGACTGACAATTCACCCTTTCCCCGCCGCCCCTTGGCAGAGTATGGAGCACAGTCCCCCGTCGGCCGGTAAGGTCCGAGTCGCCAGGGCACCTCACGGAGATTACCCGCATGAAGTTCATCGTTCCCCTGATGGCGGCCACCGCCATGATCAGCCTTTCCGCCTGCAGCAACGAAGCTCCGGCCCCTGCCGCTGAAGAAACCGCCGCCGCCGATGCGATGGCTCCCGAAGCCACTGCCGCTGCGGGCAACACGATGGTTGGCGGCGCGGAAATGTTCGCCGACAAGCCGATCGCAGAAAATGCCTCGGCCGCGCCGAACCTGACCACGCTGGTCACCGCGGTGAAGCAGGCCGGTCTGGTCGAAACTCTGGCGGGCCCGGGTCCGTTCACCGTCTTCGCGCCGACCAACGACGCCTTCGCCAAGGTCGACAAGGCAACGCTCGACGGCTTGCTCAAGCCCGAAGCCAAGGCCAGCCTGACCAAGGTGCTGACCTATCACGTCGTGCCCGGCAAGATGACTGCCGCCGATCTCGCCGCCAAGATCAAGGAAGGCAACGGCACCGCCAAGCTGAAGACCGTCGCGGGTGAAGAACTGACCCTGACGATGGACGGCGACAAGGTGAAGGTCGCGGGCATGGGCGGCAGCTCGGCTTACGTCAGCCAGGCCGACGTGACGCAGTCGAACGGCGTGGTCCACGTCGTCGACGGTGTGCTCACCCCGACGCTATAGGCCTCATCGGCTATCAAAAAGGCGCCTCGCCCTTGGTGGGCGGGGCGCTTTTATGTGTGTAGCCCGCGTGCTTGCTGCTCGACAGGGGGGCGAGGGGTTGCGATACCGCCCGCTTGCGACGCCCGAATGACATGGGCGCATAACAGGGGGCGATCTTGGACTTCATCTCGATCCTGTCGATCTTCGTGCTGGCCTGTTTCGTCGGCTATTACGTGGTGTGGTCGGTCACTCCGGCGCTGCACACTCCGCTGATGGCGGTGACCAACGCGATTTCGAGCGTCATCATCGTCGGCGCGCTGGTCGCGGCGGCGGCGGCGGGATCGTGGGAGGCGACCTGGCTTGGGCTGCTCGGGGTAGTGCTCGCCAGTGTGAACATCTTCGGCGGCTTCGCGGTGACTGCGCGGATGCTCGCGATGTACAAGAAGAAGGAACGCTGAGCGATGATCCTCGGCGCCCCCCCGCTCAATCCGCCCGCTCCGCTCGCCGTGGTCGAGCACGTCGCGGCGCTGCCGCCGTGGGTCCTGCTCGCCTATCTCGCCTCGGGAGTGCTTTTCATCCTGGCGCTGCGCGGGCTGAGCTCGCCCGCCACCTCGCAGCGCGGCAACCGTTTCGGCATGATCGGGATGGGCATTGCGGTCGTCACGACGCTGCTGACCCAGGCGCCGATACCGCCGGGCAAGCTGCTCCCGGAACCGAGCCCGACCGATCTCAAGGTGCTGGTCCAGATCCTAGCCGCGATCGGCCTCGGCGCGGCCATCGGCATCGTCACCGCACGGCGCATCGCGATGACTGCGATGCCCCAGCTGGTCGCCGCGTTCCACAGCCTCGTCGGCCTTGCCGCGGTGCTGGTCGGCTGGGCCGCCTACCTCAACCCCGAGGCGTTCGGGATCATCGGGGCGAACGGCGAGATCGATCCGGGCAGCCGGGTCGAGATGGGGCTGGGGATCGCCATCGGCGCGATCACGTTCTCGGGTTCGGTGATCGCCTTCCTCAAGCTCAACGGCTCGATGAGCGGCGCGCCGATCATGCTGCCGGGTCGCCATGTCATCAATCTCGGGACGCTGGCGGCGATCCTGGCGCTGATTGCATGGTTCACCCAGGACCAGAGCCTGTGGGTGATCGCCCTCTTGACCGCGCTGGCGTTCCTGATCGGCTTTCTCCTGATCATCCCGATTGGCGGGGCGGACATGCCGGTCGTCGTCTCGATGCTCAACAGCTATTCGGGTTGGGCGGCGGCGGCGATGGGCTTCACGCTCCATAACACCGCGATGATCATCACCGGGGCGCTGGTCGGTAGCTCGGGCGCGATCCTGTCCTACATCATGTGCAGGGCGATGAACCGCAGTTTCATCTCGGTGATCGCGGGCGGGTTCGGCGCGGTGAGCGGCGGAGGCGACGACGGCGCGGCGCGGATCGACCGCCCGTGGAAGCGCGGCAGCGCCGAGGACGCCGCCTTCCTGCTGGGCGAGGCCGAGCAGGTCATCATCGTCCCGGGATATGGCATGGCGGTCGCGCAGGCGCAGCACGTTCTGCGCGAGATGGGCGACCAGCTGAAAGCCAAGGGCGTTCGGGTCAAATACGCGATCCACCCGGTCGCGGGGCGGATGCCCGGCCACATGAACGTGCTGCTGGCCGAGGCCAACGTGCCCTATGACGAGGTGTTCGAGCTGGAGGACATCAACGGCGAATTCGCCCAGACCGACGTCGCCTTCATCATCGGCGCCAACGACGTGGTCAACCCGGCGGCCAAGACCGACAAGACCAGCCCGATCTATGGAATGCCGGTGTTCGACGTCGAAAAGGCCAAGACCGTGATGTTCATCAAGCGTTCGATGGGTGGGGTGGGCTATGCCGGGGTCGATAACGAGGTGTTTTACATGGACCAGACCATGATGCTGCTCGCCGACGCGAAGAAGATGGTCGAGCAGATCGTCAAGGCGTTGCAGCATTGACCTGGGCCCGCTTGCTGCTGCCGATCGCCATCGTAGTGACTAGCGCCGCTTGCGTTGAGACAATCGCCGAATCGCGGGTGCGAGGTTCTCTGGTCGATGCGGGGCTGTCGGCGGCCAACGCGGACTGCATGGCCAAACGGATGGTCGATCGGCTGAGCATCGCGCAATTGCGCAAGCTGCAAAAACTCCGGGGCGAGAAGCGCTCGCTCGGTGATTACGTCAACGCCGTGCGCCGCGTCGGCGATGCCGAGGCGCTGGCGGTGACCGCCAGTTCGGCGGCGCTGTGCGGCACGGGACTGGCACGCTAAGGCAAGCGACTGAGCTTCAGCGGATCGCCACTGGATTGACCACTGCCTGAACCGTGCCCTGCAAGCGTGGCTGTCCCAGCACGAACATGAACTCGGTCGCGCCGTCCTTCGCCAGCTCGGCGGTGTCGATGTTCTCCAAAATGTGGACGCCGTGTTTGGTCAACAGGGTCTGGTGAACGACGAACGGGCGCGTCGGGTCCTCCGAAGGAATCGCCTCGAGCGCGGCTGTATCGGCCCCGATCATGACCACGCCCAGCGATGCGAGGTATTCCGCGCCTCCCTCACCCAGACCGGGCTGGACCGCGATGAACTGCTTGGGATCGGTCTTGGCCATCGCCATCCACCCGGTGTGGAACAACACGACGTCGCCCTTGCCGATCTTGACCCCCGCGGCCTTCGCTGCCGCATCGATTTCCGCACGATTGAATGCGGTGCCGGGTTTCACCTGATCCACTTTGTAGTGCTTCGTCATATCCAGCAGCACGCCGCGCGTTGCGGTGGGCAGGATTGCCTCGGTTCCGAATTTCGTCACGCCATCGGGCTTGTAGAAATCACGCGCGTGGACGCCGTTATAGTGGCGGCGGTCGATGCCGATGTGGCCGAAGCCGTCCAGCTGCGTGCCGATGCCGACGAAGGCCATCACGACATCGTCATGCCCGGTAGCCTTGTTGGCTCCGATCGGCGTGCCCCCGCCATCGTCGATCGCCATGACCGCGACCGAATACGTTCGCCCCGGCCAGACCGGCGTGTCCGGGCCCGTGACGATGCCGAG
>Ga0105046_10005204_pt1 | contig 20593 bp, 18 predicted proteins | sample MAT03_FD_78385 | JGI IMG/M metagenome (GOLD analysis project Ga0105046, IMG submission 78385) | Freshwater microbial communities from Lake Fryxell liftoff mats and glacier meltwater in Antarctica - MAT-03 (megahit assembly) | ecosystem: Environmental > Aquatic > Freshwater > Ice > Liftoff...
CGCTCTCCACGATCGTACTCACGGCCCTCCAACGCACGCTCGACCCGCTGGCTTGGTTCGAGCGCCTCCGGCAATCACCGCATGCCCTACACCTGCCCCGGACGGGGCGGTAAACAAGTACTCGAACCCTTCTCCCCGCATTGAAAGAGCGGCATCCTCTACCGATAGACGAACGGGCCATGTTCTTGCGATCACTGCTTCTCTCGGCGCGCACCTCGATCGCCTGGGCCGGTGCGCGGCCACATCAAAATGTGTTTCCCCTAGTGGGCTGGGAGGCGCTCGAATCCTCCTCTGCGGTTCTTCAGACCGCCGCTAGTCCGTCTCAGCTACCAGCCCAACTGTTTGCGTACTTGAACGCTGCGATGAAGAATCGCCGTGGAAGGGTGCCCCTGTCGTATGCCCGCAACTTGCGTTGCCAAAAGTCTACGAAAAAGGCCCGGGATCCTTGGGACACCGGGCCTTTTCCTCATGGTCTGAGGGTCTGTGGGCCGAGTGTCACCAGCGCAGCGGGTGCAGGTCGAGTCGATTACCTTGGGACATATATTGTCCCTGCGTATCGGCGCTCGATCGTTTCAGGGCGATCCGCCCGAAACGTTCCTGCTCGTGTGCGTTACTCAGCCGACCGAAAACCATGGAAAGTAAATCCTTTACAAAAGACACGAGGCAAAGCCCCGCGTGAAGTTCGATAAATGTCGTGGACAACGAAGTAGTTCAGGACCCCTGATTCAAGCCGTTCGAGCGATCTCGATGGGCTGGTAGGTTAAGTACGAGCCAGTCGCAGATCCGTCGTTCCCGATTGTTGAAGCATCTCTTTTTTCAGGTCGCACTCACGGTGCTTCCGAAGATAGAGACGCCGACGGCCGAAAAAGGGTTCACGTGGTTCACGTCGTTTTCAGAAAAAATCTGCGAGAACGCTGTGACTTCCCTGTGGCCCGATGCAAGCAGTCAGGCAAGCGACGCCAACCGCGATCGGCCGTTTCAGATCGACACGGCGATCGCAAGTCAGCGATGATCCTCGCGACCCGAAGGAAGGACACGAGGCGCTGCTACTTCTTTCCCTTGGGGGGTAAGTCCTGCCAAACGACCTTGGGCTTGCGTGCACCAGTCGACGGGGCGGCTGTTGTCGTCGTGGTCGTCGTGGTCGCGCTGCTAGGGGGCTTGGGAACCGCCGAAGTGGGGCGAGCCGGGCCAGGGGCAGACGGCGCCGCGCGCTGGGGCTTTTCTTTGGGCGCCTTGAAGCCAGGGATCTTCGCCACGTCGTCGTCGTCTCCCGACGAGATGTGAGCGAACACATCCGTGCGGATCTCTTTCTCCAGCTTGATGAATCCCTTGCGGACGAACTCCATCGTGGATCCCTTGAGATCCTTGTGGGTCGAGAGCTTGTTGCAACTGGCCATGAAGCTGATCGTCGCGACGCGGAGCGGGATGAGATTGCTCATCGTCCCGGCCCCCTTGTAGTCGTTGTAGGCCTTGTTGAACTCCTTCCAGTTGTCGACGACCGTCTTGGCGGTGGCGGGCTTGAGGTCCTCGTTCTTCAGATAGGTCGCCCAATCGAACGTCTTGCCATCGACAATCTTCTTTATTTCCGCATCGGTCATGTTGGACAGACTCCTCGAGATGAAACATTGAAATGAATTCACTCTGACCCGTATGGGCCGCGGCCGTCATTCGGACAGATGAACCATAGAGGATCGAGAACGCATGTTCCAGGAACGTTGCTGGGAATGTGCGCGCATTGCGCACCTCGCAGGGGGATAGATTCCCACGCAGGAGGTGGCCCGCCAACTAGCGTGCTTCACGCGGTCGGTCGCAGGCCCGTGTGCGTTTCGGCTTGGCTGGCCGCTCGCCAGTGCCACGCCAGGAACTCGGGTCGGCCGTACGATGCGATCAGCGACCTGTTGCCAATCCCCAGGTTCCAAAGGAAATTGGGCCATGCTGCAAGAAACACCCCCCACGAACTGACGGCCACAAACGAGCGGTCGAAATAGATCACTTGAGTGTCCTCGGGCCAGACCAACTCATTTCGCAGCGACTCGGCCACCGGCAGCAGCTGCGAGGTGTCTTCGACTCCCCAGAGCCAGCGACTCTGCGCTGTCGCCCAATCCGGCCCGATAACCCTCCCCAGACGCGACCAGTGGTCGACCGCCAAATGAGCGGGATCGACAGGCTCGCCAGCGTCGATCAGCTCCTGCCAGACCATCCGCGCCGACTCTTCCTCGAGAATGGCAATCCCGTCCCGGAGTTCTGCCTCCATTTCAAAGGGATCGAAGAAGCCGGGATCTTGGACCGAAACAGGGCGTGTCTTTAGATGACGAAGCATCGAGCACCGCCCGGAAGCGTCAGATCGAAACGGCGATCGCATAGGCCAGCATCAGCAGGAACGTCACGCTCCCCAGAAAGATCAGCCCCTGCAGGATCGGCGGCAGATCCGAGAACTCCCCCTCGGCGAACATGGGGATCGTCTCTTCGCCATGTAGCGAAGGAGTTCCCTGCGAGGACTGGCTCGAGCTGTCCTCCTGGCCGGGATCGTAGCTGGGCTCGACCAGAAAGCTAGGTTCCATGTCGCCCGGCATGCCCACGGCCGCCGCGCGGCGCGAACCGATGCCGCTGCGGGCCGCTTCCAGCCCCACTTGCTGCGGAATCAGCGGCGACGCCTCGTCGGCCCAGGGGGCCAACAGGGCGATCACTTCCGCCGCAGTCTGAGGGCGGTCGCGTGGATCCTTGGCCATCATCCGCGCGATGACCTCGGCGAACTCTACCGAGATGTCCGGATTCAATCGTCGCGGATCGACCGGCGTCTTGGTGCAATGAGCCCGGGCCTTCTCTTTGCTCGTCCCGCCTGGGAACGGCACCTTGCCCGTCATGGCGTAATAGAGCGTGCAGCCCATCGAGTAAATATCGCACGAGGCGGTGATGCTCCCCGGGTTCAGCACCTGCTCAGGGGCCAGATAGTCGGCCGTGCCGACGATCTTTCCTTTGCGGTCGTCCAGGTCCTCTTCGGAGAAGAACGCGGCCAAACCCAGGTCCGAGACCTTGGTCCGCCCCTCAGGCGTGACCAGGATGTTCCCCGGCTTGATGTCGCGGTGGATGATGCCCCGGTTGTGGGCGTATTCGAGCCCGCGCGCCGCCTGCATCACAATCGACGCGGCCGCGCGCATCGACAACTTGCCGTTGCCGCGGACCAGCTTCCGTAGATCGGTGCCGGGCACAAACTCCGTCACCAGAAAGTGGACGTTGCCATCGTGCCCCGCGTCGTGGGCGCGCACCAGGTTCTCGTGATCGAGTTGGGCCTGCGTGCGAACTTCGCGATTGAAGCTGGCCACAGCCTCCGGCGTCGACTTGCTCTTGGGCAGCACCTTCACGGCCACGACGCGGCCCATGATCGTGTGCTCGGCCTTGAAGACCTGGCCCATCCCTCCCTGCCCCAGGGAGTCGAGCATCACATAAGGACCCAAGTTGAACTTGGAGCGCCCCTCGAGAAGTTGACCGGCCTGCCAGCCGTTCACGCGCCCCAACTCCACCAGCTTCGCGGCCAATGGGCGGCTGGGATCGGCCGGATCGACCTCGACCGACTCCTTGCGCAGCACTTCCTCGGCTTCGTCCAGGTCATCCTGAGCGATCAGCCCGCTGGCCAGCGCGCATGCTTTAAAGTTGGCGACCGACTTCGACACGAGGGCGAAGCCTCACACTACGAACGACGACACCGACGGTGAGGGGAGCCTGGGCAGGCTCGCGCGAACAACTCTCCAGCGTCAAGTTACCCGCGAGAAGTAGGCCGGAGCAAGAGGAGGGCAGGGGTCGGGGATCAGCCCGAGGAAGGGGAAGAGGTGTTAGGTGCTAGGTGCTAGGATGCAGAGCGACGGGATGTAGGGTGTAGCTGTGCCCCCCGTTGTCACTTAGACGATCCTGCTTCAAAGGATCGTGTGCCATTTTTCGAGAGAGTCGCACACGGACTGAACTTCGTAAACGGTCTCGCATCGCCTTGGTGGGCACAGTCCACCCGACTTGCGATGCCTGCCGTTCTGGAATGGACGCGCCGCTACTCCTTCAAGAGCGCGATGCTGTCGGTTCCCAGGTCCATGAACCCGTAGCCCTTGGCCACCAATTGCTCGCAGCAGGCGCGGCGGTCTTGCCGCGAAAGGTGGGCATTCTCGTAGTGGACGATCTCGGGGAGCATGCCGGCCGAGAGCGCGGCCTTGATGATCTCGAAATCGTAGCCCTCGGTGTCGATCTGCAGCACGTTGATCCGCAGATCGCCGTGCCGAGCCAGGATCGAGCTCATCGTGCTCGATTGGATCTGGACCGACTCAATGAACTTCTCGGGGTCCTTGATTCCAAACGACTTCTTGGCGAGATGCTCGCGGTTGAAGCTGGCAAGCTCAGAAGCAAAGTCGGGCAGGCTGGGGTCGGGGCGGAAACGATAGAGCGTGGCCGTGCCATCCACCGGGCCGATGGCGCAGTTCTCGAAGATCAGATCCGGATGGCCCGCGTAGTTGCTCTGCAACTTTTGAAAGAGCTCGGGGATGGGCTCGATGAAGATCCCCCGCAGCTTGTGCTTCAGGATCGAATCGCGAAGCGGATCGTGCCGCACTCCGTCGTTGGCGCCGACCTCCATGAAGACGCACGGCGCGCCCCGGCCGACTCGCTCGGATACCGCCAGCGTGAAGACATCGATCGAAGGATCGGGCTGCTGCAGATAGGGAACGAGGTCGTACCCGTACTTTCGCAGTGTCGTCTTCGTAAAACTTCGGAGGTCCATGGAGTCGCTCAGGCCCTTAGGAATTCAGGTCGCGCAGGATCTTCTGCACGGTGTTGCGGTGAATATCGTAGTCGAAATACCTGAGCCGTACCGCTTCGGCGGCAAGATGCTGGCTCCGGGCAGCCTGGGCGTCCGCAGCGGCCTCCGCCATCAGAGCGGCGCCGGCACTCGATTCCATGTTCGGCCACAGGTGAACAAAGGGTTGGCCGAAGTCGGCCAACTCGCAGATGCTGGAACCTGTCGGGGAGTGGATCAGCAGCGGTCGAGCGGCATAAAGAAAGGTACTGAGCTTCGTGGGGAACGAAGTTTCGCGAAAGACCTTGGCCCCCCAGGAAAACGGATAGTTCAGATAGAGCAGGAAGCACGAACGAAGCTGCTCGATCGCGGCCGGTTCGTCGACGTGGCCGCGAATCTCGATCGCGAGTTGCCCGCCGAACTCGCGCTGGAAGCGCTCGTAACCAAGCCCCCAGCAGACGATGCGCGGCGTGCGACCCGATTTGCGGCCCGCTTCCAGCAGAGCCCGCGCCAGCACGGGAAACTGTGCATAGGCATAGGTATTGCCCAAGATGCCGATCGAAAGGCCGTCTCGCGCCAGGTCGTATCGGGGCGTTTCGGCGATCTTCTCTCGCAGTCCGCGATGCAGCACCACCGACTTCACCTGAAACTTCTGCTCGTACCGGCGGGCCATCAGCGGGCAGATCACGTCGACCGATTTCGCCCCGCGCAGTGCGCGTGCCACATCGCGCAGAACCAGCGGCGCTGTAAGGAACAGACGTCGCGATCGGAGTGTGGTCGCGTGAACTGGATCGTCATGCACCGAAACATGAACGGGCAACTGCCCCGCGCGGACCGCCCCGGCAGCGAGGTGTACCGACACGCCATGCAGCACGAACCACAAGGCGCTGGCATTCAGCGACCGGGCCCGTTCCAATACTTCGTCGGTCAGCGCCCGGCGATGCCACAGCACATCGGAGACCAGCGAGTGCTTGCCCGTTCGCCCCAGCGAGCCTTGCCGCAGGGCATAGGCGCCCCGCGCGGGATCGTCTTCCTTCTGCGCGGGGCTTGCCCAGCAGATGCCGTTGCCGAGCAGATCTCCCAGCAGACTTTTCAGGATGACCGCGCCGCCGCCTTGCGCGGCGAGCGGCTGATCGGCCACCAGGAGCACGGGCGATTCCTTCGACGCTGCCAGGCTTCCCTGCATCGCACCGACCCCCGCAGATTCACCCAGGAACTACAGGATCGAAAGGCTCGGCAGCGCGGGCGCCTGACGCGAGCGATCCGAGATGTTCTTGGCCAGGCGAAAGCAGAGCGTCTCCAGATTCTCTTTCACGGCGGGCTCGTGGATGGTTCCAGCGACTTTGCCTTCGTCTCCCAGGATGCGGATCTGCATGTTGATCGGCACCTCGCCCAGGAACGGAACATCCAGCTCCTTGGCTTTGGTCTGCGCGCCGCCGTGGCCGAAGATGTCGTAACGCTTGCCGTTGTCGGGACACAGGAAGTAGCTCATGTTCTCGACCATGCCGAGCACGGGGATCTTCACTTTGCGGAACATCGAGATCGCCTTCACGGCGTCGATCAGGGCCACATCCTGCGGAGTGCAAACCACCACCGCGCCGGTCAGCGGCAGCAACTGCGAAAGAGTCAGGGCGATATCGCCAGTACCCGGGGGCATGTCGATGAACAGATAGTCGAGTTCACCCCACAGCGTGTCGCGCAGAAACTGCGTGATGGCACCGTGCAGCATCGGTCCGCGCCACACGACCGCTTCTTCGGGCGGGACCAGAAAGCCCATCGACATGACCTTCAAGCCGTCGACTTCGATAGGAATGATCTTCCCCTCGCTGGTCTCGGGTTTGCGATTGATGCCGATCAGATGGGGCACACTGGGGCCGTAGACGTCGGCGTCCATCAGCCCCACCTTGCAGCCGGCGTTCTTCATGCCGAAGGCCAGCGCGGCGGCGATGGTGCTCTTGCCGACTCCGCCCTTGCCGGAGCCGACGGCCACCACGCTCTTGGCGGTCAGGCCGATCTGGCCCAGCTTCATGGCCGGGCGGTAATGCTCGCCCAGGTTCACCGTCACGTCGGTCAGCTCGGGCAGGCGATTGCGCAGCAGCTCGAGCAGGTCGGCCTGCACCGCCTTCTTGAGCGGCGCGGCATGCGAGGTGAGCTTGAGCGTCAGCGACAGCTTCGTCCCCGCCAGTTTGACGTCGGCGATCTGCTCCTGCTGCACCGCTCCGCGGCCGGTGTCCGGATCCTTGAATTCCTTGAGGACATTTTGAACAGCGGCTTCAGTCAGTTCAGGCATGGGCGGAGGGGGGGCTCGGGGTGAGATGTCGGCGGCCCAACCGGGGCGACGTATCTTGTTTGTATGTCGCCAGCCCCGTTTCTTCAATTGGCCCACGGCAGCCGACTCATCGCCTCGGCGAACATTCTTTCCGGCTGCCCAAATGTGTCGGCAAAGGGGACCTCGCGCGACGCCTGGCGAAGCGGTTCCAGCAGATGCCGCTCCACAATCTCACGCACGCAGCTCAGATCACGGGCGGAAACCACCACGTGGACCGCTCCCAGCTCGCGCAGCAGCGGCTCGAAGCGTTCCATCCCTCGGGGGAGGACGGCCACCAGGCGGCACTCGCGCACCCGCCGGGCGGCATCGATCAGTTCCAGCGTCGCGGCCAGCGAACGCTCGGCTACCTCGACGGTCACGACCGAGCGTGGCACGCGGGCCAGCTCCGCCCGGGCGTCGTCGGCCGTCACGGTGCGGACGGTCCTCACGTCGAGCCCGGCCAGGGCCCGGCGCACGGCCAGCACCACGGCATCGCCGCGCTCGCAGATCAGGACTCTTGGATGAGGGAGCGGCATGGTTTCGCCTTGACGGGTCTTGGGGCATAATAGCAGTCAACCACTCCCCGGAGAACCAACCATGAGCAGCGTCCCTCCTGCCCCCGCCCCCGGCGGCCCTTTGAATCCCGACGATCTGAAGCGTGCCATGAAGGCCTTCCGCAAGCGGCTCAAGCTGATGCGGCTGGACGACGAGTCGCGGATCGGCGTGGGTCCCATGAGCAACAGCCGGCGTTCCGGCATCGCGGCCATCCAACCCCCCGATCAGTACCCCCGCGCGATCTGGGACGAACTGGTGAAGCAAGGCAAGCTGCGCAGCGACAGCGACGGGCTCTACGAGCTGGCCAGCGAGTCGTAACCCGGGATGTCGACCGATAAGACCCTGGCCATCGTCATCCGCTCGGTGGAGTTCAGCGAAACCTCGAGCATTGTCACGCTTTTTACCGAGGATTTCGGCAAGATAGGCGGCCTGGCCAAGGGCTCGCGCCGACCCAAGGGGCCGTTTGAGTCTGCACTTGACCTGCTTTCGGTTTGCCGTATAGTCCTCATCCGCAAATCGTCCGAGGCGCTCGACCTCCTGACCGAAGCCAAACTTGAACGGCGATTCCGGGGCACGGATCGCGGATTGTCACATCTCTATGCGGGCTTTTACGTCGCCGAACTGCTGAACGAGTTGACGGACCTGGGCGATCCCCATCCCGAACTCTTCGCACTCGCCGATCGAACGCTCGATGAGCTGGGAACAAGCATGGCTGCAGGACGCCAGGTCCTTCGGTTCGAATGGTCCACGCTGCGACTCTTGGGGAACTTGCCGGTTTTGGATCAGTGCGCCGGGTGCGGCACGCCGATCGAAGCCAAGGGGCAAATCTCGTTCGGGTTGCTGGACGGAGGAGTTCTCTGTCGATCGTGCCGCGAGGGACGCCGGCAGGTGGTTTCCGTGAGTGGAGAGACAATCAGAACACTGACGGCTTTTGCTGCCGAAGATGACACTTGGCAGAACTGGCCGCTCGACACAGGGAATTGGGGACAGCTTCGCTCGGTGGTCAATCGCTATCTGTGGCACATGCTGGGACGCAAGCCGCGGATGCACGAGTTCATGGGCCCCTTGCTGAAGCCTGACGAATAGGGTGACGCGAAGGTGACGGCAGACGTGCTGCCCTCTCGCAACAAGCTTGAATCGAATACTACTCGACAAGGATGTCGATCATGCGATTTCGCTGGTTCTTGGCTCGCTGCGGTGCAGCCGCTCTGGTGCTGATCCTTCTGGCCGCGGGCGCTTCGGCGCAGATGGGCATGGGCGGAGGCGGCATGGGCGGGATGGGCCCCCCCAAATCCAAGCCGGGCGACAAGCCCCCCAGCAAGCTCTTCAAGCTGCCTAAATGGCTGGGCGGCCCCGATGAGGCGCTGGCCAAGAAGTACTATGCCGAGGGCGAGAAGCTCTTCAATCAAGGCCGCGACGCCCTGGCTGCAGCACGCAATCAACCGCCCGAGCAACAGGCGGCCGCCAACGAAGCGGCCAAGGAGCTCTTCGTGCAGGCGGCAGCGCAGCTCCACAGCGCGGCCAAACGGGGCGAAGACTTCGCCGTGGAAGAGGACGCCCGCTTCCTGTTGGCCGAGAGCTATTTCTTTGCCGACCAGTATCCCAAAGCCAGCGACGAGTATGCCGTGTTGTTCAAGAGGTTCCCCAACACGCGCTACACGCAGCAGGGCGTGGCTCATCAGTTCCTGATCGCCCGCTACTGGGAGCAGATGAACAAATACAAGCACAAGTGGCCGCTGACGCCCAATGTGACCGATGGCACGCGACCCCATTTCGATGACGACGGCAACGCGCTGGCGGTCTATCAGAGCATTCAAACCAACGACCCCACGGGTCCGCTGGCCGACGACGCGGCCATGGCCACGGCCAACGCCTACTATCTGAACGGCAAGTACGACGAAGCCTCGCACTACTACGGCCGGCTTCGCAAAGAGCATCCCCGTAGCGAGCATCAACCCAAGGCTCACCTGCTGGGCCTGCAGAGCGAGATGCTCCGCTATCAGGGCCCCAAGTACGACGGCGCTCCGTTGAAGGAAGTCGAGAAGCTGGCCAAGGCGAGCTACACGCAGTTCCCCCAGGAGCTGGCCGACGAGCGCGAGAATATCCTGAAGGCGCAAGAAACGGTCCGCGCTCAGAAGGCGCAGCGCGAGTACGAAATGGGCGAGTACTACCGCGGCACCAAGCACCATCGCGCGGCGCGCTTCTACTACGACATCCTGGTGAAGGACTACTCCGACACGCAGTTCGCCGTGCTGGCGCGGCAGCGACTGGGCGAGATCGAGGGACAGCCCGATGTTCCGCCCACCAAGTTTCCCTGGCTCATCAAGGTGTTCGAGAGCAATCGTGTCAACTATTGATCTCACACGTCGACGCTGGCTGATCGGCACGGCCTTGGCCGCCTTGCTGCCCGCGCTGCCGGGCTGCGCGGGCTATATGGTCGGCGCCGATACGCTCTATCCGCCCGACATCCGCACGATCTATGTGCCGATGTTCGAGTCGAACAGCTTTCGGCGGAACCTGGGCGAGAAGATCACCGAGGCGGTCATCAAAGAGATCGAGCTGAAGACACCGTTCAAGGTGGTCAGCACGCCCGACGCCGACAGCATTCTGACGGGCCGACTGGTCTCCGAGACCAAGCGGATCGTAGTCGAGAGCCCCACCGACGAATCGCGCGAAGTGGAAGTAAACTTCCGCGTGATCGTGGAGTGGACCAACCGGCGGACCGGCGTCTGCGAGCGCGAGGGAGAGATCCCCGTTCCGAACATGTCCATGCCGGCTACCGCGGATGCAGGACAGACGGCCAGCTTTCAGCCTGAAATCGGCCAGTCGGTGGCCACCGCGCAGGATAAAGCAATCCAGCGGCTCGCCGAGCAGATCGTCGGCCTGATGGAAACCCCCTGGTAGCAGGCCATTTGTAGGGTGGGCTGTGCCCACCATCGCCACTTAGATGGTCCCGCTTCAAGGGATTGCTGGCAATTCTTCGAGAGAATCGCACTCTTACCGAACTTCGTAAACGGTCTTGCATCGCCTTGGTGGGCACAGCCCACCCTACGAATACCGTTTTCACCCAAAATCGAGACGCACACACAATTACGGGGGATTCCGGAGCATCAGCTTGTAGCGTTTGCCCGTGAATCGCAGGTGGAATCCCTCCAGCGCCTGCTTGAATTCGGGATAGTGCTCGAACTCGTTTTCGGCAGCAATGCAGATCAGCAAGGCCTGGGCCTCGCGGATCTGCCTTTCTTTTCGCGCGACTTCCTCGGGTAGCGCCAGGCCCGGCAAGTACCAGAAACCGACGGGCGGCGCCATCTTGAAGCCGACGGTCTTGAGTCGGTCGCCCCCGCCCGTATGTCCGATCTCCACGACTTCAGTAGGGGCAAGCTCCAGGAGCTGGCTCAGCTCGACCCATTCGTCGCGATCGATCCAGGCCCCGCCCAGCTCGGCGCGATATTCAAAGGACTTCCATGTGCGCAAACTGGCCGTTAACTGAGAGCGCAGTCCCAACACAGCCGCCAGCGCCAGGCACCCCAGCAGAAGCTGCACCGGCCTTCTCCGAACCGGGAAAGAAGCCAGGCCCATCGGCAACAGCACGGCGTACTGCGTCCAATTGTATGCATGGCCGAACATCAAGGAGATGAACGCCAGGTGCAGCAGCGCGATGGTGACAAGGATCTCGCGACAAGGCGCTTTGAAAGGCCGCACCAGCGCGACCAGGCCTATCGCAAACACCAGCAGGGAAGAGAGTATCCAGAAGCCGGCCGGCGTACCGAGGTAGTATCCCAAGCGGGCTCCGGGCGGGTTCCAAAAATTGCGTCCCTCGCCGAAGAAGCCGAAGTTCATCGTCCGATACGAGGCTGCGCCGGAAAGAGGAAGCAGGGTTCGCAGCAGCGATTCCATCCCGAACTCCATTGATAGCCACAGACCGAGTCCGCAGGTGGTGGCGATCGCCGGCAGGCAGGCCTTACCGAACGGCAGCCAGAAGCTCTCCTCCTTTCGCCAAATGTCTAGCGCGATTTCGATCAGCAACACCAACCCATAGAAATAGCCGAGCGCCGGCTTGGCCAGGCAGGCCGCCACGAGCAGGGCCAACGCGAACGGACGTTGCTGCTTCGTATGAGCGGCCAGCGCCCACACCAGAAACATCCGCTCAAGACCGTGGACGAAGCTGGGAAACAGCGGCTGAAACGCAAACGGGATCGTGGCCGCGATCAGCGCCCAGCTCGCCCTGTCGAAACGCATCGCTGCCGCAAAACGCAGCACTCCCGCCAGGATCGCTACGTTGAATACCTGGCAGGCCGCATAGTACGACCAGGGAGATTCCCCCAGCAGGCGAAACCACCACCGCCCGATCGACAGTCCCAGCAGTCCGTACTGATAACCAAAGTCGACCGCCGGTCGCAGCCCCTGATTCACCAGCGAGGTGACGGCAAAATTGGACCCCTGATCGCCGAACGCATACCACTCAAAGTTCATGTCGCGGGGATACTGCACGACGCACCAGGCGGCCAGGATCGCGAAGCAGATCGCTTGCCAGACTCGCTGCTCGCGGGGGCCCACGCCCATCCCATCATGGTCCGTGGACAGCGAGTCGGGTTCGTTCATCGTAGAGAGGGCCAGCCTAGGTGCCGTCCGCTTAGGATGCAGGCGTCAGGAAGCGAGTGGGCTCCAGATCTTCGCGCCGCATGTCCACATTTGCAAGGCGGAAGGCCTGTGGCTAAGCCCGGCCGTCCCATTCTTCCAGAAACTGTGTCACAAACGCCTGCATGTGGGCGTGTCGGCCGCGGGCCAGTTCGCGCGCCGAAGGAGTGTTCATGCGGTCGGCCAGCAAGAACAGCTTCTCGTAGAAGTGATTCAGCGTGGGGCCTTTGTTCTTCTTATAGGCCTCGAAGCTGGCGTGCATCTCCGGCGGGATTTCGGGATTGTACATCTCGCGCCCCTTGGCCCCTCCGTAGGCAAAGGCCCGCGCGATCCCCATCGCCCCGATGGCGTCCAGCCGGTCGGCATCCTGCACCACTTGCCCCTCGAGCGTGCGCATCGAGGTCTCGACGCCGGCCCCTTTGAACGACAGCCCGGCAATGATCTCGGCCACGTGCTCGATGGTCTCGGCGTTGACCTGCTGCTCGGCCAGCCAGGCTCGGGCGGCCCGGGGACCGGCCGAGTCGTCGCCGCCGTGGAACTTCCAGTCGGCAATGTCGTGCAGCAGCGCGGCCAGTTCGACCACGAACAGGTTGGCCCGCTCTTGCTGACCAATGCGGCGGGCCATTTTCCAGACGCGCTCGATGTGGAACCAGTCGTGCCCCGAGCTGTCCCCCGTCAGCAAGCTGCGGATATGCGCGACCGCCCGCTCAAGGACCTGTTGCTCGCTCATTCCTTGGTCCGCTTCTTCCGCTCATAGCGCACGCGGCAGCCGATCGCCACGGTCTCGGTCTTCTCCGGCTTGGCACCCTTCAGAGCCGCCTCGATGGCCGGGACCAGAAACTGATTCTTCACCAGCTTGGGATCGCTGTTATCGTCGATGCCCCCCATGTAAACGACCTTGCGATCCTTAGAGAGAACAAAGACCTCGGGCGTGAAGCTGGCCCCGTACTTGCGCCCGATCTCCTGCGTCTCGTCGTGCAGGTAGGGGAACGGGTAGCCCTTCTCCTTGGCGCGCTCCTTCATGTTGGCCAGCGAGTCCTCGTCGATGCGGTTCACGTTGATGGCCACAAAAGCCACGCCCTGCTCGGCGTACTTCTTGGCGGCAGCGATCAGTCGCTCTTCGTAGTCGGCGGCCACCGGGCAACTATTGCAGGTAAAGACCACGACCACGACCGCCTTGTCCTTCAGGTCGGCCAGGCTGTGCTGGCGGTCGTCGACGCCGGGGAGCGCCGTCCAGGCCGGGGCGGCATCGCCCGGGCTGAGAGCCTGATTGTACTCGCCGGCGAAAGCGGTCGCGGCAAGGGCCAGGGAGCAGGTGACACGAAGCAGACGGAACATAGCGAGTCTCGCGGAAAGTCGATGGAATGGCAGGCAGCGGAATCTGTGGCAGGTTCGTGGAGCTTCAGTATGGCGTGAAGGGGACTGGCGGGTAAGTGAGCTTTCTCGCAGGCGGGTAGTCGTCGCGTGGAGGGGAGGCTTTTTGTGGTGCAGGCGTCCCGCCTGCTGGAACATCGGTCCCACTTCAAAAGCAGGCGGGACGCCTGCACCACAAAAGATCACAACCCAAAGCGTCAGCGAGGAAGGAACGCCGAGAGATACGCATCCTCGCTCACGCGTCGGGCTGGGACTTATTGTGGTGCAGGCGTCCCGCCTGCTGGAACATCGGTCCCGCTTCAAGGCAGGCGGGACGCCTGCACCACAAAGATCACAACCCGAAGCGTCAGCGAGGAAGGAACGCCAAGAGATACGCATCCTCGCTCACGCGTCGGGCTGGGACTTATTGTGGTGCAGGCGTCCCGCCTGCTGGAACATCGGTCCCACTTCAAAAGCAGGCGGGACGCCTGCACCACAAAGGGCCGCGCAATAAAAAACCCTGCGGCAGGTTTCCCCGCCGCAGGGCTCGTTTCATACCATCCCGACCACGTACGTCGTCAGGCTAGTAAAAAGGACTAGCTTAGGGAGGCAGGGTCATGCTCTCCGAACCTGATGCGGTTCCGAGGCAATGGAAGACTCGCAACTCCACCGCGTCGGTGATGAAGCGAACCGTGCCGTCCATGAAACCGCAGTTCGCACCACCGGAGTGGAACGAGCTGGGGGGAGCAATGCCGGTCTCGGCAATGTCACCGGCAGCACCCGTGCAGACCGCGCTGTTCGGCGGTCCCATGGTGTTGGCGCAACCGAGCCAGTGGCAAGTGTACTGGAACCACTGGCTGCCGGACTGATCATTGTTCCCTTGGCCAGTTGTCGCACCGGTGCCACTCTGCATGGCAGTCCGGCAGGCAGTCACTGCGCTGCGATTGTCTCCAGGCGTGCTGGGGCTTGCGTAGGCCGCATCAGGAATGCTGCCACCCTGAACCAGAAAGCCTGAGCTAGTGGCGCCGGGGTAAGCAATGTTGATGGGCACTTGTCGCCCGCCAGCACCCCAGCCTTTTACTCGCTCGACCATACCGAGCGTATTACTGGTCCCGTCTTGAATGCCACCCAAGTTGGGCGGATTCATGCGGGGACCCCAACCGGCCGTGTTGGCCATCGGCGAAGTTGTGGGAACTGCGGCTGTGGTGCCTTCACCGCCAGAAGCGGGCCAAAGGGCCTCCAACAGAGCGCCACCGGTCATGCGGGCACCCGTCGTGCCGCCGGGAGCCCCAGCCGTGACCACCGGGCAATAGCTATTGCCGGCCGCAACGCTGGTCGGTCCCATGTCCACCGGGCAGTTGAACGAAGTCAACTTGGTGAAGATCGCTAGGCGATGCGCACCCGGAGCGGCCGACGCCGTTCCGACGGCAACTTCATTGCCGGCCAACGTGAAAGGGCTTCCCGAAGCGCTGGCAAGCGTCGAATTCAACGGACCGGTCACCACCGAAATATTCGTGATGGTCGGCGTCGTGGTGTCGAAATTCAGACGATCGTACAAAGGCTTCTGATCGATGTAGGGCAGAATCTCGGTATGCATCGAGAATCGCCCGATCGTCGCAGCCTTCGAACCCGGGATCCGACGATTGGGTCCTTCGAAGGTGTGCATGGCCAGGATGACCTGCTTCAACTGATTGCTGCAGCTCGTCCTGAGGGCCGCATCGCGCACACGCTGCACGGCCGGTAACAACAGGGTGACTAGAATGGCGATAATCGCCACCACCACCAGGAGTTCAATCAACGTGAACCCCTCTCGTTTAACGCGGACTCTCGACATACGCTTCTCCTTCAAAAGGAAAAAAAGAAATGAGGCCGCTGCGAGGGGATTGGAAAAAACGCCGGACGAATGATGAAAATCAATGAGACAGGTGCGAACATCCCCTCAGACATTCGCTGCCATCACTAGGACGGCACTTCAAAAATACGAGCGCAATGCCAAAAAGCACTACAACCCGGAATGCGTGTATCATGGGGTTCGAGGGGGTGATTGTCAAGTAACTTTGCCTATTTGATGAAATTTCCGTGAACCATTCGGCGGCTAGGCACGAAGAAAGCCGTGAACGACATGCGTTCCTCCCCTGCGTAGGCTGTCTTTTGTGGTGCAAACGTCCCGCCTGCCTGCCCCGCGAGCAGGCCCAAAAATCCCAACCCGAAGCGTCAGCGAGGACGAATTGCCGTTCCTCCCCTGCGTAGGCTGTCTTTTGTGGTGCAGGCGTCCCGCCTGCCTGCCCCGCGAGTAACCTAACCCGACGCGTCAGCGAGGACGAATTGCCTTGCGACGTTGCCTCGGGAGCATCCTCACTGACGCGTCGCGTTGGGATGCAGACGCGGAGACTAGAAAGCCGCTACGGGGTCGAGTAGGCTGCGATCAGTCCGCCATGCGATTGAGCCCGCCTCCCTGCTGGAAATCCACGTTGCCTCCTCGACGCCGAAAACCAAGCACCGCCGCCAAGACCGAAGCCCCCAAAGTCGGCAGCGCCGTCACCCTGCGCCGAGCGCCGGGCGGGAAAGGCTGGGAGTTCTTGCCACCCAAGTGCGCTACGCAGCGGCAAGACGACCTAGACGAAGTCCACAAAATGTTGGAGCTGGGCGAGATCGACGTGGCGATCGACGAACTCCGCTGGCTGCTGGAAGAGTGTGCCGATTTTGTCGACGCCCACCGACTGCTGGGCGAACTGGCCCTGACCAACGGCGACTTACCGCTGGCCCGCGGGCACTTTGGCTATGCGTACACCGCGTCGACCCGGGCCTTGCCTTCGCAACTTGAAGGCCCTGTGCTGTACGAAACGGCCGGCAACCGCTCGTTCTTCGAGTCGGCCAAGGGCTTGGCCCACTGTCTGATCGAAATGGAAAAGCCGGACCTGGCGAGGGATGTGTTAGACAAAATGCTGGAACTGGATCCGGCCGATCCGCTGTCGATATCGGCGATTCGAGACGGGCTGCCGCCGAAGGCACGGGGCAAGTAGCAGGCGGCATGAAGAAGAGGTGTTAGGTGCTGGGTGTTAGGCCGCAGGGTTAGGCGTCGGTCCCGCCGCCCAGGGCCAAATCCGGTAGTCCGCAAGCAGCCTCAGGGGTAAAATTCACCGCGTAGCGATGAAGGGCCCCATATTCCCACGCTGCCTGGCCGTTCCCGCTCAGCACCCGCCGCCCAACACCTAACACCCAGCACCTAACACCTCTTCCCTGCCCTCTGCCTCTTCCTCCCCCTGAGGTCTCCCATGGCTACCGTCACCAAACCTGCCCCCTCCTCTCCCACCCCGCGGCCCAAGATCCAACAGACCGATCTCTTCATCGGCGGGCAGTGGATCCCGTCCGTCAGCGGCAAGACGTTCGAGACCGTGAACCCCGCGACCGAAGAGGTCATCGCTCAGGTGGCCGAGGGAGACGCGGCCGATGTCGACCTGGCCGTGAAGGCCGCCCGCAAGGCCTTCGAGACCGGCCCTTGGTCGAAGATGGACGCCCGAGATCGCGGCCGGCTGATCATGAAGTTCGCCGACCTGATCGAAGAGAACCTCGACGAGTTGGCCGCTCTCGAGAGCCTCGACAATGGCAAGCCAATTCGCGACGCCAAGGCGGCTGACCTGCCGCTGGTGATCGATTGCCTCCGCTACTACGGCGGTTGGGCCGACAAGATCCACGGGCAGACGATCCCCGTCCGCGGCAACTATTTTACTTACACCCGCCGCGAGCCGGTGGGCGTGGTCGGGCAGATCATCCCCTGGAACTTCCCGATGCTGATGGTGGCCTGGAAGTGGGGCCCCGCGCTCGCCACCGGCTGCACGATCGTCTTGAAGCCGGCCGAGCAGACCCCGCTCACGGCGCTCCGCATGGCGCGGCTGGCCCAGAAGGCCGGCATCCCCGACGGCGTCATCAACGTCGTGCCGGGCTATGGTCCCACGGCCGGCGCCGCGATCGTCGCTCACCCGGGCATCGACAAGGTGGCCTTCACCGGCGAGCACCGCACGGCCCAGATCATCATGCGCGAGGCGGCCACCACGCTGAAGCGGCTCACGTTCGAGCTCGGCGGCAAGAGCCCCAACATCATCTTCGCCGATTCCGATCTCGACGCGGCCGCGGCCGGGTCGCACTTCGGGCTGTACTTCAATCAGGGTCAATGCTGCTGTGCCGGCAGCCGGGTGTTTGTGGAAGAGAAGATCCACGACAAGTTCATGGAGAAGATGATCTCGATGAATAAGGTCCGCAAGTTGGGCGATCCGCTCGACCCGACGACCGAGCAAGGCCCGCAGGTCGACAAGGCGCAGTTCGACAAGATCCTGCACTTCATCGAGCGGGGCAAAGCGCAGGGGGCCAAGCTGGCCTCCGGCGGCAATCGCCACGGAGGCAAGGGCTTCTTCATCGAGCCGACGTTGTTTGAAGGAGTGACCGACGACATGGAGATCGCCACCGACGAGATTTTTGGGCCCGTGATGAGCGTGCTGAAGTTCAAGGATGTGGACGAAGTGGTCGCGCGGGGCAACGCGACCAACTTTGGCCTGGCCGCCGCGGTCTGGACCAAAGACATTTCAAAAGCCCATGCGATTGCGAACAAGCTTCGGGCGGGGACGGTGTGGGTGAACTGCTACGACGTCTTCGACGCGGCCGCCCCCTTCGGCGGCTTCAAAATGTCCGGCATGGGCCGCGAACTCGGCGAGAAGGGGCTGGATGCCTACACGGAGACCAAAACCGTGACGGTGAGCTTGGGCTAAGCGATTCGAAAAGTAGCAGGCACACTCCGTGTGCCGTCCGCCCTTCTTCCTCCCTCTCCCCTTTGGGGAGAGGGCCGGGGTGAGGGGCATACCCTCTCTCTTGCTCCCCATTCTCCACTCTTGGTCCCAGGCTCTGCCTGGGACCACACTGACCCGAGGCTCCGCCTCGTGGCGTTCTCACTGACTCTCCCTTCTCCCTCTCCCCTTGGGGGAAGTCAAAGGCCATGCAAACCGTGTGGCACGGGCAAGCGCGTCTGCCCGTGCAGGTTGGCATGCTCGCCATCGTTCCCTAGTGATAATGCTTGACCAGCGGCGACAGGGACCAGGAAAATCGAGCGACCGAGGGATTCACCTCGAACGACACGGGCAGACTGCGTTTGCCCGATCTCCCAGAATGCACGCCGCGAGCAAATGGGAGTTCTCGCGAACGACGCCGGCCAACTTCGCTTGCCCGTGCCACCCCGCCACCCCGCCGGCGTGTCAAACAAATAGGTGGCAAGGTCATACGGGGTGGCTAGTTGTAGTCGTACTCGTAGTGCCACGGCTCGTAGGGAACTTTCAGGGGCCCGGTAAATCGCCCTTTGCCCGACTTCTGAACCGCGCTCTGCAGTTTGGTGTTCCAGGCGTGCGGGCCGTCCCAGGTACTGACCCACGAGTGTCCGGCGCCACGGGCAGCTTGCTTGCCCCGGGGGGCCACTGTGGCGGATAACTACCGTACAGAGCAACTAATCCAACAAGGTCTCATCGTTATCCCCTACAGGAGTCCCCGGACTTTCGTTATGAAAATGACTCCATTTCAATTGTATGTACGATCGCTAGCGCACGGTCCGGCGCGTGGCTTTAGCATGACACCTAAGGATGCCCTTGTGCAGTTAAAGATAATGACGGGCCAGGACTTTGGGTTTGATGTAGAGCGGTGGCGGGAGTTGGGAAATGCAAATCCAAGGGTTTCGGGGATGTTACCGCCTGAGGTCGAGAGTCCGGACGGGTGACGGGTGGCACGGGCAAGCGAAGTTGGCCCGCGTGCGTCGAGAAACTCCCACTTCGCTCACCGCCATGCATTCTGGGTGACACGGGCAAACGCAGTCTGCCCGTGCCGTTCGAGGTGATTCCCTCGCTGACTCCCAGACGCGAGAGCCATTGCCCCTGCTGGGCCCTCTCGAAAGGCCACGACTTCGAGAATGCCAGTCGACACGGGCAGACTCCGCTAGTCCGTGCCACCGCCTCGAACCGCCGCCGATGAGTGCCTGGCAATCGGCACCAGCCATCCTGCACGGACAGACTTCGCTTGCCCGTGCCACCGTGCCACTGCTGACCCCAGCAGTGCGAACTCGTGACGAGTCGCTAAGCGTGGGGGCGTCGAAAGCCGATCGTTCCTGGCCTGACTGACGGAGTCGGGGAGTTCCCCTCCGGAAGCATTTTACCGGGACCGAGTCATGAAAAAATGACCACAAATGAGTTTCAAATCAGTCTAATTGTGATATACTGACAAATGGGTAGAAGCCCTGTGCAGGGAAGTCGCGATCGAGGACGCCTTGCCAACGTGCAGAATTCCGCCCCAAGGTAGACGTTGCCATCGAGATTCCCCGCAGGGGATACATCGCATAGCCCAGGGTTGGCCCCCGCAGCGCGGCCTACCCTGGGACCGCACCCCATTCCTTCCTCGTTGTTCTTCGTTGCGATGGCCGCGGCGTCGCCGCGGCCATCGCAACGGGGCAGCGGAGGAGGGATGGGAGCGGTCGGCGAACCCAGGGTAGACCGCGCTGCGCGGGTCAACCCTGGGCTGTGCTGCGGATCCCCTTCGGGGAACAAACGCCGATCACATGGAACTCGAAAAGTTACACGTCCCCGCGGGACCTCCGCGTCCCAACCCGCAAAGTTACAACGAGGGGAGCCAACCTGCAGAGTTACACGTCCCGCGGGACCTCCGCGTCCCAACCCGCAAAGTTACAACGAGGGGGCCAACCCGCAGAATTACACGTCCCCCGGGGCGCAGACGTCCCAACCCGCAAAGTTACAACGAAGGGGCCAACGTGCAGAATTACACGTCACCCCGGGGCGCAGACGTCCCGCGGGACCTCCGCGTCCCAACCCGCAGAGTTACACGTCCCCCGGGGCGCAGACGTCCCGCGGGACCTCCGCGTCCCAACCCGCAAAGTTACAACGAGGGATCAACCTGCAGAGTTACACGTCCCCCGGGGC
>Ga0105046_10005205_pt1 | contig 20593 bp, 12 predicted proteins | sample MAT03_FD_78385 | JGI IMG/M metagenome (GOLD analysis project Ga0105046, IMG submission 78385) | Freshwater microbial communities from Lake Fryxell liftoff mats and glacier meltwater in Antarctica - MAT-03 (megahit assembly) | ecosystem: Environmental > Aquatic > Freshwater > Ice > Liftoff...
CCCGATCAGGCTGTTTGCGGCTGTGCTGGAGTCAAGAAGGAAGACGAGCTGTGGGACTTTGAACGCGAATGCCAACCAGGTTTCGTTTGCATCGATCCTCTGGGTGCCAAGAACGCGCGTTGCCAGCGGATCTGCCCACAACGAGCGAATGACAACACCGCGAAGTTCATCTGTGGAGCCACCAAGACGTGCACGCCGTTGAGTGGCTCTCAACGATGGGGCTTCTGTAAGTAACACGAAGCCAACAAAGCTGGGCCCCCAAGCCCCCCGCGGATATCTGCTGGGGGCTTTTTTTTGAATGGGAAAGTGGCCTCTCCTTATGCCCAATAAAGAATCACAGCTACGGCTGCGGCGTAAACCACAAGATTTGCCAGGAAGATTTTGTCTCTGAGCATGGAATCCGTGGGGCTTTCGGCATCCACCTTGTTGAAGGTGAGCCATACGAACCTAACAATACCAAACACAGCACAGGGCACGGTAAGCGCTAGGCCACGGGTGTGGAACAACGAAACGGCGTGAATTGACTGCGTGTATAGCGAATAGGTGGCTACAGTAGCCATCGCTAAAAGCGCCATCAAAACGCGAAGGATGCCTGGGTGATAGCGCTCAAGCACATCGCGTTGCTTGCCTTTGCCTTCCCCAGCCAATCGGAGTTCGTGTGCTCGTTTTCCGAATCCCAAAAGGGAGGACAGCAGCCCGGTACAGATAAGTAACCATGGCGACGCGGGGACGCCAATCGCGAAAGTTCCGGCGAGGACCCGAAGCAAGAACCCGAGGCTAATGCAGCCAACGTCAACAAACGGAACACGCTTGAGACCAAAAGTGTAAGCAATGTTGAGTACGAAATACCCGGCGGCCACCAAGAGCAAATTGGGGGAAATGACCAGAGCGCCAAGCAGGGCCGCCAAGGCGAGGCTGGCCAATGCCACCCGAGCCGCTGGGACAGAAAGCGTGCCTGAGGCAATAGGACGGTTCTTTTTTGTTGGGTGCGCCCGATCCTTTTCAACATCTGCCAGGTCATTCAGGAGGTATACGGCACTCGAAAGAATGCAAAAACATGCCACCGCTGCGACGCTCCGCAACACGGAGGCCACATCGTAAATGCGTAACGCAAAAACCAGCGGGGCCGCCACGAAGGCGTTCTTGATCCACTGGTGGGGGCGGGCCGCCTTAACTAAGGCCAGAAACATAGGAGGGGCGCGCAGTCTACTCGTTGTTAGGGACATGCCAAGGGATAAGCGCTGACTGGCAGCAGAAGTTGCTTGGAGAAAACGGCCCCGGGCTTGCTGAGCCTAGGAAGATTGACGCGTTTGGAAACAAACGTCGTTCGCCTGACTTGAGCCCTCGCGGCCTTGGTGTAAAGTCTTGAGAACGAATCCCGTGTTGGACACTGATAGCTTGCCCGCGCCGGTGGGAGCGCCCCCTGACGAGGCCTTGGTTGAAAAAGCCAAAGCGGGAGATTTTGGTGCGTTTGAAGAGCTGGTGGCGGCCCATCAAGAACGGGTCTATCGGTTGGCCTTGCGGATGGTGGGCACGGAGGCCGATGCCCAAGAGGTGGTGCAAGACGCTCTATTGTCTGCCTGGCGCAACCTGAAGAGGTTCGAGGGGAAGTCCCAATTCGGAAGCTGGCTCTACAGAATCGCTGCCAACGCGGCGTTAATGATGCTCAGATCTCGACGACGTCACCCTCAAGTGTCGATGGACGAAATCTTAGGGCTTGGTGCAGATGAGACCGGGGCCGAAGGTTTTGGGGGCGGCGCGGGGGACGATTGGTCTAAACGCCCAGATGATCAGCTGCAATCAACAGAACTGCGTGCTGCCATTCAGGCCGCTGTTGATACTTTACCTGAATCTTCCCGTGCGGTTTTCTTGGTACGGGACGTAGAGGGTCTTTCGACGGAGGACACCGCTGAGGCGCTTGGTCTCTCGATTCCCGCTGTAAAGACGCGGCTCCATCGAGCGCGCCTTGCCTTGCGCGAAGCCATTACACGGTACTTCGAGGCGCGGTGATGGTCGGCCTAGGCCGGCGACGTCAACGCGGCTGGAACTCAAAAAGCCGCTTGCCCTTCGCAAGCTTGCCTTTGCTGTGTTTAGTGATCGCGACCCAAGCTTCCGCCACAGATGATCCCAATCCTTATCGGCCGCGCGCCGCGCACGCCCGCGAACAGTTAGAATCATCCAGGTCGACGGCTGCTGCGATAGGTCCGGTGTTCGAGTTGGTTGGGCTTCGCGATCGTGTGGCTGACGATCTTGTTGCGTCCCCTCTAGCTTCTTTCGTCGATTCGAGGGGCAAGGGTGTGTCGGCGGATCCGTTGGTAACCGCTTGGGCCACGTTTCAGTTGGCGCGCATTGAGGATGATCACGGACACCAAGCCGAAGCGAAATCACTTCGTGAGCAACTGGGATTGGTTGAAGCTTTCTGGGTCTTGGGGCCGTTTGAGGCGCAAAGCCGGTCGGCACTTGCAGTTCCGTTTGCCCCCGAGCAGCAACCGATAAAACTTGGCTCAACCTCAACATTTGAAGGCAAATCGCAGACAGTTGTTTGGCGGCGTATGGACGATGCCGCTCGTTCTGGCGTGCTTTTGCTTGAGTCAGCGCTGGCACCTGCGCAAGAGGCAGGAGCCCTTCTGGTGGCTTTCGTAAACAGCGACAAAACACAGTCTGCTGCGCTTCGCGTGGGAAGCTCTGGGCCCATCAAGATCTGGGTCAACGGAGCCGTTGCGATTTCCAATGACGTGCAACGGACCGCCCGCATGGACCAAGACGCTGCACTCATCTCGCTGAAAAAAGGCCAGAACACTTTGGTGATTAAGACCATCAACTTGGAAGGCTCATGGCGAATGGTGGTAAGGCTCACGAGCCCCAATGGCGAGGCGCTTAAAGGGGTTTCTTCCACCTTAAACGGAACGGGAACGGTGACCTTGGCACAAGGGGCTGCCTCGACGAAAGCAAAGCCGGTGCGACAACTCGGCGTTGAGCTTGAAGCTGCGTGGAAGCGCGCGCTCTTTAAGAAGCGAATCGGCGAGGCGCGGGTGTTGGCTAACGCGTTGGCGCGGTTGTGGGCATACGCTAGTCCCTTCGATAAAGACGAAAAGCCAGTCGAGAGAGTTCTTACGGAAACGCTCGCCGTTGCTGAAGACTTCAGTTTGCGGCGGCTCCTGGGTGAAACCGCCACCCAAGAAAACGATCGTCGTGCGGCTTTGAAGGCTTCGTTGTCTATGACAAAGGATGCCTCCGAACTTTGTCTTATCCTCAGCGACCTGTCGGAACTTGCGCAGTCCGCCCGGCGTCCCTTAGAGGCGATTGGCCTTCGTCGCAAAGCCCAGGACGGGCCCATTGAGTGTTGGCCGGCACAGGTCGCAGAAGCTGAAGAGTCTCGTGTTGCCGGTTTGCCCGCCTTGGCGAAAAGCCAAATGGATAGGTTGCCACCGGGGATTGCATCACTACCTGCGGTCGTCAAGCAGCGCGGTCGCATTCTGCAGGCGTTAGGACATGTGGAACAGGCACGCGCTGAAGTGGCGGCTCTAGAGATTACACGACATTCAGATGCAGACGTGATGGATTCCGCGATGGCCACGGCTCGTGCGGCCTTGGATGGCAAAGCGTTGGTTGCGTTGACCGAACGAATGGCTCGTCAGCGGCCCGATCTACTATTTTTGGTTTTGGACCATGCAAAAGCGTTGGAAGGGCAGGGGCAAACAGACTCCGCAATCGCAACGTTGCAAACCACCCTGGTTCGTGTTCCAGGCGCAGCAGAGATACACGAGGCGAAGGGACGGTTGCTGGCACGCCTAGGCCGCGTTGCAGAAGCGGCAAAAGCACTTGAACAGTCTTTGCAGCTGCGGCCTCAAAACCCGGGATTGCGTAAATATATGGAGGCGCTCAATAAGGAAGCCTCGGGATCGAACGCCGAAGAAGTCGCTGCCGATCTTGCTCGCAAGTATTCCATCGATCCGTGGGACCTTGCCAAGCAAGCCTTGGTGAAACCGCTGCCGCCGCAGTCGCCGGATGCTTTCACTGTGCTGTTGGATCGCAAAGTTGTGCACGTTCACGACAACGGCCTTTCAGAGATGTTTGCGCAACGTTTGGTGCATGTGTTGACTGAACCTGGCGCCCGCGACAATGAATCGTTTTACATTCGCTACACCCCCGGCGCGCAGGAAGTGGAAGTTCGTCAAGCGCGGGTGTTTCGAAAGAACCCAAGCGGCATTTTGGAAACATCGTCAGCCACGGGGCGTGATGACCGAGATCTCTCAGAGCCCTGGTACGCTCTGTATTACGACAACCGCGCAGAAGTTGTAACGTTTGAGGGTTTGCGGCCTGGCGACGTGGTTGAGATTCAGTACACGGTTGCGGACGTTTCAAATAGAAACGAGTTGGCTGGATACTTCGGCGACTTTCAATTTGTGGCAGAAACGGTGCCTACGAACCTCTGGCAATACACGTTGGTTGGCCCTAAGCAGAAGCGCTTTTTCTTCCATACGCCGCAACTGGCTGGGTTTTCGCAAAAACAAACCGACGTTGGTTCAGAAGTTCAATACGCTTTTGAAGCCAAGGATGTTCCGAAGATGGTGCCTGAACCATCAATGCCTGGATGGGCCGAGGTTGCGCCGTACTTTCACGTGAGCACCTATGAAAGCTGGGAACAAGTGGGGCGTTGGTATTGGGATCTGGTGGCTGAACAGCTTGTGCCAGATGCGGAAGTCACTCGCCGTGCTTTGGAGGTTGTAAAGGGCAAAACCACTCTAGAGGAAAAAGTAAAAGCCATTCACAAAACCGTCATTCAAAGCACGCGGTACGTGGGTTTGGAATTCGGCATTCATGGGTACAAGCCTTACCGGGTTTCCCAGATTCTTTCGCGGCGGTTTGGTGATTGCAAGGACAAGGCGTCGTTGATGGTCGCGATGTTAAAAGTTGTTGGAATCGACGCTCAGATGGTGTTGCTGCGTACCCGTCGCGGAGGACAAGTAAACACCTTGCCTGCCTCGTTAGCGATTTTCGATCATGCGATTGCCTATGTTCCTGCGCTGGATTTGTATCTAGACGGAACGGCAGAATTCTCAGGGATGCACGAATTGCCAAACCAAGATCAGGCGACGGTGGCATTGCGGGTGTGGCATGGTGGTTCACTGTTTGTGCACACGCCCGTTCTTCCTTCAACAACGAACAAGGCCATTCGGGTATGGAATGCGCAAGTCAAAGAAGATGGCTCAGCCGTAATCGATGAGTCGGTTTCGGTGATTGGTCAGGCAGCTCCTGAGTGGCGACAGCACTACCAAACGGCGGGAGAGCGTGTTGAAAAATACGGTAAGGTCTGGAATGCGCGCTTCCCCGGCGCCAGCGTCACGGAGCTAACGATTGCGGGCGTTGACGATCCGAATCTTCCTGTAACTGTTGCCGCGAAAGTCACTGTGCCCACGCTTGCAGAAGCGAAAGGGAACCATCTGGTTTTACCGCTTTCGTCGAAGCCGCCAGAATATCTACGATCGTATGCCCGGCTTTCAAAGCGAAAGACAGATCTGTTGTTGGCGTATCCTTGGCAACACGAAGAGACGCTAACGTTTCGTATGCCCGCTGGCTATCACCCTCTTCGCCTGCCTGAGCCAGCTTCACTAACAACGTCGTTCGGAACTTTTGACTTTCGTGCGCAGATGGCGCCAGACGCAGGCAGTGTCGTTGTCACCACGCGCTTGGATATGAAGCTTCACCGGTTTTCGCCCACGGATTATCCAGAGTTTCGGAACTTTCTCGGTGCCGTCGAGGCAACGCTGCGCGGGCGTATCGAGATCGAAAGAGGCGAGCGTTGAAAACTCTGACTAACCTCTTGCTGCCACTTGGCGCGATGATCCTGGCCGCTTGCGCTACTATCCCTTCAGGTTCGCACGGGTACGCGGGTGAAACGAGAACCCACGAAGCATGGCGACACTTGGTTGCGGGGGATTCGGTTTCTGCCACAAACAGCCTCGCCGATGAGCGCAGTGCTGGGATTCCGTTTGATCCCTTCGCTCACTTCGGTCGAGCGTTGGTCTCCTACGAACATGGCCAGACGGATCCGGCTTTAGAGCAACTGTTCTCGCTTCTGCGGGCCGGCAGTGCCCCTGATGCTGACGTTTGGACACAATGGCTCGCGACAGCGGGCACCAGTTGGATGGGCACGCTTGTTTATGAAACAGAAGCGTGGCGAGGCCGTGTGGATGAACTCATTTCACTTATGGGGCCAGGATTGCCTTGGTTGGCTCGCTTCGAGTTGATGCAAGTGGCTGACGACAACGCACGCAAGGCTGGTCGTCTGGATGCCGTTGCCCGCATCGCCCAGGTGGCTCATTGTTCACCCGACGCACTGATTTTGGGATCAGCAGGTCATCGCCCTGTGCTCGATCTTGTCGGCACGAACATCCCACGAAAGAACGCGACACGCGTGTTGCTTTCTGGTTGTCGTGCGCAAGTCCCTCCTCAGTCAAACTTGCCAGGAGTGCTAGTGGTCCAGTCGACGATCAATGCACCGAAGACCGGTCTATTTGACGTCGCGATTGAATACAGAGGTCTTGCGGCTTTACGCATTGACGGAGGCCCCTGGCAGTATCACGGCGCAGCTTCTTCCTGGGGACCGCATCGTTCTGCCGTTCACACGCAATTGACACAGGGCAAGCACACGGTGCAATTGCGGCTTTCTACTTACAGCGGGGGCGCCGATTACTGGCTGGCTGCATTTGAGTCGAATGACCGCAGCGAGATGCGCTCACCCGTAAAGTTGGAAGCAATGCCACGTGATCTCGTAGAACCATTGGCTGCGTTGTCTGCCGTGCTTGTGGCGCGCCTTTCGGGCCAATGGCACGAAGGCATTGTGCAAGCTCAACGACTGCTTTCGCTCAAAACCTTCGCACTGGGTTTGGTTGAGGCTGGTCGGCTTATGGAAGCTGAACCCACCCGTCCCGACAACGTGACCCGAGATAACGCTCGAACAATCTGGAAAAACGCTGTCGAAGTAGATCCCCTACTTGTGCGTGCGCGTCTCGCGTTGTCTGCCCTTGAGAATCTCGATGGTCGCCCGCGCGAGGCCACTGCATCTGCCGTGGCTGCAATGACTGCTGTTCCCAAATGGTGGCCGGCCGCGTTGGCGGCTCACGAAGCCTTGAACACCGAGGGGCTTGAGGAAACGGCAGATCGGGCTTTGAACCAAGCGATGAACTTGGTGATGAAGAAAAACAAGGCGAGCAAACCTGCAGACGCGTGGGCTTGTCCCGTGATTGAGGCCGCTATCAGGCGGGCGAGATCGCGAGAACAGCTATCAGCCGTGGATGCATTTGTGCGCCAGATGAATGGCTGTGAGGCACGTGACTTGGGGTGGGCTGCGCGTTTGTCAGATCGTGGGCAAGCGGTAGCAGCCGCTGTTGCTTATCAAACGATCGCAAAACTATCGTCAGCTTCGCAGTGGGTGGTGCCCGATCAAGCGTCAGCGTTAGCCGCCTCAGGGGATGCTGAAGGCGCGGTTGCCTTGATGAAGGAGCAAGCCAAGCTTTGGCCAAAGGAATCTGCCTTTGTCTCGCGTCTAGCCAACTTACAAATCCAAGCGGGAAATGCCAAGGCGGCACGCTTAACGGTTGAACAAGCCTTGCGTAGGTACCCCGCGGCCGCGGACGTCCGCCAATTGGCACGTGCGATGAACGTACCAATGCCGGGAGACAAGGACCGCATTGATGGGTTAACGGTCATTGCGGACTACTTGAAATCTGGTCACACGCATGACGCTCCAGCCGTCTTCGTCCTTGACCGCTTGGCGGAACGTGTATTTCCCGATGGTAGTCGCACGTTGCTAACCCACAGCATTGTCAAAGTTCAATCGAAGGAAGCCCTGGATCGGTGGGGTGAAGTGAATGTGCCAGCCGGATCTGAAGTTCTCACTTTGCGTACGGTGAAACCGGATCTTTCAGTACGTGAGCCCGAGGACATTTTCGGAAAAGAAACCGTCTCCGCTCCGGAACTTGAAGTTGGAGACTTCGTTGAATGGGAGACGCTTGAGTCCATTGAACCGTCCGCTGCCTTTGGAGGTGGCTTTGTTAGCCAACGTTTCTATTTTCAATCAAACGAAGCGCCAATGGAACGCAGCGAGTACATCATCATATCGCCACGGCAGATGTCGCTTGATTTCGACGCGCGAGGAGGCTCTCCTACACCGGTAGCAAAGGAGGAAGCCGACGGCATGATTCAACGCCGCTTTGTTGCCGCAGGTGTGCCTCAAGTGTTCCCTGAACGCGCCGCTGTCCCAGCCTTGCATTGGATTCCTTCGGTTCGCATCTCAAGTGGGGTTGACACTCACAAATGGTCAGATTTCGTTGCTGACCGCTTAAGTGCTGTCGCACGAACGAACCCGGCAATGGAGCTTGTGGCCAAATCAGTCCTCACAGCCGCGGGGGGATCAGGGGCTTCGCTTTGGTCTCGGGCTGAAAGTCTGGTCTCTTGGATAACATCAAACATTGAGGCAGAAGGCAGCGCGGATGAAGTTGCGTCTTTCGCGATTGCTCGCGGTCGAGGAAATCGACTGGCGGTCGCTCTTGCTTTATCAAAGTTGCTTAACGTCGATGCCGATCTCGTCTTGGCGCGGCCTCTGGCTGTGGCTGCTTCGGGTGAGTTGACTTCGCCTCAAGAGTCGATGTCTTACTCAGACGTCTTGATCCGGTTCCCGGGCCTCAACACAACGAATCCGGCAAAGTCGTCTTTGAAGCGGTCACCCGATGTGTTTGTGGATCTTCGAATTCGGTACGCGCCCTTCGGTTACATCCCGCCAAATCTTGATGGCGCAGATGCCATTCGCTTACAAGATGGTAGCCCAATTCAAATTAAGTCGTCCGTTCAAGACTTACGGCAAGTCAAATTGAACATATCGGTGTCATCGAACGGTGACGCCGATATCTTAGCGACGGAACATCTTGTTGGTTCGGCTGCGGTCGATTGGGCTGAGGCTCTGCACCAACTCGGTTCTGACGACGACAAACGTCGACATCGTTTCGAAGAGGCCTACCTATCGTATCACTTCCCTGGGGCTACCTTGAAGGCGTTGTCGTTCAAGCCAGGTGAAGGACAAATGGATCTAGAGTATCAGTTGTCGGTGGAACGCTTTGCGACACAAACAACTGATGGGCTTTCGCTTGAACCACGCTTCTTCCTCGCACAACCGGGGCGTCGCTATGCGAACGAAGCGGCACGAAAGACAACTTTGTTGATGGGACCAGAGGTTCCCTTAAAACTTGAAGCGTCCATCATGTGGCCGAAACGGGCGAAAGTGGTGGACGTTGGCAATTCAATCACTGTTCATCCCTTAGGCATCGCCGGACCAACATTTGAAGAGCAGAGGATGTCTGATCTCAATCATCCCGCGACCGTGTTGCTCCGTCGCAGCAATGTCATTCCGGTTGTCCGAATCATTCCGTCTGCTTATGCAAAAGTGAGTGCCGACCTTCGTCGCGTCGATGCGGCGGAGCAAGCTGCGATCCAAATTCACTTGCCGGAAGGTTCCAAGTGACTAACGTAACGGTGCTTGGCGCAGGCTCTTGGGGAACCGCACTTGCGTGCCTGCTGTGTGAACAGGGGCACCATGTAACACTTTGGGGTCGAGACCCCGCAGCGGCACAAACGATGACGGATCGACGCGAAAACGCTCGTTATTTGCCCGGTGTTAAGTTGCCATCAACCCTTGTTGTTACAAGCCGGTTTGCGGATCTCGTTCCGCACACTTCGGTTTTCGTCGTCGTGCTGCCTTCAGCCACTGTTCGCGAAACACTTGCGAAGATCAGCGGCGATTTCGCTGGCGTCGTTGTTTGTGCATCCAAAGGCCTGGAAAGAAACTCGGCTCTCACTATGGATCAGGTGATCGTATCTGCGTGGCCTTCGAGCAAACCAGTTTTGCTTTCAGGCCCCACCTTCGCCACTGAAGTGGCTCATGGTCGGCCCGCTGCTGCTGTTGCAGCTTCACACGATCTAGCCGCCCGCGAATTGGCACAGCGGCTTTTTACCTGCGGTCGATTTCGCGTTTACGGCAGCGACGACGTTGTTGGCGTCGCGTTGGGCGGTGCTTTGAAGAACGTGATTGCGCTTGCTGCAGGTTGTTCTGATGGGCTTGGTTTTGGCAACAACGCTCGTGCTGCATTGATTACGCGTGGCTTGGCAGAGATAGGTCGTTTGGCTGCGCATCTTGGCGGCAATCCTTTGACTCTTGCTGGTCTTGCTGGTCTTGGCGATCTTGTGCTCACCTGCACAGGGGAACTGTCACGCAACCGCACAGTTGGTTTGGCCCTAGGTCGAGGTGAACCCTTAGGGAAGATTTCCGCGCGGCTTGGTCAAGTGGCCGAAGGCGTCGAAACGGCACAAACAGCCTCAGAACTTGCCGCTCGCTTGGGTTTGGATTTGCCCATCATTACTGAAGTTGCCGCCGTCTTGGCGGGTACGCACACAGCGGCAGAAGCGGTCGCAAGATTGCTTGCGCGAGAAATCGGTTCCGAGTTTCACGTTCACAATAGCAACGAGTGAACCGTTAGATTTTCAGCTACGATACGATTTGAAGTTGGCGGCGGTAGTCCCTAACCATCTCAGGCTGAGCTGGTGGCTCTTCGAGGTGATCGAAGATGGCGAGGATCGATTTCAAAGCGGCCCCTTCTGCGTGCTTGGGGTTACGCGAAACACTTTGCAGTAGGATGTCCAGTGTTGTCTGCACGTTCCCAGCGATCAATTGATTGGCCGCGAGAGCCAATCTTGCGTCGTGATCTTTGGGGTTTGCAGCCACAGCTTCCTCAAGTTGGTGTGTGGCTCCGGGCTGAGCTCGTTCAACCAAGTTTGCCAGCGAAAGCAGCGACTCCACGCGCGTATACTCATGTGCCGAAGGATGAATTCTTTCGGCGAGCTCGCGTATCTGTGATCCTGGCGTATCGCTTTGCACAAGCAAATGAGCCAGATGAAACGTCGCCGCATTGCCAGCTTCGTTGTCGTCCACAAGGGCTCGTAAGCCCGCTTCGGCCCCAGTCCTATCACCGGAGTTCCAAAGTGCCATCGCACGCGATAACTTTTCAGCAGCATCAGAAGGCACCAATCTTGCGATGAAGGCGGCGATTTCAAGTACAGGCAGAACCCCTGCAAATTCATCTACGACTTGGCCGTTTCGGAACGCTTTGACGGCGGGGATTCCTTGGATTCCAAACTGTGCTGCGATGGCTGGGTTGGCGTCGGTGTCGATCTTGACCAATTCAACCCGGCCCTGCAGCGACTCCACTGCCTTTTCGAGCAAAGGTCCTAAGGTGCGACAAGGCCCACACCAAGGAGCCCAGAAATCGACAAGGACCGGAACCTCCTGAGATCGTTCAAGAACAGCGGTTTGAAAATCTGCTTCGTTGATGTCTTTTACAAAAGAGGGCACAAGTCATCTTGGCCAACAGCGCGAGGTATCGCAAGCTCGGGTATCATCAGCGCGTGCCTGTTTTTGGGCTGACAGACAATCCCGGGTTGTTTCCAGATCCGCAGCTTGCCGATGAAGACGGTCTGCTTGCTATGGGAGGAGATCTGTCCGCTGAGCGGCTCATCGGAGCCTATGCCACTGGCATCTTTCCATGGTTTGAAGAGGGTCAGCCCATTCTGTGGTGGTCACCAGATCCGCGTATGATCTTGGAACCATCCAGCCTTCACGTGCCTAAATCTTTGGCAAAGGCCGCACGACGTTTCGAGCTTCGATTCGACCACGCCTTCGAACAAGTTATCGATCGCTGTGCCTCGAAGCGTCGCCCTGGACAAAGGGGCACCTGGATTACGTCAGGCATGAAATCTGCGTACCAACATCTGCACCAACTTGGTGTCGCCCACTCAGCCGAAGCCTGGCTTGAAGGAAAGCTTGTAGGCGGACTTTACGGCGTAAGTTTGGGGGGGGCCTTCTTTGGCGAATCTATGTTCGCCGACGTCCCCGATGCTTCCAAAGTGGCCTTTGTTGCAATGGTTCGACAACTTCAGACTTGGGGAATTTCCCTCATTGATTGCCAGGTCACGACCGCTCACCTGGCACGCTTCGGCGCGGTGGAAGTGTCACGCACCGATTTCCTTGCCCGGCTCAAGACTGCCTTGGCGCAACCAAGCCGGCAAGGTCGATGGAAGTACGAGACTCGTTAAACGCTTAGCCCAACCGCGCGCATTAACGCCAAGGCGTTGCTACGTTGAACCACACCAGGTCGCAAGTTGTAGTCGAAGGTCATTTCGTCTTTTTCCATGTGATCTTGGAAGTGAACGTTGACCACGGTCGATCCAAGAGATTCAGGGAGTTTTGTTAGGGCCAAGTCGTGTGTGGTAACCAACCCAATGGCGTTGTGTTCCAACAAACCTTTCACCACCCCGGCTGCCCCTGCGCGTCGATCTTCTGAGTTAGTGCCTGCGAAAATCTCATCCAGCAAGAACAACAAAGGTCGGTCTTTGCTGCTGGCTGCCAACTCCACCACTTGTCGGACCCTGAGCAGTTCTGCAAAGAAACGCGAACGCCCCTCTTGAAGTGAATCGCCCACGCGGATCGCTGCACCAATGTTGAATGGACAAAGCCTCACGTCCTGACCACACACGACGCTTCCAGCTTGGGCCAGAACGGCATTGAGCCCAATTGTTCGCAGGTAAGTGCTCTTACCCGACATATTCGATCCGCTGACCATAACCACCCGGACGTCTTGCTGAGGCTCTCCGATGTCTTTTCCTCCTGCTTGCGTTCCCAAACGCACCGGGTTGCTTACCCGTTTGTTGGCGGGCAACAGAGGGTGACCTAAGGAACGCGCGGTGAAGCGCACAACATCGGGTTCAATAACCGGACTTTCGTATTCAGGGTTTTCAAACGCAAACCCAGCGAGGCTGCAAAGCGCTTCAAGATCAGCAACCGCTTCGATCCAATTGCCCACTGCATTGCCATGTCGCTTGCGCCAGTTTTCGATCAGCAGCGCCCACAACGGAGCCCAGAAAGTTGGCCACAAAATGGGAATCAACAACTGGTTGCGGTGTGCATCGAAGAACCCAACCAAGCGAGACAACTTTGAAATGCGGCGCGATGGACGTTGACGACCTTCGCCCAATGAACTCTTTAAGGAATTGAGCCGGGGGTTGTCGAACGGAGTGTTTTCAATGATCTGCAGGACGGCTCCCATAACCTGCAATTCGTTGAGCCTTCGCCCAGCGTCACGAGCGACGCGAATCACCGCTTCAAGCAATGACCGCATGACGAACAGGTCGATGACAAGCAACAACAACAACCAGGTTCCTGAGATTTTCCCGGTGAAGGCGAGGGGAGTGAGTACAAGAAACGCTAATGAAAGCACGAGTGCGGCGGAAACGGCGGACGTGGTGTACGACTTGGTCCAAGGCAAAGGTTCGGCGGCTGCCCATTGACGAAGGTCGTTCGGACGAATCTCCTCTCGAAGAGTCGCTCCAGCAACCGCTAGCGTTTCCCTAAGTTGCGTTTTGCGCTTGAGTTCCTCTACGGCGCCTTGTCGCGCGCGTATTTCATCTGGGGCCGTCGCATGCAAAAGCCAATCGGCCAACCTCTGTTGCCCGGGTGCAGTTCTCGCTTCGTTGATCCGTTCGAAGAGGCTTCCCTTTCCGAATAGATCCAGATCAGAGGCGTAAGGGTGTTCCGCAGAGAAGAAGTCAAGACCCGAATCTCCAAATCCAGCCCAACGATCTTCAAGACGCGCGATGCCTCGCTCATAAAACGCTACAGCTCTTCCGATACGAGCTCGTTTTTGCGAAAGCCAGCTTTCGTAGATCCACAACGCGGCAAATCCCAACGCAGGCAACGCGCTCCACGATGAACGTATCGGTCCGCCTCGATACGCAACGATCAGAATGCCGACAAACGCCAAGGCAAGCGTAAGACGGATGCGAGCGCTGGTTCGATCCGTTGCCAGGAGCTTTTCACCTTCAGCACGTCGCGCTGCCAAGCCGAGTTGGTACACCACCAGCGGGTCAATCGGGGTTGCCATGGTTCTCGAAAGGCCGTGGCGTTACGCCAAAAGGTGATCAAGCGACAAGAATACGAAAAGCAGCATTAGATAAACGATTGATACTCCGAATAAGGATCGACCCCACTTCGCAGCTCCGGGGCCTTCCAAGTTTGCTTTCCGATAACCGGCGGCTGTCCACACCACAAAGGTGGCACCAAGCAGCGATGCCGAGATTCCGTAGATCCATCCCGTTATACCTAAGGGACCCAAAGCCAAGCTCACGAGCACCATGGCAATTGCGCATGCCAAAGCCCACAACCGGGTGGCGCGCATACCGTACTCGGCAGGCATTACCTTGAATCCAGCTTGAGTGTATTCCTGCACGCGAAACACAGAGATCGCCAAAAAATGCGGAATTTGCCATAAGAACAACACGCCAAAAAGAATCAAGCCAGGCGTGTCCATCGCACCCGTAGCGGTTGTCCAACCCATGAGCGGAGGCAGCGCCCCAGGCACAGCCCCGACGAACAAGGCGATGGAAGACTTCTGCTTCATCGGTGTGTACATGAAGACGTAGCTCACAAAAGCGATGAAACCAAGCAGGCAGGTAAGCCCATTGCCGCCCAGCAACATCAGGGGCAAAGAAGCGCAGAGCAGTGCCGTTCCGGTGGCTACCGCTGCGTCGGCCGACAACCGCCCTTGGGGCAAGGGTCGGTTCTTTGTGCGTTTCATGAGCCCGTCGATGTCGCGCTCCAAATACATGTTCAACGCGTTGGCCGCACCGACGATGAGCAAGGTACCAGCAAGTGAAACCAATCCACGCCAGGTTTCGTGGGTTTGAGGCGCCAACCAAAGGCCTCCACCAAACGTTGCAATCACCATTGCGGAAATACGTGGCTTGGTAAGCGCCACGATCTCGCGGCCTAAAGCGCGCAAACTTACGGCGCGGCTTGACGCTTGCCGAGAGGCGCTGCCCAAATACAATCCCCACTGCGCAGCCAGAAGAGCCACGCCCAGACCGATATGCGCTTGGAGTGACGTTAACGGCAGAGCGTCAGCCACGCTTCGAACGCCCAGCAACGCTTGTCCAATAACCAACAGAACGACAGTCGCTGCCAACCCTCGAAGCCAATGTCGCGTAGGCGTGACTACATACATGGCAATCGCGGAGAACGAGACCAGGCCAACCGTTGCAATGGACCCCAGCCTGTGCAGCCGAAACACCATGATGGTGGCTTCTTCGTTAGCCCAAAGAGCCCCTCCTGTGGCTCCGGCATAGCGAACCAAGGCACCCAAAAGCATCTGGGACACCATCACAACCCCCGCCACCAAAACCCATCGCCGCACCGTGGGATTCACTTCAACTTGAGCGTGCGACAAGGCGCGCGGGGCGGTTCCCACAGCTAAGTACGAAACGGTCAAAAAGAAGGCTAATGCACCTGCGTTTTGTAGCGTTCCCAATTCGGCGGGCAGATCTAAACGAGGTGCGAGCACCGACCAAACAACCAATCCCAACACCAACGAAGAGGCTGCCCAAGCCGCTCGAACCAGGGCAGGGTGTTGGTGCCGAAACCGTGTGAGATGAAGCGAGATCGCGAGCGTGATGCCCGCTCCGGTTACCCCCAGGATCCGCCCCACAGGTACGCCTAGAATTTTGCCGAGGGCCTCAGCGTGTGTTTGGGCCGAGCCCGCCACCAGCAGCAGTCCGCAGGCTACCAGTGCGGCCACAACGGCAGCAATGTGCAAAACGACAGAGGGCTGCGCGTGCGGCCTTCCGGACAATGGTTGCGAGATCTGGATCAAAGGGTTCTTTGGCTCCTTCGCCCCTCATTTAGCACCCCCAAGGTGGGAATGCGGGCTGAATCACTTAACGGCCATCTCAAGTTTCAAATCAGCTGGCTTTCCGGCTTTTACCTCAACATCGACTGTTTGGGTACCCAGTTTCTCGTGCCAGTACTCGACCGTGTATTTCCCAGCCGGAACGTTCTCGATCGTGAATGTGCCGTCAGCGCCCGAAACCGCGAAGAATGGGTTTTCAACCACCACCACCCAGCCAGTCATCCATGGGTGAACGTCACATTTGAACTTCACGATATCGCCGCTCTTGGCGAACTTCTTCTTCAAGGGAGGAAAGCCCTGGGGCTGCGCCTGGTTAAATAGGGTTGCTGGGCCTTTGTAGGTGTGAACGTTGTGCAACGTCATATCGCTGTTCTTGATTAGGATCTGCTGGCCAGCCACCGCCACCGCAACCCTTGGGGTGTAAGCACAACCGTTTTGATCCAACACAACGTCAGTGGTGGGAGCCGCAGGAGCGGCAGTGACGCCCTTGGCCAACCTGATGACCACGTTCTTGAGGCCGCCCTTGCCATCGGCAACGATGCTCTCGTCCTTCGCCGTATGTTTGGCGCAGAACGGGTCCGACTTCATGTTGATCTCTTCAGCTTTGGGAGCAGCACCCTTGAGCTTTACGGTGCCCTTAATTGAACCGGTATCAGCGGCAAAAGCTGGGGTGACAGCGGCGAACGTGAGGGCAGAGGCAATGACAGCGAACAGGGCATGGTTAAGTTTGGACATCCGGGTCTCCTCGTCAGTCGGGGACGTTGTTTTGTCGCGGCGGGTCGCGCGCTATTTATCTACCAGAAAGACGGCTTTCCGCGCATTTTCCTTCACCGTTTTGCCCCTTATGGTGTGCGCCAACGCAAAAAGCCCCCGCCGAGGCGGGGGCTTTCTACTCGCAATTGACTGCAAACAGGAGTCGATTGATCGTTGCTAAGGAGCGATCTTGCGTTGTTTGAACTCAGACGCCAAGGCGACTGTTCGCAGCATCTTCTTGAGCGAGCCGCCGTCATTCAAGCTGACACGCAACTTCTCAAGGGCACAAGCGTCGTTCGTCTCGTCTTCCCAACGAGCAAAGGTGAATCGGAAGTAGTTTCGAGCAAAACAGGCCTGCGCTTTGCCACTTTCCACAATCCGATCCATCAATTCACGAGGGCCTGAAACCTCTCGGGTATCTTCATCAAACACCCGGGGGATGGCCTTTGTATCAATGTCGAGTTTGCGTAGCTCCTTACCCGTGCTGTCGAACTGAACTTCTTGCTTTCGGATTCGCCCCAACGAGTCGAAGTTCTCCGTCGCAAAGCCCAATCCGTTGATTTGGGATTCGTGGCAGCCCTTACAGTTTGTTCCAGCCTGCTGGGTGATCAATTCCACAGCCTGGCGGGTGGTGCGGTTCGTTGTGTCAACTGGTGTGTTCCCGGCGCCTGGTGGCGGTGGAGGAATCTCGTCGCACAACACGCTGTTGCGGATGTGAACCCCCTTCATTATGGGGCGGGTGTTTACCAAACCTGTGGCCAAGAAAGCCGCGCGGGTCAAGAATCCAGGACGTTCACCGGCTGGTAGGGAAGGGGGTGAGCCTTGTCCGTTCCAGGGGGAAACGCCGTAAATGCTCGCCATGTCGGCCGTCTTCGCAAATGAAAGCTCGCTGGTCATGAGGTCCTTAACGCCACCCTCTTTGTCCCAGGTGTAGTACTGGAACATGTCGACCGCATCGTTGATCATGTTGGTCTTCAACATGTTGGTGACAGCAAGCGTACCCGCCAGTGCCTTATAGTCTTTGCGATCGTTCAACGCATCCATGGCGGGCAGGTCGGCAACCTTCAAGTAGTCCGTGAAGAACTCTTCGCTTGACTTACGTGCGCGGCTGTCGTCCATAAGGCGATCAACCTGTTTTTCGTATTCAACGGAGTCATTGAGAGATCCAGACTTCGCAGCTGCCCAAAGAGCATCGTCAGGCATTGACTGCAAGAAGTGGTACGAAAGGCGCGACGCCAATTCGTAAGGTCCAAGTTGGTAAAGATCGGATTTGCTTGGCACAGCCTTGTCGCCGTGCTCGACCATATAGAGGAACTGAGGCGCCGTTAGGAACCCCGCGATGATGTCAGTGAAGCCCAATGGGTCAATGCCGGTCGAAGTACCGTAGAACCCTTTGTAGAAATCAACTTCAGAGGTTTCCAATGGCCGACGCAATGCGCGCTCGCCGAAGCTCTTGACAAAGTCGGTGACGCAAGCCGCATCGTTCGCCGCGTTGCCGTCTGTGGCACATGCGCCAGCCAACTTGGCCAAACGTGGAGCCTGCGACAGCTGCGTCCCGATCTGGGTCGCAATGTCGTAAGTAACATCGACGTGCGACTGTTGCAGATCTTGGTCGAGTTGTCGGAAACTGCCGTGAAGGTCCTTCGGCGTTCGCTCGCGTTCTTCTGCCGGGAACTTTGCCACGGCGCCTGAGACCGCACTCCAAGCCTTCATCGCTTCGGTTTCGTCCCCCAAGGTTTTTGCCATGAGGTCGCGAAGGCTATTTTTGTATTGCGTGGCCGTAAGCTTGCGGAGACCGACGGAATCTGGAACCGCCTTGGTGTCGCATGTAAACGAAGGTGGGGTCCCGATCTTTAAGCCCGTCACCGGATCGAAAATGTCCACCGGCTTACCGCCGCCGCCACTATCACCGCCTGCATTGCCGCCAGAGCCATCGCCGCCTGCGCCATCGCTGCCCGAGCCGTTACCGGCCGAACCGACGCAACCGCCAAAGCCTGTTGCGAGCGTTGCACTCACAGCAACCACACCCCATACACGCCGCCAGGAGAACTGCTGAACTTCAACTACCGACTGCTTCATGGTAGCTCCTTCGCATCCGGCCAGGATCCGGATGTGATTTTGGGCCCCTCGGAGGAAATCACCGAGGTAGTTATTAAACTCTTCTCAACTTCTTCGGAGAGTTCCCCTCAGAAGCTTTTGAAAGGTCTACTATAAGATAATACTTGTCTGCTAAAGATCGTAGCTTGTTGTGTGTATTTTTGGTGAATTTCGCCCTGGTTTCGGGCGATAGTGCAGGGCGCCCGGGTAGAAAGAACTAGATATTGGATAGTTCAGATGTAGGTATTGGACTCCAACCAGGCACCTGAGTCTCGCATCGAACGCCCCTTACGTTTCCGTCGCGTGCGGGTTAGGTTCTCGGCCTATCCATTATGCCCAACCGCAGTTCCCATAAACCAAGCCGCGCCGACTTTGTCGCCATGGCAAGCCAGGGTCGTCTGGGCTTCGTTTTTCGCGAGATCCTCGCGGACGCTGAAACACCGGTATCGGTTTACGCGAAGCTTGGTCGAGGCCCCTATTCGTTTCTGCTTGAAAGCGTTGTTGGCGGTGAGAAATGGGCCGCCTACAGCTTCGTTGGCGTTAAGCCGCGTAAAGTCATTAGGGCCAATGCCGGCAAGGTAGAGACTTTGCTGCCCGCAGGGGACGGGGTGTTTCAGGTCAGCCGCGTTGAAACGGTCGAGAATCCAGTCGCTTTCATCGATTCCACGTTGGCGGAACTTGCGCCGGTTGTTCCAGAAGGCTTGCCCCGTTTTGTGGGTGGCGCTGTCGGGTTTTTAGCCTATGACGCAGTTCGATGGTTCGAGCGCCTGCCGTCCATGGCGCCAGATGAACTAGGATTGCCTGATATGTGCTTCGCCATTACTGATACGGTGGTGGTTTTCGACAATTTGCGGGGCACCATCAAAGTTGTCGCGTCGGCGGAATTGTCTCCCGATCCAGGTGCTGCGTGGGATGCTGCTTGCCTTAAAGTAGATGAAATTATCAACACACTTGCGACGTCACAGCAGGCTCCGAAGCCGCTTGATTTAGGTAGCGATGCTGAAGCACCTCCGTTACCTTCATCGCGTTCTGGTCGGGCTCGTTTTGAGGCATCCATCGGGAACATTCAGGAATACATCCGTGCTGGAGATGCGTTTCAAGTGGTCTTGTCACAGCGTTTTGAGGTACCTCGGGGCGATGTCGATCCTTTCGACGTCTACCGCATCCTCCGTGTGACGAACCCTTCACCATATATGTTTCACCTTGAGTTTCCCGAGGCCCAGATAACGGGCGCGTCGCCAGAGGCGCTGGTTCGCTTGGATGGCAGACGCATTGAGGTAAGGCCGATCGCAGGTACTCGGCCCCGCGGAAAAACCGAATCAGAGGATCAGTTGATGGAGGCCGAACTAAAGGCGGATCCGAAAGAAGTGGCAGAGCACGTGATGCTCATCGATTTGGGGCGCAATGACGTCGGTCGAGTGTCTGTTCACGGCACGGTTAAGGTGGACGAAGTCATGATGATCGAACGCTACAGCCACGTGATGCACATCGTTTCTAACGTCTCAGGCGAATTGGCAGAAGGTTTGCGACCAGCGGATGTGATTCGAGCGGCGTTTCCGGCGGGCACTCTTTCGGGGGCGCCCAAAATCCGAGCGATGCAAATCATTGAGGAACTCGAGCCTTCCCGTAGGGGGCTTTATGGCGGCGCGGTCGGGTATATCTCGTACCAAGGCAACGTAGATCTCGCGATTGCGATTCGCACCATGGTCACGAAGGGCGATAAGATTTACATTCAGGCAGGGGCAGGGGTGGTTGCAGATAGTCAACCAGCCTCTGAGCACGCAGAATGCGAGAACAAAGCTCGTGCTGTCTTTTTAGCGATTGAGCGTGCACGACGGGCGCGCAAGGGAATCAACTAACGTGCTCTTGGTAATAGATAACTACGACTCCTTTACGTACAACCTTGTCCAGTACTTGGCCGAGCTAGGTGAAGACGTCAAGGTAGTTCGTAACGA
>Ga0105046_10005206_pt1 | contig 20591 bp, 17 predicted proteins | sample MAT03_FD_78385 | JGI IMG/M metagenome (GOLD analysis project Ga0105046, IMG submission 78385) | Freshwater microbial communities from Lake Fryxell liftoff mats and glacier meltwater in Antarctica - MAT-03 (megahit assembly) | ecosystem: Environmental > Aquatic > Freshwater > Ice > Liftoff...
AGAGTTGCCCACCCCCGGCACCGCACCTTGGCCCGTAAGCCGCAGATGGGCAAGGCATTATCATCCCCGGCCCCGTTGGGCCGGTGGGTCACTCTCCGTGAGCATACCCGGGTAATTTCTCGCAAGTGCCGAAGCGAAGGCGGCGGGTGATGTAGCCTTGCACGACGCGGCTTTGCGCCGGGGTTTTGGCCGGACGTATTTCCGGAAAGGCGTCTTCGAAGCGGCCGAGGTCAGGATGCCTTGAACATCGCCGAGCAGCTTATCGGCCTGTTGGCAATAGGCGCGAAGGTGCGACCGTTGTGAGGCATTCAACTCAGGGACGGAGGTGGCATCCGCATTCATCCTTGAGTCCTTCCTCTATTGGAGCGCCAGCAGCAAGGCGCCAATAGCGATGAGCGCGACTCCGGCAACGCCCAGCACCGTCAGCCGTTCCCCCAGAAAGATCGCCGCGAAGACGACGACGAACACGACGCTCAGTTTATCGATCGGCGCAACGCGGGAGGCCTCTCCCAATTGCAATGCCCGAAAGTAACAGAGCCAGGATAGGCCGGTGGCGACGCCAGAGAGCACGAGGAACGTCATGCTCTTACTGCTGATCTGAGAGAGCGAGGAAGCCGGGACCGTCGCGAACGCGATCGCCCAGGCGACGACGAGAATCACAGTTGTCCGAATCGCCGTGGCCAGATTCGAATTAATGTTCGAGACGCCCTGCTTGGCGAGAATCGCGGTGGCTCCCGCAAAGACAGCCGACAGCAAAGACCACATTACCCAAGTCATCCCTGAACCGCCTTGGCTGGCGCTGGTTGAATTTCCTCTGCTGTGTCTGCCAACGCCAAGGGAACTTCCAATGGGAGTGTTACCCGGAACTTGGAGCCGGACTTGCCGGTCGAGATTACTTCGATGCTTCCCTTGTGCGCGTCCGTGATTGACCGTGCGATCGCAAGACCCAGGCCCGATCCGCTTCCAGGCGTGCGGGCGGTATCCGCACGGTAAAAACGGTCAAAGATGTGTGGCAGGTCCTCTTGGGCAATTCCGCTTCCCGTGTCCGCAACATCCAGGAAGCACGCGGACCCGCCTTTCGCCAAGCGGACTTGGATGATTCCACCGGCCGGAGTGTGCTTCAGCGCGTTGTCGACAAGGATCAAACCCAGTCGTCGAAGCGCTGTCTCATCTGCCCTCACCATCACGGAATCTTCAGGAAGGTCCCAATCGATTTGTACCTGTCTATTGTCGGCAAGGGGAGCGACGGTATTTCGCACGCCTCGCAAAACTTGGTCCGCGAAGACATTGTCGAAACGAAATTTCCATTCCCCCGCATCGCCACGTGCGAGCAGTAGCAACTGATCGAGCAGCTCTGTCATCTGCACCGTCTCCTGTTCGATGGAGACAATCGTTTGCCGGTAACTGTCCTCGCTTCGTGGATGCCGTAGGGCAAGCTCCGCCGACGTCCGAACCACTGTCACCGGCGTTCGCAACTCATGCGCCGCATCGGCCGTGAACCGCTTCACGGCGCGAACAGCAGCCTCAATGCGCCCGAGCAATTCATTCCATGCCTCGGCCAATTCCTGCAATTCGTCGCCGGTGCGCGGAACGGAAACCCGCGCCGCAAGGTCATGCGCGGAGATTTGCCGGGCCTCTTTCGTCATTGCGCCAACTGGCTGAAGAGCACGCTTGGCAAGCCACCAGCCGCCGGTCATGGCAAACACGAACACCATGGGAAACACGCCAATCATGACCCAGGCGAGCGTTTGAAGGACCCGGTAGAAGTCGGCAAGGGAGATGATCAGAGTGATCTCGACAGGATGCCCGCGGACAACGACGTTCCGCGATTGTACAAGAATGTCACCTCCGCCGGATTTTCGTTCGAAGAGAATTTCGCCCGACTGCCGACGTACCCGCATCCCCTGATCGCCCGGCAGCGCGGTGGAATATTCGCGCGCCTCTTCGCGGATATCTTCTAGAGTATTTCCACGCGCCTCCTGACCAAGAAAGGCCTCTAACGCACCGAGCCGCTGATCCATGCCCCGATGGCGATTGTCGAGGAGTACCTCGCGCAACACCAACCAACTGGTCGCACCGAAGGCGGCCATTCCGAGCGTGAGCACGACCAAATACCACAGCGCCAATTGAAACCGAATCGACCGCCAAGCTCTCATTCTTCACGCTCCTCACTGCGCACACAGTATCCAACGCCTCGGACCGTACGGATCAGTCTTTGCGCGTGTCCGGCATCCACTTTCACTCGAAGCTGCGATACAAAGGCTTCCAGATTGTTTTCCGAGACCTCACTGTCGAATCCCCAGATCTCTTCCATGATCGTCTGCCTGGGGACGATGCGGGGCGAACATCGGACCAATAGCTCGAGCAACCGGTATTCTCTCGGAGCCAGCACGAGTTCCCGACCGGAGCGTGACGCCGCATGATTGCCGGTATCGAGCTGGAGATCGCCGGCGCACAGAACGACGGGAGTGGTCACTGGCCCGCGGCGCAGCACCGCCCGGACCCTGGCCAGAAAGATATCGAATGAGAACGGCTTCGTCACATAGTCGTCCGCGCCGAGATCCAGACCACGAATCGCGTCCGTATCGGAATCTCGTGCTGTGAGCATGATGATTGGTGTCCGGTCGCCGGACTTGCGAAGCTGGCGCGTCACCTCGTAACCGTCCATTCCTGGAAGCATCAAGTCGAGAACGATGATGTCGAAGCCGCCGGACCTGGCGGCGTCGAGGCCCTGCAGCCCATGTGGAGAGACCATGACCTGATAGCCCTCCTCGCGCATTCCCTGATCGAGAAGCGCCGAGATCCGTGGATCGTCTTCGACTATCAGAATTCGCATCTCTCCTCTTACTCTTGCGCAGATTCCTGAACGTTGGCTGAATCGCCCTCGAACTAAAGCCTCACCGTTCAGGTTTTCTTCAGGTTCGATTGATCTACTTGGAGAATGCCGACATCCGCTTACGTCAAGCCAGTTTTTGGGCGCATGTATCTCATGGACCGAACGGGAACGGAGACGCGTGTTGCATGACCCGGAAGCTCATCCTGTTCGCTCTTCTAACCGGGGGAGCCGGTAGCGGCCAGGAAGCGGCCTCCCCGTTGACGCTAGCGGACTGCATTCGCAAGTCGTTTGCTGTACCGTCGTCAGTGACGATCACGCGCCTGGACCGATCCATCGCTGACCGCGACACATAGATTGCACGCGCCGGACTGCTCCCTCAAGCATCCGTCGCTTTCGGTGGCGTCTACACCAGTCCCTCCCCGTTGAATCGCGAAACGTTTGCCTTCATTCCTGCGAACGCCATTCGTGAATACATAGGCCTTGGACGCATCTTTCAGGAGATCGACACGTCCGGGCGGATTCGCGCGGAAATCGCCAGAGCTCGTGCAAATCAACGGGTGGCGCAGGCGAGCGCGGGAATTGCGGAGCGTGACCTGAAGCGGGCGGTTAGCTTCGCTTACTACCGGCTGCTGCTTGCAAGGCGCATTGCCGATGCCGTCCAATCGTCGCTAGTGGAAAGTCAGGCCTTCGAAAAACGCGTAAAGCTGTTGGCGGAAGGCGGTGAGGCAGCGCGCGCCGACGTTGTCAAGGCCTCCAGCCAAACCGCAATTCTTCGCCAAACGCTGACTTCCGCGCGACTGGCCGCAACTCTTGCGAATCAGGATCTGGCTGCTTTCTGGACCTCCGATGTGGACCCCTTGCTGAACATCCAGGACACCTTCGATCAAGCGGCAAACGAGTCACAACCCGCCGATCCCACGCCGCAAGCCCCCTATCTGCGCCGCTTTGAATTTTCGCTGCTGGATGCGCAGAGGGCCGGCTTTCAGGCTGATGCGAAGCGGATCAAAGCACAGCTATTGCCTCAACTCACTCTAGGCTTCAACTACGGACTCGACTCTTTCAGGGTGGACTGGCAGCATCGCGGATACTCCGCGGTCGCCAGCGTAGGCTTTCCCGTCTTTGACTGGTTCCGCACCTTGAATTTCAGCCGCCAGTTTTCCACTCGCGCGCAACAGGTCACCGAGACCAGATCGGTTGCCGAGCGGCGATACTCGCAGGAATACCGTGCTTCGGTTGTGCGATCCAGCCAGTTCCTGGAACAGATTGCCGAGGCCAAAGAACAAATGACGCTGGCCGAGGAAGACTTCAAGCTCAGCCGGATCCGCTATGAAGGCGGTGAAGGCGCGGCGGTGGATGTGGTGGTTGCACAGAACCAATTGGTGCAGGCCAGATCGAGTTACTACACGAGCATTGCAAACTATCTAAGCGCCAAGCTGGACCTGGAGGTCGCTGCCGGAAGATGATAAGTCATCGACGAGCCATTCTGATGGGGTTCGCCCCGGTTGTGCTGACGTTACTCAACGTCGGATGCACAAGTGCGAAGAAAGAAGAAGAGGCGGAAAAGCCTCAAGTTGCCGTGAAGGTTGCGCAAGCTGAGGAGCACGACGTTCAATTGACCGTTCGCGCCCCTGCCACGGTCTTTCCGCGCGAACAGGCCAGTATTGCTTCGCGCATCACGGCGCCAATCCTGTCGCTCGGCGCTCGAAAAGGAGATCGTGTCAGCGCGGGGCAGGTGCTGGCGCGCCTCGATAACCGGGACCTTCTGGCTCAGCGCAAGGAAATCGTGGCGTTGGTGGCCGATGCGGCAGCAACGCTCGAAAAGATGCGCAGCGGAACCGTGCCAGCCGACATCGAGCGTGCGCGAGGCCAAGTGACGACGACTCAAGCGGGGCTATCCCAGGCAGAAAAGTTCTATGAGCGCCGGAAGCAGCTCTTCGATCAGGGCGCGATTCCCAACCGCGACCTGCTCGTCAGCCAAACCGATCTTGCCACGGCTCGCGCCAATTTCGAAGTGGCGCAGCGGGGCCTCAGCCTCCTGGAAAAGCAGTCCTCCGGACGGGATATCGAGATCTTGCAGAGCCGTCTGGAGCAAGCGCGGGGGCGTCTGGCCGTTATCGATACCCAGATCGCGTTTTCAGAGCTAAGGAGTCCCTTCGCCGGCACGGTGACCGAGCAATTTGTCTTTCCTGGAGATATGGCCCAACCTTCGACGCCGACGTTCACGATCGCCGATCTCAGTGTGGCGATTGCAAGAGCGCAGGTGCCGGAAGCCGAAGCATCGGCGGTTCGTCAAGGGGCCGCCTGCCGCTTGACGCCTTCCGACCGTGAAGGCTCCACCTTCGCCGGACGCGTGTCCGTGGTAAATCAGGCTATCGATCCCGCTCGCCGCACAGTGGAGGTCTGGTGCGAGATCGCAAATCCCAAAGCAGAACTTCGTGCGCAAGTATTTGGCTCGTTGGAAATCACGACGGGTCAACTCGCTCACGCCGTCACCATTCCGGTTGCCGCGGTCCAGTTTGAAGAAGGCTCTCGCAACGGTTTCGTGATGGTGGCTGGCTCCGACAAGAAAGCCCACAAGAAGGCGGTTGAGACCAGCGCGCCGGCGGATGGAATGGTCGCGGTCCTCAAGGGACTCGCAGCTGGAGAAATGGTGATCGTCGAGGGAGCCTACGGTCTGGCGGATGGAACCGCCGTGACCGTTGCGGGGGATGCCAGGAAATGACGGCGGCGCTCGCACGGTTTGTTGAAGCACACGGACGGGCTATTCTGCTCGTAGTCCTGAGTTTTGCCATTGCCGGCGGCGTCTTCATGTTCCAGTTGCCGGTCTCCATTTTTCCTCAGACGGATTTCCCGCGCGTGGTGGTTTTTTATGGAGCGGGAGATGGGCTTCGAGCCCACGAGCGTCCGGCTTGGAAAAATGTCCTTAGATTGAAAGCGAAGAACAACGGCGGCGACGGCGATGAACCCCGATCTATTGGATTCAGAAACTTCCGAAGTTCCATGGCGCGAGGTTTGTTTGTGCAAGAGCGCGAGCGTACGGAAATCGAGGGAGTACCAGATTCTCTACCCTGGCCGACTTCACGTAACCGAATTCCTTGAAGCTTTTGCCTGGCAAAGTGAACTCCCAATTGCCGGGTGGCTCCGGAATACCCGTTCCCAAACGGTGGATTTGATAGCATTACGCTTCAGGAGGAGCACATGGTTCTTGTCGTCGGTGCGACCGGCTTGGTTGGCGGCGCGGTTTGTCAAAAACTCGCAGCCCGCGGTGAGAAAGTACGGGCACTTACCCGAGCGACAAGTGCGAAGGAGAAAGTAGAAGCCCTGCGTTCATCGGGTATCGAAATCGTAATCGGCGACCTGAAAGACTCTAAGTCAATTGCCGCCGCTTGCCAGGGTGTCGATGCCGTGATTTCGACTGCCTCTTCAACGTTGTCGCGACAGCCTGGCGACTCGATTGAGTCCGTTGACACCGCCGGTCAACTCGCGCTCGTCAACGGTTCGAAAGAGGCCGCTGTCGAACGCTTCATCTTTGTGTCGTTTCGTAAGCCTCAAGGTTTTTCGAATCCACTGAGTGACGCGAAAGAAGCCGTCGAAGAAGCGGCAAAGAATCTGAACTTTACAATCGTACAGGCTAGTTCGTTTGCCGAAGTCTGGCTGAGTCCAGCCTTGGGATTTGACTACGCAAACGGGGCCGTTCGCACCTATGGACTGGGTACGAACCCCATTAGCTGGGTATCCTTCGCAGATGTGGCCGAAATGTGTGCGGTCGCCCTCCGCCATCCCGCCGCCCAGCGGAAGGTGATTGAGTTTGGCGGACCGGAAGCGCTGAGCCCCCTGGAGGTAGTGGCACGCTTCGAAAAGATCGGCGGCAGGCCATTCAAGGTAGAACATGTTTCCGAAGAGGCATTGGTTTCGCAGTTTCACGAGGCGATGGATCCGTTGCAGAAGAGTTTTGCCGGGCTAATGCTTGGGTATCTACGGGGAGACGCAATAGACATGACGGGAGTCGTTGATACATTCGGGATCAAGCTGCAAACAGTAGATGACTATGCCCGGCGAGTCATGGCGGCCCCAGGGGACGCATAGCTCGCGTGTGACGGTTCGGACGCAGAGGCGCGTGCCGGGCGTTATGCGTCCAAGCGGCGCGGCGTAAAATTCCGCCCGGTCCTAAACGGAGGGCGAGGCAGCAGGATCAATCGTGGAGGACGATCGAAGCTGAATAGCGTCACTCTTAATGCCGGCCAGCATACCCCTGAACACGATGCCATGGAGGGGCGTCACGGCGTACCAGTAGATCAGTCCGAACAATCCGCGAGGCTCGAAAATGGCGGTCTGCCGCAATGAGCATTGGTGCTCGCCATTCGGCTGAATTCGGAAATCGAGCAATGCTTCGCCGGGCAAACGCATTTCCGCCCGCAAGGATAGCGAGCTATCCTGGACCAAACCGACGACTCGCCAGAAATCGAGAGCGTCTCCATACCGGAGTGTTTCCGAATCCCGCCGGCCGCGCTGCAGGCCCGGACCGCCTACGAGTCGGTCCATCCAGCCGCGAATTTCCCACAGCCAGTTCGCCGACCACCCGTGCCGGCCGCCTAAGCGACACACGGCCCGAAAGGCATCCCGCGCGGGGACAGCGATGGCGACTTCGCGGGAATCCCGAAACACCTTGCCGCCCGACCAGTCGGGATCACCAGGCATGGGGCCGGCCATGGTCCAATTCGTTTCGACCAAATGCGACTCCACCTGGCTGAGAGCGGAACGGATGGCTTCACGCACGTTGAGCAGTTTTTGGGGAATGATCCGCTGGATGCGGTCCTCCCGGCAGATCACCTCGTTTTTCAATCCCTCGCTCAGTGGTCTCGCGATTTTGTGGCTCAGGGGAGTCACCAGATGAATCCAATACGAGCTCAATCGAGGAGTGAGGACGGGCACGGTAATGATCAGGCGGCGCGGAAGTTTGAGCTCTTCCGCCATGATGCGCAGGATGTCACGATAGCAAAGAATCTCACTTCCGCCGATGTCGAAAATCTTTCCACTGGATTCCGTTTCCGACAAAGCCCCGACGAGATACGTGAGCACATTCTCGACCGCGATGGGTTGGCAACGAGTAGTAACCCACTTGGGCGTGATCATGACCGGTAAGCGTTGGACGAGGTAGCGTAGGATCTCGAAAGATGCCGAGCCCGAGCCAATGATCATGGCCGCGCGCAGGACGGTGACCGGCACTCCGGTGGATGCGAGCGCCGACTCTACATCCCGGCGGGAAGCGAGATGTTCGCTGAGACCGGGGCCCATCTCGCCAAGGCCGCCGAGATAAATGATGCGCCGCAGCCCGGCGGCCTGTGCGGCCTTCGCAAAGGCGAGAGCAAGGTCGAGGTCGCACCGCGCATACTTCCCCTCCGCCGACATCATCGAGTGCACCAGGTAGAAGGCCGCGTCACATCCGGAGAGCTCGAGCGTGAGCGACTGGGGATCGGCGAGATCGACTTTGCGGATCTCGACACGCGAGTCCGCGGTCCAGGCGCGGCCGTCCAGCTTCTGCGGCGAACGCACAAGGCAGCGCAGCGCATAGCCGGAATCGAGAAGGCGCGGCGCAAGGCGGCCTCCAATGTAGCCGGTTGCTCCCGCTATTGCAATACGTTCCATTTGAACTCCCTGGGCGTTGGCTCAGCCCTGCCTAAGTGTAGTCCCTGGCTGCAATAGCCGCAGGAGAGTACTTCGCAATCCACCTGGCCGTGTAGCCGGCGAGCCGTCTTCTGAAAGCTGGCGACGAAAGCGACACCACCGAGACGAGTCGGGCGCTATGCGTCAAGTTGCTTTGGGGGGGCGATTGATAGCACCATGATCACAACCGGGCGAGATGATGGCTCGGATTCGAATCATTTCGGCGCGCCGGCCGTCAAGGGCTGAGATTCAGGAATATAAGGAACAGCAATGAAGCCTGAGTACGATTTTTCGAAGGGGGTGCGCGGCAAGTGTTTTAGACCGGAGGCCGAGTTGCGATTGCCTGTGTACCTGGATGCCGAGGTGCAACGCTACCTCGCCGAGCGGGCTGCTGATAAAGGTGTTCCGCTGGGCGAAATGGTCAACGCACTGCTGAAGCGGAAAATACAGATCATCGAATCGGTGAAATAGACCGAGCGGAGTCTTTCGGCAACACTCCAGTAATGCGAGAGCGGGGCCCGGTGCGGTCGGATTGCGTGCGGTGATGATTCCAACGATTCCAGCTTAATTTCCACAAGGTTGATTGCCGGATAAGACAAGAACATAGGGCCGCTCAATTCCATTAGTGCGGGCGGGTAAATGGCTTGTGCATGGCCCCAGAGATGGCCGATGCCGTTGCCCCGGTCGCGAACCCAGCGCCCGCCCGGCCACTGCTCGATAACCCTATTTCTGGATCCGCCGGGCGGGTTAGTGCTGCCCTCGCCGAAGCGGTGGAGGACGGATTTACTCCGGCTTACAGCCGCCCGGTCCGATAATCCAGCACGGCGCGACGGAGTTGATAGTCGTACTTTGCCTGGGTGTTTTGGATTTCGGCGCTGGTCTGGGCGAGCTGCGCCTGGCTGAGTTCGACGATTGAACTTAGGCCGAGGTCGTAACGGGATTGCGCCAGTTCGAGGGACTGGCTGGATTGGGCGATGAGTTGCTGCGTCAGGCTGATACGCTCCAGTGCGGTAGTCACGTCCAGCATCGCTACCGCAACGTCGCGGGAGACGGCGTTTTCCATCTGCCTGACGCGCTCTTCGGCCTGACGCGATCGGACCTCCGCCTCGCGTTGGCGCGATTTGAATAGCCCGCCGTTGAGGAACGGCAAGGTCACGTTTACACCGGCCGCGAGGTAGCGGCTGGAGAGGTTGCTCACCCGGACCGGGATGACACCGGCTGTGGCGACTGCCGAGATCACCGGATACTTCAACGCATTTTCCGCCAGCGCGAAGCGGCGGGATGCGTCGGTGTCCAGCCTTCCGGCCACAAGTTCCGGTCTATCCTTTAAAGCTTGCGCGGTCAATGTGTCGCGCGCCGTCAGGTCGTCTGGCGGCATCGGTTCTTCCCGTAGAGCGAAAGCGCGCGGGTCGGCGAATCCCATCGCCTCGGAGAGATGTGCCTGGGCCGCCTGGTATTCGTTCGACGCGGCCAGGACCATTAGTTTCGCCTCCGCCAGGTTCGTGCTGGCGAAGCTCAGGTCGAGTCCCGATTTCAACTGGGCGTCGACGAGCGCTGTCACTTGATCCACCAGCAACTGGCGGGCGGCCACGGTTGATTCCGCAATCCCAACCACCGCCCGGCTACGTAATGCCGCGAAGTAAGCCCGCTGCACGTTGAGCAGAATGTCGGCTCGCGTCCATCCGATCCGCGCGGTTTCGGCTTCCGCCGTAAGCCTGGCGCTCGCCACCAGTTGCGACGTGCGTCCGAAATCAGCCACGAGTTGGCTTACCGTCACGCCGGTTGCCATGCGGCTGTAGATGATGGGATTGTTTAATGCTCCCGCGGCCACGCGGCTGGCGTCGGCGGCGCCCACTGCCGTTATGCTGGCGCTGGCCACTGGACGCCGGGCCGCCGCGTTTTGTTCTACACGCTCACCCAATGCTTGCGCCCCGAGTTGAACGGCTTGCAGGGCCGGGTGGTTCCGCAGGGCGAGCCGTTGCGCCTCCGCCAGCGTCATGGGCGTCTGGCCCCACACCCCGGTGGCTAGTACGGCAAATAGCAGGGCTCTCATGCTTCCTCTCTCCGCCCGTACACCAGCAGGAACGCACAGGGCACGATGAAGATCGTGAACAGCAGCGAAACGCTCAAGCCGCCGATTATCGCCTGCGCCAGCGGCGCGTAGCTCTCACTTCCCGTGCCTATTTTGAGCGCCATCGGCAAGAGGCCGATGACCGTGGCCAGAGATGTCATCAATACAGGCCGCAACCGGACGCGACCGGCCATCGCTACCGCCTCCCTGACGGGCATTCCGTCCGTCATCAGCCGGTGCGTGAACTCCAGGATGAGAATACTGTTCGAGACAACGATTCCGACCATCATCACCACGCCCATCAATGACTGCACATTCAGGGTGGTGCCCAATAGATACAGGGTTACGAGCACTCCCGAGAGCCCCATCGGCACGGCCAGCAGAATGAGAAACGGGTCGACGAAGGAACGGAATTGGGCGACCAGGATGAGGTAGAGCAGCACCACCGCCAACCCCAGGCCCATGGCGAAGCTTCGCAAGGACGCCCGCATCCCCTGGACCATGCCTCGCATGTCGATGCGAAGGCCGGCGGGTATTTCCGCCTTTGCCACCATCTCGTCGATGCGAGCGGCGACTGCGCCGAGGTCCTCACCGGAGAGCCCGACGTACACGTCAATTACGCGGCGGAACTGATAGTGATCGACTTCGGTCGGCGCGTCCATGCGACGAACTTCGGCGACGGCATCCAACCGCGCCGGTTCGGTGAACTTCGCGGCGCGTAATGGAATGGCGCGGAGGTCCATGAGGCTCCGGACTTGATTCTCCGGGTACTGGACGGTGAGCATATAATCGTTGCCGGTTCGGCTGTCGACCCAGTAGCTGGGGGCGATCATCTGATTGGAGACGAGCGCCGTGATGATATTGCTGGTCACTTCGCGCTGCGACAGGCCGAGTTGGCCGGCACGTGTCCGGTCCACGTTGAGCTTGATGGCCGGGTAGTCCAGATCCTGCGGAATGTAAACATCGCTTACGCCGGGGATGGTTCGAATTTGCGACGCGAGCGTGGAGGCCAGTTTGTGCGCGGCTACTTGATTGGGACCGCTGATCTGGAGGTCGATGGGAGCGGGGAGGCCGAGGTTCAGGACAGCGTCCACCAGGCCGCCGGACTGGAAGAATGTCGAGAGGTGAGGCATTTCGACGGCCATGCGCCGCCGGATGCGGTCCATGTATTCGTAGCTGCCGGTCTTGTGCCCCTCCTTGAGACTGGCCTGGATAAAAGCGGTATGTTGCGCGGAGTTGCTGGTGTAGATGGAGGAGTAACCGGGTGTGACGCCGATGTTCGAAACGACGATATCCAGTTCCTCGCCGTCAACAACTTCGCGAATGAGTGTCTCCACTTTGGCGACTTCCTCGGCGGTCAACTCCAGGCGCGTGCCTGAAGGCGCCTTTATGTTGATCATGAACTGGCCGGCGTCGGTGCGCGGGAAGAAGGCCACGCCGAGAAACGGATAGATGAATAGGCTGCACAGGAAGATTACCGCGGTGCCCGAGAGGACGGCCACCGGCCGGCGCAATGCGGCCCGGACGACGGTCATGTAGCCGTCGAGCAGGCGCTCAAAAAGCCGATTGAAGGCATGGTTGAACCGCGTCATCAAGCTGCCTTTGACTTCGTGGCTTTCCGAGTGATGCCGAATGAAGCGGGAACAGAAGAGGGGGACGAGCGTGACGGCGACCAGGTAGGACGCGAATAGCGCGAGTACGACGGCTACGGCCAGGGAAGTGAATAGGAACTTACTGACGCCGTACAGGAACGTTACGGGGAAGAAGACGATGGCCGTTGTCAGTGTTGCCGCGAGGACTGGGAGCGTAACTTCCTCGCCGCCTTTTTCCGCGGCGATCATGGGCGGCTGCCCGAGTTCCAGATGCCGGAATATGTTCTCCAGCACAACCACCGAGTTATCGATGACGCGTGAGAATACAAGCGCCAGGCCGCCGAGAACCATGGTGTTCATGGTTCCGCCGCCCAGCGCGAGCATGAGGATGGTGGCGAGCGCCGATAGCGGAATGGAAAGGCAAACGGCCACGGTCGCGCGAAAGCTGCCGAGGAAGACGAGGATCATCAACGCGGTCATTGCGAGGCCGATGGCGCCTTCATGCAGGAGCGTGCTGATGGCCTGCTTTACGTAAACGGACTGATCGAATACGACGCTGGCCTGCAACTGTTCCGGCAGGCCGAAGAGCCCGTCCACGGCCTTCCGGATGCCATCGACGACGGCGATGGTGTTGGAGTCGCCCCCCTGCTTGAGAACCGGCAGATAAACGGACGGCTGGCCGTCGACGCGGACGATGCTGTTCTGAATCTGTGCGGCGTCCTTCGCTTCGCCGATGTCGGCGACGGTCACAAGGCCGCCATTGATGGCCTTCAACGGAATTCGATTGATGTCCTCTACGGTTTCCACCTGGCTGTTGGTGTAGATGCTGTAGTCCAGGGGACCGATTTTCGTGTCGCCCGCGGGAAGAATGGCGTTGCTCTCATTGACAGCGCGGACGACATCCATTGGGCTGAGCTGGTGAGCTTCGAGTTTGGCAGGGTCGACGTAGACCATGATCTGCCGGTAGCGGCCGCCGAAGGGTTGAGGGACGGAGGCGCCCGGAGCGTTGGCGACCTGGTTCCGGATCGCGTACTGGGCGTTGTCGCGAAGGACGGTTTCCGAAAGGCCTTCGCCCTTCAGGGTGATGAGGCAGACGGGGAGGCTGGAGGCGTCGAACTTCAGGACCACCGGGGGAAGAGTGCCTTGCGGGAGGCGCCGAAGATTGGCGGTGGCCAAGCTGGAGATGTTGCTGACGGCCGCATCGGCATTTGTACCGGGTTGAAAGTAGATTTTGATCAGGCTGACGCCCGGAAGCGAGCGGGACTCAATGTGTTCGACGCCGCTGGCGAGCGTAAAGAAGCGTTCGAAGCGGCCGGTGATGCTGGTTTCCACCTGCTCCGGGGGCATGCCGGAGAAGAAGGTGGCGACGACGACGACGGGAATGTCGATGGGCGGAAAAAGATCGACGGGCATGCGCACGAGGCTTGAGACGCCAACGACGCTGACAATCAGGCAAAGGACGATGACGAAGTAAGGATTGCGAATGGAGAAGCGCGACATTTACCGGCCACCGCCCGGCATGAGTTTCGCATTCGCCGGCGCGCCTGCGCGAAGGCCGCTGCGATTGCCCAGCACCACCAGATCGCCCTGCTGAAGGCCGGCCCGGATTTCAAACAGGGCGGGTGTCTCCAGGCCCAACGTTATAGGCCGCTCTTCCAGTTTCTTAGATGCGTTCAGAATGAAAACCGTGGGCTTCGTGTTATGACCGGAGACGGCTTGCACAGGAACGGCGAGCGCTTCCGGTCTGGTTTCAAGCACGATGGAGGCGGTGCCGAACATTCCGGGTAGTAGGGCGCCGGTGCGGTTGTCGATGTCGACTTCGGTTTCCATGGTCCGTGTCGCGGAGTCGAGGCGTCGCGAGAACCGCGCGACTCGCCCCTGGATCACCTGCTTGAGGGCGTCCACCCGCACCTCGACCGCCCCGCCGATCCGCACGCTGCCAACGGCCGATTCCGGGATGGGAAGCACCATTCGCAGGCGGTCGATTTGGGAGATCCGGACCACTGGCATGGCTTGGGTCTGGGACGCGGTGCCGGCCTGAATCATCGCGCCCGGATGCGCGTATCGCTTGGTGACCACGCCTGAGAACGGAGCGACGATTCGCAGGTAGTTCATCATGGTTCGGACGCGGGCCTTGGTGGAACTGGAAACGTGCACTTGCTGTTCGGTGGAGGCCAGGGCGGCTTTTGCGCTCTCCCATTGGCCTTCGGCCTCCCGGAGTTGAGCGGCGGTCATGTCCAGCTCCTGTTGGGCGACAAGTTTTGGCCGCGACTTCGACACCCGGTCCAGCCGATCAAACGACAGCTTCCGCATCGCATAGGCCGATTCGGCCCTTTTCACTTCGCTCTGAGAGCGGACGACGTCCAGTTCCGTTCGTCGCTCCGAGGCCGTGGCGTGGGCCAATTCCTCGGCGTATTCCGGCACTTCCAGCACCGCCAACACCTGGCCGGTGACTACTCGATCGCCAACATCGACGGCGATCGATTTCAAGTACCCGGCGACTTTGGCGTGCAGTTCCACTTCCTGGTAGGGCCGGAACTCGGCGGTTACGTCCAGTTCACGGGAGAGATTATGCCGCTCCACGCGGGCGACGGGTACGGTGAGGACCTTGGCGGGTTCGGCGGATTTTGTACCGGAATCGCGGGTTCCGCAGGCCGCAGTCGCGAGCAAACCGGCCGCCGTCAAATTTCGGGCCATTCGTCTCATCCCTTCCTTATCGCTCGCAAGGGGGTATGGAGCCCATCCCCCGTTGGGGGGATCTTCGCGGAAAAGGAACGCTAGATGTCCGCGCCGGATGCCGCGGCTCCAGTAAGCTTGAGGGTAGAAAATGCGCAATCGGACTTGGCCTGTGTTCCTTGTCGGTCTCGGCTCGCTGCTAGGGCTTCTGTTCCTGCCGGGCAGCGCCGCGTTGCGGAAGACGCAGGATGTATACGACAGCATCCGTTCGGTGCGGGAATCCGACCAGCGCAGTCAATCGCGGCTGCAGGAACTGGAACGCCGCATATACATGAACAGCATCCTGGTGCGGGAATTGTTGCTGGATACTTCACCGGTGCAAAACCTCCGGTATGCCAAGGATTTCCGGGAGAATCGAAACGTGGTGGAACGCCAGATTGGCGAGTTGAACGCGAATTCTCCGACGAGCGATAAGGGCGCGCTTCTGCGGTTGGAGGCGGAACTGCACGCGTATTGGAGGTCAGTAGAGCCGGTGTTCCTGTGGACACCGGAAGAGCGGCGACAGCGCGCCACGTACTTCCTTCGGGAACAACAGCGGCCGCGGAGGCAGGCGATTCTGGCGATTGCCGATGAGATCGATGCTTTGAGCGGAGACGCGTACCGGAAGCAGTATCAGCAGGTGAATTTGAGCCAGATCAACTTTCGTAGTGAGATCGAACGAATTGTGGCGGTGGCTTTTGTGATCGGTATTTTGATTGCGCTCGGGTGCATTGTGCGAATCGCGACTTTAGAACTGCGCACGGAACGCGAGCGCGCGAAGACGGAGTTGGCGGAAGATCAGCTTCGGCATTTGACCACCCAGCTCATGCATGCCCAGGAGGAAGAGCGGAAGGCGATTTCGCGGGAGTTGCATGACGAGGTAGGGCAGATGTTGACGGGGCTACGGATCGAACTGGGAAGCCTGGAGCTGCTGCGCGACAAGCCGGCGCAGTTCAGCGATCATCTGAACGAGGCGAAGTCCATTGCGGAGCAGTCGTTGCGGGCCGTTCGCGATCTGGCCGTGGGGTTGCGGCCGTCTGTACTCGATCTGGGGCTACTGCCCGCACTCCAGTGGCAGTCACGGCATTTCTCGAAGCGCAGCGGGATTCCGGTTACGGTGAATGCGGAGGGGGAGTTTGACAATCTGTCCGAGGGGTATAAGACCTGCGTTTACCGGATTGTGCAGGAGACGCTGACGAATTGCGCGCGGCATGCGTCGGCGCGGAAGGCCGATGTTACGTTGCGGAAGACCGCCGAGGCGTTGGCGGTGCGGATTCATGACGATGGGTGCGGGTTCGATCCGAAGTCGGCGCGCCGGGGAGGGTTAGGCTTGATCGGGATTGAGGAACGGGTGCGTGAGTTGGGGGGCGATCTTCACATCGATTCGGGACCGGGCCAGGGCTGTACGCTAACGGTTCGATTCACTTTGCCGCAGGCCGTATCATGAGTGCCATTCGTGTGCTGCTGGCCGACGATCATGGGGTGGTTCGCAAGGGGCTCCGCTTTTTACTGACACAGGACCCCGGGGTGGAGATTGCCGGTGAAGCCGAGGATGGGCGCGAAGCCGTGCGCCTGGCGGGCGAATTGCAGCCGGCGGTGGTGATTATGGATATTGCGATGCCGCTGTTAAACGGGATTGACGCGGCCGCGCAGATCAGTAAATCGAACCCGCGGACGGCGGTGATTATGCTGAGCATGTACTCCGATGAGGAGTTTTTGATCCGCGCGTTGACGGCCGGTGCGAAGGGATATTTGTTGAAGGACTCGGCGGAGGCGGATGTGCTGCGGGCGGTTCATGCCGTGGCGCAGGGCCGCACGTATTTCACGCCGTCGATTGCGCACACCTTGTTGGAAGACTATATGCGGCGGTTGCAGCAAGAGGGTTTGCAGGACCGGTACGACTTGCTGACGGACCGGGAGCGGGAGGTGCTTCAACTGCTGGCCGAGGGCCGATCCAACAAGGAAGTGGCGACGCTGCTGGGGCTGAGTATTCATACCGTCGACACGCACCGGACGAATTTTATGCAGAAGCTGAGCCTGCACAATACGGCGGAAATTGTGATGTACGCGATGCGGAAGAAGATCATTTCCTGATTGATTTTATTAGTTAAGTATTCGCTTGCCTGTTGTCTTGATCCTGCTTATGCTTCACTATTACTTCGAAGGGATTTTGAACATGGAAGCGCGATCTGTCAGCCACGGAACGTTGGTGATTGAGCGTAGTTTTGCGAAGACGCCGGAGCGGGTATTTGCCGCTTTTTCCGATTCGGCGAAGATGGGATGCGTTGGACGAGGAGGACTGAATGGTTGACAAGCGCCAGCGGGCTTCAGGATACTCTGAGTAGCGCACTTTTGGGGTGCTGCCTGTCCGCGGCAAGGGAGAATTTCTCCCACCCATGTATTCCCCATTTCTGTCCGGACCTTCACTCCGGCCTGCATGCAGCGGACTCCAGGCAGTCATTGATGAAGCAGCTACCCGAGGTACACTTAAGCGGCTTGCCAAAGGTGACTTTCGCGGGAAGCGCGGGGTCCCCGGGGACCGTAAGAGTGGAGTATGCCATGTAAGACTATTGGGGCTTTACCGTGACAACCTCTTCCAGCGTGTCAGCCAGGATGAAGTTGTCGAAGTAAATCGTATCGACCGACGACTTGTGGGGACTGCGATGGATGCCGGGCTGGCAAAAGTAGACGGCCTCGGCGCCTTTGGTTTTCAGCTTCTTGTCGAGGACAAGAATGCCATTGAACCAGAGGCGTGTATTTCCTTTCGCGGGGTCCTCCGACCAGTGAATGTGCATGGCTAACTGGAGCCATTTACCGGTGGCGAAATCCGCTTCCCAGTGGGCGCCGTTGCGGCCCAGATTACCGGCGCCGTACTTTATCAGCGTTCCGCCGCCCGGCTTGGGCTCCACCCACCAGGTCATGACGTTGTTGTAGCGCGGCGGCGGCGTCCCTTCCCAGTAGAAAAAGTTGTCCCGGTCCTTGGGCGGCTCGGGCATATACATGTAAAAAGACATGTAGGTGTCGGATCCTTCCTCGACCGTCACCTTCGGCCCGCCAATCTGCACGCGCAACTGTTGGGGATTGAAGACATCATCCTCATGGATGGTGAACTTCCCGGCATATTTGCCCTGTTGAACTATATCGGAGACCACTTGAATATTGCGCGGTCCGGCGTTCTGGCCCCGAGTACCGGTGGCGCTCCATTGGCTGAGGTCGCCGGTCTCAAAGTCGGCTTTGAAGATGATTTTGGCGGAGGTGGCCGGACAAAGGGCCGCCAGGATCAGGACTACGTGCGGGATGGTTTTGAGCGGAGGTGTCACGGTACCCAGTGTGCCACGGGGGAATACAATACGAGGTATGATTTCCCGTCGTCAGTTGCTGGCCGGTTTGCCCTTGGGTGGCGCATTGCGGGCCGCGGGGCGGCCGCCCCGGATCCTGCTTCGCAGTTCGTGGCAGTCTGTAAACATCGGCGATATCGGCCACACTCCGGGGGCGCTGACGTTGCTGGGGAAGTATTTTCCGGAGGCGGAGATCACACTGTGGCCGGGGAAGTTGGGACACGGTTCGCGAGAATTGCTTTCGAAGGGATATCCGAACCTGCGGATTGCCGAGGGAACCTTGAACGCTTCGAACCAGCCGACGACGCCTGAGTTGGCGAAGGCATGGGCGGAGGCGGACCTGTATTTGAGCGGCTCCGGATCGGGGTTCCCGGCGAGTAATCATGCGGTGGCGTTCCGGAAGGGGACGGGTAAGCCGGTGGGTGTGTTGGGCGTAAGCACGGACCCGATTTCGGGGATTGGTGGTGACCGGGAGCCGGAAGGCGGAACCTTGCAGGCGTTGCGGGAGAAAGCGCTGCGGCTGCCGGCGACGCATCTTCCCGCCGATTTGCGATACGTGATCGACGGGGCCGCGTTCTTCTTCTGCCGGGATACGATATCACGGGACTATTTGAAAGCGCAGGGCGTTAAGACGCCGGTTCTGGAGTTTGGGCCGGACGCGCAATTGGGAATGCATTTGCGGGACGATGCGCGGGCGGCGGCTTATCTAAAAGCAAACAGACTGGAGCAGGGTAAGTTTATCTGCGTCATTCCACGGCTGAGGTATACGCCTTATTACCGTGTGAACAACGTGCCGCGGGTGGCGGCGGACGATATTCGGGACGCGATTAACAATCGAACAACGGACGGCGATCATGCGAAGTTGCGGGAGATGATTGTGGCCTATGTGCGGAAGACCGGCAATAAGGTGATGGCGTGCGCGGAGATGACATATCAAGTGGAGATGGCGAAGGAGGTTTTGGTGGATCCGCTGCCGGCCGATGTGAAGAAGAATGTCGTTTGGCGGGATACGTATTGGCTGCCGGATGAAGCGGCGTCGGTGTACGCGAAGGCGCAAGCGGTGGTGAGCGTAGAGTGCCATTCGCCGTTGATTTCGTATCGCAATGGGACTCCCGCTTTCTATGTTCGCCAGCCGACCGATACGTGTAAGGGCCAGATGTACCGGGATTTCGGGGCGGGGGACTGGTTCTTTGAGATGGACGAGACGAAGGGCGATCAGTTGTGGGAGCGATTGGAGGCGATCCATCGGGACCCGCACGCGGCGGCTGGGCAGGTGCGAAAGATCATGAGTAATGTGGAGGCGGCGCAGAAACGGATGATTGCAGCCGTGCGCGCGGCTTGCCGAGCGTAGATGAAGAAGAAGGGCCAGTCGATCCTGTTATTTTTACTCTTCTCCTTTTCGGCGGGGAGTCCAGGGTACATTTTCGGGAAGTTCGTTAAACCGAGATTGAAAGACGGGGAAGTCAGTGCGATGATACTGCCGATCTCTTTGCTTTCAGTTTGGCTGGCGATTGTCTGGCATGAGTTGGGCCACGTCATTGGCGGTTGGCTCGCCGGATTCACCCTGCATCTGTTCGCGGCGGGTCCATTGCACGTGGAGCGAGTAGGTGGGCGGTTGCAATGGGGCTTCAATCGTAGCGTGGGGATGTGGGCGGCGTGGCGGCGAGCATGCCGGGGGGCACGATTACCGGGCTGCGAGAGAAGTTGCTGAAAATGGTGGCTGGCGGCCCGGTGGCCTCTCTAGCCGGCGGCCTGTTCCTGTTGCCAGCGTCGAGGTTGTGGCCGGAGGGCCCGCACGCGGCCGTGGCGCTCTTCACGTTTGCGCTGATGTCGGTCTTCCTGGGGATTGCTACTTCGTTGCCGATTTCGAATTTTGGTCTCGTGAACGACGGATTGCGAATCGCGCAGTTGTGGCGCCGGGATGCGGCGGGAATGTTGTGGATGGCGAATGTTGGGCTCAGTTCGCTGGCGGCGAGTGTACGGAGGAGTTGGTGACAACGGCGGCGGACGGAGCGTCGTATGACGGAGTGTTGGCGATGTGGCTGCGGTATTTCCGGCATCTGGACCGGAAGGAATTTGGGGAAGCGAAGATTTGGCTGCATCGAGCCTTGGAGAATGTTGAAGTGTTACCGGCGCCGGCGAGACCCTGTGTTTTTGTGAGCGCCGCCGATTTTTGCGCGCGCATTGAGCCGGACGTGACGCTGGCGCGGGAGTATTTGGAGCTGGCTTCGAAACCGGGAATGGTATCCAAGGACCTCGGCGCTCACCAAAACTTGACCACTTGTGCTCCGATAGAGTTGCCCACCCCCGGCACCGCACCTTGGCCCGTAAGCCGCAGATGGGCAAGGCATTATCATCCCCGGCCCCGTTGGGCC
>Ga0105046_10005207_pt1 | contig 20590 bp, 22 predicted proteins | sample MAT03_FD_78385 | JGI IMG/M metagenome (GOLD analysis project Ga0105046, IMG submission 78385) | Freshwater microbial communities from Lake Fryxell liftoff mats and glacier meltwater in Antarctica - MAT-03 (megahit assembly) | ecosystem: Environmental > Aquatic > Freshwater > Ice > Liftoff...
ACTATGACGCCGGTTACCCGGCCTCAACATCACTTCACCAGCATCATCTGAAGGCAACGTCACAACTCTCATCCAGTCCTGCCCCCGTGATCTATAACAACACGAGTGGTCTCAAATCACCCTGACACAGGGGGAACTCGCCGTCCTCGTTGAAGTGGTTGTGCAGGCCCCGCTTGTGGCTGCCCGGAACGACTTGCATGCAGCCGTTCTCGAGCGTCGAGTCGTCGAGGTAGACCTGGCACGCCAGGATCCGGCGGTGACGTGTGGGAAGAACGCAGGTCTTGATGCCAGGCGAACGTGCGTCCCTGGCCGGCCGGCTTCATGATCAGCATCGAGTAGTACAGCAACAGGTTGGGGCCGAGTATCGACTCGACCACGTTAATTAAGCACACGCGGATCGCGGGCGAGGTCCATCCACTCCGAGCCGAGCTCGTGCGGCTCGGCGACCTGTTGCAGGGCGATCTCGCCGATGTCGCCGTCGTCCGCTTCGGAGATGTGCAGCCGGTAGTGGTCGGTGTTCGACCCGATCGCGGTCGCCCGGTCGCTGATGCGGGCAACCGCGGCGCGCAGTGCCTCGACCTCGTCGGCCGACAGAACGACCGGGATCGCCAGGTAGCCGTCTCGGCTCCAATCATCGACGTGGTTGCTCATGTCATGACCTCGTTTTTGAGCTTGGGGGTTGGGTGGGCAGCTCGCTCCGGACGACGCCGTACGGCGGCAGGGACTCGCCGCTTGGCTCGAGCAGGCGCGGTTCGGGGCCGAGGTTGACAGCCAACCGGCGCGTCACCGACTCGCCGACCGTCGTCATCACGGTGATGCCGTCACGCCGTTCTACATGCGCCTCGCCGGCAAGCTCGGTCAACCATCGGAAGTCGTGCAGCGCGTAGTACACGGGGAACAACTCGACAACTCCGTTCCCGCCGGCCGCCAGCAGCCCGGCCTCGCCGGCTGCCTCGAACACCGTCACCGACGCCACATCGTTGGCGCTCAATTCGGCTATCGCCCCGAGCATCCAGGCCGCTGCCAGCGGTTGCGATTGGCGGTGGTCGAAGCGTTGTCCGCCCTGCAGCTCGATGCGAAAGTTCGGCGACTCACACTGCCAGTCGCGCCGCAGCCGCAACGTCAGTGGGCCGACGGCGACCGGGCCACCGTGCCGGGCGTGCAACGTCTGCATGATCGGATCGATCGCCTCGAGGCTCTCCATGATCGTGGCGTCGTCGAAAGCGTGAACCTGAGGACACATCGGGAAGCCGACGAGGTCGAGCCCGGCCAGCGTGTCTTTCGACGCGTTGAGGTCGGCGAAACTCGTGCACGAACCGCCTCCGACGACGGCGTCGTCCAGCGTGGCGATCGCGTCGCGAACCCTCCTGACCTGAGGCCGGGGCGAGGTGCGCAAGTCGCGGTCGAACACGAACACCGCCGAGATGTCGGCGCCGGCGCGCACGTCTGCGACCACGGACTCGATCGCGCTGGCGGGCGTGCGCCCATCGACGATCAGTTCGAGCTCCACGCATGCTCCGAGCGCCGTCGCCAGCGCGGTTTCGTTGAGCACCTGCTCGCGATCGTGAGCGCTGTGCGAATCGACATCGACCACCACCCGCAGGTGATCGAGCCGGAGATTCTTGAGCGCCTCGAGCGCTCCGGGATGGCCGACGAGTGCTCCGGCGCCGATCGCGGCGACGCCGACCCTCGGCCATGCCGCGTGACGCGCGGCCTGCGTTGCGGAGTCCGCCCAACTCGGTGTGGACTGCGTCGCATCGATCGAGAATGAGATCGTGACCGCTTGGCGGACCACGTCGCCCCCGGCGAGGAAGTGCTCGTCGGGCCAGGGTCCGTGCCTGCTGTACGTCTTGAAACAGCCGTCCATCCAGCTTCGCTGGTCCTCGATCGAGAACAACCCACCTTCGAACTCGAAGCGGGCGACCACGCCGGGCGCCACGTCGACGGCCGCCGACGTGAACGTCGAGAGCACCGGCAGCAGGACGGTCTGCACGGGCACGACACCGTCGAACCGTCCGTACTCCGACTCGGTGCGAATCTGCGACCCTGCGGCACCTGCGGGGTGTGCGACGACGAGCCCAATCCGCGCGTACTGGAAGTCCGTCAACGCCTCGGCGGTCACCTCGCACCACACCTCGTGTTCCGTGGCGCGGATCGTGGTGACCATGCGCAGCGCGATCGCGTCGCGTTCGTAACGGGCCACGAAACGCGCGTCGAAGCCGTCTGCGTGTTGGTCGACGTCGTATGCCTCGAAGTCCGGGAGCACCGTCCCCCAGTGGGGGTCGCGGACCGTGCCGAGGATCCCGCGGACGGCCTCGACGCCGCCGACCGTGATCCAGCGCAGCTGCCCGCCGTCGATCACGGCGTGCAGGCCGCCGGCGTGCACGCGCCGTGCCGAGGGAGCTGCCGCGTGTGCCATCAGTACATCGAGGTGAACGGAATCGTCCCACCCCGGGACGAGTCCTCTTGGTATGCGGGAATGTCTCCGTCGCGCAGGTATGCGGCGTGCGCCGCCTCGAGCTTGCCGTCGTCGATCGACACGCCGAGTCCCGGGCCGCGCGGAACCAGCGCCGTGCCGCGGCCAGTGAACTCGATCGAGCCGTCGACCACCACATCGTCGACGAACTCGGCGGCGGTGGTGTCGAGTGCGAACGGCAGCGCGGGACACACCGCGGCCATGTGTAGATACGCCGCCTGGCCGATCCCGCCCTCCGCGGCGGAATGGAAGTTGACCCCGAGTTGCGTGGCGTCGCAGAACGCGTGGAGCTTGGTGATGTTGGTGACCCCGCCCCACTCGAAGATGTCACCGAGCACCACGTCGACCGATCGCAGCCCGTACCCCACAGCGAGGCTGTCGAGATCGGTGACGCACATGTTGGTGGCGAGCGGGATGTCGACCCGGTCACGCACACGCGCCATCGCCGGATTGCCCCACACCGGGTCCTCGTAGTATTCGAGCCCGACCCGCTCGAACTCCTTTCCCATCCGGATCGCCGTGGGAACGCTGTAGATAGCGTTCGGATCGAAGCGCAGCTTGTGCTCGGGAAAGACTTCGCGGAGGGCCCACATGTTGGCGACCTCGGCGCGCTCTCCGCGCACACCGCCCTTGTACTTGATGGTCGTGAAGCCGTACTCGTCGACGAGTTCTCGCGCGCGGGCGACCACCTGGTCGGTGGTGTCGACCTCGCCACCGCCGTCCGCGTTGCGGGCCCGATGGAACACGTACGCCGAGAACGGGACCTCGTCACGGAACCGGCCGCCCAGCAGCTCGCACAGCGGCCGGGCGACCGACTTGCCCATCAGGTCCCAGCACGCCAACTCGAGTGCGGCGACGGCTCCGCAACCCAACTTGCCGTGGTAGTACGGAATAAACAGCGTTTTGGCGAGCATCCGCTTGACTGCGAACGGATCCTCGCCGAGGAACAACGCGGCGAGCTCGTTGTCGATCAACGCCTTGACCGATGCGCCGCCCTGTGTCTCGCCGATCCCGACCAGCCCGTCGTCAGTAGTCACCTGGACCACGGTGCGCGTCCAACTCGCGTTGGAACCACCCGACCACTGGATCGGGGCCTGGTAACCGACGTTGACGACCACCGCGTCGATCTTGGCGATCGTCGTCACGTCACCACAGCGCCCCGCCCGCCACGTTGATCACTTCACCGGTGATCCCGGTCGCTTCGTCGCGGCAGAGGAACACGGCCAAGGCGGCGACCTCGTCGACCGTGATCAACCGCTTCTGCGGGAGTTGTTCGGCGATCAGCCTCAGGTTCTCCTCCCAGTCGGCGCCGCCCTCACCACGATCAGCCCGGCGTTGCGAACCCTCACGCCCCATCCCCGTGTCGAGCTGCCCGGGCTGGATCACGTTGCACGTGATGCCTTGCGCGGCGACCTCTTGGGCGACTGCCCGGCTCAGCCCGAGCAGCCCCGATTTGGATGCGCAATACGCGGTGTAGCGCGGATAGCCAACCTCGCCGGCCGTCGAACCGATGTTCACGATCCGCCCCCAGCCACGCTCGACCATCGCCCCCAGGCAGGCGCGCGTCGTCCGGTACGGGCCGTTCAGGTTGATGTCGAGCACGGTGTTCCACACGCCGTCGCTCTCGTCGGACGTCAGGTAGGCGTGCGCCGCGGCCCCAGCGGCGTTGACGAGGATGTCGATCGCGCCGAGCTCCGCAACCGCCGCCCGGTGGCAGGCGTGCACCGACTCGGAGTCGCGGACGTCGAGCGGGAACGCGCGTGCCCGCACGCTGGCCGACTCGATGGCGGCGATCGCCTCGGCTGTCTCGGCAGCGCCAGGGCGGTACGTGAACGCTCCGTCGGCCAGCGTCTTGGCATCGGCGGTGAGCGAGCCGATAGCGACATCGGCACCGGCGGCGGCGAGACGCTCTGCGATCGCCCGGCCGGTGCCGGTGACGCCACCGGTCACCCACGCGGTGCGACCTGCCAGGAACCGATCGTTCATCACGCCTCGGCGACCGCGTCGAACAATTTCTGGAATCCGGCGACGAGCGCGGACAGGTCATCGGCGACAGTGACGAAGTGGGCATCGTGGCTGGCGGCGATCCGCCGGCACTCGGCGTTGTGCCCTCCGGCGGTGGCGAAAGACTTGCCGGCCGCTCGCGCAGCGCGCCCCACGCGGTCGAGATCGGCGAACGCCGCATCGTTCCAGCGGCCGGGGGGCTGGCCGCGTGACAGTGCCAGGTCGGCGGGGCCGACGAACAGCCCGTCGACGCTCGGCAGGGCGGCGATAGCGCCGGCCTGCTCGACGGCCTCGGCGGTCTCGATCATGACGTAGCAACGGGTGGACACGTTTTGGGCGTCCGTCCACGTGGGCTCGACCGCCGAATAACGCTGGATCCGGCTGTAGCCGAAACCCCGCGTGCCGAGCGGCGGAAACTTGGCGTACGCGATGGCTGCCTCGGCCTCGGCCAGTGAGCGGATCTGGGGCAGGATCACGCCCGCCGCACCAGCGTCGAGGGCGTGTTGGATCGACGCCCGACTCGTCTCGCTCACGCGCGAGTACACCTCGAGTCCGAGGGCGGCGCAGAACGGGATCAGCAGGTCGGCATCGCGATCGGAGAGCGAGCCGTGCTCCATGTCGAGCACGACCACCGAGAACCCGCAGTTGGCGGCGATCTCGCATGCTTGGTGATGCGGCGTTTCCAGCCAGAATCCCAGCCGAGGCCCGGCCGTCGTGGAAGGCTTCTTGGCAGTCAGGCTGTTCGACATCTCGCGGGAACATTACTGTACGTAGTGCTGACACGTCAATCAGTACCGCTGACGCTAGATGATTGGTTCCAAGGGGTGTCAGTGGTCCCAGGCGGTGAGTGATCGGGATGGTCCGGTTCGTCCGCTGGTTTCGTTGTGCCAGATGGCGGCGGTGAGGGCGAGGAGTCGTTGGAGGATGCGGGCGCAGACGCCGGCGGGTTTGCGGCCGCCGTGGCGTTCGAGGTCGAGTTGGGCTTTGAGGGTCTGGTTGATTGATTCGATGATCTGGCGGAACGGTTTCAGGAATCGGGTGAGTGGCCGGACGGTCTTTTCGGACTTGAGTGCGGGGCGGATCAGGGTGATGCCACGCTCGTTGGGTTCGCTCTCGAAGCTGGTTGAGCGGTAGCCCTTGTCGGCGATCAGGACTTGGCCGTTGCGGTCGGCGAGTGCCGGGTCGAGTTGGAGCATGGCGAGTGCGGTGTCGCGTTCGTCTGTTTTGGCGCTGGTCAGGGCGTATGCGACGGGGAGACCGGATGATGTCGCAATGAGGTGGAGGCGCAGTCCCCAGAACCAGCGGGAATGTGAAGCGCAGTAGCCGTAGCTGGCGTATCCGGCCATGTCGGATCGTTTGACGGTTTCGCGGGAACGGCCGCATTCCACTGGGGTGGAGACAGCGAGCCACAGACCGTCGTGCCAGGACGGGCAGTCCCGGGCGAGCGCGGAGATGATGTGTTGCAGTGTTGGGGCGGCGTGGCGGATGAAGCGGGCTTCGGACGTGAAGCCGAGCAGGGCTTGGATCACTGCGAGTGTGACGAGTTCGGCGTCGGAGAGTTTGGGTGCGATGCCGATTGCGGGTCGTTCAGGTGCCCACTCGGGGTGGTCGATGAGGAGATCGTCGACGGTGACATAGAAGTCGTGTCGCGAGCGCGTCCAGGTCAGGGTCCATGCCAGCAGGTCCTCCAAGACGATGGCGTTTGGTCCCTTGATCTTGGACGCTCTCGCGCTCAACGTGGTGGAAGATCGCGCGGACCACGCGAACCCCTTGGAACTACTCTCGTCTAGTGCTCTGACCACGTTGATTGGTGGGTCGCGTCCACCACTTTGATCGTTGGGTCTGTTTTGATTGGTGGATGGCTGAACGTGTGTGTGTGCGTCGCTTGAACGACGTCGAGGGAAAGATTTTGCAACGGATCGTGTGTCGAGGGGGTGGTTCGGAGAAGTCGATCGTGAAGTGGCGACCGGCGATGGTCGTGTTGGCGTCGGCGGGCGGCAACGACGTGGCTGCGATCGCGCGTTTGGTGCAGACGTCACCGGATCGTGTTCGTGAGATGATCCACCGGTTCAACGATCTGGGGATGCGATCGTTGAACCCTCAGTGGGCGGGTCCCCCTGTGTCAGGGTAATTTGAGACCACTCGTGTTGTTATAGATCACGGGGGCAGGACTGGATGAGAGTTGTGACGTTGCCTTCAGATGATGCTGGTGAAGTGATGTTGAGGCCGGGTAACCGGCGTCATAGTAAAGAGTTCAAGCAACGCGTGGTCGCTGAGTACGACGCGTTGCCCAAGCAGAGTGGTGATCGTGGTTCGTTCTTGCGTGGCCATCGGCTGGGTCGCCACCAGATCTCGGTGTGGCGTCGCGAACTGGAAGGCGCGACGGCCGATAAGTACGGCGTGACCGGGAGACCACGTCGCAGCGTTGGAGTGTGTGCTTATGGACGGCACGGTCATCCAAACGGGCTCACGGACCAGGAAGAACGTTGTCGGCCTGGACCTGACCGGCCTGATCGTCGGCTCAGAGGGAACACTTGCCATTGTCGCCGAGGCGACGGTTCGTTTGCTGGCGCGACCGCTGTCTCGCTCGACGGTGGCCGCCTTCTTCGGTGCGCCGACCGACGCGGTTGAGGGCCTCCTGCGGACTCTGGCGGGAGTCGGAGCCGTCCCTGGCCGAGCTGATGGATCGCACGACCGTGCGCGCTGTCGAAGCGATGACGCACATGGGTCTTGACGTCGAGGCGGGCGCACTCCTGCTCGTGCAGTTCGATTCGGCTGACGCGGCGCGACTTGCCGTCGGCGCCGGAGACACGTTGCGCAACTTGGGGGCGACCGAGGTGGCGGTGACGTCGGACCTCGACGAGGGCGACCAATTTCTCCACGCCCGCCGGATGGCGCTGCCGTCACTCGAGCGTCTCGGCTCGGTGATGCTCGACGATGTCTGCGTACCGACAACGTCGCTGGGCCTGCAGGTCGAGGCCGTCGAATCGATCGCCATCGAGCGGGGCGTCACGATCGGAACATTTGGTCATGCCGGCGACGGCAACCTTCACCCGACCATCGTGTTCGATGCTGGCAACGTCGCTGAGTCAGCGGCTGCGGTCGCGGCGTTTGACGACATCGTCCAGGTCACGATGTCGCTCGGCGGGTCGATCACCGGCAAGCACGGCGTCGGCCTTCTGAAGCAGCCGTACGTCGAACGCGCCATCGGCGCACACGAGCGCCGGCTGATGCGCGAGGTTAAGGCGGTGTTCGATCCAGATGGATTGCTCTACCCAGGCAAGGCGTACTGATTTGCGGTTAGGTGTGCCCGCGTCGAGCGAGCCGTTCCTGCATCGCAGCGCGGGCTTCGGGTGACCCGTCATTGAATGTCCCGAACCATTTGTCGAGCGGGAACACACCATCGGAGTAGTTGCACTCGAAGTACTTGTGGTGCAGGTAGTGGTTGAAGGCTTCCGAGTTGACCTGGCGTGCGTCCCGCAGGCCCGGAACAAGCATCTTTTCGTAGCCCAAGTGGCCCGGTGCGGGGGCAAGCCCGGAGTGCACCAACTGGTAGATCAAGACCACCGGGCTCGCGGGCACGATGAAGTGGATAAGCACCCCGGAGAAGTAGAGCACGTGCTCCACGGGGTGCATCGCGAGCCCGGACCACGGCCCCGGATTGGTGTTGCTGTGGTGGAGTTTGTGGAAGCGTCGGTAGAGCGCACGGGAGTGCAGGAGTCTGTGGGTGACGAAGAAGTGCGGGTCGCGCCACACAGGCACGAGAAGCATTAGCAGGATGATCCAAAACGCATCCGCATCCCATGTCAGCGACGTGATGTGACCGTTCGAGAAGGCCCAGAGCATAAAGCACTCATAGGCCGTCCAGATCGGCACGCCGCTGCATAGCGTCCAGAACACATTGTCGCGCGTCTGGTTCCGGAAGAGAAAGAGCCGGCTGTCGATCTTCGGCCATCCGGGTTTGTACTTGAAGGTCTCGCCCTGCGACCGGCGGACGTACAGCGGTATGTGGAGCAGGCTGTAGAAGACCACCACGATCACCGCGTTACGGATGAGGATCGGGAGTATCCAGCCGGTCCCGAACGATTCGGCCGTCTCGAGACTCGGTGTGAGGAACAACCAGATACCTAACGCGATCACGGCGTACAGCAGGTTCCAGGAGAACAGATAGCCTCGGAACCAGGTCGCCAACTTCCTCGGCTTCGGGGGCCATACGAAGATCGGGGGATACTCGAGCGGCGCCCGAGGGGCCCACTCACCACGCTGGTTGCGATGGCCGAGGATCTCTTCATCGACGGCCTTAGCTAGTGACAGCGGTCGCACTTTATGACTGTAGCACAGTTCACAATTTGTCATGATCTTTCGTCAAACGTCACGACCGGTCGCGAAAATCCATAGTCTCGCAATCGAACCAACTGGCAAACGAGGCTGCCAAGATCCGCTCATATCGGCGGAACGGGGGAGTTCCCAATTCTCAACTGTGGAGTGCCATGGTTTTCCCGGACAGGTGGGTCGTCGTCTCCTGTTCAGAGGAAGTGGTTTATGTCTCGCAAGTATCAGCAGTATTCGGCAGAGTTCAAGGAGCAGGCTGTTCATCGCGTGATCGATGGTCCTCGCCCGGTGATTGATGTCGACGCTCGAAAACTGGTCAGTTTCGACGCTTGAAAAGTGAACACGGGTCTGCCCCCAGTTTGGTTGGCACCGGGGTTGTGGTGGTTTAGGCGGCTGTGGCCTGAGTGTTGAAGACTAGTTCGAACTCGATGGGGGTGAGCCGGCCGAGGCGGGCTTGGCGTCGGCGCCGATGGTAGGTCCGTTCGATCCAGTTCACGATTCGTGAGGTCAGCTCGACACGGGTTCGCCAGGGTGTCGATGCCGCGGTTGCGGAGCCGGTAGCTGGAGCCTTTGAGGGTGAGGACGTCGGCGTGGTGAACGATGTTCTGGAGTGACCATGGTGGAGCCGGGGTCCCCCTGATACACAGCGATGCCGGGGAGACTGGCAGCTCCGGTCGACAGTCAGGAATACCAGAGAGCCCGTCGCCTCGGGCCAACCGGTGCGCAACACCTCGCGATGGAGAGCGTTGCCGCACGCCGTCGCGGTCGACTCACCGCTGCGGCCGCGCTGATGCTGGCCGCAGAGAACTTTTGATGCACTTGCCCCCCATCGACGACGCCACCAAGGTGAGCACCGTGCAGCCGACTCGGGCCCCGACGCGCAATGCGGCGGGGCCCAAGTCGTTCACTCGCAGGCAAAGAACCTGACGAGATGCTCTGGCGAACAACAGCGGTCGATCAACGCCCCGATCGTGCGTGCCAGAGAACGGTGATGATCGTCGACCCGTTGTGGACCACAGCGAGCCGACCGGCCACGGTGATGTTTCGCCCTGGTCCGTATTCCGGCGGAGACGGGTAGGTGATCTCGGCTGCTTCAAGGGCGACCTCGACATCGTGTTCGGTCAAGCCCATCTCGGTACAACGTGCTGAGGCGTGCCGGGTCATGACGCACGACGCAGCGCTCATGACGATGCCCCCGGAAGGACAACCGCGAAAAGTACTGCGAGCACATCGAGAGCGTTAGCCCTCTGCACACGCTTCCTGGCATCGGCGGCTGGCGTGCCATCAAGGTCGTACGTAAGGCTGATTCGACCGTCAAGAAGCGCTGCACCCAGATCCGTCCGTAGCGAAGCGACCACCACGACATGGCTCGCTGGGAGCATGGCCAAGGCATCAGGCGTGCTGCCGGGATCGAGACGTAGTGTCCGGTCGTCAAGACACGTCTGAAGCATCGCTTCAGCGTGTGGTTGGAACACAGCCTCGGCACGTTCACCCAGGTATCGCCGGATCTGGACGGTCGCGCTGTTCCGCACCAGACTGGATCGCCTGCGCCTACCGGGCCCGCAAGCTTCCCGAGTTAGGTCACGCAGCGCAACAAGTCTGATTCCCTCGTCTTCTCCAGCCCCAAACATGTGGGCCAGCATGACTGACGACTGGGCCGAGGAGACTGGGTCTTGGAAGGTGTGCGGCTCGCGGGAATTCTCGATGGTGGACATCATGGCGTTCCTCCTGGTTCTGGTGTTGGACACCATCCATGATCCCGGCTTTCTCGGCCACCGTCTGCCCCCGTACGGGAAAAGAACTTGGTGGAAAATGGAGGAAGAAAATTTTCGACATGAAGAATCGAACTGGTTTCTTCGGAACGAGGAAACTCATTCAGGAGCCCGCGCGTGGTCGCATGACCCGGCAGCAAATGGCCGTTCCCGAGTGCGGGCCTGTGCCGGCGCCGGTCGAGCCAGGCGGGGGAGTCGACCCGGGAACGGATGAAGCCGAAGTTGTCGACGCACCTGAGGGTCGAGCAGCTCGAGCAGATGACCCACGTGCGGGTGCAGTTCTTGTACCAGGGTTGCCCGGTGACGGCAGAGATGCGACACGGTCGCAGCTGTTCGCAGATGCTGCACATCGCCATGGGCTTGGTGACGCAGCCAGCGCAGATGGGACCGTCGACGCTGCGTTGGCTGACTGGTTTTGACAGTGTCGGCATCTGATGCAGTGTTCGTGGTTGAATCGGGTCGTTGCTCAGACACGTCGAGCACAATGGTGCGCCGTTGGTGGCGCGTGCTGCGGGTTCGCGCACGTCACCGCATCGCCTGCACGCAACGGCGCGGGACCGTGCCTTGCAGTTACGACAGATTCGCAGCCCGTCGGCTTGTTTGCTAAGAGTGACGACTCGGCCGCAGCGTCCGCACGCCGGGTGACAGATGATGGTGGCGCCAACGTCGTAGAGGTGGCCGATCAGGCGCAAGACCATCGGGAACGGGGCGTGGGCACCGCCACCGTTGAGCAGTTCGGGTGCCGCTTGTAGCGCCCAGACCAATTTTTGGATGTCAGCAGTCCGGTTCGTTGTCGCGGTGATTGCCGTGCCGATGTTGTTGCCGCGACGCTCAGGCCGGGATCGATCGCGGTCACCAGTTCGACCAGAGCCGCCAGCGGGTCGCCATCGTGATCGGGGCATGAGAGTGTCAAGGGCCAATGCGAACAGGAGCGGGTACGCAACAGACAGCGGCATGCGCTGATGCGTACAGCTGCGGATCTCGTTACCGACATCGGAATGAGGTGCTCGCCGACACCTACTGGGGTGGGGGTTGACTATCGTTTCCGGTCCCGCGTATACTCCGTCGGAAACGTTGCCGGATTCGATTCCGGCAGAGGGGAAAAATTAAAATGACTGCATCTCGATTCAAGATTCTGGCATGCTCTGCTGCCCTAGCCGTGGTTGCGGCCAGTTGCGGCAGCGACGGAAGCAGCGAGAGTAAAGACACTCAACCGGCTGTCGAGACAACCGACGGGCAACCGGCTGTCGAGACAACCGACGGGCAACCGAGCGGCGAATCAGGAGCACCAGCTTCGGCTGAATTTGAGGTCGTCGAGCCTGGGAGCGGTGCGGGGCTCAAACTGGGCTACATTTCGATCGGCGAGGCGATCCCGTTCGCGGTTGACTTGACGACCTCGTTCAAAGAGCAGGCCGATATCGCTGGTGCGGAGCTGATTGTCTGCGACTCAAACTTCGATGCTGCATTGGCCATCGAGTGTGCTCGGAGCCTTGCGACCCAGGGAGTCGACGGGTACATGAGCTCGCAGTTGAATGCGGCGTCGTCGCCTGAGGTTTGTGACGCCGGTCCCGATGTCCCGGTGCTGGCAATCGCCATCCCTCAGGATCCTTGCGCTGTGTCGTTTATGGGCGCGGACGACTCATATGCGGGCGAGATCGCAGGGACCGCAGTGGGTGAATTCTTCAAGTCGAACTTCGACTGCGCGTACGACGCTTTCGTTTCGCTAGAGTCGACTGCGGTCGGCGAGCCCAATACGTTGCGCATGCAGGGTTACTCAGATGGTTTCGAGTCGGTCTGTGGGCCGATCACCAACAAGCGCGTTGTCGATACTGCGGCTACAATTGACGATGGTCGGGTCAAGTTCACAGATGTCCTTACGGCCCTCTCAGACGCTCAGCGGATCGTTGTCGTTGGCATCAACGATGATGTCATCCTTGGAGCTCTTTCAGCGGCTGAAGCTCAAGGCCGTGAGGATGCCGTCTTCGTGTCTGGCCAAGGTGCAGACGCGACTTCATGGTGCGGGATTCGGGACAATGCCCAATGGATTGCGGATACCGCCTACTTTCCGGATCAGTGGGGGAAGATTGCGATTCCCAACCTGATCCGTGCAGTCAATGGCGAGACTTTGCCTCCATACCTGTACGTGCCGCATGTCGTGGTGACTTCAGACAACATCGAGGACTTTTACGAGTTGAGCGACTGCTGACAATGGCTCGTGGAATCCGTCTCGAGGCCACTGGTCTGTCAAAGTCTTTCGGCAGGATTCAGGTACTCCGCGATGTCGACCTTTCCGTGGAGGGCGGGGAGGTTCTCGCCCTCCTCGGAGAGAACGGCGCAGGCAAGTCGACGCTCGTGAAGGCAATCGTTGGCGATCACCAGCCCGACCGGGGTGTGATGAAGATTGACGGCGACTCGGTGCGAATAGCCAGTCCAGCAATCGCGCAGGCTCTCGGAATCCGGATGATCTTCCAGGAGCTCAACGATGCGCCAACGCTCTCAGTGGAGGAGAACATCTCGCTCGGAACGTGGCCGTCACGGTGGGGGCTAGTACGACGATCAGAGATGCGAACACGGGCGGTTTCGATCCTCTCTGAGTTGGGCGTAGAATTGGATGTCGAGTCTCTAGTCGGAACTCTGCGAGTTGGGGAACGCCAGATCGTCGAGATTGCCCGAGCGCTTACGACGAGCGTGCGCTGCCTCGTGCTGGATGAGCCGACGGCGGCGCTCTCGGATGGCGAGGCCGAGAGGCTGTTCGAATTCATCGAGCGACTTCGTGAACGTGGCGTAGCGATCATCTACATCACACATCGTCTGGACGAGGTTTTCCGGGTTGCGGATAGGGTTCAGGTGCTTCGGGACGGAGTCGTCGCGCTCGACGGCGCAACCAAAGACTTGTCGCGTCAGGCCCTCATCGAGGCGATGGTGGGTCGAACATTAGATGAGGGTGCGCGGTCGGCCGGACGGCGTGCAAACGACTCCCAGGTGGCAACACTCCGCCTTGGCAATGCAACGCTTGGGGGAACGTTCAGCGATGTCAATCTCGAGGTTCACCGGGGGGAGATTGTTGCTCTCTATGGGAAGGTTGGGTCGGGGAGTGCTGAGGTCGCAGAAACAGCATTCGGGGTCCATCGGCTCGACTCTGGCGAACTGTGGATCAATGGCTGCGAGTCGAAGTTCCGATCGCCGAGCGATGCTCTAGCAAGTGGAGTCGGGTTCTTGCCTGCGGACCGGCAACGAGAGGCGCTTTTCTGGGTCCGGTCAGTGGCCGAAAACCTTTGTGCGCCATCATGGGGCCGACTCGCGCGAGCGGGCATGTTCCTGTCTCCCCGAGCCGAGGGTCGCACATATCGCGAGTGGCACGGGCCATTGGGTGTGCGCTCGCTAGGTGACCCGGGTCAGGCGATCTCGACGTTGTCGGGCGGGAACCAGCAGAAGGTGCTTCTCGGTCGCTGGCTCGAACGTCGATGCGACTTGCTCGTCCTGCTCGAACCGACTCGCGGTGTCGATGTCGGTGCGCGGCAAGAGCTCTACCGGCTCCTACGTGATCTCGCGTGTGCTGGTACTGCTGTGATCGTCTCGACATCGGATCCCGAGGAAGTGGTTTTCCTGGCTGATCGTGCATTCGTGATTGCTCGAGGAACGCTGGTGGCGGAGTTCGCGAGCGACGAGCTGACGATGGACCGGCTGGCCGAAGCGGCAGGCTTAGTCGCCGGAGCGGCCTGAAATGGATGCCAACAATGCCTTGGTTGGTGCTGAATCGTCTTCGGCGACCGATGTTGACGATCGTGTTCGTCGGCGACCGACGTTGACACACATGATCCGATCTGAGCTACTTGCGTTGATCGTGGTCCTCTTGGGCTTAGGGCTGTTCTTCACCCTTTCCTCACCGTTCTTCCTCAGTTGGAACAACTGGCTCAATATCCTGTCGGCGGTTGCCGTGACCGGCATCGTCGCTGCGCCAGCCACGATGCTCCTCATCGCCGGCCAATTTGACCTCTCGGTAGGCGCCGGAGCGGCGTTCGTCGGCGCCGTTCTTGCGGTAACGTTAGAGTCCAACGGACTCGCTGCGTCGCTTGCATTGGCGATCGCAGCTGGCCTGGCCCTGGGACTGCTGAACGGCCTGCTCGTCTCTGTCGTGAGGGTGAATGCACTGATAGCAACTCTCGGCACGCTTGCGATATTCCGGGGTTTCACGCGACTGATTACCGACGGTCAGAACGTTCGACTGGACGGCTTCTCCTGGCTCGGCACCTCCCGCCTTCCGTTTCGGGTCCCCGTAGCAGTCGCAATTTTCGCAGGGGTCATGCTCCTCTTTGGCTTCATTGGCCGATCGACAGTCTTTGGGCGACGAATCTACGCGGTCGGCTCCAACCCGGTTGCCGCACGACTATCTGGGATCAAACCGGAACGAGTCGTCTTCTCCGGCTTCCTGATTAGCGCGGCGTGTGTGACGTTGTCGGGCCTCATTCTGGTATCCCAGCTAGGGGCGGCCTCTCCGAATGCCGCGACCGGGCTCGAGTTTGCGGTGATAACAGCGGTCGTGCTCGGAGGCACAACCCTAGCTGGCGGTAAGGGCACGATCCTGGGCACGCTGCTTGGACTCTTGATCATCGCTGTCCTTAACAATGGGCTGACGCTACTGAACATCAGTTCGTTCTGGCAGGAAGTTGCGAGGGGAACCCTCTTAATTCTCGCCGTGTCGTTGGATCAGATTCGGCGCCGACTGAGCAACAAGTGAGGAACCTCGAGATTCTTTCCAGGTCGTCCAGGCTGCATGACGCGATCGCAAGTTTGAAATTGTGTGGCCTTCTTGCGCAGAGTTCTGGAAAAAGTTTTGGTTTCGATATTCAGTTCGCCAATGCTGGGTGCATTGGCTAGCACGCTAATTAGAGGAGAATTTCATGGATGGAGTTTCGATCGTGTTCGACGAGATGATCGGTCGGCGTACACGAGTGGGGGATCTGGCCGAGCAGCAGACGTCCACGCACGCCAAAGCGGCATCGGCTCTCGACTCTGGGCAGTGGGCCGCCGCAGCGAAGTACGCCGAGTTTATGGTCGATGAAGCCGACGTGTGCTTCCGCCTGTACCGACAGTGGATCGCCGACCTTAAGGCCTTTTTACGCGCATCGGGGATTGACGGAGATGAGGTGGAGCGTGCCGACGCAGCGATTTTGGAGAAGTGTGCGCTGCCGGATGGATCCCCATTCGATGCCCACCGGCACTGGGATCGTTTCCGGGGCGAGGTGCATGAGTTCGTTGCCTTGTCGTATCGGGAGACGGCGGCGGACGCGCACGTGATGCTCGATCGGCTTACCGAGACGTGGCGCCAGACTCATGATCGAGATGTCGACCATATCTATGGCCTGATGTCGGAGGTACAGGACCGCCTCGGTGGCCAAGGGATCGCCGACATGTATCAGAAGTTGCTACTCCCCCTGTTCGCCTGGCGTTACGACAAGTTCGACATCGATAAGAACCCGTGGGATGAGGCCCTAAATACTCTCGTGCTGGTGTGTATCGAGGCTGCTCGGGGGCATCTGTTCGGCCCAGGAAGACGCGGCGAAGTCGAGCTTGTCGAGCACGAGGACCGGTTCGTTCTGCGGTTCGACCCCTGTGGGTCAGGTGGCCGCGTTGTGCGCGGCGACGAGATCGAGGGCACACCGTCGCGAATGGAGCCACCCTACGGATGGTCGGTCTCGGAGGAACCGGCTTCTTGGAACCACTACACCAAAGTTGTCTGCTTGTACTGCGCGCATTGCATCGTGCTCATGGAGGAAATGCCCATGGACCGCTTCGGGTACCCGGTCAGGGCAATCGATCCCCCGATCTACAGTGCCGATCCGAGCTCCAACAACCAGAAGTGTCAGTACACGATGTACAAGGATCCGACGGCCGTCCCCGTGGAAATCTATGAGCGTGTGGGTCGCCGCAAGCCGTCGGAGTTTGGATCGTCACACTTCGACTCGCCGACATTGCCCGATGCCGACTCGTTCGGGCTGCCGGGCAAGGGGTGACATGCGCGCCCCGATCTTTTACGTCACCGATCACGTCTTTGACAACCTCGATATCGAAGAAGGGATTGTCTCGGGCGTGAAGGGTCGTCTAATCGTCGACGCCGTCAGCGCTACGCCCGATCAGTGGCTTGAACGAGCACGTGAGGCAGACGTAGTGGTTACTTGTCACGCGGTCTTGCCCGCAAGCTTCATTGAAGCACTCGAACGTTGCGTCGTCATCGCGCGTTACGGGGTCGGTATCGACAACGTGGACCTTGAGGCAGCGACGAGGGCGGGAATCGCTGTTACCCACGTGCCCGACTACTGTGTCAATGAGGTGTCGACACACACCCTTGCCATGCTCCTGGCGCTCAACCGCAGGGTCGTTCAGCTCGATCGAGCTACACGACAGGGACGCTGGCACGCATCGGACGCAGGGCCGGTTCGGCGGTTGAGCGGACAGGTGCTTGGCTTGGTGGGTTTCGGGCGCAACGCCCGAGCGGTAGCCGAGAAGGCGGCCTCATTCGGCCTTGTCGTCGTGGCTTACGACCCGCTCGTCGCTCCCGCGGACCTGGAGTCTGTAGGAGTGCAGCCAGTCGGTCTCGTTGAGTTGCTGGAGACATCCGATTTCGTCTCGCTGCACGTCCCGCTCACAGACGGGACATATCACATGATCGACGAGCAGGCACTTCAACGGATGAAGGGAACCGCCTATCTCATCAACACAGCACGCGGCGGGCTCGTCGACACCGAGGCGCTTCGTGTTGCGCTTGATCGCGGCCTGATCGCAGGTGCCGGCATCGACGTACTCGAACAGGAGCCGCCCGATGTTCCACTCGGCTGCGATAGCGCTGTGGTTACCCCTCACACCGCGTTCGCCAGCACTGAATCGATTGCGGACCTGAAGCGGCTCACATTCGAGAGGGCGGTCGATGTCCTCGAGGGCAGGCGCCCTGCCGTGCTAGCGAACCCAGCCGTGTGGGACAACCGTCGAAGGTGGGTGACCGATGTTTCAGGAATTGGACGTTGAAGACGTGCTGACCTATCTCGGGGAGAGGAGAGTCTGTGTGCCGGACTCCCCGATCGATCTGCGAAGACTCTCAGGTGGCGTCTCCAGCAACGTGTTCAGCGTGCGCTGGAGGGATCAAGGAGTCATCGTCAAGCAGGCGCTGCCACGTCTGCTCGTCGAGGACGAGTGGTACGCCGATCCATCGAGAGCGCTCTCTGAAGGCGCAGCGATCAGTCTGGCCCACGCACTCCTCCCGGGTTGGACCCCCGAAGTCCTTGACATCGACGCGGAACGTCTCATCATCACGATCACGCACGCCCCAGATGGCTGGAAAAACTGGAAGGAGGAGTTGCTCGTAGGGAGAGTCGAACAAGCGGTTGCCGCAGGACTCGGATCGTTCCTAGGACAGTGGCACTGCGCGACGTCGGAACTCGAGTTGGACCCTCTGTTCGCCGCTCGTGAGCCGTTCGAGTCGTTGCGAGTCGATCCATTCTATTGGACGATCGCCCGTCGGCATCCCGATCTAGCGCCTGACATCACGGACACCGTCGAGCGAATGAACTCCACTCGGAGTTGCCTGGTCCACGGGGACTTCTCCCCGAAGAACGTCCTGAGCGGTGATGGGCAACTGTGGGTACTCGACTTCGAGGTGACACACATGGGCGATCCGACTTTCGACGTGGCGTTCCTCCTTCATCACCTCTTGCTAAAGGCAATCCACCGACCCAAGGACGCTGAGTCTCTCCTAGCGTGCGGCGCAGCCTTTTTGCAGGCCTACCGGGACACGACTGGCGGGGACGCCGTTTGCGATACCGATCCGACCTATCTCTTCCGCCACGTAGGCTGCCTTGCTCTGGCCCGCGTCGATGGCAAGAGCCCGGTCGACTACCTGACCCACGACGCTGCTTCAAACGCACGCTTTGTGGCTCGGTCCCTGATAGCGAGTCCCCCCGACACGCTGGCGAAAGTATGGTCCCGAATTGCTCCAGCGAAGTCCAGTCTTCGCTCGTCTCGGGCGATAGGCCAGCAATGAGCCACGATTTAGCGATCACAGATGTCTTCGGTTGGGGCGCGTTCGATTCCCGTGGCAACCCAACAGTGGCGTGTTTAGTGCGGCTCTCCAATGGTGGAGAGGGGGCTGTCGTGGTGCCGTCGGGCGCATCTAAAGGTCGACATGAGGCGCATGAGCTTCGCGACGGCGGAACACGATTCGGTGGTCGCGGTGTCACCGGCGCCGTGCATAACGTGAATGTGGTGCTTCGGCCGGTCGTCATTGGACGCGATCCTAGAAATCGAGTCGAGCTCGACCGCGCGCTTCGTGATGTCGACGGCACTCCGAACCTCACTGTGATTGGAGCCAATGCAATCCTCTCCGTCTCGCTAGCGACAGCGCTAGCGGTGGCCGACGGTGATAGAGAACCGCTCTACCGAAGTCTTCTTGGTGCCTCGCCGCCGCTTCTACCGCTACCCATGGTGAACATCCTCTCAGGTGGAGCGCACGCTGCTGGCGCTGTCGATATCCAAGATGTGCTGGCTATCCCGATCGGAGCGACCAGCTTCGCCCAATCGATGGAGTGGGTTTGGGAGGTGCGTCGGGCGACCCAGGATGTGCTCCGATCAAGTGGAATGGGCCTAGCCGCCTCTCTGGTGGCCGACGAGGGGGGTCTGGCCGCCGAACTTCGCTCTAATGCGGAGGCGATCGAGACAGTCTTGGCGGGGATCGACCGGGCCGGGTTGAGAGCGGGCACCGATGTTGCCATTGGGCTCGATGTCGCAGCGACCGAGTTGCAGGCGAGCCCGTCGGGCCCTTACCTGTTTGCTTGCGAGCAGCGGCAGGTCTCCACCGACGAACTCGTCGAAGTCGTCACCACTTGGTGCAGTGACTACCCGATCGTCTCGGTAGAAGACCCACTCGGCGAGGACGACTGGCGCGGTTGGCGACAGATTAGCGCCGCGTTGCACGGGCGAGTCCAGCTCGTCGGCGACGATCTGCTGGTTACGGACGACAATCGTCTGTCGACTGCCGTCGAGCAGGACGTCGCGAACGCGATTCTCATCAAGCCGAATCAGGCGGGCAGTCTCGAGGCGGCTCACCGCGCTGTGCGGGCAGCACGCGAAGCGGGCTACTCAACCGTCGTATCGGCGCGCTCGGGCGACACCGAGGACTCCTGGCTTGCCGATCTCGCAGTCGGCTGGCGCGCCGGCCAGATCAAGGTCGGCTCGACAACGCGATCCGAGCGCCTCTCCAAGTACAACCGACTACTCCGGATCGAGGTCGAGGAGGGAGCGACGGCGAGCTTTGCCGGTGCGGCCGCCTTGGCCGGCTACAGCGGCGGCGCCGACGGCTGATGCGTGCAAGCACGCGGCAGCCCGCGCGATTTGATTCCTAGCACTGGACGCTGAGGCTGCACCACTGCTGCGATGTGCGCTGTGTTTCGGTTCGATCGTCAAGGAGGTCACAGGCGCAATGATCACAGCGGTCAGGCTCGGTGCATGTTCGACGGCAAATGACTCGGAGCCTGCCGGAGTGTCTGGCTCCCACGAACGTAGACCTGCCGGCGTGTGCCCGGGCGCTGCAACGACTCCTCGCGCGCACCGCAGCGATCCGGCACAACGAGACCACCAGCTAGGGTCTGCGACGTACCGCTGTTTCCACAGGTCGACCTGGTTGCGGTTCAGACCGACGACTTCGCCGATCTTGGGTGACGACCCGCCCGTGCGGCCATCAACACGATCATGGCGCGCTGCCAATCCCGCCGCTCCGTTGTCGCCGCAGCCACCCGTCGCTTCAGAATCTCCCGGTCGGTTTCGGACACTTGCACTCCAACAGGTCTCGTCATCCACCCATCAAACCACAGCCATGTCATTTACGCGAGTATGTACTAGTGTCCTGGGTCAGAAATAGCTCGCGTTGTTGGGTTGATTGGAGTACGATGAGCGGGTGGCTGGTCGTGGTCGTCCAAGAGCGTTGTTGACGGTGTCCGACGAGGATCGGGAGGTGCTG
>Ga0105046_10005209_pt1 | contig 20586 bp, 22 predicted proteins | sample MAT03_FD_78385 | JGI IMG/M metagenome (GOLD analysis project Ga0105046, IMG submission 78385) | Freshwater microbial communities from Lake Fryxell liftoff mats and glacier meltwater in Antarctica - MAT-03 (megahit assembly) | ecosystem: Environmental > Aquatic > Freshwater > Ice > Liftoff...
ATCGAGTTGCGCGTTGGCATGCTTGGCATCGACCATGGTCACAATGGCGTCGAGGTGATAGTTGGCGACCACGTCATCGTCGACGAAGAAGGTCTGCGCCACCGGTGCCGGATCGGCCAGGCCAGTGGTCTCGATGATGGCACGATCAAACTTCAAGGTGCCATCAGCTCGGCGTTGCGCCAGATCGCCCAGAATACGCACCAGATCGCCACGCACCGTGCAACAAATGCAGCCGTTGTTCATCTCGATGATTTGTTCGTCACGATCCTGCACCAACAGTTCGTTGTCGATGCCGGCTTCGCCGAATTCATTCTCGATCACGGCAATTTTCTCGCCGTGATTTTCGCTGAGAATGTGATTGAGCAGTGTGGTCTTGCCGCTGCCGAGATAGCCCGTGAGAATGGTGACCGGAATTGTGGTGGGGTTCGCAGTGTTCATGATGTCTCCGTGGTTGCATTACCGTACACCGTGGCCGGGTCGTAGACTTTGGTCGTTTCGAGGAAGCGAAGGACGCCGTCGGTTCGATGCGCGTGCCACTCAAGCTGGCGGAAGAAGCAGGATCGGTAGCCCACGTGACATGACGCACCACCAGTCAGGTGCACCTTGAACAGGAGGCAATCCTGATCGGCGTCGATCAGGATCGCCGCCACCCGTTGCGCTTGCCCCGAGTGCTCGCCCTTGCGCCAGAGCTGCCGGCGCGACCTTGACCAATAATGGGCATATCCCGTTTCAATTGTGTGGCGCAGCGCGTGTTGATTGGTCCAACCCAGCATCAGCACCTCGGCCGTGGTGGCGTCCTGGACGATCACCGCCAGCAAGCCTTCGGAATTGAATGCAGGCATCCATTGCCGTCCTTCTTCGATCTGTTCGACCGTTCCGCGCGCCGGCAGTTTGAGCGGTTGCGGGAAGGACTGTTCCACCAGTGTGGCTGGCGAACGCTGCATGATTCGATATTGCGTCATTTTCGACAGGTCAATGACTGACATCGATGGCGTCCGGCTACGGTGCCGCAACCAGTGTCAGGTCGGGCACTTCAGCACTGGCGTGCCACGGTGGATAAGGATCCGGCAAGCGCTTCCAGCCGGCCGGCCCCAGCGCAAACTCGTCCGGTGTCACGAGAGCGGCGTCGAGCATCGCGGTGAGCGCAGTCTCGTTCATCCCAATGCCGATCAACACGATTTCCTGACGGCGGTCACCATACTTGGATTCGCTTTTGGCCGCGATGCGCGATCGCAAGTCGGCGTCCTCGGGCCACTCGGCCTCTGGCATGGCGTGCCACCAATAGCCCGCCGGACCGTGGCGGCAGGCGCCTCCTGCCTGCGACCAAGTGCCCGCGATATCGTGCCGCGTGGCGATCCAGAAATACCCCTTTGATCGAATCACGCCGGGCCAGTCACCTTGAATGAGTTCCCAGAAACGCTGGGGATGAAAGGGCCGCCGCGCCCGATAGACGAAACTGGTGATGCCGTATTCCTCCGACTCTGGAACCTCCTGCCCGCGCATGGTTTTGAGCCAGCCAGGAGCCTCCGAGGCCTTGTCAAAATCAAAGCGCCCGGTACCGAGCACTTCGTCGAGAGGGACCTTGCCGAACGCCGAGGTGACGATTCGCGCGTCGGGATTCAACATATGCAGGATGTTGTGCAGACGATTCAGGTCCTCAACTGATACCAGGTCGGTCTTGTTGAGAACGATCACATCGCAGAACTCGACTTGATCGGTGAGGAGGTCGACGACGGTACGATGGTCGTCCTCGCCGAGGGATTGACCACGGTCGGTCAGGGCATCCGCCGCCGCGTAGTCCGCCAGAAAATTCAGTGCATCGACGACGGTGACCATCGTGTCCAGGCGGGCGATGTCCGACAGGCCTTGCCCGTCCTCGTCGCGAAATGTAAACGTCTCGGCAACCGGCAAGGGCTCCGAAATGCCGGTCGACTCGATCAGCAGATAATCGAACCGGCCTTCCGCGGCCAATGTCCTGACTTCGATCAGCAGGTCTTCGCGAAGGGTGCAGCAAATACAGCCGTTGCTCATTTCCACCAGACGCTCGTCGGTACGCGAGAGTCTGGCATCGCCATCGCGCACGAGCTCGGCGTCGATGTTGACCTCGGACATGTCGTTGACGATCACCGCAACTTTACGGCCTTCGCGATTGGAAAGAACGTGATTGAGCAGCGTCGTCTTGCCCGCACCGAGAAATCCCGACAGTACGGTGACGGGCAGGCGCTTGTCAGTCGAAGGGTCACCAGAAGACGCGGAAGAATTCATGGGTAGCGAAGGGAAAGACTCAATCAATAACGATAGCGCATTATCATTATTGATGCAATCGCCGCTGTAAAACGCCGCAATTGCCTCAGCGGTTGGGCAGCGGTGCCGTGGCGCCGAACTGCCCGTGCTGGAACACGAGGCCGCGCCCGGGCGCGCGCTCGCAGGTGGCCACCTCGCCGAAGAACACCATGTGGTCGCCGGCGCGCTGACGGCCATGGTGCTGGCATTCGAACCACGCGATGCAGCCGTCGATCAGCGGCGCGTCGGCCCAACCCATGCGGTACGGCACGCCGGCAAACCGATCAGCATGCGGGCGCGAGAAGCGCCGTGCCAGGTCGGCCTGCGTGGCTGAAAGCACATTGACCGTATAGCGCTGGCAGGTTTCGAACGTCGGCAGGCTGGCCGACCGGGTCTCGAGGCTCCACAGGATCAAAGGCGGATCGAGCGAGACCGAATTGAACGAATTGGCGGTGAAGCCCACCAGGCGGCCATCGGCGGCGCGCGCGCAGATCACGGTGACGCCCGTGGCGAACTGCGCCAGCGCGTCGCGGAACTGCCGGGCGTCGAAGGCTTGCGGCGAGGGATGCGCAGGATCGGGAACGGACATGGAGGCGTTGCCACACCGGCAATGGTGTGCCGCCGCAAAGGAGGAAGGGATTGCCGATGGTAGGGGGGGCGGTTGCGGAAGTCAAAGTCCGCACCCTGTACGTCAGGGCCACTCCCCTTCGTGCCCGCGACTTGCTACGCTTTTCGTGCGGGCGGCGCTACCAGGGCGACGCGGTACGCCCGTTTCAAGCCGGCACGCCCTCGCTGACGCTGGTATCCCCGACCATGGCGCAAGCGTTGCAGCGGATCATTGCCTTAGTTGAACGGGAATAGCGGCAATGGCGCACACATGCCCACACCCATCGGACCGTAGCCTTCGGAGACCGACCCGGCAGCAAGCATCACGGTCCGTAGTCTGGTGTCGGTCGTGAAGCGGTGGTTGTTGTCGGTACGTCCACGGCTCGCCGGATCGTTCCACAGGCGGAACACGGGCGCACTCACAGCCGGACAGACGCCGGTTGCTGGTTCTGGCAGCAGCACGTACATCACATCAGGCGACTCGTAGTTGAAGCTCGGGAACTTGGCATTGACGGTCGCGCATTCGCCGGGCGACGCGGAGTAGAAGTGCGAGTCCCCCTGAGTCGGTGGTATGTAGAACCGGCACACAGGCGACGCTGTTGCCGGTGCAGCCTGCGACGACCGCCACGCGTGGAAGACCTTGCCGGTCCGGGCCCAGCCTGTCTGAACGCCGTTGTCCAGCGCCGCAATCTCGGCAGCAAGAACCGTGACGAAGTAGTGTCCAAGCGTCGCATGGAAGTACTCAACGGCCATCGCGGGTTCCGCGGGGGGCGGCGAAGGGTAACCCGCGAGAAAGGTTCCGAGATAGGCGGCGAGGTCGTCGAGGTCGCGTTGCGGCAGCACGACACCGAAGATCTTGGCGGCGCGCACGATGGCATCGGGGTTGTTCGCCCCGTTCATGACCATGAGCCGGTTCACGCGCGGATTGCCGTGACAAGCGGTGCAGGGGCCGTAGACTTCATTCTGAAAGAGTTCGTAGCCGCGCACGGGGTCGGCGGCCATGGCTGAAAGCGGAACCAGAGCGAACATGAGCCACGCGACGGCGACGCATGGGAAACTGCAAGCGGGATGCCGGGAGTCGTCGAAGGCCATCGGACGTTCCTTACGGGCAGGTGAATTGGACTTCATGGAGCGAACTCATTGTTCAAGGAACGAGACGACGAATTGTGTGAGTCCGTCCGAGTGGCGGATTGGCATGAACCAAGGTACCGCTGCTTACACCCATTGAACCAAGATCTGTTCGGCAAGTACTCAGCAAACACTCAGCGCCGTGGATAGAGTCACGACGAGCTACCGTTTTGGAGAGTTCTGCGTCGACCGCAGATTGCTGCGACTGATGCGCGACGGGCAGATTGTTGCGCTCAAGCCCAAGGCCTACGACATGTTGTGCGTGCTGCTGGCCAACCGGGGGCGTGTGGTTGGCAAGCCTGAGCTCCTGGACTGGCTGTGGCCACGCCAGGACGTTGCTGAGGCGAATCTCTCCCAAACTGTTTATGAACTGCGGCGCGCACTTGGAGGAACCGCACAGACCGTAGGCTGGATCGAAAACGTACCGCGCCGCGGCTACCGCTTTGCCGGCAAGGTCGTTGAGGTGGATGAACTTGACCGTACCGGGCCGCCACGTTCCATTGCGGTGCTTCCATTTCGGGCGTTGAACGACGACGCGGCATGCCGGGAAGTGGGACTTGGGATTGCCAATGCGGTGATCGTGGCGCTGAGCGGCACGGGCCGCGTGGTCGTGCGGTCGCTAAGTGCTGTCATGTCACCGACGGCGGCGGGGCGCGATGCGCTCGCGATCGGGCGTGAACTCGAAGTGGATGCCGTGCTCGAAGGCAGTGCGCAGTATGTCGGGGAACAGTTGGCCATCAGCGCTCGACTGATTCGGGTGCCGGGTGGCGAGAATCTGTGGGCTGATCGCCGCTACGAGAATCCTGCGGATCTTCGCTCCGTTTACGACCGGATCGCCTACGAAGTGGCGCAAGCGGTAGCACTGCGGCTCAACGCCGAGGAGCGGCGACGGATGGCGCGCCCGGATGACAACTCCGAGGTTCAAGCGCTGCACTTAAAGGGTCGATACTGTTGGCATCGCTGGACACCGGAGGCGTCGCGACAAGCCGTTGAATTTCTGGAGGCGGCGCTGGCAATCGACCCTCGTCACGCACCGTCCTGCGCCTGGCTTGGGGCAGCGTGGTCCACCCAGGTGATCATGGGCGCCGTTGCACCCCGAGAGGGCTTCACCAACGCACGCCAGGCGATCGATCGCGCGGTGGCGCTTGACGATGCCCTGCCGGTCGCCTACGAAATGCGAGGCGCAGTGGAGCTCTTTTTCGACTGGAATCTCGCGGCCGCGGCGCGCAGCCTTGACCGAGCCATCGAACTCGATCCGGACTCGTCCAACGCGCGGCACTTGCGTGCTCTGGTGCTGGCGCACGGTGGCTACAAACAGCCGGCGCAGGCCGAGATGCAGCGTGCGCTGCAGGCGGACCCGTCGTCTCTGATCGCCAACACCGATATGGGTGTCATCCATTACTGGGGTCGTCGCTTCGACCAGGCGCGGATCTGGTTGGAGGGTGCTCTGCGCCAGGATCCGCGCTTCGCGCATGCCCGCAGCTATCTTGCCTATGCGCTGCTTGAGCTCGATTGCAATGACGCCGCCGTGGCGGAAATGGAAGAGGCTGCAGATCTTCTGGGCCGCAGCGATGCGGCGCTTGGCGGACTCGCCTATGTGCACGCGCGGGCCGGGCGCGACGTCGAGGCCCGCGGCCTCATCGCGGAACTGCAGAAACGCTTCCAGCCAAAGTCGAGCGACCCATACCAGATCGCGCTAGGGTATCTCGGCATGGCCGACTGGACGCAAGCCCTGTCGTGGCTCGAAAAGGCCCTCGAACACCGCAGCCGCGACCTCGTCACCGCGGGCGTGAGCCCCATCTTCGATCCGCTTCGGCAGGATTCGCGGTTCGTCGAACTGATGCGCAAGGGGGGATTGAGAGCAACGCTTGAAATCGTCGACGGAAAAATCGGCACAAGCTGAATTGTCGCCAACGAGGGCCCTCGCTGATCAAGGCAGTTGCATCGATACCGAAGCCTGTGGCCGCCGCTTCGTGTGCGGCCGCGACGGTGCGATGGCGCTTGATGTCCTCCTTTGCCGATGGTGGGGGGCGGTTGCGGAAGTCAAAGTCCGCACCCTGTACGTCAGGGCCACTCCCCTTCGTGCCCGCGACTTGCTACACTTTTCGTGCGGGCGGCGCTACCAGGGCGACGCGGTACGCCCGTTTCAAGCCGGCACGCCCTCACTGACGCTGGTATCCCCGACCATGGCGCAAGCGTTGCAGCGGATCATCACCCACCGGTACGGCCAACGGCAGCTTCCGGTCACGCTCGTGTTGCCTGATGGCGTGCGGGTGCCGCTGTCGCCCAGGCCGGTGGTGGACATCGTCGCGCGCACCTGGAAGGGCATGCGGGCACTGGCGGCGCCGGCCATGGGGTCTCTCGCGCGTGCTTACGTGCAGGGCGACCTCGATTTCTCCGGCAGCGCCCGGCGCATGCTCGACATCGCCGAAGCTATGGTGGGTTCGGTGGCGCACGGCCGCGACAGTGCGCGCGCCCGCTTCAAGCTGCTGCTGCGGCAGCGCCGCGCCAACCAGCGCAACATCGCGCATCACTACGATGTCTCCAATGCGTTCTACCGGATGTGGCTCGACGCGCGGATGGTGTACTCGTGCGCCTATTTCCACACGGCGGAGGATTCGCTCGACACCGCGCAGCTGCAGAAGCTCGACCACATCTGCGGCAAGCTGCGGCTGGCGCCCGGCGAGCGATTCCTCGACATCGGCTGCGGCTGGGGTGCATTGCTGTTCCATGCGGCGGAGGTCCATGGCGTCCACGCCACCGGCATCACGCTTTCGCAAAACCAGTTCGAGCACGTGCAGCGCGAAATTGCGGCGCGCGGACTCGCAAGTCTTGTGCGGGTGGAGCTGCGCGACTACCTCGATCTTCCGGACGACAGCCAGTACGACAAGATCGCCAGCGTGGGGATGTTCGAGCACGTCGGCGTGCGCCGCTTCCCTGCATACTTCGGCAAGATCGAGCGGATCCTGACGCCCGGGGGCCTCGTGCTGAACCACGGCATCACGCACAACAGCCTCGGTGCCGACAGCCTCGGCAGCGGCATCGGCGAATTCGTCGATGACTACGTGTTCCCGGGTGGCCAGCTGACCCACGTTGCCGAGGTGATCGAGGGCTTGGCGCGGCAGGGGCTCGAACCGATCGATGCCGAAGCACTGCGCGAGCACTACGCCAGGACACTCTGGTGTTGGGTCGACCGCCTCGAAGCCCGCGCAGACGAGGCACGGCACGAGATCGGGGACGAGCGCTATCGCATCTGGCGTATCTACATGGCGGGGTCGGCGCATGCGTTCGACCGCGGCTGGCTTTCGTTGTGGCAGATCCTGGCCGGCAAGCCGCACGCCGATGGCCGCCTGCCGCATCCGCTGACGCGCGAGTACATGTACGATTCAACGCCATGACCTGCGTTGCGACGGAATCCCGATGAGCAAACCCGAATCCTTGCCGGACCCGGACCCGGCCCCCGCCACGGAGACCGAGTCCGCGCTCACCTTTCCCACCACCTTCCCCATCAAAGTGATGGGCCGCACCCAGGATGGCTTTGCGCAAGCGGTATCCGAGGTGGTGCGCCGGCATGCGGCGGACTTCGATCCGGCGGCGCTCGAGATGCGCTCGTCGAAGGAGGGCAACTGGCTCTCCGTCACGGCGACGATCAATGCCACGTCGCGCGCGCAGCTCGACGATCTGTACCGCGAGCTCGTCGCGCATCCGATGGTGAAGATGGTGCTGTGACACCGCGCCCCGGGTGAGCGGCCGCGCGGGTGCGGCCCGGTATTTTCTCTGGCAAGTAAAATGGCGTATACTTTCCTCAGAAATGAGGATTCATCATGCACTCTGCCACCGCGAAACCGGCGTCGCCAGCCCGTAGCACCGGCCCTGCGCCGGAAGTCGTGCTCACCAAGGCAGTCGTCCGCGCGGCCACGTTGTTGGGGCTCACCCAGCGCGAGCTGGCGGCCATCCTGGGCGTCTCCGAAGCCACGGTATCGCGGCTGCGCTCGGACAAATACCGGCTGTCCGCGCAACGCCCCAAGGAATGGGAACTGGCGCGGCTGTTCGTCCGCCTCTTTCGCTCGCTTGACGCCCTGTGGGGCCACGACGACGTGGCGCGGACCTGGCTTTCCAGCCCCAACCTCGGCCTGGCCGCGCGCCCGCGCGACCTGCTGTCCTCGGTGGAGGGGCTGGTCCGTGTCGTCGGATACCTGGACGCCGCGCGCGGTCGCGTCTGAGGCCCGGCCGTTCGCCGCGGAAGCGTGGCGTGCGGTCGAGGCGCAGCACATCGCGTCGACGATGGTGCTGGTGGACAGCGCCGCCGAGCAACTGGTGCTGGAACGCATGCTCGACGATGGCAAGCCCCCCATCCCGGAGGCTGCCCGCCATCTCGATTACCTGCTGTTCACGCCGTTTCGTTACCCGCCGCCGCCCGGCGGATCGCGTTTTCGCGGCGACAATGACTCCGGCGTTCTGTATTGCGCGGACGAAGTGCGAACCGCGTGCGCGGAACTGGGTTACTGGCGCTGGCGGCACCTGCTCGACACGCCGGCGCTGGCGGCGATGCCCGCCCGCAGCCAGACCGTGTTTCGGGTGAAGCTTGCCACCACGGCGGTGGACCTGCGCCGCGCGCCGTTTGCCGCGCAGCGCAGGCACTGGACGGCGCCGCGCGACTATCGCCGCTGCCAGTCGCTGGCGCGCGCGGCACGCGAAGCCAGGGTGGGCGCATTGCGCTACGAATCCGTGCGCGACCCGCAGCACGGCGGCTGCTGCGCGGTATTCGATCCGGTCGCTTTCGCGCGGCCGAAGCCGGTCCTGCAGCAGACGTGGATGTTGTCGGTGTTCCGCGAACGGGTCGTGTGGCAGCGCTCGCATGTGGTGGGCGGGGAAACGTTGGAGTTCGTCGCCGCGCACTGGCGTCATCCTGATGACCATGCCTGATGCCGGCATCGATGCGCGCGTTGCCCTGCGCGTGCTCGGGCGCACCGATTACGCCGACACGTGGCGCGCAATGCAGGACTTCACGGCGGCGCGCACGGAATCGACGCGCGACGAGATCTGGCTGACGGAGCATCCGCCGATTTACACCCTGGGACTGGCGGGCCGGCGCGAGCACCTGCTGCGCGACAATGGCATTCCGTCGCTGAAAGTCGATCGCGGGGGACAGGTGACGTATCACGGGCCGGGGCAACTGGTGGCCTATACGTTGGTGGACATGCGCCGGCAGCGCTACGGCATCCGCGAGATGGTCCGGAGGCTCGAGGCTGCGGTGGTAGAATGGCTTGATTCCATTGGCATTTCCGCTTACGGAAAGGCATCGGCACCCGGTGTTTATGTGCGCCGCGATGGCGTCGAAGGGAAGATCGCCGCGCTGGGCTTGAAGGTGCGCCGGGGTTGCACGTATCACGGCGTCGCGGTCAACGTGGCGATGGATTTAGCGCCCTTTGCCGACATCGATCCGTGCGGCTTTCCCGGATTGGCCGTGACGCAACTCGCCGACTGCGGCGTGGTGCGCACTGTCGAGGATGCCGGCCGCGGGCTGGCCCCGCGACTTGTCCTACACTTGAACCCGTCATGACCACCGCCACCACCTCCACCGTCCCGGCCAACACCGCCGGCGTCAAGCACAAGGGCGACGCGAAGACGGCGCGTATCCCCATCAAGATCGTCGCGGCGGAGACACTGAAGAAGCCGCCATGGATTCGCGTGCGCGCGGCATCGTCGCCGCGCTTTTACGAAATCAAGAAGATCCTGCGCGAGCACAACCTGCACACGGTGTGTGAAGAAGCGTCGTGCCCCAACATCGGCGAGTGCTTCGGCAAGGGCACCGCCACGTTCATGATCATGGGCGACATCTGCACGCGCCGTTGCCCGTTTTGCGACGTGGGTCACGGGCGCCCGCTGGCGCTGGATGTGGACGAACCGGCCAACCTCGCCAAGACCATCGCGGCACTGAAGCTCAACTACGTCGTGATCACCAGTGTGGATCGCGACGACTTGCGCGATGGCGGCGCGCAACACTTCGTCGATTGCATCCGCGCCGTACGCGAGCGTTCGCCGGCCACGCAGATCGAGGTGCTGGTGCCGGACTTCCGGGGGCGGCTCGATCGCGCGCTGGCCATCCTGGAAGCCGCGCCGCCGGACATCATGAATCACAACCTCGAAACGGTGCCGCGCCTGTACAAGCAGGCGCGACCGGGTTCCGACTACGCGCACTCGCTGCGGCTGCTGCAGGCCTTCAAGGAAAAGGTGCCCGGTGTGCCGACCAAGTCGGGGCTGATGGTGGGGCTTGGCGAGACCGACGACGAGATCCTGGCCACGATGCGCGACCTGCGCGCGCATGGCGTCGACATGCTGACGATCGGGCAATACCTGCAGCCGTCAGCGGGCCACCTGCCGGTGCTTCGCTACGTGCATCCCGATGGTTTCTCGATGTTCGAGCGTGCAGCCAACGCGATGGGCTTCAGGCATGCGGCGGTGGGCGCGATGGTGCGCTCCTCCTATCACGCCGACCAGCAGGCGGAAGGCGTCCTAGCGATCGGGTAGCGGCGCGTCCTTCGGCCACAGCAGCCACATCCGGCCGTCCTGCCGCATGCGTCCGGCTTCGCGGCCCGGCCCGGGTCCGAACCCCCAGAAATAGTCGGCGCGCACCGCGCCGCGAATGGCACCCCCCGTATCCTGCGCGAGCGTGAGCCGCTGCAGTGGCGTGGTGGTCAGCGGCATCGTCGTCGCGAGGAAGATCGGAGCGCCCAACGGAATCACGCGGGCGTCGACAGCGATCGTCCGCTGTGCGAGCAACGGCACGCCCAGCGTGCCGATCGGACCGTCGATGCGTGCATCGAGCGTGCCGGGTGTGGGCGCCGGTACTTCGCGGAAGAACACGTAGCTTGGATTCTCGTCGAGCAGCGCGCGCAGCTTGTCCAGGTTGGCCTCGCCCCAGGCACGGATGCCCTGCATCGACGCGCGCGACAGCGGAAGATCGCCGCGGTCGATCAGCACGCGGCCGATGGAGCGATACGGGTGGCCGTTCTGGTTGGCGTAGTTGACGCGCACGATCGAGCCGTCGGCCAGCTCGATCCTTCCGGAGCCCTGGATCTCGAGGAAAAACGCTTCGACCGGTTCAGCGACGTAGACGAGCGCCTTGTCGGCCAAGGGTGCCGCGCCTTTTTCGATGTCGCCACGGGGCCAGTAGGGGACGACCTTGCGGCCTTCCACGCGGCCGCGCACGCGCTTGTCCTTCAGTTCCGGATACAGTTCCGCGAGATCGATCGTCAGCAAGTCGTCGGGCGGCGCGAACAACGGGACGCCGAATTTCGCGGTGCGGGTGCGCGATCCGGCCAGCAACGGTTCGTAGTAGCCGGTGACGAGGCCGACGTCGTTGCCGTCGGCCGCGGCCGTGACGCGGTATGGGCTAAAATGAGTTTCGAAAAATGTGCGCGCGGCCGCAGCATTGGCAGGCGTGACGGCATCGGCGGCCGCACATGGCGATTGCCAGACGGGTTGGGTCTTGGGGTCGGCGAGCAACGCGCGGCAGCCGATCTGGAACGCGGGCCACGCGGCGTCGACAGCATCGGTGTTCCAACCGGGGATGGCCGACCAGGCCACACGCGTGAAATCGGCGCGAGGCACGGTGGCGACGGGCGGTGGTGCGACAGGCGCGGGGGCCGGTGTCGGCGCGGGCATGGGCGAAGGTGTGGGCACCGGAACCGGCGCCGGCGGCGTTGTTTGACAGGCGGCCGCCAGCACACATAACGCAATCACGACGGCGCGCGCGCGCCACGCGGCATGCCGCGGGAAAGGCAGTCCGATGGGATGGATCCTGTTCGAGTCACTCATCGCGTTGGCGATAGGCATTGGCATCGTGTGGTGGACGATGAGCGCACGCCGCAAGGACACGCCGCCAGCAGCACCCGACCGGCGCGACGACCCGCCTCAATGAAGGGTACGCGGCACGGACAACGTGAACGGCGGGATCGATGCGTCGAAAGTATGGCCGTCCTCCGCCCGCATCTGGTAGGTGCCGCGCATCGTGCCCACGGCCGTGGGAATACTGGCGCCGCTGGTGTACTCGAAGGATTCGCCGGGCTTCAGGTGGGGCTGCTTGCCCACGACCCCGGCGCCCCGGACTTCCTGGACCTTGTGGTCGGCGTCGGTGATCACCCAGTGCCGGCTGACGAGCTGCACGGAAACATCGCCGGTGTTGGTGATGTTGATCGTGTAGGAGAATACGTACTGGCTTTTCGCCGGATCGGATTGATCGGCGAGAAACGACGCCTTGGTCTGCACCGTGATCCCGTAGTTCTTGCGGTCTGCCATCGTTGCGATCACCCTTCGAAACCTGCCGGATTATAGCCCGATGCCCTCTACCTACCGGATTGCACCGTCCATCCTTTCCGCCGATTTCGCGCGGCTGGGCGAGGAGGTTCGCGCGGTAGAAGCCGCAGGCGCCGACTTCATCCACTTCGACGTGATGGACAACCATTATGTTCCCAACCTCACGATCGGCCCGCTGGTCTGCGCCGCGATCCGGCCGCATGTGTCCATCCCGATCGACGTGCACCTGATGGTCAAGCCGGTCGACCGCATCATCCCGGAGTTCGCGCAGGCCGGCGCGTCGATCATCAGCTTCCATCCGGAGGCCTCTGAGCACGTGGACCGCTCGATCGGGCTGATCCACGACTCCGGCTGCAAGGCGGGAATGGTGTTCAATCCGGCCACGCCGCTCGACTGGCTGATGCACGTGATCGACAAGCTCGACCTCGTGCTGATCATGTCGGTCAACCCGGGCTTCGGTGGCCAGTCCTTCATTCCGCATGCACTCGAGAAACTGAAAGCCGCGCGCAAGCTGATCGACGCGGCGGAGCACCGCACCGGCCGCGCGATCCTGCTGGAAGTGGATGGCGGCGTGAAGGTCGACAACATCGCGGCCATCGCCGCCGCGGGTGCGGACACTTTCGTCACGGGCAGCGCGGTCTTCGGCACGCCCGACTACAAGGCCACGATCACCCGGATGCGCGCGGCGCTGGCTGCCCATGCTTAGTGCCGAGGAAGCCCACGTGTTCGAGGTGGACGCGATCGCGTTCGACCTCGACGGCACGTTGCTCGATACGGTCGACGACCTTGCCGCGGCGGTGAACACGTTGCTGATCGAGGAAGGCCTCGGGCCATTGCCGACGGACACGGTTCGCGACCTGGTCGGCAAGGGGATGCTGAACCTGCTGACGCGCGCGCTGAAACTTTGCGGCGCGCCGATGCGCGACGATGCGGCCATGGCAGTGCTGCTGCAGCGCTATCAGCACCATTACGCCGCGGTGCTGGGCCGCGAGACGGTTGCCTATGAGGGCGTGATGGACGCGCTGGCGCAGCTCTATGGGGAGGGGTACAAGCTGGCGGTGGTCACCAACAAGGCCACCCGCTTCGTGCGGCCACATCTCGAACACGCCGGGATGCAACGGTATTTCGCCTCGGTGGTGGGCGGCGACGATGCCGGCGCCAAGAAGCCGGACGCGGCACCGCTGCTGCTGGCGGCGCAGCAGTTGGGCGTCGCGCCGGGGCGGTTGCTGATGGTGGGTGACTCCGCCAACGACATCGATGCGGCACGCGCGGCAGGGTGTCCGGCACTGGCCGTGCCCTATGGCTACACCGAGGGCCGGCCGGTGCAAAGCTTCGCGGCCGATGGTATAGTCGATTCGCTGGCTGACCTGCCTAACTGGGTGCGTCGCGCCCGCTCATCGACATGAACACTTTCGACCTCTTCGTTGCCGATTCGCCTGCCGCGCCTGCGGCGTGGCGGCGCGCGGGCGAGTGGCGCTGGCGGCGCCCCTCCTGATCCCGCGTCACGCGTCGCGCGCGCACCCGTTTTTAGCGACGCACCGGAAGGCAACACGTTCAAGCACGAGGTCGATTCATGATCACCGAAGTGGAATTCCGCGCCCTGGCGGCGCAGGGCTATAACCGCATCCCGCTGGTCCTGGAGCTCTTTGCGGATCTCGATACGCCGCTGTCGCTGTATCTGAAACTCGCCAACCAGAAGTTCTCGTTCCTGCTCGAGTCAGTCGTGGGTGGCGAACGCTTCGGCCGCTACTCGTTCATCGGCCTGCCCGCCAGGGTGCGGCTCCGCGCGCGCGGCAACCATGTCGATGTCGAGGACGACGGCGGGACCCGCGAATCCTTCGACGGCGATCCGCTGGCCTTCGTCGAGACGTTCCGGTCGCGCTTTCACGCCGCGCCGTTGCCGGGGTTGCCGCGCTTCTGCGGCGGACTGGCGGGTTATTTCGCCTACGACATCGTGCGCTACATCGAGCCCAAGCTCGCGCATACCGCCAACCCGCCCACGCCGGGCTTGGCCGACATCCCGGACTTCCTGCTGCTGCTCACGGAAGAATTGGCGGTCGTCGACAACCTGAAGGGCAAGATCTCGCTGATCGTGTATGCCGATCCGGCACTGCCCGATGCCTATGCCGGCGCGCGCGAGCGCCTGGCGCAGCTGCGCCGGAAATTGCGCGAGCCGGTGGCCATCCCCTACCAGACCGGCACTGCCATCGCGCATGCCACCAGCGAGTTCGGCGAGGCTCCCTACAAGGCCGCGGTGGACCGTGCGCGCGAGTACATCGCCGCGGGCGACATCATGCAGGTGGTGATTTCGCAGCGGATGGCGATGCCGTTCTCCGCCTCGCCGCTGTCGCTGTACCGCGCGCTTCGCTCGATCAATCCGTCGCCGTACATGTTTTATTACGACTTCGGCGCGTTCCATGTCGTGGGGGCTTCGCCGGAAATCCTGGTGCGCAAGGAAGGCAGCGCCATCACGCTGCGCCCGATCGCGGGCACGCGTCCGCGCGGCGCCACACGCGAAGCGGACGAAGCGCTGGCCGTGGAGCTGGCCAACGATCCGAAGGAGATCGCGGAGCACGTGATGCTGCTCGATCTCGGGCGCAACGACGTGGGCCGGGTGGCGCAGACGGGCACGGTGAAGGTGACCGACCAGATGGTCATCGAACGCTATTCGCACGTGATGCACATCGTCTCGAACGTCGAGGGCGTGCTGAAGCCGGCACTCACCAGCATGGATGTGCTGCGGGCGGCGTTTCCCGCCGGCACCGTCAGCGGGGCGCCCAAGGTGCGCGCCATGGAGATCATCGACGAACTCGAACCGTCGCGCCGCGGCATCTACTCGGGTGCGGTGGGCTACATCAGCTTCCAGGATGACATGGACACCGCCATCGCGCTGCGCACGGCGGTGCTGAAGGACGGCACGCTCTACGCCCAGGCCGGCGGCGGCATCGTCCACGACTCCTCGCCCGAGGGCGAATGGCAGGAGACGATGAACAAGCTGCGGGCGCTGATGCGTGCCGCAGAAATGGTGCAGCAAGGCCTGGACGAGGAGGCATGAGATGAACCACCTTCGCTTGCGCCTGGTAGGCCGCCGATCAAGGGGGCGGTGATGACGACCCCCACGCTCACGTTGTTCGCTGCCCCCCGAGGGGGCGCATCATCGCCCTTCGGGCGGCCGGGCGGGCGGTGATGACGACCCCCACGCTCACGTTGTTCGCTGCCCCCCGAGGGGGCGCATCATCGCCCTTCGGGCGGCCGGGCGGGCGCTGACCATGCTCCTCATGCTCGACAACTACGACAGCTTCACCTACAACCTCGTGCAGTACCTGGGCGAGCTGGGGGCGGATGTGCACGTCCATCGCAACGACGCGATCACGCTGGACGACGTCGACGCCATGGCCCCCGCCCACATCGTCGTGTCGCCCGGTCCCTGCACGCCCAGCGAGGCCGGCATCTCGGTGCCGCTGATCCAGCGCTTCGCCGGGCGCGTCCCCATCCTGGGCGTGTGCCTCGGCCACCAGGCGATCGGCCAGGCCTTCGGCGGGCGCATCGTGCGCGCGCGACGCGTGATGCACGGCAAGATATCCCCGGTCACGCACGACGGCCATGGCGTTTTCACCGGCCTGCCCACGCCCTTTGCGGTCACGCGGTACCACTCGCTCGCTATCGAGCGCGCGACGATGCCGGGCGTGCTCAAGGTGACCGCCACGGCGGATGACGGCGAGGTGATGGGCGTGCGCCACCGGCAGCTTGCGGTGGAGGGCGTACAGTTTCATCCCGAGGCCATCCTCACCGAGCACGGCAAACGCCTGCTCGCGAACTTTCTCGGGGGAATCCGATGAACGTGATCCGGCGTTGGGCATCAGTGGGCATGCTGTGCGGAGTGGCAATGTCGGCGGCCATGGCAGGCGCGCTCGACGAATGCGTCATCAAGAGCGATCACGCGGCGGTGTCGCGCTGCCTGCTCGACGCCGACCGCGAGGCACAGGCGTCGCTCAACGCCGCCGAAGCCGCTGCCGGCACCCGCGCCCGCGAACTCGATACGGTCACGGGACGCCCGCGCGCCAATGCGGCGCTGGCGCGTTCGATGCGGGCCTTTGCCGAGTACCGCAAGATGCAATGCGAGTTCATCAAGGCCATGTATGCCAGCGGCAGCGGTGCTGACCAGGGCATGCTGGCCTGCCGGATCGACCTGACGCGCCGCCGCCTGCGCGACCTCCAGCCCTGAAGCCAAGCCCACACACGATGACCATCACTGCGCAGGAAGCGTTGCAACGAACGATCGAGCATCGCGAGATCTTCCATGACGAGATGCTGTCGCTGATGCGCCAGATCATGAGCGGCGAGGTCTCGCCGGTCATGATCGCCGCCCTGACCGTGGGCTTGCGCGTGAAGAAGGAAACGATCGGCGAGATCGCCGCGGCTGCGCAGGTGATGCGCGAGCTGGCCACGAAGGTGGAGGTGGCCGATCGCACGCATCTCGTGGATGTCGTGGGGACCGGCGGCGACTCCTCGCATACCTTCAACATTTCCACGGCGACGATGTTCGTTGCAGCGGCCGCCGGCGCGCGCGTGGCGAAGCACGGCAACCGCTCGGTGTCGTCGAAGTCAGGCAGCGCCGATGTGCTCGAGGCGCTGGGTGCCAACATCATGCTGAAACCCGCGCAGGTGGCCGCCTGCATCGCCGAGACCGGCATCGGCTTCATGTTCGCGCCGAGCCACCACGCCGCGATGAAGCATGCGGCGCCGGTGCGAAAGGAATTGGGCGTGCGCACGATCTTCAACATCCTGGGGCCGCTGACCAATCCGGCCGGCGCGCCGCACCAGCTGATCGGCGTGTTCCACCCGGATCTCGTCGGCATCCACGTGCGCGTGCTGCAGCGGCTGGGTGCTACGCATGCGCTAGTGGTGTACGGCAAGGACGGAATGGACGAAGTGTCGCTGGGCGCGGCCACGATGGTGGGCGAGCTGAAGAATGGCGAGATCCGCGAGTACGAGATCCATCCGGAGGATTTCGGCCTCTCGATGAAGTCGAATCGCGGCTTGAAGGTCACCAGCGTGCCCGAGTCGAAGGAGATGGTGCTGGAGGCGCTCTCCAACATCGATGGCGCGCCGCGCGAGATCGTCATCCTCAACGCGGGTGCGGCTCTCTATGCGGCCAACGTGGCCAGCTCGATCGAGGATGGCATCGAGAAGGCGCGTGCCGCCATCGTGAGCGGCGCGGCACGCGGCAAGCTCGATGCGTTCGTGGCGGCCACGCAGCGGCTGGCGGCCGCAACCTGAATCACGGCATCAACCGCACCCACCACAACAACAACGCACGGAGGCAGGGGCTTCATGGCCAGCGACATTCTGGAGAAAATCGTCTCGACCAAGGCCGAGGAAGTGATCGCGGCCCAGGTGGCAAAGCCCTATGCGGAGATCGCCCGCGCGGCCCGCGCCATGCCCCCGCCGCGCGGATTTGCGCAGGCGCTGCGCACGCGCGTGACCGCGGGCCGGTCCGCCGTCATCGCCGAGATCAAGAAGGCCAGCCCCAGCAAGGGGCTGCTGCGTGAAGCCTTCGACCCGCCGGCCATCGCGCAAGCCTATGCACGTGCCGGCGCGGCCTGCCTGTCGGTACTGACAGACCGGCCGTTCTTCCAGGGCGCACCCGAGTACCTGGTGGCGGCACGCGAGGCATGCGCGCTGCCGGCGTTGCGCAAGGAATTCATCATCGACGAGTATCAGGTTGCCGAATCACGCGCGCTGGGCGCCGATGCGATCCTGCTGATCGTCGCTGCGCTGGAGGATGCGCAGATGGCGGCGCTCGAAGCCGCGGCCATCGACTTCGGGATGGACGTGCTGGTGGAGATCCACGATGGCGCCGAACTCGACCGCGCGCTTCGCCTCCGGACACCGCTCCTCGGGATCAACAACCGCAACCTGCGCAACTTCAGCGTCACGCTCGACACCACGTTCAACCTGCTGCCGCGCATTCCGGCCGATCGCCTCGTGGTGACGGAAAGCGGTATCCTCACGCGCCGGGACGTGTCGATGATGAAGGATCGTGGCGTGCATGCCTTCCTGGTCGGCGAGGCCTTCATGCGCGCACCCGACCCCGGCGCGGCACTTACCGCATTGTTCGATCCATCGGGGTCAGACACGTAACAATTCACACACTGGATCCTAGATGCGCGTCTTGTTCACACAATTGTTACGTATCTGACCCCGAGGACCCCTTGTCCGCGATCATCGCCGACCACATCAGCAAGCACTGGACGACCGGCGAAGGCCAGGTGCGCGCCGTGGATGCGATTTCCTTCGCGCTCGATCCCGGCACGCTCAACGTGCTGCTGGGTCCGTCGGGATGCGGCAAGTCGACGACGCTGCGGCTGATCGCCGGCCTGGAGGCGGCGGACGGCGGCAGCATCGTGATCGATGACAAGGATGTCACCGCGCTGCCGCCCGCGCAGCGCAACATCTCGATGGTGTTCCAGAGTTATGCGCTGTTCCCGCACCTGTCGGTGGCGGAGAACATCCTGTTCGGCCTGCGCGTGCGCAAGGTGCCCGCCGATGCCTGCGCGACACGGCTCGCGCGCGTCGCGGACATGCTGAGCCTGACCGCACTGCTGCACCGGAAGCCCTCGCAGCTCTCCGGGGGCCAGCAGCAGCGTGTGGCTCTTGGTCGCGCGATCATCAACGAAGCCCCGGTGTGCCTGATGGACGAGCCGCTGTCGAACCTCGATGCGCAGTTGCGCGCCGAGATGCGGCAGGAGATCCGCTCGCTGCAGCGCAAGCTCGGCATCACGATGGTTTATGTCACGCACGACCAGGTGGAGGCCATGTCGATGGCCGATCGCGTCATCCTGCTCAATGGTGGCCGGATCGAGCAGAACGGCCGGCCGATCGATCTTTACGAAACGCCGGCCAACGTATTCGTCGCGCGCTTCATCGGCACGCCGCCGATGAACCTGCTGAAGTTGGAACGCGGCCCGCAGGGCGCCGTGATCGCGGGGACCAAGGGGCCGGTGGTGTTTCCCGCCGAGGCGGCCGCCGGCACGCTCGGCGTGCGGCCCGAGCACATCGAACTCGCGCTTGACACGGGCATCAAGGCTGAAGTGCGCAACGTCGAATACCTGGGCGGCGATTCGCTGGTAACGTGCGCGATCGGCGGCCAGACGCTGGCCGTCCGCGCCCTCGGCAGCGTCGGGCTTTCGCGCGGCGACCTCACGGGGCTTGCGTGGGCGCCCGGCGCGCAGCACTATTTCGGCACTGACGGCAAGCGCCGTCCGGATCACCCGCGTCACGAATCGGCAACGCAGTTCGCGTAAGAAGGCGGATCGCAACCGCTTGCGCAACCACGGAGGAGTCATGTTGAAACGCACCATTCGCACCACCATCGCCGCAGCGCTGTTCCCGCTGGCCGCCCTGCTGCCGCTGGCAGCACAGGCACAAACCGAAGTATCGTTCTACTACCCGGTGGCGGTGGGCGGGCCCATCACCAAGATCATCGACGGCTATGCCGCCGATTTCGAGAAGGAAAATCCCGGGATCAAGCTGAAGCCCATCTATTCGGGCAGCTACCAGGAGTCGATCACGAAGGCGCTCACCGCCGTCAAGAGCGGCGAGCCGCCCGTGATGTCGATCCTGCTGTCCACCGACATGTTCACGCTGATCGACGAAGACGCGATCGTGCCCTTCGATGGCCTCGTGAAGACCGCGGATGACCAGGCGTGGTTGAAGAGCTTCTATCCGGCCTTCATGGAAAACAGCCAGACTGGCGGCAAGACGTGGGGCATTCCTTTCCAGCGCTCGACGATCGTGCTGTACTGGAACAAGGAAATGTTCAAGGAAGCCGGGCTCGATCCCAACCGGCCGCCGGCCAACTGGAAGGAAACGGTCGACTACAGCCAAAAGCTCACCAAGCGCGATGCATCGGGCAAAGTCACGCAATGGGGTGTGCAGATCCCGTCGTCGGGCTTTCCCTACTGGCTCTTTCAGGCGCTGGCCATCCAGAACGGCGTCAACCTGATGAACGCCGCCGGCACCGAAACCTATTACGACAAGCCGGAAGTGGTCGAGGCCTTGCAGTACTGGGTCGATCTTGCGAAGAAATTCAAGGTGCATCCGGAAGGCATCGTCGAGTGGGGCACCACGCCGAAGGACTTCTTCGAGAAGAAGATGGCGATGATGTGGACCACCACGGGCAACCTCACCAACGTCAAGAACAACGCCAAGTTCGACTTCGGCGTCGCCATGCTGCCGTCAGGCAAG
>Ga0105046_10005212_pt1 | contig 20573 bp, 16 predicted proteins | sample MAT03_FD_78385 | JGI IMG/M metagenome (GOLD analysis project Ga0105046, IMG submission 78385) | Freshwater microbial communities from Lake Fryxell liftoff mats and glacier meltwater in Antarctica - MAT-03 (megahit assembly) | ecosystem: Environmental > Aquatic > Freshwater > Ice > Liftoff...
ACCCGCAACTTCACGCAGTACAACTTCCAGGTGCTGCGTGAGGATACCTACATGCTGGGCCGCGACAGCGCAACCAAGGCCCTGCGCACGGGTCGCGACCCGCTCAAGCAGGGCGGCAAGATCGTGCCGATCCGGTCGTCGTCGGCCGTGGTCGTGTCGTCTCAGAACTCCCAGCGCGAATGGATCTACAGCCAGCAGCAGACCGTGAGCGCCGAGGGGTACAGCGGCCAGGCCTTCAACCCGCACTTCCCGCACGCCACCGCCGGTGTCGGTACAACCAAGCTCTGCACCGACTGTCACGTCAGCGAGTCGGGCGACAACAACGCCTGGATGGCCCAGCTCTTCCTGCAGGGCACCAACATGGTCAACTTCCTTGGCCGATTCGTGTATGTGGCCGAGGGTGCCGATGGGCTCGAAGCAATCGTGACGACCGAGCGTGACGAGCCACAGGCCATCTTCGGGTCTCACCTGCATTCACTCGCCTACCCCGACGAGCACAGCAAGTTCGTCGCCGGTGGCCGCAAGCTTGACGAGGCCTACCACCACGGCGCCGACGCGGTACTCGAGTTTGCCGGATCCGAAGTGCTCGACCTTCAGCTCCGCGGCGAGTACCTCTACGCCGCCCGTGGCGCTGGCGGGTTCCTCTGCTACGACGTTGCCAACATCGACAACAAGGGCTTCTCGGAGCGCATCGTCTCCGCCCCGGTCTCACCGCTGGGCCAGAAGTTGGGGTTCCGCACCAAGTATGCCGTCGCCGTGGCCTCACCTGCGACCGTCGCGGTTGACCCCGCCCGCATCCGCATGAGCGATGATCCGACCGCCAAACCGGCGACCATTATGGATCCAATCCGGCCCGACCATGTGAACATGGAACAACCGGTGCACCCGATGTATGCCTACATCTACATCGGTGATCGTGAGGAAGGCCTCGTGATGACGTTCGCCGGAACGCTCCTCGACGGTGACCCGCAGAACAACTTCCTCGAGCGGGCCAAGCTCGAAGACGGCACAACGGCCTTCAACCCCGGCGGTGTACTCACCGGCCTCACCCACCTCGTGTGCGCTGGTCACTACCTCTACGCGACTTCCAAGAGCGGTCTGGTCATCATTGATATCGACAAACCGACGGCCCCCAAGGTGGTATCGATCATCGGGACCGACGTGCTGACCGATCCCCAGTCCGTCGCCGTCCAGTTCCGCTTCGCGTTTGTGACCGATGCCCAAGGGCTCAAGATCATCGATATTACCAACCCGACCGCACCGCGGGCTGTCGCCGGCGCCGTTGTGCCCATCGAGGACGCTCAGCGGGTTTACGTCGCCCGCACGTATGCCTATGTCGCTGCTGGCAAGCAGGGCCTTGGCATCATTGATGTCACAGCCCCCGAGCGGCCGGCCCTGATGCAGTTCTTCAACGCCGGCGGAGCCATTAACGACTGCCGCGACGTGAAGGTCGGCATGGTCAATGCATCGCTCTACGCCTTCATCGCCGATGGCAAGAACGGCCTCCGCATTGCCCAGGTCTGGGGTCCAAACACCACGCCGCAGTTCAAAGGCTTCTCCCCGCCAATCGCACCATCCCTCATCGCTTCCTACAAGACTCACGGACCGGCCTTGGCCGTCAGCAAAGGCCTTGACCGCGACCGCGCGGTTGATGAGTCCGGCAACCAGGTGGCCGTTTTCGGCCGCCTCGGCGCCCGACCGATGAATCTCGGCGAAACTCAGCAGATGTACATTAAGGATGGCAAGGTCTGGACAGTGACCGACAAGCCCAAGGGCGAGGCCGCTCCGTTCACGTTTACGTCGCCAGACACGAAGCGCAAGTCCGAGACGGAAGAAAAGCCCGCCAGCGGTGGTCGCCGCCGCGGCTCCTGATTGCGTGAAAACCAGCTTCAAAAATACAAACGGCGGTCACTTTCGGGTGGCCGCCGTTTTTCTTGGTTTTGCACAGTTCAGTTCAGATCAGATCAGTTCAGTTCAGGGCAACGACCACCCAATCGCTTGAGACCGTCTTGACGACCGGTGCCAATACGTGAACGCTCAGCGTCGAATCCAGGAGTGTTCGATGTGCCGCGGGCTGGGTCGTCACGAAGTGGCCCACCGGTATTCGCGCCGAATCGAGCCCGCGCCCCGGCGGAAGCGTGAGCGCTAAAACCGACCGATTGGCTTTCGTCCAGCCCAGGACCGCCGTGATTCGGCAGACCGTCGAGTCGGCCATGGCCTCAGTGTGCGCCGCAGCAAGGACATGCAGGCCGCCGCTGGAATCGATGGCGAGTTCAACGTCATCAGCAAACGGGCACCTCACCGCCAGGGGCGTCAGGTGAGGGAAGTGGGCCGCGATCAGCGAAGGGTGTCGCGACATGGCGGGGTCTCCACCCTCGTCCAGGAGATCATCCGCGATGCAAGGACTATCAGGACGAGAGCGAGGATTGGCTGATGTTTCGTCCTGGCTCATGCTCGGGAGCTCATGTCTTCGGTCCTCTTCCGCCGCCGGAGTTTCTGTCGGCGGCGGGCGACGCAAGCCTTGATCGACTCGCAACACGGCTTCAGTGGCGGCAGGCGCGCTGCCGATCTTCGACGCGGCGTCGGCAAGCGTCGCAAGGAGCGCGCCTGGTCCACCAATCGGGACACCAAAGGGAATCGTCCCGATCGTGTGCATGAGCGGGCCGCCTTCGATTCTGTCGAACTGTCCCGCGTGATCGAGGGTGATGCCGAGGAATCGCAGAGCCGAATCTCGTAGCCGGGCAAACGCCGTGGCTGCCCGCGCACCGCCGGCGCCCATGATGGCCACGCCAAGCCGGCAGCAACCACTCGACCAATCACGCGCATCGCTCAGGGCCTTCAGGGTGCGATAGGCATCAACAATCCCCGCCTCATCCGCCCCACACAGCAAAGTCACATGCCCAACATGCTCGCTCGTGATGAGTGCCTGCTCGTTGGGCGAATCGCCGAACACCACAACGTGCGAAACAGATTTGGCCACATGGCCGGGAATGTCCTCGACGCCGAACTGGGTGCGAGCCGAAAGATCCACGCGTGCATGGCCGTCGAAGCACCGAACGACTGCGATATCGAGTTCGCCACCGTTCAGTCGTGACCGGCTGCGTGCGTACTGATGGGCCCAGGCCGATCCCATAACGGGCAGATGCCCAAGCACCAGCGCCTCAATGGTCAGTGATCGCGATGGGACCGCATCACGTTCGTTCTGGTTGAACTGGCTCACGCCGCTATCGGCCCTTCGAACGCTACGACGCTCCGGTTCCACCTCGGGTGGCTGATCGCTACGGCCGAGCACGGTGCCCTCGCGGTCGGCGCGATCGGTCGCTGGGGGCCGGGGCGCCCAAGGTGTCAGGCCCATCGCGGCATCGCGTGCGGCCACCTGTCCCAGTTCTCCCAAAAATAAGTCGGCGAGCACATTATGGTCCTCGGGTTCGCTGAGCCTGTCACGTTCGATGCTATCCGCCTCTGGCATCCGGGCTGACCGCCGCTTGCTCTCTGGTGGAAGCGGAAAGCTCGCCGGTTCCGCCCCCAGGGGGGCGGAAGAAACGGGGCGGAACTCGTCTGGTGGGCCATACTCCCGGAACATCAGGTGCCTTCCGTTGGCAGGTCGCGGCCCCATTCTTGCGGCCGCAGGGGTGAAGTTGAAAAGCGCTCAGAGCCCGCGCTGACCGGCCAGCATTGGGCTCATCGGCACGTCAACAAAACTGTTGGGTTCTCCGAACGGGTTCTGCATGACCGACGGATTGTGCGGATCGGGGATCCAGTTCCCGTCAACCACCAGGCGATACTGGTGCTGGCCGGGCGGAAGCGGAACGCACACCTCAAGCACGCCCAACGTGTCATTGAGGCGCATCGGGTGATCCGTCGACGACCAGTTGTTGAACTCCGCGGCAATACTGACGGCCCGACCGATAGACGCCGGTTGCACAAAGATCGCCCCGCTTGACGTAACCCGAACGCCGTAGACCGACCGCAGCGCACTCTCCTGGGAGGCATAGGCCGCGCGTTGCCGGGCCAGTTCGCCCAGAGTGGGCAGGGGCGGTTCAATGTCCGAAACCCGAAGGGCCGAGGGGCGGTTGCCAAGTCGTTGAGTCCGTGCCGCAAGTTCGGCCGCTCGGGACAGCACGGCATCGACCGTGAGGTCAGGGGCGCCGTCCAGTGTGGCCGGGCTGGACCGGACGCTGCCCAGAAGTACGTCCGAAACGTTGGCTCGGACCGTCACCGCTGATGGAGCGCTCGAGGCCAAGACGGCCGCTGGGTTACTTGGCGGTTGCGCGGGTGCTGGTGTCGAGTCCGACTCGCCGGTGATGGCGTCGATGAGATCGTCCGCAGCATTGCCCCGCTTCGACCTCTCGCAAGGATTCTCGATCAGCCAGCGGCCAAGTGACAGGTAGTCTTCCGCGCCAGTGGAATGGGCGGCGTATTCAACAATGGGTTGACCGAACGACACCGCTTCGCGGAGAGCTTGGTCAAACCGAATCACGCCGGGCACGACCTTCCCCTCAAACCTCCGCCGCAGCTCATCGAGCAGATCCCGAGAAAGCGGGCTGTCCGGGTTGTGCATCGTCGCCAGCATCCTGAACGGGGGAGAAACCCCAAGCCGCTTGCCAACCGCTTTGATCGTGCTTACCTGCTTGCCGGCCCCCTGGAGCGAGAAGAAGGCGGTCTCGACTGGAATGAGCACCTCGCCGCTCGCGACAAGCGCGTTGTACGTAAGCAACCCAATTGAGGGCGGGCAGTCAATCAGGCAGATGTCGTACTGGTCGGCGAGTCGGGAAAGAACGCTCAGGAGCCGTCGTTCCGGGCTCTGAAGGGTCGCGAGCCCGCCTCGGGTCGACTCAAGCCCTGCCAAACGGACCGTACTCGGGGCAAGATCAAGGTTTCGGCTAATCCGCCACAGGAGCCGGGTCCAGTCGATGCGCTTGTCATCGGGCGCGATCATGGCGTCGCCGATGTTCACGTCGATGCGTTGCTCTGGTATTGCCAGCCCTGCCGCGCAGTGAGACTGCGGATCGAGGTCGACAAGGAGTGTGCGGAGCCCGGAGCGAGAAAACACGCCAGCGAGATTGATCGCCGTGGTGGTTTTGCCGCATCCGCCCTTTTGATTGATGATGGCGATAGTCCGCACGAGTCTGCTCTCCGTCGAAACGGGCAGGTGGGACGCCCCCGCGAGTGTATAAACAGCTCTGCATTCGATGGTGGGCGTCCATGCCCAACGAATGCCATGCACATTATCGGGTGAACCTGGGCAATACACCAAAAAATGAGCAAACTCACCTATGGACCCTTTCAATCTGCCTCAGTGCCGGTCAGATTCAACCCCGCCAGACACCCCCCAGTGTTACCTCGGAAACCGGCGTTGGCGGCGTATCATGGCCCCGGAAGCACCTCGAAAGGACCTTGTTTGCTCAAAACTCCCCTGAACGCGTTCCACAAAGAGCATGGCGGCAAAATGGTCGATTTCGCGGGGTGGGACATGCCCATGACCTACGCCTGGGCGGGCGGCGGCGGCGGCACGATCGACGAACACAAGCAAGTTCGCACGAGCGGCGGTATTTTCGACGTCTCCCACATGGGACGGGTCAGGTTCAGCGGGCGGCACGCCCGCAAGCTGCTTGAGAAGTGCTGCACCCGCAAGATCCACGACATGAAGCACGGCCAATGCCGTTACTCGCTCGTGCTCAACGAGCAGGGCGGCATCAAAGACGACGTCATCGTCTACCGCGAGGACGACGACCAGTTCCTCGTGGTTGTGAACGCCTCCAACCGGGCCAAACTCAACGACCACTTCCGCACCGTCGCGGCCGCCAGCGACTTCAAAGTCACGATCGACGACAAGACCGAATCCACCGCGATGGTGGCCCTTCAGGGGCCCAAGATCATCCCCTTCATCAGCAACTTCTCGAAAGAGATCCCTTCGCTGAAGCGTTACACCTTCGTCACCAAGAACCTGCTGATCGTGAAGCTCATGGTCTCCCGTACCGGCTACACCGGCGAGGACGGCGTCGAAGTCATCCTCCCCAGCATGATGGTGGGCATGGTGATGGGGCTGATGCTGAAAGATGTCGACATGAAGAAGGCCGACGCGATCATCAAGCCCGTTGGGCTCGGCTGCCGCGACACCCTCCGAACCGAAGCGGGAATGCCTCTCTACGGCCACGAACTGACCGAAGAATCCAACGCCCTCGGCACCGGGCTCGATTTCGCCATTTCGCTCAACAAGGACGAAGATCAACTCGGCGAGAAGTTCATCGGACAGGACGTTTTGAAGAAGACCGCGTCCGAGGGGGGCCCGGCTCGCAAGCTCGCGAGCTTCGTGGTCAGTGGCCCCCGCACCGCCCGCCCTGGGATGACGGTCATGATCGGTGACAAGCCAGCCGGCATCGTGACCAGCGCCTGCCCGAGCCCCACAATTGGTTCGCCGATCGGCCTGGCGTACATCGATCGTGACAAGCTCACCGAGGGCACCATGCTCACCATCGACACGGGCCGCGGCATGCTCGAAGCCAAGATCGCCAAGACGCCGCTCTATAAGGCTCCCAAGCCGGCCTGATTCGGGCTCCGCGACGCAGATCGAGGCGGTCCATCACCGATACCGATTGCTCATGCTCGGCGGCAGGGTCGGGTCGTCTTCCTCCGCCTTGCGCTTCTTCGAGGCGTTGGCCAGGCTTTTGAGACCGGCGACCAGCAGCGCGAGCCCAGCCCCCAAACACACGAGCGTGATGGCGACGCCGAGGAACGACACGCGCACCCCGGTTCGCGAACCGGTCTTGGCTGTGAATCCGAGCAGGTCGAGCAGCCCTCGTCCGGTGCACAGTCCAATGGCTATGCCCAGTGCGCCAAGCGCAAGGCACGCGATCGCGCTCTGCATCTGATCAGACCGGGTTTCCCGAGGCATCCAGAGGCTCCTTCGGTGGAGTCATACGGGAGTGACGCGCCGCAGCCCAACGTTACGCTCGCTCCAGCCGGGCGTATTGCAGCACCAGCGTCTTGACGCCCACACTGAACTTGACCTTCACCTTGGCATCAATGCCGCGGGTCACGGCTTCAACCCGGCCCACCCCGAACTGCGGATGCCGAACATTCATGCCGATGCTGAACGCTCCGCCCTCTTCGCCCGCATCGTCGTCACTTCGCTCGGCCTTGCCGTGTCCCGCTTTGCGACCGCCGCGAACAAAGTCGGCAAACTCATCATCGCGGTGGTCGTCCTCGTCAAAGCCCATCGGGTCGCCCCGATCGGTGAAGGCGACCCCCTCGCCGCGAAGCTCCTCGATGAAGCGGGAGGTGATCTGCCGCTCGGGAACACCACGAATCGTCCGGTACGTCGCGCTGGTCATCAGCAGGCGGTCCATGGCCCGCGTGATACCGACGAAGCAGAGCCGCCGTTCTTCTTCGAGCGCCGCTTCGTTCTCTGCACTGCGCGAGTGGGGGAGCAAGCCCTCTTCAAGACCGATCATGCAGACCGCCTTGTACTCAAGGCCCTTGGCTGCGTGCAGGGTCATAAGGGTCACGGCCCCGGTCGCGGGGTCGATCGCATCGGTATCGGCCACGAGCGCCACGCGCTCGAGGTATCCACGGAGCAGGTCGATCAGCGTCGGTCCCGTTCCGGCCAAAGGCGCGGCATCGTCGGTCGGCGGCATCAGCCCGTCGGTTTCGAGCCCGCCCAGAGGGTCCGTATCGTTGTCAAGAAAATCCGGCGGCGGGGTCGCATCGCTGTCGATCGCACCAGAGCGGAAAGCCTCTTCGAACTCGCGCGCCGACGAAACCAGTTCCGACAAGTTCTCGCGACGATCATCTTCGCCGCTATACATCTGCTCCAGGCCGCTCTCGCGAACCACCCGCTCAACGAGCTGCGCGAGGGCGCCGACAGCCGCGGGTTCCTCGGTTTGCTCCTCGCCGCCACCGCCAAGAAACTCCTGCGGGTGAACGCCCGACCATTCGTCGATCATCGCGACAAACTTGCCGACGCTCTCGATCGCGCGCTTGGTGAGCGTTGGATAGAACTGCGGGCGACGCATGGCGTCCATCGCCGTCATCCGATGCTGCGAAGCCGCTTGCTCGACCTTGTCCCACGTGGTATCGCTGATGCCCCGCGCCGGCGTATTGACGATCCGCGCGAGAGAGACCCCGTCGGCCGGGTTGGCGACCACGCGCAGATACGCCAAAGCGTGCTTGACCTCCTCGCGATCGAAGAACGCTGTCCCGCGAACCAGCAGATACGGCACGCCGGCGCGCCGAAGCGAATCTTCCATCACACGCGAAAGGGCGTTGTTGCGGTAAAAAACCGCCATGTCGCTGTACGACAGCCCACTCTCGCGCCGCGCCCGCAGCCAGTCGAGCACCAGCGCCGCTTCGTGGTGCTCATCGCGAACCGTGCTCACCTCCACTACCGGCGTGGCTTCTGCATCAACGGCGATCTTTCGCGTCGCGATGAGCGGCTTGTGCTTGCGCTTGCGGTTGTGCTGAATCAGCCGGTCGGCCGTGCTGAGGATCGGCGCCAGTGACCGGAAGTTCTCCCCCAACGCGATGACTTTGGCCGTAGGAAACGCCTTCTCAAAATCGAGGATGTTGCTGATGTCGGCCCCGCGCCAGCCGTAAATCGACTGGTCCGGATCGCCCACAACGCACATGTTGGGCACCCGTGCGCCCTGCTCGGCCGCCTCAAGCCCCGGGTCCTCCCCCGCGATGAGCGACGCGATTACAAACTGGGCCTTGTTGGTGTCCTGATACTCATCCACCATCAAGTACCGGTAACGCCGCCGAATCTCGCTCCGCACCGGCTCGCTCTCGCGGAGCATTTTGGCCGTCAGCATCAGCAGGTCGTCAAAGTCCACCGCATTGGCCTCGCGCAGCTTCCGCTGATACACCTCGTAGACCTTCGCCACCGTGCGCTGATAAAAATCGGCCGCAAATTCGGTGAACTTCGCGGCATCGAGCAGGTCGTTCTTGGCACTACTGATCACGCTGTGCACGGTCCGCGGCGGAAAGTTGGAGGTCGCCAGTCGGAGTTCTTCGATCGCCTTCTTCACCAGCGCAGCCTGGTCATCCGCGTCGTAGACCGAAAAGCCGGCCTTGACCACATGGCACCCGTGCTGATCGGCAAGATCGCCATATCGACGCAGCAGCCGGACGCACAGCGAGTGAAACGTCGCAACCGTCAGCCCTCGGGCGGCGAACTCGTCGCCCACCACCGCCGCCACGCGGTGTCGCATTTCCGCTGCGGCCTTGTTGGTGAACGTCACTGCCAGAATCTGCCAGGGCCGAACACCAATTCCGACCAAGTGGGCGATCCGGCGGGTGATGACCCGCGTCTTTCCCGAACCGGGTCCGGCCAGTACCAGAAGAGGCCCATTGGAGTGCAAAACCGCCTCCTGCTGAGGCGGGGTGAGCCCCTCCAAGAGGGGGGCGGAATCGAAGTTGGTGCCAGCGAAGGACATGCGGGCCGAGTGTAGCGGAGCGGGCCTTGCCTGCGGGCAATACCATCGGGCATGTCGAGATTTGACAAGCTTCAGAAGATGCTCATGGCCGATCCGGGCGACACCTTTGTGCTTTACGCCCTGGCCCAGGAGCACGCCCGGCTGGGCCAGCACGGCGAGGCCATCGCCTATTTCGACCGTACGCTCGGGGTCGACCCGGCTTACTGCTACGCCTATTTCCACAAGGCCAAGAGCCAGCAGGCGATGGCCGACCTGCCCGCGGCTCGCGCCACCGTGCAGGCCGGCGTCGCGGCCGCCCACCGGTCCGGCGACGCCAAGGCCCTCAACGAACTCTCCTCCCTCGCGACCGAACTCAGCGAAAGCTAATCCAAACGGACCCCGCCTGTCCGCTACTATGTCGGTGTCTTGGAGTTGCCCGATGGCCATGAATCCCAACCTCGTCAAACTGCTGGTCCCGGCCGCCCTGGCCTTTGCGGCCAGCGGGTGCGGCACCAACAGCTACAACCGCGAGAACACGCTCGGCAACGTCGTTGAGCTCGAGTCCATCACATCGGGCGTGCCGCGTGGCTCGGCCCTGCCCACGCCCGATCGGCCTGATGCACCGTCTGTTCGGGCCGGTACGCTTTCACGCGACAACTGGGCCGCCCAGTCCGTATTTGTGCCGATTGACGCGACCACGCACCGGCCCACCTATTCCGTGCGGCCCTCCTACGACCAGTCAAACGTTCGTCAGCGTGGCGAGTTCCCCACGGTGGAAAGTTCCCTCGTGACTTCAACTCAGGGGTCGGCGACCGCTCAGGCAATCGAGGGGCTCAAGGTTCCGTTCCGCTCCGCTGCTGAACTGGTCATGATGCCCGTTCACATGTTCCAGCAAGGACCATTCACGACTGTCTCGTCGCCAACCGCGCCCCCAGCGCGATACAACTATCCGGGCGGTTCCGGCGTCCCAGCCGATGGCGGTCAGTTTGTCCGAACCATAAAGCCGGTGGAAACGCCGCTGCCCAAAGAACCCGCCGAACCTGCCCCGCCTCAAACAGGCGTCACCACCTCGCCCGCACCAGTGGTGCCGGCGGAGGGCGATCCCGCCAAGCCCAGTGTTCCCTCAGCACCAGACACGGTCTGGATCTACAAGGACGGCAAATGGCGTCAGGTTCCTCAGAGCGACGCACCCGTCACGCCGCGGTAAAGCGCAAGTCCCGTGGACCGGCCGAAAGAGTGAAATCAACGCGGAGTGTCATGATGTCAACCAGTCCGACTCCGATCAACCAAAGCCCGATTCCCCCGCTCGACGAGCGAGGGCTTCCAGTTGGCTACCCGTTCAAGCCCGATTGGGAAGTGACGCCCCGTCAAACCAAAGAACTGCTCGCCAGGCCGGAGAGTGACCCGCTCCGGCCGCTGCTCATCGACTGCCGACGCGCCGACGAGTGGGCGTTGTGCCGGATCGACGGGGCAGTTCACATCCCCATGGATCTGATCATGGCGCGCATGGATGAACTTGAAGAGGGGCCGCAGGGGCGCAACACGCCGATCGTCGTGCAGTGTCGTTCCGGCCAGCGTTCCATGACGGTGACGGCCAATCTCCGCGGCGTCGGGTTCACCAACGTGAAGTCGATGGCCGGCGGGATACTGGCGTGGTCGATGGGCATCGACCCAAGCATCCCCCGATATTGAGCCGCGTTAAAGTCCTGAAACTCACACCCTCGCGCCGCCGCGTCGGAAGCTGGTGACACTGCCCTTGATCGGTGGGCGCGATAACGTCTGTGCGCGTACGCAGGCGTGACCTGGCGGCTTTCCTGGTCGATACAACCAGTGGAGTCGAGGAGTCCCGCACATGCTGAATCTCATGCTTTCGAAAGCGCGCCCCGGAATGACACTTGCGATGCCGGTGTTTCACCCCGGTGCTGCTGGGCACGTGCTCCTCAAGCCCGGTTTCGCCCTCGATGCCCGCTCGATCTGCCGGCTCGGCGAACTGAAAGTGCCCGATGTGTGGATCGACTGCCCCGCGCTCGCCGAAGTGATGAAGTACGTCAGCCACGAGGTCGTGGGGGCGCAGGCCGACCTGGTCCGCACGATCGGGCCGGGTTTCGACGCCGCTCAGAGCGATGCCCGCGTCGACCTTGAGTTCTCGGCGTATGCGGGCGCCGTCCGCGGCCTCATCGCTCGGCTTGGCGAGCACCCGAGCGCCCAGACGATGGTCAACGACCTTGTGCACACCGACAGCGCTCTCACGAGCCACAGCACGGCCGTAAGCTACCTCTGCATCCTCATGGGCCTCAAGCTCGATTCCTATCTCATGCTCGAGCGGTCGCACGTCGGCCCCACCCGCGCCCGGAGTGTTGAGGGTCTGGGCGTTGGTGCGCTGCTTCATGATGTCGGTCTGCTGCGACTCGATCCCGAGACCGTGCGCAAGGCTCATTCCACTGGCAACTTCACCGACCCGGCGTGGCGGGCCCACGTGAAAGTTGGCTACGAGATGGTCCGTGGCGAGGTCGAACCCACTGCTGCTTCGGCGGTGCTGCACCATCACCAGCGCTTCAACGGAACCGGATTTCCGAGCCTCCGCCGGGCCGACTCGCAGCGTGCTCGCCCGCAGTGCGGGCATGACATTCACATCTTTGCGCGCGTCATCGCCGTCGCGGACCGCTTCGACGATCTCCGCAACCCGATCGCGGCCGACGGTACCGTGCGCCGCTCGGCGTTGCCCGTGGTCCGCATCATCAAGCAGATGCTGGCCGAAACTCGCGCCGGGCACTTTGATCCCATGGTGATCAAATCGCTCGTTCAGTGCGCGCCGGCTTTCGGTCCGGGCAAGCATGTCACACTCAGTGATGGACGCGAGGCTGTTGTCACCGGTCAGAACCCGCTCGACCCCTGCCGACCAAAAGTCCGGCCGATTATCGCCGGTCGCGAGCACATGGTCCCCGAGGATCACTTCGGCCCGGTGATCGACCTCCAAAAGTCGCTGGTCTCGATCGCCAAGGTCGATGGCGAAGACGTGCACGACGATCTCTTCTTCCCCTCGGTTCCCTCCGAGTTTGACCTCCGCGTCATGCCGCCCAATACTCAGCCTGTGGCCTGCGCGGTGCTGGACGCGGCGTGACCATCGACATCACCGCAGGCCGGCCGCGGCGGCCTGCGCACGCTGCTTGCAGGCCTCGATGGCGGATTCATCGCTCCCGAAGATCGCCAGCACCCGCTTGTCGGGACCGATCAGGATGAACCGCGTGGGATGCGAAATGTTGTGCATCGTCCCGCCATCGGTCAGCGCGATGGGTGTCGATTCGTCATCGGCAAGGTTGAACTTCAGCCGGTTAACGCAGATGTCGCGAACAGTTTCGATCGGCCCGGTCAGCATCAGCCAGCGGCCGGGGTCAACGCCGAACGCCGTCGCGTGTTCCTTGAGTTTCTCGACCGTGTCGTGGGCCGGATCAACCGAGATCGACGCGAACCTGACCCGCGTCCCCGCCAGGTCGCGCTGCATTTCCCACATGGCTCGCGTCAGTTTCGGGCATGCGAACGGGCAGTTGGTAAAGAAAAAATCAAGGACCGTGACCTCGCCCTCAAACAGCTTTTCCGTCTGTTTGCGGCCGAGTTGGTCGGTCAGTTCAAAGTTTGGCAGTGACAGGTCGGCGACATCGGCATTGGGCGCTAGCGCCGCGGGCGTCACCCACATCTTGCCCGACACGGCCATATAGCCCAGCGTGAAAACCGAGGTTCCAAACACGACCGCAGCGAGCACGACCACCCAGCGAAGGAACGGACTCATGTTAACTCCACGCCCGCGCGGTTGCATCAATGACCATGGCCAAGAGCAGCACCGGGAGGTGGATGATCGAGGCGATAAAGACTTTCCGAGCCCGCTTGGGGGATCTATCACTCACCAGCCCCGACGCGAGTCCCATGAACGCGAGTGAACTTGCCGCCGCGACGATCGCATAAACGATCGATAGGCGGTCGGGCATGAACCACCAGGGCGCGACCGAGGCCACAACCAGCAACCCTGCCCAGACCATGATCTGCGCCACCGTGTGCGTGCCCACCGTGTCCTGAAGCGGGAGCATTCGGTACCCGCCGCGGGCATAGTCGTCCTTGTGCATCCACGCAATGGCCAGAAAGTGCGGGATTTGCCAGACGAACATGAGGCCAAAGAGTGTCCAGCCGCCAGCCTCAGTCAGGCCCGCCAAGGAACTCGGCGAAGCCAGCCAGGCGCAGGCGCACCAGCCAATGAGCGGAGGCAGCGCGCCCGGTATTGCCCCGATCCAGGTGTTCAACGGTGTCACGGGTTTGAGCGGTGTGTACCACAAAAGATACGACACGACCGTCGCGAAACAGACCAGCGCGGCACTGGGGCCGCACGTGATCAGCAGAATCAGCGGCCCGGCGATCGACATGACCAACCCGAACACGACGGCGCTTGCCAGTGACAAGCGACCGCTCGGCAGCGGTCTCGCGCTGGTTCGCTTCATTCGAGCATCGCGGCCGACTTCCATGCACTGATTGAGCGCATTCGCGCCGGCCGACGCCAGCGCCGTACCCACAATGCACCCTACCAGCGGCAGCGCCACCTCTGCGAGCCCAAGCCCGCGGCCCGCCAGCGACAGTCCAAAGCCGCCCGCCGCCGTCATGGTCACCAGCCGGGTGATGCGCGGCTTGGCCAGTTCGACATAGGTGCCCCAACCACCTTGCTTGGCAGCACCAGGCTCATCGACACAACTCGCCGAAATGCGCAGGACCGCGGCCGATTCGGTCGCGACTTCCAAGGTCGCGGTCGCGGCATTGGCTGTGCCTGAAATGGAAGTGGGACCGGCTGCTTGCATGGGTGATTATTCGCAGGCGGGAAGGCGATTTCAGGGTTTGGCCGCCGGGGGTGGTTTCGGCGTCAGTTCAAGTTCCAGTACCGCAAACCCGTCGAGCTCAAAATACTCGACTTCGATTCCGACTGCCTCTCCAGCACCGCCGACTTCAAAGCTGCCCGTGTGCCCCTTCGGAGCGTGCCAGGTCCAGTCGTCGATAACCGTTGTGACGGTGCCCTCGCCGCCCACCAGACCGGCGCCGCGCCGGATTTGCACCCGAATTCCGTCATCGCTGCGAGTTGAAATAGTGTAAGAGCCCGGCTTGAGAGGGATCACCGTCTTGGCGAGAACGCCAAAGCGATCCTTGGGGAGATCGGCCTTGGTCACGGCGTCGTCAATCTTGAGTTCGCTGGGCCCGCCGCCACCAAACGGCAGCCGCAGTGTTGGCAGTTCGCATGTGATGGCCCGCTCGGACCCCGCCTCCTTCCGCCATCCCGCCTCGTCTGTCCGTGGGTCGGCGGTCCACGGGAAGAACGTAGTGGTCCAGACGGCATTCACGAGCGTCCCCGAAACTGAGTCGGCGAAATCGCCAATCGAGGTGCTGAGTGTGTAGCGATGGACCCCCGGCCCGTTCGAGAAGACTCGAACCTCAAGCACGCGGCCATCGGTCGCGTTCTCTGGAACGCTGATCTGGGCCTCAACCGGTGCGGCTGGCTCCTTGAGCGCGACGCTGAGGTTGCCGTCGGGGAGTTTGTAGAACGCATAGGTATGCAGCGCGCTCTCCCGGCCAACTTCTCGCACCAGCGGCGAAGCGTGGTCCCAAGGCCCCCAAGGTGTCATCACAATGTTCTGCCGACCGCGCAGGTCTGAGCGGGCATTGACCGGATCGGTCACCCCCATCGCCTGCGCCATCGGCGGCGTGAACTCGTTAGCCACCAGATTGAATGGTTGCGTCACCGACTCGGCATCGGCATCGATCTTTGCATCCTCCGGCTTGTTCAAGGTCCAACCCGTCAGCGGCGTCTTGCGAACTCGCAGCGCGGCACCCCGGTCCTCGCCGGTGAAGTCGTTGAACTCCACTCGGTTGTCCTTGCTGCCCTTGTGGTTGGCCAGCGCCCAAGGGGTTTTGAGCAGCCCGAGGTCATCGTCGTCCCACAGGGCGACACTGACCGAGTTACGCGCAAACACATTCTGCCTTATCACGTTCTCAAAGCCGTGCTCGATGTTGATCCCCCCGCCTTCACCGCCGCCCTGCCCGCCGTTGCCTTCGATGGTGTTCTCGTCGATCACCGTCTTCTGGCAGTACCCGCCCCAAATCCCGCAGATGCCGTTCTCGATAAGGCGGTTCTTGCGGAACCGATTCCCGAATGAAAACGTCATCTCAATCCCGTGGGCCGCTGCGTACGAAAAATCGTTGCCGACCAGCAGGTTGTCATTGCACCCGCGTCGGGTGTAGTCAAAACTGTTGCCTGCTGCACCAGCCGTCGGTGGGGGAGGTGCCTCGCCGAGTGCTTCTTTGCCGCCAAAGCCAAAGAAGCCGTCGCCGCCGTGCGTCGCGGAGTTCTCAATGATCACGTTCCGCGCGCACTGCTCGAACATCAGGATTCCGGCTGAGTCCTGACCACGGTTGTACACGCCGTGGCTGTATCCACGAATACAAAAATCCAGGGCGTTGCGAGAGATCAGGTTGTCGCTGCTCCGCCACATCGCCAGGCCCCAGCCCGAGAGGAACGAAAAATCGTTGTCTTGGATGCTGGCGTTGTTCACCCGGTCGATGATGAGCCCGTTCTGTGTCGTGCGGACTCGGCAGCCGCGCACGGTGACACGCTGGCTGTCTTCAATGCAGAACGCGGCCCCATAGTTGGTGCGCCATTCCTGCTTGTCGTTGGCGTGTGGCCACAGCCAGTCCGCTCCATCCTCGGCCGCGGCGGTGCTGCGCAGGTGGTGCGCAAAGTTCCGCTCCGCCGTGCAGCGTTCGAGCGTAAGCCGGTCGGCCTTGGTGGCGTGCAGGCCCACCTTGAACCCAGAGACCGTCGCCCCGACGATGGTGACATCGCTCACGCCGTCAAGCCGGATGCCGGTGCCCGAAAGTTCATCTTGGGCGACGGTGAGCGCCGCCCCGCGAAGAACCGAGCCCGGCGCGAACTCGACTCGAATGTTCGAGGACTTGATCTGCAGCACACCGTTAAGGTCGGCATCGTTGATCACCGTTCCGGGGGCGATCTCAATCCGGCATGACCGATCGACGATCGTGTTGTCGGCCCTGACGACCACGGTGGGAAGATCGGCCTCGGAATCCGGTGCGACAAGCGCGAGCGCGAGCAAAGTCAAAATGACCATGCCCCATCATACAACAAGCCCCGGCCAGCCGGGGCTTGTCATTCATGGTTGAGGGATTGGGAAGGTGCCGCGTGACGAACCCGTTACTGACCATCAGCCCGGCCGACCGTGTTGGGCTGGCCCATCGGCACGCTCGGAGGAGCCGTGTTGAGCTGCGCCGCCGGCTGCTGCCAAGCCGGTGCTGCCGGCCGGTTCGAGGCGAGATCGACCTCATCCTCGACGCCCTTGAGACCCTTCTTGAACTCCACGATGCCCTTGCCCAGCGAGCGACCAACCTCGGGCAATCGGCGGCCAAACAGCAGCAGGGCGATCACCAGAATGACCACCCATTCCATCATGCCGATGTTCTGAATGAAGGCGAGCGTGGCAACAGGTTGACCGGTGAACATGGATGCTCCAGACATTTTCGACTCAAGACACTGGTACCCAATTGTATACGAGGTATGCGGCTTGTTCTGTCCCAAGGCACAACGGCCCAAACTGTAGCAAATTGCTGACCCAGCCGATTATCGGCCAATTCCCACGGCCCGCTCCGCCGCCTGAACAACGTTTAATAGCAGCATGGTCACAGTCATCGGGCCTACCCCCCCCGGAACTGGGCTGATCCAGCCTCCGTCGCCCAGCACGCGGGAGACCGCCTCGAAGCTCACGTCGCCAACCGTGCGGACCTTGCCGTCAGCGCCGGCGACGCGCGTGGTTCCGACGTCGATGACCGTCGCGCCCGGCTTGACCATGTCCGGCTCAATGAGACCGGGCACACCCGCCGCCGTCACCAGCACGTCGGCGATGCGGCAAACCTCTTTGATCCGAGGCGACCACTTGTTGCACGAGATGACCGTCGCGTCCATTCTCATGAGCAAGACCGCGATCGGCTTGCCGACAACGTCGCTCGCCCCGACAACCACGGCGACTTTCCCCCGCAACCCGCCCACCGATGGCACGCCGGTCGCTTCCACCATTTTCACAACCGCCAGCCCGGTGCATGGGGCGAGCGACGACCGACCGTATACGACGTTGCCGATGTTGGCCGGGTTGACGCCCTCAACATCCTTCTCCGGTGTGATGAGCCGTTGAATGCCGTAGGGCTCGACATCCGCCGGGAGTGGCAGGTGCAGCATGATCGCCGAGATCTCGTCCTGCGTGTTCATGAGCAGCACGCGTCCGGCGATATCGTCGTATCCCGCGTCGGCGCTCAGTTCGTGCAGTTTGTACTCAATGCCGACGGTCTCGCAGGTTTTGCCCTGATTGACCGCGTACACGCGTGACGCCGTGTCGGCCGCGCCGCACAAAATCGCGTCGAGCCGGGCTTTTCCGCCCCGCGCTCGAACGGCGTCGACCCGTGCTCGGAGGGTGACTCGGTACTGCTCAGCCAGGTTTTTGCCATCGAGGATGCGGGCCATGGTCGCCAAGCGTATCAGCGGACGAGCCACGTTGGGGATGTCCTTTACCGGTCGTCCCGCCCCTCATCGGCCTTTGCGAAGCGAGACGATCGCCGTCCATAGCCGATCGGCAAACTCAGCATCAAGCGATTCGGGGACCTCGATCGGCGCGACCTTCGGTCCGCTGATTTTGTGAAGCCTTTGGTCGATGAGCTTCACAATCCGAAGCGCGACCTCGAGCCGGGCACCCGGCGCGGCCGGGCAACACCACCAAGACGTCCGGGCCAGCCCGACCGTGAACAATCCGGCTCCGTTTTTCGCCTCCCATCCACCCATTCCGACCGGAAACCGATCCTCAGGCGCTGTACCATCGGCTCCCATGCCCACCATCACCCTCAACGGCCGCAAGCACGACTTCAAGCCCGGCCAGTTCATCATCCAAGTCGCCAACGACGCCGGCGAGAACATCCCGCAATATTGCTACCACGACGGCTTGTCCGTCGTGGCCTCCTGCCGCATCTGCTTGGCCGAAATCTGGATGCCCGACGCCAAAACCGGCAAGCTCGGCCCCTACATGGGCGGCAAGCTCATGCCAACCTGCCAGACCGCCTGCATCGATGGCATGGTCGTCTACACCGACTCCCCCAAATCCGTCGCCAATCAAAAAGCCGTGATGGAGTATCTCCTCATCAACCACCCGCTCGATTGCGCCGTCTGCGATCAGGCCGGTGAATGCTCACTTCAGGATTACTCCTACGAGTTTGGCCGCGGCGCGTCCCGGTTTGAGGAGACCAAGGTCAAGCAGGCCAAGAAGGATGTTGGCCCGCACATTTATTTGTATAGCGATCGCTGCATCATGTGCACCCGCTGCGTTCGCTTCACCCGCGAGGTGAGCGGAACCGCCGAACTCTGCGTCACGGGGCGCGGCAACCGTGAAGAAATCGACATCTTCCCCGGCCTGGCCCTCGATAACCCCCTCGCCAGCAACGTGATCGATCTCTGCCCGGTCGGCGCGCTCCTCGACAAGGACTTCCTCTTCGCTCAGCGCGTCTGGTTCCTCAAAAGCACCCCAAGCATCGACGGCATCACCGCCAGCGGCGACAACATCCTCGTTGAGCACAACGAAGGCAAGGTCTACCGCTTTAAGCCCCGAACGAACCTCGCGGTTAACAAGTGGTGGATCACCGACGAGGTTCGCTACGGCTGGAAGTTCGTCCACAGCGAAGATCGTCTCTCGCAACCCCTCCGCCGCCAGTTCGGCGTCGCCGTCCCGACCGACCACGCCCGCGCCGACCGCGAAGCCGTCGAAGGTCTCCGCAAAGCCACGGCATCGGGCAAGCGCCTGGCCGTCATCGTGAGCCCCATGCTCTCGTGCGAGGATGCGTTCACGCTCGGTAAGGCCGCCCTCGCCATCGATCCTGCCGCGTTCCTCGCCCTGGGCCCGATACCGACCCACGGGGCCGATCAGGTTTTCCCGACCGGTTCCGAAGCATCGCATCCCAAGGCGTTCACGGTCTATGCAGAAAAGTGCCCCAACAGCCGGGGCGTTCGCCGCGTGCTCGAGGCCCTCTCCAAGCCGACGACCCACAACGGCTACGTCGCGAACTTCGACCAGATCTGTGCACAAATCAAGAGCGGCGAGGTCACCGGCGTGATCGTTACCGGCAACTTCCCCAGCACCTGGGCCACGCCCGCCGCAGTTGAGGCCTTGAAGGGCGCGTTCGTCGTCGCTATTGACACGCTCCCCGGGCCGATCGCAGATGGTGCCGATATCGTGATCCCCAGCGTGACCTGGGTTGAGAAGGCCGGATCGTTCGAGAATGCCCGCGGCATACTCCAGGCCTTTGAACAGGCCATTCCCGCTCGCGAAGGCGCTCGAAGCGAAGGCCAGATCGGTCTCGATCTGTTCGCCGCCGCGCGGTTCCGCGATCGCCAAGAGTTCAATGCCGGCACGGTTCGTACCGAGATGGCCGCGCTCGGCGGGTCGCTTGAGGTGTTCGCCTCTGGCGTCTCAATGCCCAGCGTTGCGCCTCAGCAAGAGCCCGACATGGCGGTTGTCGAACTCTGAGTCGAGTACTGGTTCGATTCCCCTCAAGCGGTGCGTCGCTGAAGGTCAAACATGAATGATACGGTGATCATCGTCACGGTCGTGCTCGTCATCGGCATCGTCGCGGCGGCTGTGTTTGTGATCTGGCGCACTCGCTACCAGCCGGTTAAGAACCCGTTCCGCGCCCACAACGACGCCCCGGTAGAGCAAGTCGTAATTCGCGATTCCGATTTTCGTCCCTCTACAGCAGATTCACGGCGCGCCGCCGGTGAGCCGAAACACGCATCGCCCACTGGTGCTGATCCGGGTGACCTTCTGCTCCGCGGCATGGCCATCGGCCATATCGCGTCAGCCCTGCACGCGACAGATGATTCGACGCATCAATCGCCCAGTGCTGACGGCGAGATTTCCGAGCGGACAAACGAGTCTTCCTCCGGACCTTTCTCGTCTGATCCCGGCATTTCGTCAGATGGTGGTGGCGAAGACTCGGGCGGTGGGTCGGGTGATTCCGGGGGCGGGTCCGAATGAGTGTCGCCAGCCGGCCTAACAACTGGCCCAACAACTGGCCCAACAACTGGCC
>Ga0105046_10005214_pt1 | contig 20571 bp, 19 predicted proteins | sample MAT03_FD_78385 | JGI IMG/M metagenome (GOLD analysis project Ga0105046, IMG submission 78385) | Freshwater microbial communities from Lake Fryxell liftoff mats and glacier meltwater in Antarctica - MAT-03 (megahit assembly) | ecosystem: Environmental > Aquatic > Freshwater > Ice > Liftoff...
ACGCACCGGCAAAGATTCTGTTCACGTCCGGCTCTACCGGCGAGCCGAAAGCCGCGATCAACACGCACCGCATGATGTGCTCGAACACCCGTGCGCAGACCCAGATCTTTCCGTTCCTGCAGGCACATCCGCCAGTGGTCGTCGACTGGCAGCCGTGGCACCACTGTGGCGGAAGCAACCACAACTTCCATACTGTTCTGGGCAACGGTGGCAGTTACTACATCGATCGCGGCAAGCCGACCACCGAAGACGCTTTCATGCCCACGTTGCACGCTCTGCGGCAGGTATCGCCGACACTGCATTTCAACGTTCCGCTGGGCTACGACCGGCTTGTATTCCATATGGCACGCGACCCGTCTTTACGAAAGAGCTTCTTTGCGCGGCTCGACTGCATCGTCTACTCCGGCGCCGCCATGCCCACGCCCCTGTGGGACGAACTCGAGCGCCTTTGCCGGGTCGAACGCGGCGTGCGGGTGCCGATGGTCTCTTCGTACGGCATGACCGAGATGGCGCCGCTTCACACCAGTCTTCATTGGGATGAAGGCCGACCCGGAATGATCGGGCTGCCGATTCCCGGCTCGTCGGTGAAGCTGGTGCCGATCGACGACAAGTTCGAACTGCGTGCCAAAGGGCCCAACATCACGCCGGGCTACTTTCGTTCGCCGGCGCTCACGGCTGAGGCGTTCGACGAGCAGGGCTGGTACAAGAGCGGTGACGCGGCGCGCCTGGTCGATCCACAGAGGCCGGAATTGGGCCTTCAACTGCAAGGCCGCCTGAGTGACCAATTCAAGCTGCAGTCGGCTACCTGGGTGCGTGTGGGTGATCTGCGCACGGCGGTCGTTGGCGCAAGCGCGCCGCTGCTGGCCGACGTATTGATCGCAGGGGAAGGACGTGCCGCCATTGGTGCGCTAGCCATCCCGCATCTCACCGCATGCCGCCAGCATTTTTTTTTGCCCGATGCCACATTGAGCGAGCTGGTCGCCTTGCCCCAACTGCGTGAGGCCTTGCGGCAAAGCCTTGCCGCATTCAATGCGGTCAATTCCGCGTCAAGTCAAAGAATCGCGCGGGTGTTGCTGATCGACGATGTGCCGTCCCTCGCGGCGGGCGAGACCACCGACAAGGGCCACATCAACCAGAAGCTCGCTCTGCAACGCAGGGGCCATCTGGTCGAGCGACTGTTCGACGACACCGACGCGCAGGTCATCAAACCATGATGCGCGTGACCGGCGGTCCATGCGCCACGACAACAGCCATGCCTGCGCTTGCCGCCAGTCTGGCAAGGCTGCGCGGGTGTGTTGGTGCGCAGATCGGCGTGACGCAATGGGAGAGTTTCAATCAGGCCGAGGTCTCCGCCTACGGCGCAATGACAGGCGAGGATCTGTGGATCCATGTCGACCCTGTCCGTGCTGCCAGTTCGCGCTTTGGCTCAACCATCGTGCAGGCGTCCTTGTTGATGGCCCGCTTTGGTTCGTGGATACAGTCCTGCGGCGCCTGGTTGCCGGAGCCAGCAGTGCCCGTGAACTATGGATACGACCGGGTCCGCATTCTTGGCGCGCTGCCTGTGGGTGAACGGGTACGTACCCGCGTCGTGCTGCGGCAATTGACCGAAACGACCGGCGCGGTGCGCTTGCACCTGCTGCTGGAGGTGCAACGACCCGACACCGACCGACCGGTGATTTCGGCAGAATGGATCGTCATGTTCCTGTTGCCCGCCTGACACTGCACCTGCACGAAACCAAGCTCGCCCAAAAATAAACCGACAAGAACCAGCTGCGCGAAAACGTCGCGTCCAAAGCGAAACCCTGAAGAAATACCCATATGCCCATGACTCTTGATTTCAAACCGGTTGGTGGCGTTCTCGCAAGCCTCGATCTTCTGCAGATCGAAGTCGACAACCCCGTGATGCACATCCGGCTCAACCGACCGGACAAACGCAATGCGGTCAACGACACGATGCTCCATCAGTTGCAGACCTGCTTCGTGAACATGCCGGCGGACATCGGCGCGGCGATCCTCACCGGTGCCGGGGACCATTTCTGCGCCGGTCTCGACCTGTCGGAGTTGACCGAGCGTACGGTCGCCGAAGGGGTATTTCACTCGCGCGCCTGGCATGCGGCGATGGATACGATCCAGTCGGGACGTGTCCCGGTGATCAGCGTTCTGCATGGCGCGGTGATCGGCGGCGGCATGGAGATCGCCAGCGCAACGCACATTCGTATCGCGGAGGAAACGGCGTATTACGCCCTGCCGGAGGGCCAGCGCGGAATCTTCGTGGGCGGCGGCGGGTCCGTGCGCATTCCCCGCCTGATCGGGGTTGCCGCCATGACCGAGATGATGCTGACCGGTGCCGTGGTCGATGCCCAGGAGGGAAAGTCGCTCGGCTTCTCGCGATACGTGGTCGCCAAGGACCAGGGCTTCGCAAAAGCCTGCGAGCTGGCAAGCAGGATCGCGTCCAACACCCCACTGTCCAACTTTGCCGTGCTGCAGGCGCTTCCCCGCATTGCGGACATGTCAACGCAAGATGGCTTGTTCGTCGAGGCCTTGATGATCGGTATCGTGCAGGGTGATGCTTCAGCCAAACAACGGGTACGGGATTTTCTGGAAAAGCGAAGCGCCAAGGTAGGAAAAGCCGCCTGATCTTCGACAGGTTCAAGACCACTCCATAATGGCCTGCCCTGGACCACCATCAACACCCCACCATGATCACCTTCTACTACAACGCCGCCCCCAACCCCATGAAAGTGGCCCTGATGCTTGAAGAGACCGGCCTACCTTACGAGGTTGTTCCGGTCGACAGCCGCAAGGGCGAACAACATGCGCCGGCCTACACGGCCGTCAACCCGAACGCCAAGGTGCCATCCATCGTGGACGACGGCGCCGTCGTGTTCGACAGCAATGCGATCCTGCTGTACCTGGCCGAGAAAGCCGGAAAGTTCCTGCCGGCCGACACCCCCAAGGCGCGCGGCGAGATGTTGTCGTGGTTGATGTTCGTGGCCAGCGGCGTCGGTCCGTATTCCGGCCAGGCCGTGCACTTCAAGACCGCCGCGCCCGCACCGCAGGTGTATGCGGTCAATCGCTACGATTTCGAAGCCTGGCGCCACTGGGGCATCCTGAATGCGCGTCTGGCACAGCAGCCCTTCATGCTGGGAGACGACTACACGCTGGTCGACATGGCGGTGTGGGGTTGGGCCCGCATGGGAACCTATGTACTCGGTGCCGACGCGTGGGAGAAACTGCCCCATGTCAAACGCCTGCTCGACACGATCAACGCCCGCCCGGCCGCCCAGCGAGCCGAAGCAATCAAGTCGCGCTACACCTTCAAGACCGAGATGGACGACGACGCGCGCCGCGCGATGTTTCCGCAGAACGAGCGGCTCAAGGCCTGATCAACCGCCGCCCCGTACAGCGCCACTGTAGCCCCGGTATCGACCGCTGTTTCAGGCGTCGCTCAGGCGTCGCGCACATCGGCCACCGGCGATTCGCCGAAGTCGGCCCGGGCCAGATAGGCCAGCACCTGCTGCGCTGCCTTGGCCGGTGACGTCAGGGAAGCGGTCTGCTGCAGCTGCACGAAGTTGTCGCGGTCCGGGAAGACCTGCGGGTCGCCGGCGCGCAGCTCCGACTGCATGTCGGTGTCGATGACACCGGGCGCTAGCGATACGATGCGCACGCCATGTGTCTGGCGGCCCGCGTCGAGCGCGACGCAGCGGCTGAAATGGTCCATGCCGGCCTTGGCGGCGCAATACACGGCGGTTCCGGCCATGGCCCGACGCCCCAGCCCGGAGGAAATATTGAGGATCCGGCGCGGCATCGTCCAGTCGCCGGTGGCGGCCAGGAATGCCGCACACAGCTGCATCGGTGCTTCCAGGTCGATGCGCAGACCCTGCGCAATGTCCTGCGCACCGGCCGTCTCCAGCGGCCCCAGGTGCCCGATCACACCGGCGTTGTTGATCAACGTCGCACTGCCCAGCCGAGCCGGATCCTGCGTCGCCAACCAGTCGCGCAGGCGTTGCGCGACCGGCGCCGGGTCGGCAAGGTCGGCGCTCCACTGCATCAACGTGGCACCTTGTGCGTCGGCCCAGGCCTGCAGCTCGTCCGAGCGATTGCGGGAAATACACAGGATCGCAGCGCCTTTGACAGACAGCTGCCGGGCCATGGCCAGACCCATGCCGCGCGACGCGCCGGTGAGGATGGTGAGGTGTTGCATCGTGGTTCCTTCGAATCGACACATTGTGCGGGAAGGCTTCGGCGCGCCGGCTGCCGAACTGCGGCGGATAGTATTCATACCTGTCCAAAGCCCCCACGTATGCCGACTGCTTCCCCCGACGGCAACGGCGCACACAACCACGCAAAGGCAAAACATGAGCAAGTCCAATCCCTTTCCGAACGCCGCCGCGACCTGGAACAAACGTTTCGAACACGCCGGCTATCTGTTCGGCACCGAACCCAACGTCTATCTGATGGCACAGGCTGCACATTACCCAAAAGCCGGCCAGGCACTGTGCGTGGCCGACGGCGAAGGCCGCAACAGCGTGTGGCTGGCGCGCCAGGGTTTGCAGGTCGATGCTTTCGACATCTCCGATGTGGGTGTAGCCAAGGCTCGCCGATTGGCGCAGGACGCGGGGGTCCAGGTGAATTACGCGGTCGCCGACTGCGAACAGTGGCATTGGCCGACGGACCGCTACGACATGGTCGCTGCCATCTTCATCCAGTTCGCCGACCCGGTCATGCGCGCACAGCTATTCACGCACATGGTGCAGGCGCTCAAGCCGGGCGGGCTGCTGGTGTTGCAGGGCTACACGCCCAAACAGCTCGAATACAAGACCGGCGGCCCCCCGATCCTGGCCAACCTGTACACCGAGGAGCTGCTGCGCGGGGCATTCGCGTCGCTGGAGTTGCTGGAGCTGCGGATGTACGAAGACGATCTGGCCGAAGGCGAGCATCATCTGGGCCGATCGGCGCTGGTCGGCATGTGCGCGCGCAAACGCTGAGCGCCTTCTCCGGCTTGGCCTATGCGGCGGCGCTGGCCACGCCGCGCTGTACGTCGGCACGCTGGAACTGCGGCAAGCCACTGCGGGCTGTGGTATCAGCCTTCGACCGCAAAAACCAGACCGGCGTTCTTCTGCAAGCGGTCGATCAGGCGCTGGCCCATCGCTGGCGCCGTGGTCCAGATGCCGCCGGCAGTGTCCCGGGCATCCTGCAGCAGGCACAGCGCGGCTTCGGCGATCATCTTGGATGTGGAGCCATAACCCGGGTCCCGGTCGCCCTTGACCGACACGCGCAGCGTATCGCCTTTGTCGTTCTCGCCAATGAACAACACGTCGTAGAAGCCGGCTTCGCGCTCCGCCCGCGACGGGCCTTCTCCTGGTTTGGGGCCACTGTCGCCGCCCATGGACTTGTCGGCCGCCACCGCGTTGGCCAGCGCCTCGCCTTTGTCTCCGGGCCCGGTGACCAGCATTTCGTCGTATAGAAAATCCTTGCCCCAGGCATGCCCGAGCAGGAAGTTGGAACGGTGCACGTTGCGGGTGTTGATGTCGGCCATGACAAACGGCGCGACCCACATGCCCAGAGTCGCGTCGAGCATGGGTTTCCTGCCGGAGGGCTGGCGCGGGCCTTCGAAGCCGGGGGTCAACGAAAAAGGATTGCGCAGCAGCTCCATTACCCGTGGGTCCTTGGCCGCGGCAGCCAGTGTGGCCTTGAGGCTGGCAGCAGTGCCCCCCGAAAACGTGCCCTTCATCTTGCGCACGCGTCCGTGCACGCGGCTGGCAGGAGCACCGAAGCGTTGGCGCATGTGGTCCTGCAGCATGTACACGCCAAGATCGAAAGGGATCGAATCGAATCCACAGGAAAACACGATGCGCGCGCCGCTGGCCTTGACCTGCGCCTCGTGCGCGTCGATCATCTGGCGCATCCAGGCCGGCTCGCCGCACAGGTCGACGTAGTCGACACCAGATGACGCGCAGGCGTCGACCAGCTCGTTGCCATACAGCTGGTACGGCCCGACGGTCGTCAACACCAGCCGCGTGCGCGCCATCAGCGACTGCAGGCTGGCCGCATCCGCCAGATCGGTCACGACCAGCGCAGTGCCTGCCGGCGCCTGGACTGCTTCGCGCACCTGCGCCAGTTTTTCGGCGCTGCGCCCCCCCATGGCCCAGCGCACGCCGCTGCCGGCCGGGTATTTCTGCAGCAGGTACTCGATAACGAGGCGGCCGGTGAAGCCGGTTGCGCCATGCACGACGATGTCGAATTCTTTATTCTTGTCCATGTCTGTTTCTCCTTGTTGGGGCAAAGCGGTATGGCGACACCGCACGGTGCCAGCCAGTCAGGCATTGTGGCTCGCTCGCTGCGGGACCGGTGTCGCAGACGCGGCTGCAGCGGCAACCAGCGCCGCGACGACACCGCGATACCTGTGACGATCAGCGCAAACGCCAGTGCGTGATAGGCCTGCAGCAGCTCGCCGAGCAGGGCGACCGAAAACAGTGCCGCGACCACCGCATTGCCGGCCCACATCAGCGGCGGCACGGTCAGCAGACAAGCCGTTGACGGTGTCAGGCGTTGGGTCCTGGAGCGGTTCGGGTGGCGGCCCGGCAACACACCGGTTACGGCGCACCGAACGTCTCGCAGTCTGCCGACGTACGCCACACCACCTGGCCCAGGCCCAAGCGCCGCACATGCGCGCGGACCAGCCGCCGCGTGTATCACCTCTTGATGACAGGAGAACGCGCCTGGCATCTCATCGGCGCATCGGCAGATCCAGTTGGTGGCGCTCGGCGCATTCGATCGCCAGTTCGTAGCCCGCATCAGCATGGCGCATCACGCCGGTGGCCGGATCGTTCCACAACACGCGCCGCAGATGCTCACCGGCCTGCGCGCTGCCATCGGCCACCAGTGCGATGCCAGCATGTTGCGAATAACCGATGCCGACCCCGCCACCATGGTGGAACGACACCCAGGTCGCGCCGCAACTGGCATTGAGCATGGCGTTGAGGATCGGCCAGTCCGATACGGCGTCCGAGCCATCGCGCATGCCTTCGGTTTCGCGCGTCGGCGAGGCCACCGAGCCCGAGTCCATGTGGTCACGCCCAATGACAAGAGGGGCAGACAGTTCGCCACTGGCGACCATGTCGTTGAAGGCACTGGCGACGCGGTCCCGATCGCCCAGACCGAGCCAGCATATACGTGCCGGCAAACCCTGGAAACGCACATGTTTGCGCGCCTGATCGAGCCAGTTGTGCAGGAACTTGTCGTCGGGCATCAACTCGCGCACCTTGGCATCGGTCTTGTAAATATCTTCGGGATCGCCTGACAGCGCAACCCAGCGGAACGGCCCCTTGCCGACGCAGAACAGCGGCCGCACATAGGCTTCGACAAAGCCGGGGTAGTCGAAGGCCTCGCGCACGCCCATCTCGAGCGCCATCGTGCGCAGGTTGTTGCCGTAGTCCAGCGCGATCGACCCCTTGGCCTTGAGCGCCAGTATCGACCGCACCTGGTGCGCCATCGACAACTTGGCGGCGTGTGCGGTGCCGGCCGCATCGCTGACACGACGCTCCTCCCATTGGGCCACGCTCCAGCCCTGGGGCAGGTACCCATTGACCGGGTCATGGGCCGAGGTCTGGTCGGTCACCACGTCGGGGACGATGCCGCGCGCCAGCACCTCGGCAAAAACGTCGGCCGCATTGCCCAAGAGGCCGATGGAGATGGAGTTTCCTTGCGCATGGGCCAGATCCAGCATCGCTAGTGCCTCGTCGAGTGTTGCGGCAAACTCCTGCAGGTAGCCCGTGCGCTGGCGAAACTCGATCTTGCTGCGTTGGCATTCGACCGCGATACACGAGGCGCCGGCCATCGTGGCGGCCAGGGGTTGCGCGCCGCCCATGCCGCCAAGACCGGCGGTCAGGATCCAGCGCCCCGTCAGCTGGCCACCGAAATGGCGCCGTCCGATCTCGGAGAAGGTCTCGTAGGTGCCCTGCACAATGCCCTGGCTGCCAATGTAGATCCACGAACCGGCCGTCATCTGGCCGTACATCATCAGACCCATGCGGTCGAGTTCGTTGAACTTCTCCAGCGTGGCCCAATGCGGCACCAGATTGCCATTGGCAATCAGCACCCGCGGTGCGCCGGCGTGGGTGGAGAACACGCCGACCGGTTTGCCCGACTGCACCAGTAAGGTCTGGTCGTCGCGCAAGGTCTTGAGCGCGGCCACGATGGCATCGAAACACTCCCAGTTGCGCGCGGCTCGCCCAATGCCGCCATAGACGATGAGTTCTCCGGGCCGCTCGGCGACGTCCGGATCGAGGTTGTTCATCAGCAGGCGAAGCGGTGCCTCGGTCTGCCAGCTCAGGGCGTTGAGTTGCGAGCCACGCGGAGCGCGGATGACACGGTCGGAGGTTCTGGTGGACATGGCAGGTGGTGTGAAGTCAGATAAAGATACGGCTCAGATGACCCTGGCGGCACGTAGTGCCCGGATCTGGTCGGCGTCCAGGCCCAGGCGCTCGGACAGGACCGCGTCGGTATCCTCGCCCAGAGTCGGCGAACGAGGCTTGTCGGGCACTGGCGCCGCTGCAAATTTCACCGGCTGGGGCACGATGCGGATTTCGCCCAACGTCGTGTGCCGGCCGGGCCGGACCAGGTCGCGCGCTTCAAGATGGCCCGACGCAAACAACTCGTCGAAACCCCAGACCGGAGCGGTCGGCACGTCGGCCTGGCGCAACGCGTCCAATACCTGCGCGCGCGTATGCTGCCCGGCCCAGCCAGATATCAGCGCACGCAGCTCGGCTTCATGCGTGTTGCGCGCCACATTGCCCTGGAAACGCGGGTCCATGACCAGATCCGGTCGGCCGATGACGGTCATGATGCGGGCCACCGTGGCGTCGGTGAATCCGACCAGAACCACGACACCATCCGATGCCTCGTAACTGTCGACCGGGTAGGTCTCGGGATGGCGGTTTCCCACGCGCCCCGGCTTGCGCTCGGTGAAGAGCTGGCGCGACAGACTGGTGACCAGCATCGAGAACACCGAATCGAGCATCGCCACCTCGAGCCGCCGTCCCTTGCCGGTCTGCTCGCGGTCGTACAACGCGCCGGCGACACCAAACGCGGCAAACATGCCGGTGGCTACATCGGCCACGCTTTCACCGACGGCCATGGCGCGGCCATCACGCTCGCCGGTGATGCTCATCAGACCGCTCATTGCCTGGATCACCAGATCGAAGGCCGGCCAGTCACGGTAGGGACCTTCCTGGCCGAAGCCGGAAATCGACGCATAGATCAGGCGCGGGTTGTCACGCGACAAGCTCTCGTAGTCAAGTCCGAGCCGATCCATCACGCCGGGTCGAAAGTTCTCGATCACGATATCCGATTGGCGCGCCAGGTCGCGCACCAGCGCCTGACCCTGCTCCGACTTGAGGTTGATCGTGACGCTTTTCTTGCCGCGGTTTAGCAAGGCGAAGTAGGTGCTCTCGCCTTGCACGTGGGGCGCAAAAAATCGCGCCTCATCACCCGTGTTCGGAAGTTCGATCTTGACGACATCGGCCCCCAAGTCGGCAAACATGGCGGTGCAATACGGTCCCGACATGACCCGCGTCAGATCCAGGATACGCAAGCCGTCGAAGATGTTGCGGGTCGCATCGCTCATGTGTGAAGACGCTCCTGTTCCGGCCCGTCCTGTCACGGCGACACCATCAGCACGACTTTGCCGGTGGTACCGCGCGATTGCAGTGCGGCAATTGCTTGGGGTGCCTGCGCGAGACTGAAACGTGCTCCGATATGGGGGTGGATGACGCCGTCGGCCAGCCACTCGGTCATACGTTCGCTGACGCCACGCAGCATCTCGGCGTCCCGATCGTGGCTCCAGTAGACACCGATGGCACTGGCACGCTTGAGCAACAGGCGGTTGGCGGGGATCTGCGGGATCTCGCCCGACGCAAAACCCACCACCAGGTAGCGGCCCATCCAGCCCAGGCAACGCAGCGCATCACGCGCCAACACGCCGCCTACCGGGTCGACGATCACATCGACACCGCCCCGGTCACCAAAGGCGCGCACTTGTTCGAGCCAGGCCGGGTCGCCGTAGTCCACCGCCGCATGCGCACCCCGTTGCAGCACCAGTTGCGCCTTGGCCGGACCTCCCACAGCGGCCAAAACGCGCGCACCGAGTGCGCGCGCGACGTCCACTGCCGCCAGCCCCACGCCGCCGGCGCCGGCCAGCACCAGCACCGTCTCGTCGTGCCGAACCGGCGTGCATTCGGTCAACGCCACGACCGCCGTGGTATAGGCCACCGGCAATGCGGCCGCGACGTCGAACGCCACGTCCGGCGGAATCCGGATCGCCATGTCGGCGCGCATCAGCGCGTGGCTAGAGAAGCCGCCCCACTGAACCTTGCCGGCCACCCGGTCGCCGGCCCGAAAGCCGGTCTGAGGCGCCGCATCGACCACCGTGCCCGAGATCTCCTGGCCCGGCACGAAAGGACGCGGCGGCCGCACCTGGTAGGTGTCGTTGAGCATCAAAAGGTCGGAAAAGTTCAGCGCGGCGCAAGCGACATGCACTAGCAACTCGCCCGCGCCAATGACCGGCAGCGCACGTTCGACCATTGCCATGTGGACCACGCCGGGCTGGTCGGATAACCAGGCGCGACAGATCGGCGCGGAGCTCATGGAACACTCCTAAACGAGGCGGACAACTTCCGACCGGCTACTGTCAGCATCTTTCCGATCCTGGTGCGCGCGTCTAGGTTCATGCGCAAGATGGGGGCCGCCACCGCAATCGAGCCCAGTGGCACGCCGTCGTCACCGAGCACAGGCACCGCCACACCGGCCACGCCCGGATAGGTTTCCTCGAGCGAGGTCGCCAGGCCCGATAGCTGGATGGTCGCGAGTTCGCGTGCCAGCCGCACGGCATCGAGGTCGGGCGCGTCGCGGCCCATCTGCGCCAGCACCGCTTCGACCTCCGCCGGCAACAAAAACGCCAGCACTGCCTTGGACGAAGCACCCCGGTACAGCGGAAACGCCGCGCCTATACGTTCGAACACGCGCAGGCCTTCCTTGACACTGGGAATCTGCTCCAGACAAATCACCTTGCCCTGGCGCGGATCGTATGCCGTGAGCATGACCGTCTCTCCGGTCTCCTCGGCAATCTGCGCCAGCGTGGGACCGCACAATTCGACCAGATTGGAGGCGCGCACGGCACGGCGCCCCAGATCGACGGCGGCAATCCCCAGTGCATAACGACCGGTGTCGGCTGCATAAGCAAGAAAGCTGCGGCCGTGCAGGAAACGCACCAGGCGGCTTAAGGTCGAGCGCGACAAATTCGTCGCGCTTTGCAGCTCCACCTGGGTCCAGCTGGGCCGCTCCCGGGTGAAGAGGTCCAGAACCTGGAACGCCTTGACCAGCAGGCCGACACCTTGCACGCCTGCCGACGTGCGCTGCCCGTCGGCCGCTGGCACGGGAACGGGCTGGTAACGCGTGGCCGCCTTCGTGGAAACCGAATTCGACATGTTGACAGCTGTCTCCTCGCGTGACCATAATGTGGCTCGCATGTCTCATCATATGAGCGGCGCAGCGGGTGTGTCAACAGACGGGCGCGATGGAAACCGATCGCGCCATCGGTCCGGAAATTGGCCCATCGTCATCGATGCAATCTTGTTTGAGGAGTCAATATGGTCAGCAAAAAATGCTCGGCGCTGGTGTTTGCCGCTTTCTTGGCGGCAACTGGCACCGCAATGGCGCAAAGCCCCAAGCGGGTCGCTATCTCGACGATCGTCGAAGTCCCGGCCCTGGTCGAAACCAAGGAGGGCATCGTGCAGGCTTTGGCGGCCCGCGGATTCACCGACGGCAAGAATCTGAGCATTGACTACCAGAACGCCAACGGCGCGATGCCGACGCAGCAGCAGATCGCCAAGAAATTCGTCGGCGACGCACCCGACGTCATCGTCGCCATCACGACCCCGACCGCCCAGGCCATGGCCTCGGCCACCAAGAGCATCCCTATCGTATTCGCGACCGTCACCGATCCGATCAAGGCCAAACTCGTCGCCGGATACGCCAAGACCGGCACCAACATCACTGGCGTGTCCGACGCCGCACCGCTGCCCGAGCAAATCCAGTTGATGCTGGAGATCCTGCCCAAGATGAAGAAGGTCGGGTTCATCTACAACCCGGGCCTGGACAATGCGGTCTCGACGCTGGAGGCCTTGCGTGGCCTGCTTCAGCAAAAGGGTATCGAGATCGTCGAATCGCCGTCGCCGACCACCAACGAGGTCATTCTGGCGGCCAAGAAACTGGTAGGCAAGGTCGACGCCATTTACGTCCCCAATGACACGACCGTTGTGTCGGCGCTGGAGACCATCGTCAAGATCGGCCAGGAGACCCAGACACCGGTGTTCGCCGGCGAGACCGGCGCCGTCGTGCGTGGCGTCATCGGCTCGGTGGGACTGGACTACGTTGCGGTCGGCAAGGTCGCCGGCAACATGGTCGCCGACATTCTGGGTGGCAAGAAGGCCGGCGATATCGACCCGGTGCTCGCCTACAAGGTGCTGACCAATTTTCAGGTCGCCATCAACCGCGGGTCGGCGCAGAAGATGGGCGTGACGCTGCCTGAGTCCGTGCTCAAGCGTGCCACCAAAGTGATCGACTGATCTCTCCCGCCTCCGGACCGGGCCAGGCCCGGCCTGCGGTCATCGCCTGCCACATCGAAAGGCCCGCAATCCAATGTCACTCTATGAGTTCTTGGGTACCCTGGAAGTTGGTTTCATCTTCGGCCTTGTTGCACTGGGCACGTTCCTGACTTTTCGAGTGCTCGATTTCCCGGACCTCACGGTCGAGGGGAGTTTCCCGCTCGGCGCTGCGGTGACCGCCGCCGGAATCGTCACCGGCGGCTGGAACCCCTGGATCGCGACGCTAGCCGCACCGGTTGCCGGTTTCGCCGCCGGTTGGCTGACGGCCTATCTCAATGTGCGCTTCAAGATCCTGCATATCCTGGCCGGCATCCTGGTGGCCATCTCGTTGTATTCGATCAACCTGCGCATCATGGCCGGCCCCAATAAGCCGTTGCTGGGTACGCGCACGGTGCTGTCGAGTTTCGAGGGTCTGGGCTACCCGACCTACATGATCACGCCGATCTTTTTCGGCCTGGTCCTGCTGATCGTCAAATTGCTGATCGATGCCTTCATGCGCACCGGCGTCGGCCTGTCGATGCGCGCGACCGGCGCCAACCCGGCCATGGCCGCAGCCAACGGCATCGACACCGGACGCATGCGCCTGATCGGTGTCGGCATCGCGAATGCCTTGTGCGCGTTGTCGGGCGCCCTGTTCGCACAGTTGTTCGGTGCGGCTGACGCCTACATGGGTATCGGTGTGATCATCGTGGGACTGGCCTCGGTCATCGTGGGCATGGCCATCGTGCCCTCGCGCCTGATCCATCAGGCCACGCTAGCGTGTATCGTCGGCGCCTTGCTGTACCGGTATGCGGTGAGCACCGCGCTCAACGCCGATGTGCTGGGCCTCAAGGCCTCGGACGTGCAACTGGTAACCGCCGTGCTGGTTGTCGCCACGCTGATCCTGCAGCAAAGCGGTGGATTCGCCCGGCTGTTTTCCCGGAGGCGCTGACCGTGATCCAGATCGACCAGGTGGTCGTGACCTTCAACAAGGGCACGCCGCTCGAAACGACCGCGCTGCGCGATGTCTCGCTTGACGTTCCGAGCGGCCAGTTCCTGACCGTGATCGGCTCCAATGGGGCCGGCAAGTCCACATCGCTCAATGTGATTGCCGGGCTGGTTCCGGTCGAGCGCGGCGGCGTGAAAGTGGACGATATCGACATCACCAACTGGCCCGTTCACCGGCGCGCCAGCCTGATCTCCCGCGTGTTCCAGGACCCCAAGATGGGCACCTGCGAAAACCTCACCATCCTCGAGAATTTTGCGCTGGCGCAGGGCCGCACGCAGCCAGCCGGATTGCGCTTCGCGATCCGGCCGGGTGCCCGCAAGCAGATTGCCGAGCGCCTGAAGCTGCTCGATCTGGGCCTGGAAAACCGGCTCGATGACAAAGTCGGGTTGCTCTCGGGTGGGCAACGCCAGGCGGTCAGCCTGCTGATGGCCACCACGGGCGAAACCCGCGTCTTGCTGCTCGATGAACACACAGCGGCGCTGGACCCCAAGACTGCAGAATTCGTCGTCGATCTGACGCAGAAAATCGTGCGCGAGCTCAAGTTGACGGCGGTCATGGTGACCCACTCGATGGCGCAGGCACTGCTTTTCGGCGACCGCACCGTGATGTTCCACCGCGGCAGGATCATCTTCGACGCCGCCGGTCCGCAGCGCGCCAAACTCACCGTGCAGGACCTGCTCACCCTGTTCAAGCGCGACCAAGGCGAAGATATCACCGATGACGCCTTGCTGCTGTCGTGACGCTTTCCAGACAAACACCAGGCGATGGCCGACCCGGCCTTTCCAGGTGATGACCAACCCACCCACCCGACCACCGGAGACCGACCATGTGGATTTCCCACGTTACCTATGAAGAAGCGAAAGGGCGCCTGAAACAGTTGTACGACCGCGTCAAGGGGAAAGACAACAACGTCGACAACATCATGCTTGCGCACAGCCTGCGCCCGCATTCGATGGAAGGGCACATGACGCTGTACAAATACGTGCTGCATCACCCCGGCAATCTGATACCGAAGTGGTTTCTCGAAGCTCTGGGCGTACACACCAGCATGCTCAACAAGTGCAGCTACTGCGTGGAGCACCATTTTGCGGGCCTGCAGCGCCTGCTCGGCGATGAGCGCCGGTCGGCGGTCATGCGTCGGGCATTGGAGAGCGGCACGCCGGCGGACGCGTTCGACGCGCAGCAGGAGGCTGCGTTGGCGTATGCCAGCGCGCTGACGTTGACGCCGCAAGACGACGCGCTACTACACGAACGGCTTCTGGCCATGCGCACGGCGGGCCTGGACGACGGCCGCATTCTGGAAGTCAACCAGGTGGTCGCCTACTTCAACTATGCCAATCGAACCGTACTGGGCCTGGGCGTCAGCACCCAGGGCGACATTCTGGGTCTGTCGCCGAACAACTCGGACAATTCGGACGACTGGTCGCACACCTGACTGGTCGGGCATCCACCTTGTTTGAGCCCTCACCGCGCATCGCGCAACTCCTGTCGGAACCCGCGCCGCCGCCACCGGCAACCGCGATTGCCAGTGCGCGGGCCTTGCACCTGAACGAATCTCCGTTCGGGCCGGCACCGCTGGTTGTCGAGGCGATGCAGCACGCGTTGCTGCAATGCAACCGCTATCCGGACCACCAGGGCCGGGCCCTGTGTGCGCTGATCGCTGCGCGCAACGGCATCGCGCCAGACCGGATCGTGGTTGGCGCAGGCAGCAACGAGTTGTTGTTCATCAGTGCCGAGATTTGCGTCGATCCCGGCGACGAAGTGGTCGCGCCCGTGCCCGGATTTCCCAGCTTTGCCAAGAGCGCCTTGATGCGATCGGGCACGCTGGTCGGTGTGCCCTGCAACAGCGCCGGTTGTGTCGACGTCGACGCTGTGTTGGCGGCGATCACACCCAGGACGCGACTGGCATTTGTATCGTCGCCGCACAACCCGACCGGTGGACTGTTGACCCAAGCCGAGGTCGAACGCTTGGTCCACGGTGTTCCAGACCACGTATTGCTGCATTTCGACGAGGCCTACTACGAGTTCGGACAACACGCCGGTGGTTGTGAGACCCTGCCGCTGCTCGAACGCCGACGCGGTGCATGGATCTCGACCCGTAGCTTCTCCAAGGCCTATGGGATGGCCGGCGCACGGGTCGGCTATGGCCTGACCAGCACGCCCGACCTGGCATCGGCCTACAGCGCGGCGCGTGTCGGCTTTTCGGCCAACAGCATTGCACTGGCCGGCGCCGCGGCCGCCTGGAACGACGATGCGGCCCTGACCACTCTGCTCAACCACAACGCGGCGCGGCACGACCAACTGGTCGCGGGTTTGGCGCCCCTGGGGTACCGGGCCTTACCTGGCGCCGCCAATTTCGTCGCCTTCGTCACACCGACCCCAGCTTTGGCGTTGCAAGGCGGACTGCGCGATCAAGGCATCCTGGTCCTCGCCTTCCCGTTCCCAGGCACCGACGGCGCACTGCGCATTTCCATGGGCACGGAGCAGGACATGCAGGCCGTCATCGATGCCGCCCAGGCGCTGTCTGGCGCAACGGGGCCGGCCTGATGTCCGAATCGGACCTGCTGGACCGGCTGGCGCAGCGCCTGGGGCCGACTGGCCTGCTGACCACGCTGGCTGACATGGCCGGCTACAACAATGACTTGTCGGCAGCACGCGGTGGGCGGGTCGTCGGCGTGGCACGGCCGGGATCGGCATCCGAGGTGATAGACATCGTGCGTCTGTGCGCACTGGCGGGCGTGCCGATCACCCCACGCGGCGGTGGCACCGGGCTCAGCGGCGGCGCCACACCGGTGGTCGGCGCCTCGCTGGTTCTCTCGTTTGAGCGCATGCGCACGATCAGGTCGATCGATCCGATCGGCAACCATATGGTGGTCGAGGCTGGAGTGACCCTGTACGCAGCCCAGCAGGCGGCGATACAGGTGCAGCGACAGCTCGGGCTGGACCATGGCGGGGCTGGTTCGAGCCAGATCGGCGGCAATCTGTCGACCAATGCCGGTGGCAACAACGTCATCCGCTATGGCATGGCCCGCGAGCAGGTGCTCGGGCTCGAGGTGGTGCTGGCCGATGGCAGTCTGCTTGAATTTCTCTCGCCGCTGCGCAAGAACAACGCCGGCTACGACCTCAAAGGGATTTTTCTGGGCAGCGAGGGAACGCTGGGCCTGGTCACCGCTGCCACGCTGCGCTTGCGACCAGCGGCGCGCATCCGCGCGACGATGCTGGTAGGCCTGGAGAGCATTGGCGCGGTGATGTCATTTTTTGAACGTACGCAGTCCGCGCTTGGCGAATGCCTGACGGCAGCGGAGCTGATTCCGCGGGCCGCCATCGAGCTGGTTCAGGGGCAATTTCCGGATACCCGCGAGCCATTCGCGCAGGCGACCGCGTGGGCTTTGCTGGTCGAGGCCGAAAGCGCCAGTCGTTTTTTCGATCTCGAAGCAGCCATGGGCGACCTGTTCCAGCTAGCGCAGCAGGCCGGCGAAGTCGCCGACGGAAACCTCGCCGCCTCGCAGGCCCAGCGCGCGACGTTCTGGGCGCTGCGTGAACGCATCGCACACGTGATGATCGACAGCCCAATCTGCCTGAAGATGGACACCGCCGTTCCGATCGCCCGGATCCCGGAGTTCCTGGAGCGCGCGACGCAGGCGGTCGCGCGAGCCTTGCCCGGCTGTCGCCCGGTGCCGTTCGGCCATGTCGGGGACGGAAACATCCATTTCAACGTGCTGGGCACCGAGGGTATGGACGCCGGGACATTCAAAACACACCGGGGCGCACTGGCGCGTGTCATCGAAGACTGCGCAACGGCGCTGGACGGAACCGTCTCGGCCGAACACGGCATCGGTCTGCTCAAGAAACAGGCGTTGGTGCGTATGCGCTCCGACGCCGAACTGGACGTCATGGCGCGTATTCGTACTGCACTCGATCCAGCGTGCCTGCTCAATCCCGGCAAGGTGTTCGACATCGGCTGACGCGATCGCCCGTTCGGGCTGAGAGCTTGTCGAAGCGCATAACGAGTCCTTCGACAAGCTCAGGACGAACGGAGTGGAAATGCTCAGCGCGCCGCCTGCATGCGCAGCAGCCGCGCGGCCTGCTCGGCGCGTGCGTCGTCGATTTCGCTCAGCAAATGGCCCACGTCCACGGCGCCTGTCTTGCGCGCGAAGCGGCCGGTCAAGGTCACCGACGGGTCGAGCAGGCCACGTTGGTACAGATCCCAGATCTCGGGGCCGAAATCGGTCTGCAGCAGTTCGGGAGCGAAGCGGCCAAAGAAATCGCGCAGATTGGCCACATCGCGCAGCAGCATGCGCTTTGCATGGTTGTTGCCGGCGGCATCCACCGCCTGCGGCAAATCGATGATGACCGGGCCGTCGAACGCCAGCAGGATGTTGAACTCCGACAGATCGCCGTGCACGACACCGGCGCACAACATGCGCACCACCTCGAGCAGCAACGTCGCGTGGTGCACACGGGCCTGCTCCGGTGTCAGTTGCACATCGTTGAGCCGCGGCGCGGCATCACCATCTTCATCGCTGACCAACTCCATCAGCAGCACGCCGTCATGGAAATTGTGGGGTTTGGGCACCCGCACGCCGGCAGCGGCGAGCCGGTACAAGGCGTCGACCTCGGCGCTTTGCCAGGCCGCCTCCTGGGCCTGGCGGCCGAAACGTGTGCCCTTGGCCATCGCACGTGCCTGGCGTGAGTTTTTCACCTTGCGGTTTTCGGTGTAGTCAACCGCCTGGCGGAAGCTGCGCTGTGTGGCTTCCTTGTAGATCTTGGCGCACAAGGTCTCGTCGCCACAGCGCACCACGTAGACCATGGCTTCCTTGCCGCTCATGAGCTGGCGTACGACGGTATCGATCAGACCTTCGTCGACCAGGGACTGCAGGCGCGGGGGTGTTTTCATCGCCCTATTGTCGGCTGTCGACGCGTCGGTCTCAGACCGGTCTGCCTACAATGCAGCGGCGCCGGACCCTGCTATACGGCCGCATCGCCCCACCCACATGCCTTTGCACCGACCCGCTCGTGCATCCCACCCCTATCTCCGCGGCTACGCAGCGATCCATCCTGCTGCTGTCGTTTGCGACCTTCGCCAGCATGGTGGCACAGCGCGTCTGCGATGCCATGTTGCCCGAGTTGTCGCGCGTGTTCGACGTGGCTCTGGCGCAAGCGGCGCAGGTCGTGTCCATGTTTGCTGTCGTCTATGGCGTGGCGCAACTGGTCTACGGTCCACTGGGCGACCGACTGGGCAAATTCCGCATCGTCGCCTGGGCCACACTGGCCTGTGGTATCGGCAGCGCCATGGCGGTATTCGCGGCGAACCTGAACATGCTGGTGCTGGCTCGTATGGCAACAGGCCTGGCCGCCGCTGCGATCGTCCCGCTGGCGATGGCCTGGATTGGCGACCAGGTGGCGCCCGAGCAGTTACAGGAGACCCTGGCAAAAGTCGGATTGGGCACCACGTTGGGCAGTGCCAGCGGGCAGATGATGGGCGGCCTGATGACCAGCACCGTGGGCTGGCGCTGGGCGTTCGTGGTCGTGGCGCTGTTGTTCGGCGGCGTCGGCGCCTTGTTGCTGGCCGATTGGCGGCGGCAGAAGGCCGGTTTTGCACCGCAGGCGGCAACGGCGGCGGAACCGGCACGACGACCGTCGTTCCTGTCGCAGTCCTGGGCCATCGTCAGTGGCCGCTGGACGCGTGTCGTGCTGCTGGTCGCATTTGCCGAGGGCGCGGCCGGCTCGGGCGTGCTGGTGATGTGGGCGGCACACCTGTACCGGTCAGCGCAGCTGAGCTTGTCCGCCGCGGGCGCGATCGTGGCCTTGTTCGGGCTCGGCGGCATGGCCTACATGGGCACCGCCCGGCGACTGATTCCGCGCCTGGGCCAGCACGGCCTGACCAGCGTGGGCGCCTGCGCCATGGGTCTGTGCGCGCTGGTGGTCGCCTACACGCCGCTGTGGTGGTTGTCGATTCCGGCGAGCCTGCTGGCGGGATTCGGTTTCTCCATGTTCCACAACACGATGCAGACCAATGCCGCACACATGGCACCGGGCGCACGTGGCACCGCGGTGTCGCTGTTTGCCGCGGCGCTGTTCCTGGGCCAGTCGGTTGGCGCCTTGCTGGCCGCCAGCCTGTTCGACCGTCTGGGCTCGTCCCATGTCGTCGCGCTCGGCGGCGCCGCCATCGCGGGGCTTGGACTGTGGTTCGGTTCGGTGCTGCGCCGACGCAACCGGGTCGCGCTCGCGGGCTGAGTGCCGCAGTCGTGGTAGCGTTGCCCGACTGATCCCGCAAAGGCCACGATGCTCCACGCTCCATTTCACAGCTTACGCATTCTCGTCACCCAGGCCGACGTCTTCATGGGCCCCGACCTGTGTGCGGTGTTGTCCGAGCAAGGCGCGACCGTGATCGCCGATTCCCGGGCCATGGCAGATCCGCTTGCGGTAACCGCGGCACTGGCCGACGCCGGCGAAATCGACGTGCTGGTGGTCAATCTGGCGGTGCCAGCACCCGCCAGCGCGGCTACCGAGGTCACCACGTTTGCCGCTTACCTGTGCAGCGACGCCGCCAATTGTTTTGTCGGCCAGGTGTTTCCGGTCTGTGGCGGCTGGGTCAACCGCTGATCACCAACTATGTGAATATCGTGTTTGGCGTGCCGGTCGACTTCCCGGCTGACCCGGCTTCGCCGCTCCACACACACCGCCCAGGAGGCCTATATGCACGAGACCGCAAACACCCCACCCGAACTGCAGGTCAGCGAATGGTTCAACACCGAAACGCCGCTGCGCCTGGCCGCGCTGCGCGGTCAGGTGGTGGTGGTGCATACGTTCCAGATGTTGTGCCCCGGTTGCGTCTCGCACGGCCTGCCCCAGGCCAAGCGTCTGGCGCAGGTTTTCGCCGGCCAGGACCTGGTGCTGATCGGCCTGCACACGGTG